>VFQT010000165.1_pt1 | contig 105410 bp, 107 predicted proteins | sample 3512381 | NCBI WGS metagenome assembly VFQT01 (sample SAMN10412376, study PRJNA504923) | tailings metagenome | isolation source: Relicate 2 Philex TSF3 active mining site | place: Philippines: Tuba, Benguet | collected 2017-08-29
TTAAGCACGCCGCCAGCGTTCGTCCTGAGCCAGGATCAAACTCTCCGTCAAGAACTTGTTGCTTGCGCAACGTCGTTCTGGAAAGTCTGTGGGACCCGGGGGGAATAACCCCGTGGCCCCAGTTTCTGACTTTATTTTGTTTTTGTTTGGGACGGATGGGAATCCGTCCCTGAATTGACAGACAACGTCAACGACAAAGTGTCGCCGCGTTGCCCGCACTGGCGTTCAGTCTTCTCTTCTGTTTTCAAGGAGCTAATAGCTCATCGGTATGTACCAGAGGCAGTGATACCGACTCCCACATCTGCGCGAACGCTTCTGAGGGGCGAGTTGCAATGCTAACGGGGCACGAGAGCCATTCACAACACGGGTTTCAGAAGATTTTTTGGAATCTCCGTCTGTGGATAACCGGCCCTTATTGGGCAAGGTCGAACAGGTGGTAGGTGGTCTTTCCCTTGCGGACAAGAACCCAGCGATCATGAAGAAGCCCTTTATTTGCAAGGGTTTCCCCTTCTTCAAGAGTGCTTCCGTTGACTTTGACACCCTTTTGCTGCACTGCGCGTCGGGCTTCGCTGTTCGACGAGACAATGCCGGCTCGAGCCAGCAGCCCGAACGTGTCATCGAGGTCGGTGCGATCAATGTGCGTGCACGGCACCTCTGCCGACACTGCACGAAGCGCATCGATTGATGCTTGCGTGGGATCGGCGCCAAACAAAATGTCGGCTGCCGCTTCTGCGTCGTGCGCAGCATTTTCGCCGTGCACCATTGTTGTCATCTCTGTTGCCAATGCACGCTGCGCGATTCTTTTTTCTGGCGACGCTTCATGTTGAGCAATAACACTGTTCACCTCATCAAGTGACAACAATGAAAACTGAGGCAGGTACTTCACCACATCTGCATCGGCCATTTGAATCCAGAACTGTCTGAATTGATAGGGAGATGTTCGTTGAGGGTCTAACCACACCGCACCACTTGCAGTCTTTCCAAACTTTTGGCCATCACTACGAGTAACAAGCGGCCAAGTTGCACCGAATGCAGTGCGATGAAGCGTTTTGCGAATGAGATCAATTCCGGCAGTGATGTTTCCCCATTGATCAGAACCACCCAATTGCAGTTCAACATTGTGTTCTGCGCATAAATGCCTGAAGTCATTGGCTTGCAACAGCATGTAACTGAACTCGGTGTACGACAAACCATTCTCTGAGTTCAATCGGTTCTTCACAGACTCTTTGGCCATCATTTGATTGACAGTGATGTGCTTTCCAACATCCCGCAAGAATTCCAACGCACTGATTCGCGATGTCCAATCCGCATTGTTGACCAATGTTGCTTGAGTCGTCCCCGGTGAAAAATCAAGAAGATTGGTTAATTGATTTTTGATGCAATCAACATTGTGTTGCAATGTGTCTGCATCGAGCAAGTTACGTTCTTCACTGCGTCCCGATGGATCGCCCACCATTCCTGTTGCACCACCAGCCAACGGAAAGGGACGATGCCCGGCAAGTTGAAAACGACGCAATGTAATTTGCCCAAGAAGGTGACCCACATGCAACGAATCTGCAGTGGGATCAAACCCTACGTATACACCGATGGGGCTTTCGTTGAGTCGAGCCTCTAACGCATCAACTCCGGTGGTGTCATGAATGAGACCACGTGCGGAGAGATCGTTGAGTAGCCCAGGAGTTGTCACCTCTCCATGTTGCCATGTGAGGCCGTGAGAGTTGCGACCTATTCTGAAGATGTGGCACGCACTTCACTTCCTGGGACAGACAGTCTGTTCGTCGATGAGGACCCCACACTCGGCGCACTTCTTGCCCAAGCCAATGCATGCGAGTCAATTGGATCTGCCATGTACACACGACTCTTTCGAGACTTGGCCGATGATTACGCCGATAACGGTCGCACCTTTGCTGTTTTGGCCGGACGCAGTACTCGCCCACTACACGATGCAATTCCGCTTCGTTTAGCAGCGGCTGTTCACCGCATTGTGTTGGCGGGACGCGATGAACGACTAGCTCGCCACTACCCCAGCATGGGCGGCAAGCCAGGTGCCGATTTCACGGCCGACTTCATTGCGTACATGCGCGATCACATGGACGAAATTGATCTAGCTCTCACTCAACAAGTACAGACCAACGAAGTTGGGCGCAGCATTGTGCACCTCGCGCTCAGTCATTGGCTCACCACGTTAGATATTGCAGAGTTTGATTATTTGGAGATTGGCGCCAGTGCAGGTCTCAACATGAACTTCGACAAGTACTACGCATGTTCAGGCCAGTTGCGAATGGGCGATTCGCAGTCCACAGTGAGGTTCATGGGCGACTGTTTCGCTCATACACCACAACTTCCAAAGCAAGGAGCACAAGTGCGCCGCAAACGCGGCGTCGATATTTCACCACTTGATGTCACCCATTCTGACGACGAACTTCGATTGCTGTCGTTTCTATGGCCAGATCAAAAAGCGCGGCTCGAACGAACACGCAATGCCATTGCAATTGCCCAACAGTTTCCACCACTCGTGGATGCCGGGTCTGCTGACACCTGGCTACTTCATCAACTTGCGCGCCCTCAAGAACGCGCAACAATGGTTTTTCACTCAATTGTGTGGCAGTACTTGGGGGCAGGCACACAAGCATCACTACGCACCGCGCTTGCCGAAGCGGGAACGCGCGCCACTGCAGCCACTCCCCTGATCTGGGCGCGAATGGAACCATCTGGACCAGTAGCCGACGTTCAAGTGGACATATGGAACGGAACATCGTCCGATCCACTGCATTACCGCGTGGCCGAAGTTGGCTATCACGGTCAGAATTTGAATTGGTTGATCTAAAAGTCTCGCGACAATGCTTGGCGCACCAGGTCAGGTATCGCAACTGGGGTTGGTGCTCCCGGCGTTGTACTCACGTACGTGATGACGCAATCAAAGATGGCTTCATTGTCAACCGTCATTGCAACCGATACATCAAATGACGTGTTGCCCCAACGCGTTACCGAGCATTGCGCAGAGATGATGTCTCCATAGGTTGCGCCTTTATGCCAGGTAGCAGTGGCTGTTTTTAACATAAAGTCAAAGCCAACATCAATGAGATTGATTGCGTCAGAATGTGTTCCAGTTTCTGCTGCCAATGCGTGTCGAACAAACTGCGCCACCGCATCATCTGCATACATCCAGTAGTTGGCGTTAAACACAACGTTTTGCATGTCGCACTCGTTGTATCGAACGCGAATTAATTCGGTGTAACTCATAGCAGCCTGTGACGTGCCTGTGCTCGTGCGTTGTCAAGTTGCCGCTTTTGTTCGCCGGCAGCAATCGGCCCCGCTCCCCCAGGAGAAGAACGACGTTGTACTGCTACTCCAGACAAAAAAAGCTGCGCCGCATCGGGTCCCAAATCGGAATGTTTCTGCACGATGTCCACCATTGGCGACGACGTTGCCAATGCTTCACGTACGACTGAACCCACCACCGCGTGAGCGTTTCGGAATGGCATTCCCCGCTGCACAAGCCACTCTGCAAGGTCTGTAGCAACAAGAGCTTCAGCATCTGCTGCAGACAACATTGCAGGTGCATTGAACGTTGCTGTGGAGATCATTCCACCAAGTGCAATGAGAGCTCGGCGCACTTGATCAACTGAATCAAAAAGCGGTTCCTTGTCTTCTTGCAAATCGCGGTTGTACGCCAAAGGAAGACCTTTCAACATGGCTAACACACCAGTGAGATTGCCGATCAGACGACCAGCTTTTCCGCGGGCAAGTTCCGCAATGTCTGCGTTCTTTTTCTGGGGCAACATTGACGAACCGGTTGCATACGCATCGTCCAATAACGCAAATCCAAATTCTGCACTGGTCCACAACACCCACTCTTCGCCGATGCGAGAAAGATGAACACCAAGAAGCGCAATTGCGAACAAGACCTCGGCGACATAATCGCGATCCGACACTGCATCGAGTGAATTATTGAAGGCGGCCGCAAAGCCCAACTTCTCAGCGGTGATGGCCGGATTTATTGGCAAGGAGGAACCTGCCAACGCACCTGCGCCCAACGGAGAGACATTGAGTCGTTGCAGAGCGTCTGCTAACCGATCAGCATCGCGCAACAACGACCATGCATGTGCACGCAGATGATGAGACAGCAGGACTGGTTGAGCGTGCTGAACATGGGTATAGCCAGGCAAACGAAGCGGAGGATCGTGCAGATCTGCGTCTTGTGCTCGATTTTCCAAGACGTCCACCAAGTCGAGTACTCGATTTCGTACGGCCTCAACTTCTCGCTTGGTCCACAGACGCAAATCAGTTGCCACCTGGTCGTTTCTGCTGCGAGCAGTATGAATACGCGCACCAGCATCGCCCGCAATCTGTGTCACCCTGCGCTCGATTGCTGTATGGATGTCTTCGTCGGATGGTTCAAAAACGAATGAACCACTCAAAAACTCAGACTCCACCACATCGAGTGCCGAAGCGATGGCATCGCCATCGGCAACAGACAAGATGCCCACTTCAACAAGCATGGCCACATGAGCGCGAGAGCCAGTGATGTCGTCAGCCCACAAGCGTTTATCAAATGACAAACTTTCCGTGTACGCCATTAACTCATCTGCCGGACCTGATTCGAAACGACCGTGCCACAGTGCTGCACCGTCAGAAACCTTCTTTTCAGACACGAGTGCCACCCTTCTTTCGCGGAATTCCTCCGGTTGAATCGGTTACGCCAGACAATGTGCGAAGTTGTTCAGCCAACCCGCACCCACCGATGTCTTCTGACGCAACACACATAATGGTGTCGTCACCAGCAACGGTGCCAAGCAGACCGTCTAAACCGCTTCTATCTAATGCCGACGCAACGACATGTGCGCATCCAGGTGGTGTTCGAATAACAACAAGATTTCCACTTGATGTCACTTCTGCAACCCACTCCGCCATCACACGTCGCAGTTGGTCACTAGGCGCAACTCGAGCGGGCGCATATTCAGCTATGGCATAAGCGGTTTCACCGCCATGAATACGAATCTTTACCGCGCCAAGTTCTTCAAGATCTCGTGACAGCGTTGCCTGGGTCGCCTCAATACCGAGATCTTTCAGCATCTCTTGCAACTGTGGCTGACTTGAGATGTTGTGTTGCCCAATCAGGCGAGAAATGAGCTGTTGACGCTGTTGTTTGGTGCTCATGTCATCCTCCGATGACCCATGCGAGTGCACCGCGTGCCGACGTTAAGCGATGGTGCCCCTGTTGAATCACCAAACTGTTGGGTCCATCGAAGACTTCGCTGTCCACCTCTTCACCACGATGCGCTGGCATGCAGTGCATAAAGCGCGCGTCTTTCGCAGCGACTGCCATCATTTTCTGCGTCACGCAATACGGCGAGAAGATTGACCGGCGTTCTGCCGCCTCTGCTTCTTGCCCCATTGAGATCCACGTGTCTGTGTGCACCACGTGAGCATTAACCACAGCCTCCATCGGATCTGACGTGTGTTGCACTCTTCCGCCAAGGGACTGCAAACGTGACACTTCCTCTTGGCTTGCGTCATACCCAGTGGGACATCCCAACGAGAAGGTTCCGCCCAAAAGACACACCGCTTCCCCCAAGGAGCGAGCCACATTGTTGTAATCCCCCACCCACGCAACTGTGAGTTCAGAAATGGGTCCAACATGCTCCTCCATCGTGAGCACATCTGCCAAAGCCTGCAACGGATGAGCTTCATCGCTCAACATATTCACCACCGGCACAACGTCACAGGCCACCATTCGTTCGATGACACTGTGAGAAAACACGCGAGCCGCCAGCACAGCGTGATAGCCAGCCATGATTCGGGTGATGTCTTCCACCGTTTCGCGGGTGTCAAAACCAACTTCTTCACCACGCGTATAGATGGGATGTCCACCCAACTGCACCACCGCCATCTCCATTGAGTGACGCGTCCTATTTGATGGCTTCTCAAAGATGAGAGCAGCACCACGCCCACCAAATGGACGAACGGACGCAACAGCTGGGTCGACAGACAATGTCAAAATGTCGCGAAGTGTTTCCGCACCCAACGAAGAAATGTCAACAATATGCCGATTTTTCACGACAACACCTCCGCCAATATTGAAAGGGCTTCGTCAATTTCCTCATATGACGCAGTGAGTGGTGGCGCAAACCGAAGAGTTGATGCATTCACACCGTTCACGATGAGCCCCTTTTCCAGAAGTGTGGGAACAATGGTTGATGTTTCTCGACCTGACACCAACTGAGCACCCAGGAGAAGCCCTTTACCGCGCACATGATCAACGTGACGAAGACGGTTCAGACCATCGGCCAAGTATTCGCCTTTCTCGCGTGCAAGGCGAGGCGCATCAATCAACTTCATTTGTTCAATCACCGCAAGTACCGCAGAAGTTGCCAACGCGGTACCGCTATAGGTTGAGCCATGATCGCCCGGCTGCATTACTGCGGCAATTTCACGTCGTGTCCACAACGCGCCTACTGGCATACCGTTGCCCATTCCCTTCGCAAACGTGACTGCATCGGGCGTGATTCCTGAATGCTGAAAACCAAACCACTCGCCGGTGCGACAGAAACCCGTTTGCACTTCGTCCACAATCAGAAGAATTCCGCGTTCACGACAGAGATCTTGAACGGCTCGCAGATATTCAGTGTCGGCAGGTATGACTCCACCTTCACCTTGAATTGGCTCCAAAATGACTGCAGCGACCGTGGGATCAATGAGGGTTTCCAATGACTGAATATCGCCATATTCGCAATAGCGAAAACCTTCAGGCATCGGCTGGAACATCTCATGTTTTGCAGGCTGACCAGTGAGTGCCAATGCACCCAACGTGCGACCATGGAAACTTCCGAGTGCAGTCACAATGCGATGACGGCCACGACCACCAAATTTGCGCGCCAATTTGATAGCCGCTTCGTTCGCTTCTGCGCCTGAGTTACAAAAGAAGACTTGCCCACTCCCTGCACCTGCATCGTGCAACAGACCAGACAGTGCAACTGCAGCTTGCGTTGCAGTGGTGTTTGCAAAAAAGTTAGAAACATGCAAAAGAGTTGATGCCTGCTTGGCAATAGCCTGCGCAACCGCTTCATTTGCGTGCCCTAAAGACACCACAGCGATCCCGCTGAGGAAGTCCAAATAACGCTTCCCATTCACATCCCACAATTCAGTTCCCGCGCCACGTTCAAACATGACAGACGGAGCCCCGAACACTGGAATGAATGGGCAATAGTCGTGGCCGAGATTTATCTCATGCGCCGTCTTCGCGGACATAAATGAATGACTCATGATGTTCCCCCAGTGATCATTGTCCCGACGCCTTGGTCGGTAAAAAGTTCCAACAGCAAGACATGTGCAATGCGTCCATCCAAAATGTGCGCGCTCTTTACGCCGCCACGAACTGCCTGAATACAGCTCTCTACTTTGGGAATCATGCCACCAGCAATTGTTCCGTCGTTCATGAGTTCCACTAGTTCAGACACCGTTGTGCGCTGAATCAAAGACGATGGGTCATCAACGCGAGAACGAAGTCCAGCGATGTCGGTCAGATAAATAATCTTCTCGGCCCCGAGCGCTTCCGCAATTGCACCCGCTGCAGTATCAGCATTGACGTTGTATGGCTGACCGCCGCTATCGACACCCACAGTGGACACAACCGGGACGAATCCATCGGCCAGCAATCCTTCAATGACATGCGGCCGTACCTTTTCAATATCACCCACGAATCCCAAAGAAGGATCACGCGGAGTGACTTGCAAGGTTCGACCATCTGCACCCGATAAACCCACCGCAACATTGCCGTGTGTATTTATGGCGCTGACAATCTGTGGGTTCACGTGACCATTGAGAACCATCTGTACAACTTCCATGGTTGCCGCATCGGTAACGCGTAATCCGTTCGAAAACTTTGATTCAATGTTTAAACGCGCCAACATGTCATTGATTTGTGGGCCGCCACCGTGCACCACCACCGGACGAATTCCCACCGTGTGCATCAAAACAATGTCTTCAGCGAAAAGCGCTAACGCATCATGTTCCGAGGTGCCAGCAAGTGCGTTTCCGCCGTACTTCACCACCACCGTACGTCCGGCAAAACGACGGATGTACGGGAGAGCTTCCACCAAGACATCGGCTGTAGTGAGAGAACTCATGGATACACCCCTACTGAATTCAGACCTAATGTCTCTGATAATCCCAAGGCAACGTTCATTGATTGCACCGCACCACCTGCAGCGCCCTTTGCAATGTTGTCGAGAGCAGCCAACACCATGACATAACCGGTTCGTTCATCGAAGCGAGCGGTGATGTGCACACAATTGGTTCCAAGCGTTGCTTTCGTAGACGGAACCTGTGGTCGCACAACAATGAATGGCTCGTTCTTGTAGAAGGTAGCGATAGCAGCAAGCAACGAAGCCGTTGTTGGCTGTTGGCCCGATGGACGCGCGTAACACGTCGCGAGAATTCCACGATTCATAGGCGCGAGATGCGGGGTGAACAAGACTTGGGCACCAGTCACTTGCTCGATCTCGGGTGTGTGACGATGATCAAGCAATCCGTACGCCGTGAAATCTTCATCAACGGTGGAGAACAAACTGGTGTGCTTCAGTGCACGTCCAGCGCCGCTCACTCCCGACGCTGCATCAACAATGACTCCACGTGCATCAACAATGCCCGACCGCACGAGCGGCGTGAGGGCAAGAGATGCCGCAGTGACGTAACAGCCCGGTGTAGCGATGAGAGATGCACCCACAAGCTCATTTCGATAGAGCTCTGGCAATCCATACACCGCACGCGACAACATCTCTGGTTGATTGTGTTCAAACCCGTACCACTGCGGATAGAGCGAGGCGTCTTTCAGTCGGTACGCAGCAGACAGATCGATGATGCACTTCACAGATGTGGCCAGCTCGGGCACGAGCTCTAGAGATACCTCGTGTGGAAGACCCAGAAACACCACATCGAGGTCTGCGAAACGCTCTCGTGAATACTCTTCAAAGACCAAATTGGGGTACGCAGCAGCAAGGGATGGGTACAAATGGCTCGCCAAGGTGCCAGCTTGAGAATCGCCTGTTGCAGCAACCACTTCCACCTCTGGATGTTGTGCACACAAGCGCAGGAGTTCAGCGCCGGTGTATCCCGATGCCCCAATGATTCCGACTTTCACCATAGATGTATTACTATACGAGATAGTGAATGATAATGCAATCATCCCTCCCGGCCCTGGTGCCCTCCTCGTCGCCCACCCCCGAATGGATGACCCGAATTTCAGTCGTACGGTTGTCTTGCTCATCGCCCATGAGGACGAGGTGGGATCAATGGGTGTTGTGTTGAATCGACCAGACGGCAGTGATCTTCCCGACAATGAATCCCCTCTTCAGCGGTGGGTGCATTCGTCAGCCCCGCCATACACAACGTTCGTCGGTGGCCCCGTTGAAGAATCAGGCTTTATCTGTTTACGCAGAGATGCTTCGACTACTAGTGGTGTGCACTCAGTGGACATGGTGGGTGACCACCCCCATTCAGAACAACCACATCGCGTGTTTCGCGGATACGCCGGCTGGAGCGCACATCAACTTCATGAAGAAGTCGTGGCAAACGGCTGGTTCGTGGTGTTGGCCCACCACAACGATGCTTTCGACACCGACCCAGACACTCTGTGGCAACGAGTCCTCCAACGACAGAATGCGACGCTCCGCCGATTAGCCCACTACCCAGATGTTCCTGAATTGAATTAAGTCAATGGTTAGGCGCGCAGCGATGCGCCAGCCTTTTCAGCAGCGGCGACACATGCCGAGTGAATATCGGCCAGAACAGAGTCGGTGAGCGTTCCGTTGTCTTCCTGCAACCGAAGCCGGAATGCAATACTCCGCGAATCTGATGGCACGCCCTGACCGCGATACACGTCGAACATTTCGATGGAGACGAGACGCTTTGCCGCAGCCTGCTTGAGCGCACGTTGAATTGTTGCCGCAGGAATAGCGGAAGGAACAATGAACGCTAAGTCAATATCGCTTGAAGGGAAGCGATTGATATCACGCGCCTGAACTGGTTTGGGATCTTCAGCGAGAACTGCCGTGAGATCAACTTCGAGAATGCTGACTCGGCCTTCAATCCCCCATTCGTCCAGCACAACGGGATCGATCTCCCCCACAACACCGATGACTTTCTTTCCACGAGCAAGTGTTGCTGATCGCGTCGGATGTAATCCTGCAGGCACTCGTGATTGATCGAGTTGAGCACCGATTGCCAAAACATCACAGAGCGAATTCCACTGCAGCAATGCGGTTTCGGCATCGCCACCTGCAACAACAATGGCAAGTTGCTCGGTTTCATCGGGAAGTTGTTGACCCGACGCTGGATACACGTGACCAATCTCCCACAGCCCGATTCGTGGAGCACGATGTGACTGGTTGTAGCGCAGGGCCTTCAGCAATCCCGGTCGCAACGATGTGCGAAGAATGGATTCATCTGCAACGAGAGGATTCGCCAACCGCAAGACGTTGTCTTCGGAGAGGCCGACGGACGGCAAATCCCCGATTGACAAAAATGGAGACGGCATTGCTTCGTCGAGACCAAGACCCACCAGCAAGCGCCGCACCGTTCGACGCCGTTGCTGTATGTGCGACAAACGTCCATACACCGTTGACTTGGGAACTGTCTTGCCGATGTTGTCATAACCAAAATGGCGAGCCACTTCTTCAATGATGTCGACATCTTGCGAGCAGTCTGGACGCCACGTTGGAACACGACACGACACAACTCCGTTGTTGAGAGTGGGAGAAAATCCAATGGCATCAAGAATGGAGAGTGTTGTGTCATTCGGGATAGCTACCCCAAGCAAACGTTCCATTTTTTGTAACGACAGAGATACTTCTACTGGTTGAGGACACGCGGCAGTGGCAATAAAAGTTGCGCCTGCATGAAGAACCACGTTCGGACATGTTTCACGCAAGATTGTGACAAAACGTTCAGCGCCGTGCGACCAACCGTGCGGATTGACGCCTCGCTCGAAACGAATCGATGCCTCCGAGCGCAATCCATGGCGCTGTGCAGAGAATCGAATGGGATCTGGAGCAAACCATGCACTTTCAAGTGCTAACTCTGTAGTGGAGTCGGTGATTTCTGAGTGTAGGTCTCCCATGATTCCTGCGAGACCTACCCCCGCGTTGGTGGCATTGTTGCAAATCAACAAGTCATCGGTGGTCAACAAACGCGTTGCGCCGTCGAGGGTGGTGAGAGTTTCGCCGTCATTTGCAAGACGAATTCGAAATGATGAAACAACCGCAGCGTCATAGGCGTGATTCGGCTGGTTGAGCTCCAACATCACAAGATTGGATGCATCGACAACATTGTTAATGGACCGCATTCCTAAGTGTGCGAGCCGTGCCGCCACCCAACGCGGCGAAGGGCCTACCACTACATTGCTGAGATACGAGACTGAAAATGATCCGCAGTTCTCTGGCGCATCAATCTGGACTGGCAGCGATACTGCTTCTCCAAGTACTCCGGGCTCACATCGTGGTCCGCGTAATTCAACACCAAAATGAGCAGCCAAATCACGCGCAACACCAAGGTGTCCCCAGCAATCTGCACGATTACGTGTGAGGTCAAGATCGAACACAACATCGTGTTCAATGCCCAGCACGTCGAATGGGCTAACACCCAACGGAGAGTCGGGTGGCAAGATGAGAATTCCCGACGACTCATCAGACATGCCAAGTTCCACTTCGGAACACAACATTCCCTCTGAATCAATGCCAAGAATTCCGCGGCGGGCAATGTTCATGCCGTTCGGCATAGTGGTTCCGATGGTTGCGAGCGGAACAATGTCCCCCGCACTCATGTTTGTGGCACCACACCACACATGACGTTCTTGCCCATCTCCTGCATCTACAAAGCAACGCGTCACCTTGGCAGCATCAGGATGTTTTTCGGTACGAAGAATTCGCGCAGTGACAACACCAGGAACGGGTGCACCCACAACAATCATCTCTTCGACAGCCAAACCAAGAGAATTCAAAGCATCGGCAACACGATCTGGATCGGATGGAATGTCGGCCATCTCGCGAAGAATTGATAGAAGAACTTTCACGAGAACTGCTCCGTGAAGCGAATGTCATCGGAATACATGTCGCGAAGGTCGTTGACACCATGACGCTCTTTGGCCATTCGGTCGATACCGAAACCAAACGCGAAGCCGCTCCATTCCTCAGGATCGAGTCCGCCAGCACGCAACACATGTGGATGCACCATCCCACAGCCACCTAATTCAATCCATGAACCATCTGGCCGCCGGATGTCGAATTCTGCGCTTGGTTCGGTGAATGGAAAGTATGACGGGCGAAGGCGACTTGTGAATCCTGGACCAAAGAAGGCCTTCGTAAAGGACTCGATTGTTCCGGCTAAGTCAGCAAACGTAATGCCACGATCAATGACGAGACCTTCAATTTGATGAAAGACAGGCATGTGTGTGGCATCTGGTGTCTCTTTTCGAAAGACACGACCAGGCATCACGGCGTAAATGGGTGGTGGCCACTCTTGCATGACTCGAATTTGCACGGGAGAAGTGTGAGTACGAAGCACAACACTTCCTTCAACATCACTTTCAATAAACAAGGTGTCCCACATGCTTCGTGCGGGATGACTTGGGGGCATGTTGAGCGCCTCGAAGTTGTAAAAATCAGTTTCCACTTCGGGGCCTTCGGCAATTTGAAAACCGAGCCCAATGAAAACATCTTCCAAACGCTCTGTGGCCTGAGTAACAAGATGCATGCGCCCACGTCGACGAGTGGCATTGGGTGACATCGCCACTTCAGTCATGTCAACTCGCTCAGCCTCGACCTTGGCTGCGAATTCGACAACTCTCAGTTCGCGTTCGCGTTGGTCGGCCGCAACCTGTAATTGGGTCAGCGCTTCGTTCACAGCTGCACCTAACGCTTTGCGTTGGTCGACGTCCGTGAGCGAACCCAACGATGACTTCACCGCGGCAACTGCTCCCTTTTTTCCTGTCAACGAGGACATTGTTGATCGCAATTCGTCTCGTGACGCCGCCACCGAAATACTGGCGATGCCCTCGGCGATTGCGGCATTGAGTTGCTGCATTTCAGGAGATGTTGACATGACGAGAAAACGCTACTCCGACACGCGCAGTTCTCTGCGGAACATTAGAGATTGTTCCCCGTGGCGCGACGACGACTGATATGCATCGCAATCACCGTTCCGGCCATTGCCACATTAAGGCTCTCCGCGCGACCGACATGCTCGATGGTGATCCAGCCATCCACATCGGCATCGAGCGGGAGTCCGTGAGATTCATTTCCCAACACGACTCCAAGAGCTCCAGTGAGGTCGGCGTCATACAGCGACTCGGGCGACGATGCGGCAAGTGAGTCGTGAGATGTGGTTCCCAGCATTCGGATTCCGGCTTCCCTAAGCGTTGCGAGGCGGTCAACGCTCCAGATGGACACATGAAACACCGCCCCCGCAGATGCACGTACCACTTTGGGTGACCATGGATCAACTGTTGACCCAACGAGCACAACCCCACGCGCACCCGCTGCTTCGGCTGAACGAATCAGCGTTCCCATGTTGCCAGGGTCTGACACTTCATGAAGGACCAGCACCCAGTCGTTCTGCGTGAATGACAATGGACCCGCATGGGGCATGTCACACACGGCCAAAACACCACGCGGTGACTCCGTATCGCTCACCGATGCAAACGTTTTTGCATCGAGCTCAAAACTTCCGCCAGGGGCTACATAGTCCGCGTAATCGTCACGGACATATTGTTCGCGGATATGAATGCCAGCCTGTACCGCTTCTCGCAGAAGTGTGGGGCCTTCAACAACAAATGCATTCTCGTCATAACGAAAACTGCGACGCCCAATGAGGCGCCGCAGATTCTGAACCCGAGGGTTCGACGATGACAGTGGTGTACGGCTCAGGCCAACGCAGCCTTTGCTGATGCCACCAATGCACTAAACGCTTCGGCGTCATGCACAGCCAAGTCAGCCAAGATCTTGCGATCAACTTCAATGCCTGCTGCGTTCAAGCCAGCAATGAATCTGCTGTACGAGATGTCGTTCAAACGGCACGCAGCGTTGATGCGCTGAATCCACAAACGGCGGAACTCGCCCTTCTTTGCGCGACGGTCACGGAATGCGTACTGACCAGAATGCAACACCTGTTCATTGGCCGCACGGAATGAACGACTCTTATTGCCGTAGTAGCCCTTGGCCTTCTCGAGGACTGCGCGGTGCTTCTTGCGAGCGTGTACTGCTCTTTTTACACGTGCCATGTGATTCTCCTAACTCTGTTTCTTCTTCTTAGCGCTCACCCAAAAGGCGCTTGATCTTGCGGGCATCACCAGGGTGCACATCGACATCACCGGCAAGGCGACGCGTACGCACGCTGGACTTCTTCTCGAAGAGGTGCTGACGGTTTGCCTGTTGACGGCGCAGTTTGCCTGAGCCGGTCTTCTTGAAACGCTTGGCTGCAGTCTTGCTTGTCTTCATCTTTGGCATGTTCTATTCCTCTGTCTTTTCGATCTCTGCGACGGGTTGTGGGGCTGAAGACGTGTCTTCAGAGTCCTTTGTTCCCTCTTTGTCGCTCTTCTTGGTCGGCGCCTTCTTGTCTGGAGAAAGGACCATTGTCATGTTTCGCCCCTCGAGCCTGGCTTGAGTTTCCACTTTTGCGAGTGGTCCCAATTGTTCGAGTGCCGCGTCGAGAATTTTGGCTCCCAACTCCGGGTGAGCAACCTCTCGACCACGGAACTGCAAAGTGACTTTCACTTTGTGTCCGTCTTCGAGGAAGTCACGCATGTGCCGAACCTTCGTGTCGAAGTCTCCCTTTCCGATTTTCGGCCGGAACTTCACTTCTTTGATAGTGACGTGGGAAGTCTTCTTGCGGGATTCTTTGGCCTTTTGCGCTTCTTCGTATCGGAACTTTCCGTAGTCCATGATTCGACACACAGGAGGGTTCGCGAGTGGTGCGACTTCGACGAGGTCGAGATCGAGTTCGCGAGCCAACACCAATGCGTCGGCAGTGGAGCGAATGCCCACTTGGCTTCCATCGGGTCCGATGAGGCGTACTTCGCGCGCACGTATGCGCTCGTTGTACCGCGGCTCGTTATTTTGCGGCGTAGCTATGACGGTCTCTCTTGTGCAATGGGCATCGCCCTCCTCTTGTTAGAACCGCTGATGCGGATCGTTCGTGACAACGCACAAAGCAGAGGGAACGCCCAAGAGACGCTCTTCTTCTCGACCCACTGCACTCCGAAATTCGGGTGAGAAGGTGGGGGCCAAAGCCCCACTTCGTTAATTGACTCCACTATGGTACCGCCAGAGAGATGGACCCCACACCATCTGAGCAGCCAATCCCCCTGACCGAGGCAGAAGAACGATGACTGAATTTGATCCGAACGAGGCCGCCGACACTCTGGAAGCCATTGCCGAGGCTCGCCAACGACTTGCCGAAGTCCCCGCATCCGTGGTGGTGACCAACCACGCCATGGGCCTCTTTGAACTGGCCGCCATTCATTTGTCGGCCGAACCTGTGCGCCTCGCGGACGCCTCGTTAGCGATAGACGCCCTCGGCATGTTGGTGGAAGGACTCGGCGAACGCCTGGGCGAGCACCACGACACCTTGGTCGCGGCCTTATCAAACATTCGATTGGTGTTTGTACAAAAGTCGACGCCGTCAGAGTGAACCAAGGGGGCGGATATCAAACGCCTCGTCCCTCACCACATGAAACGCAGGAGTGAAGGTCACTTCTTCACCCACACCGATGGAACGGGACCCATCTGCAATGACTGCACAATGAAATGGCCAGACCTGACCAGAGGTGTCGGTGATTTCACCCAGACCCCGTTGTGCATCAAATTCTGTAACACGCCCTGACAGCCGAGACATAGACATCTAGTGAATGATTTTTGAAATGGGGATTTCCAGCAAGTCTGACGCGCCTTCGTCAATGAGGGCAGGAATCAATGTATTGATTCCACGTTTTGCCACAACAGTTTCAATTGCATAGTCCCCTGACGCCAATTGAGCGATAGTGGGTGACTTGGCCGATGGCAACAACGCAAGAACTTTGTCCATTGCCGCTTTTGTGACATTCAGCTTTAACAACACCTTGTCACGCGCCTCGAGGGTTCCGGTGAGCAATGTCATGATCTGTTCCATGGCATGACGCTTTGCTGGATCTTCCCACGATGACTTGTTAGCGATGAGTTCGGTGTAGCTGGTCAACATGGTGTCGATGATTCGCAAACCCGCGGCACGCAATGCACGACCTGTCTCTGTGATGTCAACAACACAATCAGCAATGTCGGGGATCTTTGCTTCGCTTGCTCCGTAACTTAAGCGGATATCAGCTTTCACACCACGTGCCTCGAAATAGCGACGAGTCATTTCTGGGTACTCGGTGGTGACTCGCACACCATCGGTGAGGTCTGCAACTGATTGAGCTGGAGAATCTTGCGCCACAGCAACCACAACCCGGATTGGCAACGATGTTGCCTTTGAATACTTCAACTGACCAAGACTGACAACATCACTATTGGTTTCTTCAATCCAGTCACGGCCAGTAATACCAACGTCGAACAAACCCTCTTGAACATACGAAGCAATTTCCTGTGGACGCAGAATACGTACTTCATCAATACGCGGGTCATCAATGCTGGCCTTGTAGTCAACTGCCGACGAGCGATTAATGGTGAGATCTGCAGCATCGAAGAGCTCGAATGTGGCCTTTTCTAAAGACCCTTTAGGAAGAACGAATTTTAGCACGCACCGAGGCTACCCATAGAGGGCGCCAGACTCGTGGTGAATTACTCAACCCTTTACGAAAAAGCAATGGGCTCGTCTGTGGGCCTTCCACGCAACCATGACGCAACATCCATCGCAGCCTTTCCTTCAGGCTGAACTACATGAAGCTGAAGAACTCCGTCGCCTGTGCCAACGGCTCCTGTCGCGTTGCAACTGCCTGGAGGTAAGACACCACTGGCCACATCCGCCTGAAGAATGCGCATGCGTGTTGCGCCGAGCATCGTGAAGGCCCGGAGCGCGCGAATACGTCGATGAATACTTTCTGCGCTACACGTCCAATCAATGCGGAGTTCCTCGCGTGAAATCTTGGCTGCGTACGTTGCACCATCGGCTTGAGGTACGGGTTCACCTAGACCATGCGTCACGCATTGAAGCAACAGCTCAGAGCCAACAAGCGCAAGGTCGTGGGTTAACGACTCGGTGGTGGACATATGACCAATGGGCACTTCAGCAGAAGCGAACACCGCACCAGTATCAAGTGTTGGCTCCACATTCATGATGCACACTCCTGTTACGGCATCGCCTTCAAGAAGTGCACGCTCGACAGGTGCGGCTCCCCTCCATCGAGGCAGCAGAGAAAAATGCACATTGATCATGGGAACTTTTTCAAGCAATGCAGCAGGGATAATGCGCCCGTACGCCACCACGATTCCGAAAAGATTTTCGTGTGCATGCTCGTCAATCCACGACAGATCATGGCTCACCGGAAGACCACATTCTTGCGCTACTTCTTTAACAGGACTGGGAGTGAGTGTCGACCCACGCCCCCGCTTTGCGTCTGGACGTGTCACCACGTGCGCAATAGAAATTCCCGAATCAACCAAACGGCGCAGCACAGTTGCGGCTGCAGGAGGGGTCCCCAGAAAGACCAGCGACCGCCCCCGAATGTCCATGAACTATTTCAAACCAATATGACGAGTCTCTCCGGTGACTCGACCGCCATCGGAAATGCGCTTGTACTCACGCATTGCCTCGTCGCGTTGTTCAGTTGTCATTCGATCGAACATGAGAACCCCATTGAGATGGTCAAGTTCATGTTGGAACAATCGTGCGAGAAGCTCGTCTGCTTCCACCTGAATGGTGTTACCGCTGAGATCGACCGCTTCAAGAAGAACTTCCTTGGGGCGAAGCATCTCGACATACAACCCGGGGATGGAGAGGCATCCCTCGTCATAGACCCACTCACCGCGTGATTCAACAATTTTTGGATTGATGAGGGTGATGGGCTCGCCGTCGATGTCATACACAAAGATCTGCTTTTGAACGCCAATCTGTGGTGCTGCCAAACCCAGACCAGGCGCTTTATACATGGCCTGCAACATGGCTTGTGTGAGCCGGATGATTTTGCCGTCAATGTTCTGCACATCTTCTGCCACAGACGTGAGGACTGGGTCACCATAGGTACGGATGTCGTAGGCCATAATCTGAAAGGCTACCTGCAGCATGAACATGTCATCTGACACCCCGCGCGACAATCACTACTTCACCGCCCAACCTGCGAGTGAGTCACATCGGCGTCCATTCACTCTCACTATTGGAAACACCAGTCTGTCGCTCATGGCTGACGCCGGAGTGTTCAGCCAGCACGGCCTCGACAAAGGAACCGCAGTGCTTCTGGACACGATGCGCAAACTGCCATTACGAGAACTGCCACCCCACTCAACAGTGTGCGATGTGGGATGTGGTTCTGGAGCAATTGCATTGACACTTGCCGTTCTGTACCCGCACTGCACGGTGTATGCAATTGATATCAACGAACGTGCACGTCAACTGTGTGCAGATAATGCTCAGACGAATGATTTACACAACGTGCGCGTCGTGCACCCCGAAGACATTCCCTCAACATTTGAATGCGACATCATTTGGTCAAATCCACCAATTCGAATTGGGAAAGACGCTCTCCACGAACTATTGACCTCGTGGTTACATAGGTTGTCCTCACACGGCACAGCACACTTGGTTGTTGGCAAAAATCTTGGGGCAGATTCGTTAACCGACTGGATACGACATCAATCCTTTGAGGCGCAAAAAATTGCCAGCAGTAAAGGCTTTCGTATTATCGAGGTGCGCAAGAGTTAATAGCGAGTGGGATCTGCGTGAACTCTGAGGCTGGCTCCATACCGTGCGCGGTATTCGCTAATGCAGTGAGCAAGCAGTTCACGTGTTTCAGCAGACAACAACAGACCATCGGCAACCACAGCGAAACGAACACCAGCACTTTCCAGCACCTCAGGAATGACATCTTCTCCTGAAAGTGCAACATGGGCCATCTCTGAAAATGGTGGCAGCGAGAACATTCGACGTGATGCAAGGTCATCGAGATTCCACTGCATAAGCGATGCGCTCGTATCACTATTTATGAGAGCTTGGAAAAGTGGATGTTCGGGAGAGCGCGTTTGGATGATCACTCGCCCACCACCTCCCACTATTCGCGCTGCTCGCATGATCAACGCAAGCACTTCGCGGACCGCTGTGATTCGGGGAGCGAAAAGATCACGGTCGATATCGGCGAATACTACTGTGCTTGCCGACGGTGTTCGATACAGCACTGCTTCTGTCCCCACATACATATTGCCCACACTCCACGTGTCATCACTATCTGCAGTGATTTCAATGATGGGTCGTGAGGAAGTCTTGCGTAACTGAGAGATGAGATGCGAGACACCCCCGCGCGGAACCGAGAATGATGTTCGACCACACGAGACACAAACAGCTCCTTTAGTCTCTGCGCAGCGGTGACACGTCAAAATTCCCTGATCATCTTGAGACAACAACGACCCGCAGGTTGAACATTTCTGAGACACTCCACACGACTTGCACACAATGAGTCTGGCTTTACCTTTTGTGTTCAAGACACAGACCGAGACCGTGCTGACATCTTTGACAGCATCAAGAAGCGCACTTGATAACAAAGAGCCCGCAACAGGAACGTCGTCCAAATTCTGAACAACAATTGCAGGCCACTGCGGCCCTTCAGCGACAACACACATGTTTTCGCTATGACGTACAAGCGATTCTGGAGACGGACAGGCAGATGTAGCAATAAACGGCACACCTGCGAGGCGTGCGCGTTCGCGTCCAACATCAACCGCATTCCATGTTGGAGCTCGCTCGTCGTGATGAAGTTCATCATGTTCGTCAATCACCACAACGGCAGCGAGATCACGACACGGTGCGAACACCGCGGACCGTGCACCAATCACAACATTCACTCCGGCAAGTGCAGAATCCCACTCATCTGGCACTACCGCCGTTGTTAATCCTTGGCGTCGCAGTGACGCCGCACCAAGAACCGCCATTCGTTGAGTTGGACACACAACAAGAACCGACCCGTGCAACGCCAATGTGTTCACCACATGAAGCGCAGATGCATTCGGTGGCACTACGCATAATCCGCCACCCATTTCGAATAACGACTGTGCGGCATCTGCAACGGGACTGGTGAGCGATGTAGGTGTACCAAGATTTTTGTACACATGACGCGGACGAACCCGTGGGGCACTCGCACGAGACAATGATCCTCGCCATGATCCGAAGAAGTGGTCAGCAAGCCAACGAGTAAGCGGAACAATGTCGGGCTGCACTCCGTAACCCGACACGCTCGCAATTTCTGCTAACCGCTCTGGCGCGAGGCTTGTATCACCAACGGTTCCCGCTTCCCCGTACGCCACTACCCAGCCACCAACTCGGCGACCGTTGAGTGGGATTCGCACGCGAACGCCGAGGGACACGCGGGAGCGCATCGCTTCAGGGACGATGTAATCGAATACTTTGTCGATACCCGACACGTCGGGCACCACAGACGCAATATGCAGCGACAGACTCGTTAGAGGTTAAGAGCGGACTTGAAGTCGGACAGACGCGACAGCGCTTCCCATGTGAATTCAGGTTCGCTACGACCAAAGTGACCGTATGCAGCTGTCTTCTTGTAGATGGGACGCTTCAAATCAAGGTCTCGAACAATTGCTGCCGGACGAAGATCGAACACATTGCGAACGGCATTTTCGATGGCGTCTTCTGCAACGGTGTTGGTTCCGAATGTCTCTACCAAAATGCTGATGGGCTGAGCCATACCAATGGCGTACGCAACTTGTACTTCGCACTTTTCTGCTGCACCGCTGGCCACAACATGCTTTGCAACCCAACGCGCTGCATAGGCGGCAGAGCGGTCAACCTTTGATGGATCTTTTCCAGAAAACGCACCGCCGCCGTGACGGCCCATACCACCGTAGGTGTCGACGATGATCTTTCGACCTGTGAGACCAGTGTCAGCGTGTGGTCCACCCAAAACAAACTTGCCTGTTGGGTTGATGTAGATGGATGGATTATCGCCAGCAAACTGTGCGGGGATAGTGGGCATGATGACCTCTTGAATGAGGTCGGGACGAATTTGCGTTTCGCGATTAATACCGTCGGCATGCTGTGTTGAGATGAGAACAGTGGTGAGACGTACTGGCTTACCGTTCTCGTATTCAAACGTCACCTGAGTTTTGCCATCGGGACGCAAATACGGAACGAGACCGCTCTTGCGCACTTCGGTCAGCCGCTCAGCCATTCGGTGAGCAAGCCAGATGGGCAACGGCATGAGGTCAGGAGTCTCATTGCATGCGTAACCAAACATCATTCCTTGGTCACCAGCACCTTGGCTGTTTAATGCATCTTCCGTGGAGCCACTGCGCTGTTCTTCACTCTTGTCAACACCTTGTGCAATGTCGGGGCTTTGTGCATCGAGTGCAACCAATACGCCACAGGTATTGCCATCGAAACCATACGCCGCATCGTTGTAGCCAATGTTGTTGATGGCTTCGCGCGCAATTGCTGGAATATCGACGTAGGCCTCTGTGGTGATTTCACCAGACACAACACAGAGTCCCGTTGTGAGCAGAGTCTCACATGCCACGCGGCTGTGCGGGTCCTTTTCAAGGATTGCGTCCAAGACTGAGTCAGAGACCTGGTCAGCCATCTTGTCGGGATGACCTTCGGTCACGCTTTCTGATGTGAACGTGAACTTCCGCACGAGAACTCCTTATTTCTATGCAGTCACTTCTGTGACCGCACTCGTACCACGCTATCCAATACTGCATGTGCCACGGTGTGTTTACTTGACAATGACACACCCCCTTGGGCGCCGTGAGCGTCCAAGATGATGACCGCATTGGTGTCATGACTAAAGCCCACACCCTCGGCAGACACATCATTCGCCACAATGAGATCGAGATTCTTTCGCTGCAACTTTCCGCGAGCATTTTCCTCGAGATTGTTGGTCTCAGCGGCAAATCCCACCAAGGTTTGCCCGGCAGGCTTCGCACTGCCCAACATTGCCAAGATGTCCGGAGTTGGCTCCAACACAATCTGTGGAACACCCGAATCCTTCTTGATCTTGCCCTCTGCCGGAGCCACAGGACGGAAATCCGCAACTGCTGCGGCCATCACCACCACGTCAGCGGTGGGAGCATGTTCTTTCATCGCATTCAACATCTGTTCTGCAGTTTCCACAGACACCACACGAACGCCAGGAACCGATTGACGATCGACGGTGGACACGAGAGTGACGGACGCACCACGTGCAGCAGCTGCTTCGGCAATGGCGTACCCCTGCTTGCCACTTGAACGATTAGCTAAGACACGTACCGCATCGATGGGCTCGCGGGTTCCCCCTGCCGTAACAACAACAGAGAGTCCCTCTAAGTCACGACGACGACCCGTGAGGGTGGCATCGATAGCCGACAGAATGGTGTCAACATCGGCAAGACGTCCAGTGCCAATGTCACCACCGGCCAAACGACCAGATTGAGGATCAACAACAACAACTCCTCGACGTCGGAGAAGTTCGATGTTGTCTTGCACCGATGGGTGCTCCCACATCTCGGTGTGCATAGCTGGGCATACAACAACGGGTGCACGGGTTGCAATAAGTGTTGCAATCAGTAAGTCGTGTGACAGCCCTGATGCATATGCAGACAGCACGCGCGCCGTTGCGGGGGCTACCACAATGAGATCGGCTTGCTGACCTAAACGTGTGTGCGGAATCGGCGATGCGTCATCCCACAAACCGGTGTGCACCGGCTCAGAGGACAACGCAGACAAGGTGACAGGCCCAATAAAACGATGAGCATCTTCAGTGAGAATGGTGGACACGTGCGCACCAGCATCAACAAGGCGACGACAAATTTCCACCGACTTGTATGCGGCGATTCCCCCAGAGACTCCGAGGACGATGCGACGACCACGCACTGATTCCATGAAATCTGACATCACGTGTGGTGTGGTCTGAGAAACAGACGCGACTACTCCGCGTCGTCGGAAGCAGATTCGGCGTCGTCAGTGTCTTCTGCACCGAAGAGTGCTTCAGCTTCTGCTTCCATCTCGTCATATGGCAAGCGTTCAATCTTGACGATTTTCTCGGCAGCAATCTCTTCAAAAGCAATGGACAATGGCTTACGCGCAACCGATGACACCTGTGGTGGGACCATGTGCCCGAGACCTTCACCCAATTGGTTGAAGTATGAATTGATCTGACGTGCCCGGTACGACGCAAGTGTCACCAATGCAAACTTTGAACCTTCGAGGCTGTCGCGCTCGAGCAGGTTTTCGATGCTGGGATAAATCATGGAGTCGTTCTGACGGGACATGTGAGACCTCCGAAGTCAACTTGTGAGGCTATCGGCTGGCCTGGCGGGCCGCACCGATGATGCCCTGAATCTCGGCCACTGCACGGTCGAGATTGTCGTTCACGACGACCACATCGGCAATTTCTGCCCCAAGGCGCTCTTCATCTTCAGCCTTTTGAAGCCGCTCGACGACGTGCTGTTCTGAGTCCCCCCTGCCCTGCAGACGACGACGCTGCTCCTCACGCGACGGAGGCTGAACAAACACCAAAATTGCATCTGAGTGGCGCTCCTTCACCTGTGTGGCTCCATGCAGTTCAATTTCCAACACGATGTCGCGCCCATCGGAAATATTCGGCATGGGAGATCCGTACAGATTTCCCAGGAACTCTGTCCATTCAAGAAATCCGCCCTGGTCGATGTGCTGTTGGAATTGATCGCGCGTCACAAAGACATACGCATCATCGGGTTCGCCTTCACGTTGTTGTCGTGTGGTCCACGAACGACTGAGCCACAAACGATCATCGCGCTGCAACAGTTCTTGAACAATGGTTCCCTTACCGGCGCCACCAGGCCCAGAGACCACAACAATGACAGGCGAGGTCATGCTGTGGCCACCGCCGACGATATGGCGTTCACCTGATGCGAAGAAAGCTCACCAATGCTGGTGAAGTGCCCGACACCAAGCTCGTCGAGCAAGCGACGCCCCGCCACCTTCCCCAGGCGAGGGTGAACATCGAGCACCTTGACAACACGAACCGACTTCACGAACGGGTCAGATGTCATCAGCAATTCAGCCAATGCGCCATTCTGGGCGCTGGCAACGGCTGACATACGAGCAGAACGAAGCTGTGACACCGTTTCGAGGTCGCGCGCTCTGCTTTCCATAAAGCAATTGTAGTTGCGAGGACACCACGAACAACGGAACGCATCTATGAACGATGGACACGCGACACAATGTGGTCCCATGACGTCGCGCCAAGTGCCTCGGCTTTCCTCGCAGCATCACATGCGATGTTCCATGTTGCACGTGGATTCGCAAAGGACGCTGTGCCCACTTGAACAGCATTGGCACCGGCCATCATCATCTCGATGGCGTCGTTACCCGATGAGATACCGCCAACCCCAACAATGGAGACCGAAGGAAGCGCAGTCCTAACGTCGAAGACCGTACGCACCGCGATGGGATGAATCGCTGAGCCTGAGAATCCACCTCCCCCGTTACCCAAAGTTGGCTGACCTGTTGATGTATTGATTTGCAACCCCAACATGGTGTTGATGAGTGTGAGCGAACTCGCACCTGCCTCTGTGACGGCTTGTGCGATGGACACAACACGATCGGTGTTGGCGCTGAGCTTTGCCCAGACTGGAACATCAACAATGCGTGACACATCGCTAATAATGCGTGCCGACATCTGCTCATCATGGGCAATGATTCCTGATCTGCCTTCAAGATTCGGACACGACAAGTTGACTTCAATGGCTGCGATTCGAGTCGACACTTCTTTGAGTTGATCTGCTGCGCGAACATACTCATCGACGGTTCGTCCCCAAATACTGACGATGATGCTCGCACCAGCCTTTTCGCACTTGGGCAGTGACTCACGTATCCATTCGGGAATTCCAGGTCCTTGTAGACCGACCGCATTCATCATTCCAGATGTTGCGGTGTGCACGCGCGGAGATGGGTTACCGGCCCATGGTTCGTGGAACAAACTCTTGACAACAATGGCACCAAGTTTGTGAAGTGGCAGATACGGGGCGAATTCAACGTCGTGGCCTGCAGTGCCAGATGCAGTCATGAACGGAGTGCGTAAACGAACTCCACCAACAGTGGCAGCACCTAGTGCATCCAGCGCACGTTCACCCCGTTGCAATTTCATCGTCCGTGATACTCCTGTAACGATCGCACTTCCACTTCAGACTCACGCTGCTCCCACAGTCCATTCATGGCAGCGAGTGCAGCCTCAACCGTGGTTACCGACGACACTCGATTGGTGTTGGCCGCTTTACGAATAGCTTCACCATCTTCACGCGACCCTCGTCCATGCGGAGTATTCACCACAAAACTGATTTCACCTTGAGCGATGAGGTCAACTGCATTGTCCATTGATGATCCTTCGATCTCGGACAATTTGCCTACGACTCGGTCAACTCCGATTCCGAACTTCTGCAGGTATTCAGCAGTGCCGGTCGTGGCCGCAATACCTAGTCCCAAAGCACGCAAGCGACGTGCCACAACGAGGCCCGCAGGTTTGTCTCCGTCATTGAGAGACAAGAACACCAAACCAGACGTTGGCAACAATGTTCCTGCTGCAGTCTGAGATTTCACAAACGCTCGTCCAAATGATGTGTCAATACCCATCACTTCGCCGGTGGAACGCATCTCTGGCCCAAGCGCAGTGTCAACTTCAGGGAAGCGATTGAACGGAAGCACAGCCTCCTTTACCGATACGTGTCCGCCCGAGACGGGAGGTGTGAGTAATCCTTCTGTACGCAAGTCAGCCAGCGATGCACCCAACATGACGCGGCTTGCAACTTTTGCCAGCGGCACGCCTGTTGCCTTCGCAACAAATGGCACTGTACGAGATGCACGCGGGTTGGCTTCGATGACATACACCGTTGTGCCAAGCACTGCGAACTGCACGTTGATGAGACCACGAACATCTAGTGCGTGAGCAATGGAAGTTGTGTATTCAGAAATCACTTCAACGACCCACGACGGAAGAGTTTGCGGCGGAATCGCACACGCTGAGTCGCCGGAATGCACTCCCGCTTCCTCAACGTGTTCCATCACCCCACCAATGAGAACTTCGCCAGTGTGATCCCGAATGGCGTCCACATCAACTTCCGTGGCATCCGCCAAGAAACGGTCGATCAACACCGGGCGCTCCGCCGAAAGGCCTCCCTCTTTACCCAGACTTCCGTCAGCGGCCAATTGTTCCATCGCGCATTCGAGTGCCTGCATGTCATGCACGATTTGCATGGCACGTCCACCCAACACATAGCTGGGCCGCACAAGCACGGGGAATCCAACACGTTGTGCAACTGCACGTGCCTCATCAAGCGTGACTGCAGTTCCACCTGGGGGCTGAGGAATGGACAATGACTCACAGAGCTGATTCCATTTTTCTCGATCTTCTGCGAGGTCAATGGAATGCGGCGATGTTCCCGCAATGAGGGCAGGATCAATCTGACCAGACAACTTCAAAGGTGTTTGACCACCCAAACTGACGATGACCTTGGGAGGAACACCACCGGCAGCTGCGGTTTCTGCCGCAATAACGTTCAACACATCTTCACGCGTGAGTGGCTCGAAATAGAGACGATCAGATGTGTCGTAGTCAGTTGACACTGTTTCTGGATTGCAGTTCACCATCACCGTTTCGAAGCCAGCATCTCGAAGAGCAAAACTCGAGTGAACACAGCAATAGTCAAACTCAATACCTTGCCCAATGCGGTTCGGACCAGAACCGAGAATGATGACCCGCGGACGGTCCGACGGCCTCACTTCGTTTTCGTCTTCGTACGTTGAATAGTGATACGGGGTTTGCGCCGCAAATTCTGCGCTACACGTATCGACTGTTTTGTACGTGGGAATCACTCCCATTGCTTCACGTGCTGTGCGAACCTTCTGTTCGTCAACGCCCCACAAATAGGCCAGCTGGCCATCGGAGAAACCGAGGCGCTTTGCCCGACGCATGCCGTGACGACCAACAGCGTCAAGACCGACATCGGCCAGTGCATGTCGTTCATCGACAATGATGAGCATTTGATCGATGAACCACGGATCAATTTTCGTGACATCGTGCACCATGTTTGCGTCAATTCCACGACGAAGGGCTTCTCCCACTTGGAAAATTCGCTCGGGCGTTGGGATTGCACACTTTGCCAAGAGTTCCGCATCGGACAGCGTGTCATATAAACCTTCAGCAGGGTCACAGTTGAGACCCAAACGCCCTTGCTCAAGGGACCTCAATCCCTTTTGAAGACTTTCGGGGAACGTACGCCCTATTGACATGGCCTCGCCAACACTTTGCATCTGCGTACCAAGGACTCCCGAGGTGCCAGGAAGTTTTTCAAAAGCCCACCGCGGAATCTTTGTGACTACATAGTCGATGGTGGGCTCAAAACTTGCAGGCGTCATCTTTGTGATGTCGTTGGGAATCTCGTCAAGGGTGTACCCCACCGCCAACTTTGCCGCAATTTTTGCAATAGGAAAACCGGTTGCTTTAGATGCCAACGCTGATGAACGAGAGACGCGCGGATTCATTTCAATGACCACCATGTCTCCATTTGCTGGGTTCAATGCAAACTGAACGTTTGAGCCACCTGTCTCCACACCCACACGCCGAATACACGCCAACGCAGCATCACGCATTTTCTGGTATTCAACATCGGAGAGTGTTTGCGCGGGAGCGACAGTGATGGAGTCACCTGTGTGCACACCCATGGGGTCAAAGTTCTCGATACTGCAGATGATGACGCAGTTATCTGCCTTATCGCGCATCACTTCTAATTCATATTCTTTCCATCCAACGATGGATGTCTCGATGAGAATTTCATGAATGGGACTTGCATCAATTCCTGCTTGAGCAACCTTTTCAAACTCTTCAAGAGTGTTAGCAATTCCGGTTCCGCGACCACCCAAGATGTAGGCGGGCCGGATAATGACAGGCAAGCCAATTTCCTTCAACACATTGCGCGCTTCGGACATGTTGTGCGCAATGCCGCTTCGTGGGACATTAAGCCCAATTTCGATCATCGCTTGCTTGAATTTGTCGCGGTCTTCCGCAGTGGCGATTGCATCGGCGTTTGCACCAATGAGTTCAGGCGTACCTGGCACACCAACAAGACCTTGTTCATACAGTGCCATCGCGAGGTTCAAACCCGTTTGTCCGCCGAGCGTCGGCAAGACAGCGTCGGGTTTTTCACGTTCGATAATTTTCGCCAAAATCTCAGGTGTCAACGGCTCGATATACGTGCGGTCCGCAAAATCGGGGTCTGTCATGATGGTGGCAGGATTTGAGTTTGCGAGAACGACGCGATACCCCTCCGCTTTCAACACCCGACATGCCTGAGTGCCCGAGTAGTCAAACTCACAGGCCTGCCCAATAACAATTGGACCAGAGCCAATAATGAGAATGTTGTGGATGTCTGTACGACGTGGCATTACTTGGTCTCCATCAGTTCTGCGAATTCTCCAAAGAGGTAGCGGCTGTCATGTGGCCCAGGACCCGCTTCGGGGTGGTACTGCACCGAGAATGCGCGGTGATCTCGCAATCGCATTCCTTCATTGGTGTTGTCATTGAGATTGACATGCGTAATGTCTGCAACCCCAGACAATGAATCTGCATCAACACAGAAGTTGTGGTTTTGACTTGTGATCTCGACCGTGCCCGTCGACAAGTTCCGCACGGGATGATTTCCGCCATGGTGCCCAAATGGAAGCTTGAACGTATGACCACCAAAGGCTCGCGACAGCAATTGATGCCCCAAACAGATACCAAACGTTGGAATGTTGGCTTCAACAATTGCACGAATGTTGACCGACGCATTTGCCACCATCTCGGGGTCACCAGGGCCATTTGACAAGAAGACACCATGTGGGGACATCGCAAGTACTTCTTCTGCACTAGTTGATGCCGGTACAACCGTGATGGTGGCAATCTCACTGAGGCATCGAAGAATTGTGGACTTGATACCGAAGTCGTAAGCGACAACCGAAAACTTTCCGTTGCCGTATGTGTATGGCTTGTCTGTAGTGACAAGCGATACGAGGTCTACACCAGACGTTCCCTTGTCATTCTGCGCCGCTGTACGAAGCGCATCGTGAGATGCAGTACCAAACGCTCCGCGGAGTGAGCCCGCATCGCGCAACAGGCGGGTGAGACGTCGAGTGTCTAATCCTGCAATTCCTGGAAGACGCTGTGCCTTCAACATTGAGTCAATATCGCCTTCACTACGCCAATTGCTGTGACGTCTTGCCATGTCTCGAACAATGACACCGCGAGCAAATGAGCCACGCGATTCAGCATCAGCTGTTGTCGTTCCGTAATTTCCAATGTGTGATGTCGTGAATGTGATGATCTGCCCCGCATAGGACGGATCAGTAATCACTTCCTGGTAGCCAGTCAGCGTCGTGTTGAACACAACCTCACCCACTGCAATTCCATTCTCTGGAATATGCCCAATTGCTTCACCCTCAAAGACTGAACCGTCCTCTAGGACCAATGCGATCTCCTGCAGTGTCTGACTCATTTGAGTGCTACTCCTTCGCGAACAACCAGTTCGCCCTGATAGATGGTGTGATGAACTTTTCCACGCACATCCATGCCGTGATACGGGGTGTTCGTGCTGAGGCTTGCGAGCGAGTCGCGATGGACGGTCCATACGGTGCTGTTGTCCCACACCGCAACATTGGCCACTTCCCCCACAGCGACCGGACGTCCCTGTGTTGAGTCGATGCGAGCAATTCGAGCCGGGTTCCATGACATCAATGCGGCAAGCATTTGTGGCTCACACTGTGTCGCGGTGTTCACAACAGCCAGAGCAGTTTCAAGCCCGAGCATGCCTGGTGGGGCTTGATCAAGTGGCTGATCTTTCGTGTGGCTTGCGTGAGGAGCATGATCGGTAGCAATTGCATCAATTGTTCCGTCACGCAGTCCTTCAATCAACGCACTGATGTCTGTTGAAGTACGCAGCGGAGGATTTACTTTGAAGATAGGGCTGAAGCCAGCGAGAAGAGAGTCCTGCAACGAGATGTGGTGTGGAGTTGCCTCAGCTGTAATTGGCAGACCTTCCGCCTTCGCTGCACGAACTAAGGAAACACTTTGAGCAGTGGACAAGTGCAACAGATGCACACGTCCACCAGTTTCTCGGCACAGATTGATATCGCGCTGCACCATTGCTATCTCAGCACTGGCAGGCCAACCAGGAACACCCATGTGTGAACAGCATTCACCGTCATGCATCACCGCACCACGTGTGAGGTCTGCAACTTCACAATGTTGTGCCATAACTATGTTCAACGACACCGCTTGTTGCAATGCTTCACGCATGAGTTGTTCGCTCTGTACGCCATTGCCATCATCGGTAAACAACATCACGCCCGCAGCAGCAAGGTCGGCAAGGGGCGCAAGTTCTCTTCCTTCACGGCTAGTGGTGATACACCCCGATGGAATGACGTCGCATAAGCCAGCTCGTTTACCTTGCGATCGAACAAATTCGACGGTAGCCACATTGTCTTGCGCAGGGTCGGTGTTTGGCATGGCAACAACAGCGGTGTATCCACCAAGTGCCGCTGCACGACTACCTGTTTCAATTGTTTCAGCCTCTTCTTTTCCTGGTTCTCGAAGATGCGTATGCAAGTCCACAAAACCCGATGAAACGAATAAACCTGAGACATCGATTTCAAGGTCACCGGACATCTGTCCGCCCACTTGAGCAATAACGCCACCTGAGATCAGAACATCAGCCACAAAAACTGAATCGGGATTCACGATGGTTCCGCCGCGCAGCACGATGCTTGTGGACATCACTCTCCCCCTACCGCGAGATTCGCAGAGACGTCTCCACCCAACAAGGTGAACAGCACAGCCATTCTGACCGACACACCATTTGCCACCTGATGAAGGATGCGTGAACCAGGAAGGCCAGCGGGATCGACAGCAATTTCGACCCCGCGATTCATTGGCCCAGGATGCATCACGATGGCATGTGCTTGAAGAGCCTGTACACGTTTCTGCGTTAGCGAAAACTTCTTCATGTAATCAGCACTGCTTGGCACGATAGATGCATCCATACGCTCAAGCTGCATACGCAAGAGGTATAGAACGTCGACAGATTCAATGACATCATCGATTGTTGAACGAACTTCTACCGGCCACGACTCAACAAAAGAAGGCAACAGGGCCTGAGGAGCAACCAGAACGACATGTGCTCCTAGCCGAGTGAAGAGGTCTATGTTGCTTCGCGCCACACGAGAGTGTTTGATATCGCCAACTATGGCAATTGTCCGACCAGCCAAATCGAGAGTTCCGAATTCTTGACGCACGGTGTACACGTCGAGCAACGCCTGAGTGGGGTGCTGATGCCATCCATCACCAGCATTGATGATGGATGCAGATGTCCAATCTGACATTTGCCGAGGAACTCCACTGGACTTGTGGCGAACAATAAACGCATCGACACCCATTGCTGACAACGTCTCGATGGTGTCACGGACACTTTCACCTTTGTTCACACTTGAACTTGACGCCAAAAATGTCATGACATCAGCAGATAGTCGGCGTGCAGCTAATTCGAAGCTAAGCCGCGTGCGGGTGGAGTCTTCAAAGAAAACAGTGGCGATGGTTTTGCCCTTCAACGCAGGCACCTTGGGGACACTGCGTCGGTTCACTTCTGCCATGTGGTCGGCAGTCTCCATTAATGATCGAATGTCGTCCACAGTGAGGTCATGGGTATCAAGAAGATGCTTCATTGAGCCACCGCTACGACAATCACGCCATCAGGACCGACCGAGACTTCATCGTTGGCGTGGGTAGGAATGTTCTTCCCCACATAGTCAGGACGTATCGGAAGTTCACGATGCCCCCTATCAACCATCACGGCTAACTGCACTGCGCGTGGACGGCCGTAATCGTTGAGTGCTTCGAGAGCTGCGCGCACAGTACGACCCGTAAATAGAACATCATCTACCAACACAACCGTTCGACCCGTGAGATCAACGGGGATGTCGGTAGGGGCGGACAACACCACGGGACGCAAGCTGTAGTCGTCTCGATACATGGAGATGTCCACTGCACCACATGGAACATCGGCACCCGAGGAGATCTGATTGACCAGATCACACAAGCGACGAGCAATCCATGTTCCGCCAGTCTGCATTCCAACAATCACAAGTGAAGAAAGATGTGGATTTCGTTCAACGATTTCGTGAGCGATCCGAGTAACGGCGCGCGAGACATCGTCCGCGCCGAGAATTACACCCTGCTGGGTAGTCACAACGCTCACCGCAGGGAGAACGACGCGGGTTCGGGCAAACAAAACGCCCCACTGCAGGGGCGTTCAAAAAAAGTTGTATGAGTCATGTTGTCCTTCCGTTCGAGCCTCACGGGACTCGTTTTACGGTCTCCTCAACTTTACACACTTCTTCCGCAGTGTTCAATTTTTCCTTCTGGCAAAAACCTGCCAATACGAGTTTCCGTTGACCTCTTCATACAAATGGCTGACCGCAGCCCAATCCCAACGCAATGAGTCGCTGAGCAACCGAGGCAAGACCACATATTCCACCCGGTCTGCCGCTGGTAGTCGTGTGCCGTCAAGTGCCGTTCCCACCCCGTAATACAAGGCTCGAAACGGGTTCGGAAAGAAATAGATCTCCTTTCGATGCGCCAGGTAGGTCACCAATGGGTCATACGCAGAGACCACGGCGTCATCTGGAATTGTGCGCACAATGTCACGCGCGGCGACTGCCACGGGTGCATGTGGCGACAGCACTGGCCGAGGCTTTACGGCAAGTGAGTGCTGACCCCACAAGACGAAGGTGACCAAAGTGCAACTGAGGACACCCGCCATCACAACTCGTCGCCACCGTATAGCCACAGCACGAATTCCAAACACTGTTGCAAATACGAGTGCTGGAACTGCAACGAGTGAATAGTGATATTGAATGCTGTGCTGATACCAGAACGTGCTCACAACGTTTGATGCAATAACGGGTATTGAAATCAGCATCCACCACGGAGATAGAACACACACTGCAGCAAACGGTGCGAACATCTGAAACACATAGAGTGCTCGATCTTCCGACACCAGATATCGACCCACACCGATGGGGTTCGTGAATACTTCGCGGAGAAAACCACTGACACCCCCATAAGGAATTCTCCATGCATTTCGTGTGGGTACACCAATCAACGAACGCATCAACACGAACATGCCCACCACGGTGGCAAGAAGTGAGGCAAGAACTGTCAGGAGACCACGACGACGGTCATAGCGCACAGCAACAAAAAGGCCAAGTGGAACCATCACCAGCAGCACGTCTTCTTTAACCAGTAAACAAAAAAACACCATGACCGCGTACATGCGCCACTTCTTCATGTAGAGCGCATACAACGCGGCTGGCAAGAACAATCCCAAAAACGAATCCGGGTGGAAGTTCTCCATTCCTGTTCCGTTCACCGCCGGATTAGCTAACCACAGCACCGCAGCGCACATTCCCATTCCATCACTGCTCAAGACTTTTCGCGCAAACAGATAGATAGGAATGGCACCAGCCGCAATGACACACGCCTGCACCACCAACAAGGTGGCTGTTCCAGGAATGATCCAAAACAACGGCACAACGAGAAAAAGAATGAGCGACGCATGGTCACCCAACATGTTGCGACCCATCAGTGTGACGAACGGAGCTTCGCCACGCGATAACAGCCACACCCCTTGGTCGTATAGCCCGACGTCATAGGCAAACATTCCAAGACCACGATGAGCATTGACCTGCAGCACCGACATCCACACTGCATGCGCCAACGCCACAATGCCAACACTCCATGTCCACGGCGATGCGCCAGCCAGCGATGCCTTAAGAGTGCGCGTCTGGGCCACCTGGGTGTGCACGATGCAATTGTTACCCAGCAGTGCGTACCGTTTTTGCCACGGCGGCAAGAACACCGTTCACAAAACGACCTGAATCATCAGTTGAGAAACGTTTTGCTAATTCAACGGCTTCGTCAATAGCCACGGCAGTTGGGACATCTGGCCGATGCGCCAATTCAAAAATTCCCAAACGCAAGATGGCTCGATCAAGTGCCGGCATTCGATCGAGAGCCCAACCGCGAGCATTTGACGAGATTGTGGCATCGAGTTCTGCGATGTGTGATTCAACACCCGACAAGAGTGCACGCACAAGTTCTTCAGATGCAACACCACGCTCTGCCAGTAATGCCATAGCAGTGACAGCACGCTGCTCTGCTTCGTACAAAAGCATCACAGCTTGTTCGCGAGCGTCGGTTCTTTCGTCCGACGGACGAAATGAGTCTGAATTGTCGGGCATTAGACGCGAGTGATGTAGTCACCCGAACGAGTGTCTACCTTCACTTTGTCGCCAACATTGACAAACAAGGGAACTTGAATGACCTTTCCAGTTTCGAGTGTTGCTGGTTTCTTCGCACCCGACACGCGGTCACCTTGCACACCTGGTTCAGTTTCAGTGATGACTAATTCGACAGAGGCGGGAATTTCCACGGTGACAATCTCGCCGTTGTAGTACGCAATGATAGCCATGGCTTGCTCAACCAAATAGTCTGCTGCGTCGCCAAGAGCCGTTGGTGAAATGGTGGTCTGGTCGTAGGACTCAGTGTCCATAAACACAAAATCGGTACCGTCCTTGTACAAGAACTGCATATCACGCTTATCGAGAATGGCTTGCTCAACACGAATGCCCGCGTTGAATGTCTTTTCAAATACGTTTCCGTTACGCAGGTTGCGCAACTTGGTACGCACAAATGCCCCACCCTTGCCGGGCTTCACATGCTGAAATTCAACGACCGTGAAGAGTCCGTTGTCCAGTTCGAGGGTGATTCCGTTCTTCAGATCGTTTGTTGTGATCGCGGGCATGAAAGTTCCTTGGGACTAAGAGTGAGAATGCGGCAACCAGTGCCTGTGACGACGACCAAATCTTCAATTCGGACGCCACCGACCCCTTTACGATAGAGCCCAGGCTCGACGGTCACCACCTCTCCCGCAGAGAGAGTGGCCGTGCACCGTGGAGACAAGATCGGGTCTTCGTGGATATAGAGGCCAACCCCGTGCCCCGTTCCATGCACAAATTCATGCTCTACCCCAGCTTCGCGAAAAACTCGGCGAACAGCAGCATCTACATCGGAGCCGGCGCATCCGGCACGTACAACATCGACGCCGACCTGTTGTGCCTTTTTCACTGTTGAGAACATCTGACGATATGCGTCGCTCCATTGACCCACCCGAATTGTTCGGGTCATGTCGCTGCGATAGCCATCGACACATGCACCCATGTCGACCACGACACAATCACCGTCCGCAATCACGGTGTCGGTGGGTTCATGATGTGGTCGAGCTCCGTTTGAACCCGTTGCCACAATTGTTGGGAACGACACGTCATCGGCACCCAATTCGTTCATGGCGTTCTCTAGTCGAAATCTGACCTGCTTTTCGGTGTCGCCCAAGATTCCATCGCGCATGACATGAGCAAGAGCCGCGTCTGCGATACGTGCCGCCATTTCAATTGCGGCGATCTCTTCGGCATCTTTACATCGCCTTAGTTCACTCAGCACTGTCGATTCATCTGAAACTTTAAACACGTCACGAAGATCATGAAAGCGAGCCGCAGAAATGTGATGAAAGTTGGTAGCAACTTCAACAACACCACGTGCCTGCAACTGCTGAACCATCGTTGACGTTGCAGACACTTCACAGATGTGAGTTGACGACGATGATGCATCAAGTTCAACTGCAGCCCGTTCTGTGTATCGACCATCAACAAAGAGAATTGACTCCCCAGTGTGACGGTCAACAAACAACTGAGACGTACTACCGCTAAATCCAGTCAGCCATCTGATGTCGTCATTGTTTGTCAAAATGACATGTCGCGACGCTCCTCCCGACAAAAACGCATCAAGCCGGCGTGCAACGTTCATGGTTAACCGAGACGAATCAGGGCATCAATCGCCAACAAGTAGCTAGCGCCCCCAAATCCAGAAATGGTTCCGTTCACGACCGATGACAGAACACTGACATGGCGAAAATCTTCACGTGCAGTGGGGTTAGACAAGTGCACTTCAACGATTGGACCTTCAAAAGAGCGAAGTGCATCGTGTAAAGCCCACGAATAGTGGGTAAAGGCTCCTGCATTGATGATGATGGCATCACTTGATCCGCGAGCTTGCTGTACAGCCTGCACCAGGTCTGCTTCTGAATTTGACTGCATTGCAGTGAGAACTATTCCGTGGGAGGTTGCTGCTTCTCGACAGGCTGCCATGTGATCCTCGAGCGTTGCCGACCCATACAGAGATGGCTCACGCTGACCCAACAGATTGAGGTTTGGTCCGTTAAGAACGAGCACTGAGGAAATAGCCATGTCACTTACCGTACTCGCGCCATCGCTCCGGCGTGAGGGAATAAACGATATGTGCAGCGCCATGCCAGCCAGGCGTTGCAGGATGAATGAAATCCAAGTCCTCACGTCGAGACATTCCGATTCGTTTCATCACTTCCTCACTTCGATGGTTGGCGTGTGATGTCCACGAGTAAATGATGTCTAGGTTGAACTCTTCAAAACCAACTCGTAATGCTTCACGGGCGGCTTCAGTTGCGTAGCCATTCCCCCACGCCCACTTCGCAAGCCTCCATCCCACTTCATGACATGGTTCAGACTGGGCAGAGAACGGCGCGTTCGTTCGGTTAAGTCCCACATATCCCGCAAATCGGCCATTGCATTCCACAGCCCACAGCCCAAAACCATTTTCAACAAACTTGTGACGAACAAACTCGATAAAGGCCAAAGATTCGTCTCGTGTTAACGGATGTGGGAAATGCGCCATGACCTCAAGGTCTGCGCACATCTCAACAAATGGTTCGACATCATCGCCCAACCACTCTCGAAGAATGAGCCGTTCAGTGCGGTGCATTACAGAGCGTGAAGTCGGGATTGAAGATCTGTATAGGCCGCAGTCAAAACTTCACTCTCTATTCCTGGCACCACTTCAAGGCCAGATTCCGAGTCAAGAACAAATGTCATCGAGGTGAGTGCTTTTTTATCGCGACCCATAGCCTCAATTAAGGATTCAATTGACACGCCTTGCGGAAGTGGCAAACGGAGACCGTACACATCATGGACAACGTGATAGTGGTCGTCGACCCGAGCAGAAGAAATGCGCCCCATACGATGCGCAACGTGAGCTGCATACAGAAGACCTATAGATACTGCCTCACCGTGGGCAATGGAAAAGTTGGTGTCAATTTCAAGGGCATGAGCCAATGTGTGTCCGTAATTGAGAAACGCGCGAATCCCACCTTCGCGTTCATCGCTAGCGACAATGTCGCCTTTGATACCAATGCATCGAGCAACGCGCTCGTCGAAAGGCATCGTGTTGAGATCTTCACGAACAATGAAGTGATACTTAGCCATCTCTCCAAGACCGCAACGAGTCTCACGCTCTGGCAACGAGTCCAATGCGTTGAGATCACACACAACGCCAGATGGCTGCCAGAACGCTCCCACCAAATTCTTTCCTTCAGGAAGATTGACGCCAGTCTTGCCGCCGATGGCAGCATCAATCATTGCAAGCAGTGTGGTGGCCACATGAACGACCGCGATGCCTCGGTGATACGACGCAGCAGCAAAGCCGGCAACATCGGTCACCATTCCCCCACCAACCGCAACAACAACATCTGAACGAGTCAGCCCCTGAGAAGCAAAAGCACTGCAGAGTGTCTGAATACTGGACAATGATTTATGTTCTTCACCAGCGCCCAAGAAATGAATGCTGACGTCATGGTCAGGAAAATTGGGAATAAAGCCTTCCGGAATTCCGCGTTGGGTCACAACTGCGACGCGTCGTGCCCCCGCAGGCAACAACTGCTGCGTAGATGAAACGATGTTGCGCCCAACATGTACCGCATATGAGCGATCTCCGAGTTTGACATCAACTATTTTCATGTCACTCATTACTACCCCCAGATGTTGCATCTCCCACAGAGAGTGCATCAACAATCAATGCAGCTACCGATTCGGGAGAGCGCGACGACACGTCGACAACAATGTCTGCAACTTCGGAGTACCACGAGCTTCGATCCGCTGCCATCTTGCGCAAAGTTCCTTCACGATCATTGTCCAGCAGCGGACGATGAGCGCCTTTCTGGGTGCGCTGAACAAGTACTTCGGGCGGAGCGTGTAGCCATACCACCGATGCGATTCCATCGTGACTGGCCTTCTTCATTGCATCACGATTTTCTTTGCGTACCACCACGCCACCAGCTCCAGCCACCACGACCGGACCAGACGACAGAAGACACTGCTGAAGAACTTGTGATTCGTGTTCGCGGAACACATCTTCACCATCTTCATCGAAGATGGCACGAACGGACTTCCCTGCTCTCGTCTCGACGATTTTGTCAGTATCGAGACACTCAGCACCAAAGTGTTGAGCCAATTCACGCGCAACAGTGCTTTTTCCTGTGCCCATGAGCCCAACCAGAATGATGACTCGCGGAATGCTCACGACTCCAGTGTGGCTTCAAAGGCCTGGGCATTTCGAACGAATTCCGACAGTGAGTCTCCACCAAATTTGCGTTGCGCCTCGGCAGCGAGAACAAGTGCGACCATGGTTTCAACAACAACACCCAAAGCAGGCACGGCCGTGACATCGGTGCGCTCTTTAAAGCTGACGGTTTCTTCTTTGGTCACGGTGTCCACAGTTTTGAGGGTGGGCTTGTTGAGTGTGGCAAGGGGCTTCATGGCCGCACGTACAATAAGCGGCTCACCAGTAGTGATTCCGCCTTCAGTTCCGCCGGAACGATGCCCCTCTCGAACGTATTTGCGTTGAGCTGCATCCCAGTGAATGGGGTCATGCGATTCGCTACCCCGCAGACCTGACACTTCGAAGCCATCACCAATTTCAACACCTTTCACGGCCTGAATACTCATGACTGCTTGCGCCAACAGGGCATCGATTTTTCGATCCCAATGAACATGACTTCCCAGTCCAATGGGAACCCCATATGCAATGGCTTCAACAATGCCGCCCAATGAGTCACCCTCTTTAGCGGCCTCTTTAATTGCGGTAATCATTGCGGCTTCTGCTGCACCATCGAAGCAGCGCACTTCCGATGAGTCAATGGAGTCAAGATCAGCCATGGTGGGCAACGCTGAATTGTGAGCGCGAGCCGAACCGATTTGAACAACATGACTCAGAATTCCCACACCAATGTGCGAGAGCAGTTGCTTCGCCAAAGCACCTGCGGCGACACGAGCAGCAGTCTCACGAGCACTAGCTCGCTCAAGAACATCTCGTGCATCGGAGAATCCGTATTTCTGCATTCCCACTAAATCTGCGTGACCTGGTCGCGGCTGAGTAAGTGGCGTCTTTGTTGCACCTGGCGCAGGCGACATTTCTTCGTGCCACTTGTCGCCGCGGAACCATTCCGAGTTCTGGATTTCGATGGCAACTGGAGAACCCAAAGTTCTCCCGTGGCGAATGCCTCCCACCAAGGTGATGACATCTTTTTCAAAACGCTGACGAGGACCTCGTCCATATCCGAGGCGACGGCGAGCAAGGTCGTTTTCAATGTCTTCGGCCACGATAGGAAGCCCAGCAGGCAACCCCTCGACAATGACCGTCAAGGCCCGTCCGTGAGATTCGCCAGCTGTCAGGTACCTAAGCACGCCTAGAGGCTACTTGTGACGCAAGGAAAGTTCGCGTTCTGCCGCTTCACGTAGCGATTCGCTGGGGGGCGTGATGCCGAATTGATGAAGGCACTGGCGCCGCGCTTGCTGAATCAGCATCCACAGGCCATCAATTGTGATGGCGCCTGCAGCCCGACCATCGCGCAAAAAGGAAGTGAGCATTGGCTGATAGACCGCATCGAGCACCACTTGACCTGCCTGGAAATAGTGAGCTGGCAACGGAGTGACGTCAGAGTTCATGCCCACCGATGTTGTGTTCACCACAACTGTTGCACCATGCACACTGTCAACTGAACCCACAGTGATGGTTCCGCCGTGTGCCGCAATGTCGCGCGACAGCGTTGCCACAAGTCGGTCAGCGTTACTAAATGTGCGATTAACGATTGAAACATGTGCTCTGCGTCGACCCAGCGCAAGCGCCACCGAACGAGCGGTCCCACCCGCTCCCAAGACAACGGCATGTGCACCAGCTAGAGCTGCATTGCCTTGTTGTTCTAGCGCATCACAACAACCGTCGCCATCCGTATTGTGGCCGACTGATCGATCTCCGGAGAAAGACACACAATTCACTGCATTGAGTAGCTGCGCATCGGAATCAATCGAAGAAAGCAAAGGAAGGATGGTTTCTTTCAATGGCATTGTGATGGACAGAGCCCTCACGTTTTTCTCTTGCAGCGATCGAAACGTCTGTTCAAGCTGAGCATTAGTGCAGTCAATTGCCGTGTACTCCCCAACTATTCCCATCTCGCGAAAAGCTGCTCGGTAAATCGCAGGCGACAGTGAATGAGAAATTGGCGATCCGAGCACTGCCCCAATTAACGGAGCGCTTTCTGTCACGGCAACACCCCAGCTGCACGCGACACTTCAATGTTGGCGAGATGCTGTTCATATGTTGTAGCGAACACATGCCGCCCACTCTTGTCGGCAAGCACGTAATACAAATACCGACACTTCTCCCCTGGCGGAAGATTTACACAGGCTTCGTCGTTCTTTGGCGGAGCACCTGCAGGTGCGAGCGCAGCTTGAATAGAGGCACGACCGGGATTTGCGATTGGTGTCGGCGGAAGCCCAGAACGAATGTATGTGTTGTAGGGAGTATCAGTTCCCTTCATGTCAGTCCAAGACATTGCTGGATCTTGCCCGTATTTCACCGTCGCATCAATTTCCAACTTCATCTTCTCGGCCAGACGGTTGTAAATAACTTGGGCAATTTTTGGACGATCTTCAGCCACCTTCGCTTCACGTTCAATCATTGATGCAATGATCAAAATCTCATAGGGAGTGAAGCCACGAATCTTGGCGCCAGACTTCAGATCAACTTGACGAGCGACGCGCTCCATCATTGACGCCATTGTGGACACGACACGTGCTTCAGATCCATCACCCGACACCTGATAGGTATCGGGAAAGAGAAGCCCCTCAAGCGTCGTCACACCCTTTGGCAAGAACTCAGACACTGTTGACCCATCGGTGGCTGCCGCTATGAAGTCTTCGGCCGACATAAAGGTCAGTTTTGATGCCAATCGCTCGCCCATCTGTGCCACCGTCATTCCTTCTGGAAACGTCACAGAAACAAATGTTTGTGCTGGCGGTGTCGACAACGTCTTGACAATGTCGCCAGCGTTGTCGCCGGGACGTAATGCGTAATAGCCAGGAACTAGTTCAATGTCGCCCCGCGTCGACGCATACCAACGGAACAATGTTGCGTTCTTGATGATGCCCTGATCTCTCAAACGTTGTGACACCGACGACACTGTGTCACCGTCATTAATGGTGAAATTGACTGCGGCTGCTGGATCACCAGAGGGATTGAGTTGATGAATAGTCCACCATGCACCAGCACCTAAGAGGAGCACAGTTGCAACCACCATGGTGACAACCATGCGTACGGGCCCACGAAGGTAATCAAATCCAGGCCGGATTTCTTCTGTCGCGTGTTCAGGCACGACACTCACGTCATCCCACGGATCGGTGTGCCAATCGTTGGGAAGAAGCGGGTCGCCCGTCATGATGAACGCCCCTGACTGTGGGCATCAAGCCACGACTGCAAAATCACAGCAGCGGCAACTTTGTCGACAACCTGTCGGCGCTCTTGCGCGTTGAGACGCTTCTCCATCAGAACATGATCAGCTTGCACGGTTGTGCGTCGCTCGTCGTGAACATGAATTGGCACATCAATAACCGTAGCCATTCGCTCAACTTCACGGCGGGCAGCCTGAGCCGCTCTCCCCTCAGTTCCGTCCATATTCAGTGGTAGCCCCACAACGACTGCCTGCGCTTCCTCTTCTCGAACAATTCGAGCCAACTCTTCATGATCACGTCGCTGTGACTGAGCACGCTGGAGAACTGTAAGAGGTGAAGCAATAAGACCGCTTCGGTCAGATGTAGCGACACCGATTCTGCGTGAACCTAGGTCGACGCCGATGACTTTCACGAAGGCGACTGTGAGCCAACGATGGCTCGAGCCTTCTCAGTTGCAAGAGCAAGAGCCTCTTCAATACCTTGCGGATCTTTTCCGCCTGCAGTTGCGATATCACCCTTACCGCCACCCCCGCCGCCAACGGCACGAGCAGCGTCTTTGATGATGTCACTTGCATTGATCTTTAGTGATGGCGCAGTGGCCGCAACGAGCGACACACCCCCCGTGTTGGTCACTCCAACCAATACAACAGCCCGAATTCCATCTTGTTGCCGCGCCGCTATTGCGACATCGCGCAGATCGGAAGCTGCCAAACCATCAACTCGTGTGACAACGATTCCTTCAACTGCGAGTGCAGCAATTTCGGAAGCACGCCCAGTGGCTAACTGAGAGCGCAAGGCCTTGATTTCATCGTGTGCGGCCTTGAGCTCATCAAGTTTCTTTGCAACCCCGGTCAATGCTTCATCAGTGCGCGCACCCACGGCTGACGCAACTTGTTGAAGAATTGTGTTCGTGCGCTGCATGTAACGCACCGCATTTTCTCCTGTGACAGCCTCGATGCGCCGAAGGTTGGAACCGATTGATGATTCAGAAATGATCTTTATTGTTCCGATGTCTCCGGTGGCCGACACATGTGTACCACCGCACAATTCAGTGGAGGCACCAGCTCGCAACACGCGCACCGTGTCACCGTATTTGTCACCAAAAAACGCTATGGCTCCGGCCGCAAGAGCATCTTCTTTCGACGTCTCAAACGCGTCGACGGGAGCGTTAGCCAATACTTCGGCGTTGGCAAGTAACTCAATCTTTTCAATTTCCTCGGCGGTGACCGCTTCGTAATGGCTGAAGTCAAAACGCAAGCGATCAGGTGCAACCAATGAACCAGCTTGTTTCACATGCTCACCCAAAACGGTGCGCAACGCCCAATGCAAGACGTGGGTTCCCGTGTGATTGCGCCGCGTCGCTGCACGTGCCGTGGTGTTGATAGAGGCCTGCACAACGGCACCTTCAACTGGTTGACCAGCAACAACTGTGCACACATGGCGACGCAACCCTGGCAATGCGAAGGTGGTATCAAGCACCTGAAGTTCGAAAGAGTCACCGCGGAGCACGCCGGTGTCGCCCACCTGTCCACCGCTCTCTGCATAAAACGGTGTGTGATCGAGGAAGACTTCAATTGTGTTGTTGTCTCCGTCAATGATGGCAACGATGGTGGCTTCTGCAGAATCGTGCACATACCCAACGAAATCTGTGGTCCCATGCGCATCGAGAATTTCTCGGTACGCCTCCGCGCGGTCGCCGTCAGCACGTCCCGCACGACGCGCATCTTTCGCGCGTGTTCGCTGCTCGTTCATCTCTTTTTCAAAGCCATTGATGTCAACTTCGACACCTCGCTCGGCAGCGATTTCTTGCGTGAGCTCTAATGGGAAGCCATACGTGTCGTGCAGAAGAAACGCAGACTGACCCGACAGAATCTTCCCGTCGTGAGCGAAATCGGCTTCCAAAATAGAAAGCCCAGTCTTCAACGTGTTTCTGAAACGTTCTTCTTCTTTGGTGAGAACTTCGGTGATGAAGTCACGATTCTTCAGAACATCTGGATACGCATTACCCATGACATCAATGGCGGTGCCCGCAATACGTGGCATCACCAATTTTTCTGTTCCTAGCAAAAATGCATGGCGCACCGCACGACGAATGATTCGCCGCAACACGTACCCACGATTTTCATTGCTGGGGAAGACTCCGTCATTAATGAGCATGGCCGCAGAGCGAGCGTGTTCAGCAAGTACACGCAAACTGAAACTGTCACGATCCTCGTAATCACCACTGCGGTATGACGCACCAGTCACCGATTGCGCTTCTTCAATCAACGGGAACAACACATCGGACTCCCACACAGAGTCCACGCCTTGGACAAGTGTGAGAATTCGCTCGAGGCCTGCGCCAGTGTCAATGCTCGGTTTTGGCAATGGAGTACGCGACCCATCAGCCGACTGGTTGTACTGCATGAACACAAGGTTCCAGAACTCCATGAAACGATCACCGTGCGGATCATTTTGTGGACCGCCATCAGGTCCAAATGCTGGTCCACGGTCAAAGTGAATTTCAGAACAAGGTCCACATGGACCAGTGTCCCCCGCTTGCCAGAAATTGTCCTTGTCACCTAAGCGTTGAATGCGATTCATTGGCACGCCAACCTGTTCGTGCCAGATGGCTTCTGCCTCGTCGTCTGAATCATGAACCGTGATCCATAGACGATCGCCGTCAAAACCAAAAACTTCGGTGACCAACTCCCACGACCATGGAATGGCATCGGTCTTGAAGTAATCGCCAAAACTAAAGTTTCCGAGCATTTCAAAGAACACAAGGTGTCGCTTGGTGCGACCAACATCGTCCAAGTCATTGTGCTTGCCGCCGGCGCGTACACATTTTTGAACTGTGACAGCACGGCTGTAGGGCGCCACTTCGTCACCCATGAAGTACGGCTTGAACGGAACCATGCCCGCCACCGTGAACAACAAGGTGGGATCGTGAGGAATCAAACTGGCCGATGGCACAACCGTGTGGCCACGGTCGCCAAAGAAACCGGAGAATGCCGAGCGAAGCTGGTCGGCGGAACGAGGCGAAGAAGACGGAGAAGCCATGGGAAACCTCATGCTATCCCCCGCAGTTTCAGGCAATGGGGAAGGTTTTACAGAACGGACGGCGGAGGATCGTCGGGTGTTCCCTTAATTCGAGAAACAACTTGCTTGACGAGGGCACGAACCCCGTCGACCAATGCATTCATGACGGCTTCAGGGGTGATGCTTTCAGCAACATGGGCAGCCTTGCGCTTGCCCCACAGAACGGCGTATGCGCCTGCGCAGGCGCCGACCACAAACCAAAACAGTCTCTTCATCATTGCTCCGTACGGTAGTAGCCCTCGGGCGTGAATCCCAACGGAAGAAATGTGGGTGGAGTCTGCGTGGATGCTGGCGCACGTCCTGTTCTCCCGTGTTGCACATCGGTCAGCGCAGCCGACAACGCATCGGTAACTGTCCTGCTCTTCGGTGCAGTCGACATGTAAATGACGGCGTGAGCCAAGTTGTGAGCAGCCTCTGGAAGACCAACCCGATCGAGGGCATCGGCAGCTGCAATTGCTAGCTGCAACGCCGATGAATCAGCCATTCCGATATCTTCGCTTGCAAAAATGATGATGCGACGAGCAATAAAGCGTGGGTCTTCTCCGCCCTCAATCAGTCGTGCAAGCCAATGCAGTGCGACATCGACCTTGCTTGCTCGCATCGATTTAATGAATGCCGACGCGATGTCGTAGTGGTCGTCGACACCAAGACGAGACACGCTCGTTGATAACGCAATGGATGCGTGCTCCAACGTGACATCACTACCATTCGCGATGACGATGGCCATCTCTAAAGAAGTGAGTGCTTGCCTCACATCACCTGTACAACGGCGCGCAATGAGAGCTGCCGCTTCTGCGGAGACCGAAGCTTTCGCAATTGTTGCGGCTCGTTCAAGCACCTGAATCACATCAGATTCTGAGACGGGCTTTAACGCAAAGACCGATGAACGAGAACGTAAGGCAGGATTTACCGAGAATGCTGGGTTTTCTGTTGTGGCGCCGACAAGCGACACCACCCCACCTTCTACCGCGTGCAACAGCGCATCTTGCTGAGTCGTCGTGAAGCGATGAATCTCGTCAACGAAAACCACAGTGGATTGACTGTCAAATGTCAGTGCTCGTTTCGCGCTGTCAATCACTTCACGAATGTCCTTGACCCCCGAAGAGACTGCCGACAAACGCTCGAAACGCCGACGAGTCGTTGATGCGACAAGTTCAGCGAGAGTCGTTTTTCCAGTCCCTGGCGGACCCCACAGAATGATTGAGCACGACACATCAGATTCAATCAATCGACGAAGTGGCCCATTCGGTCCTACTAAGTGTTCTTGGCCGACAATGTCATCCAGCGATGTTGGACGCATACGTGCAGCCAACGGAGCGCGCGAAGCAATCTTTTCCTCTAAAGATGAACTAAAGAGATCTGGAGACTCCACGAGTACTACGACTGTGCAGGTGGAGGCAACAATCGAAGACCAAGATCTGCGAGATGCTGTGCTTCAACAGGTGTAGGTGCGTTCGTCATCGGATCTGCACCGCTTTGAGTCTTGGGGAATGCAATCACTTCACGAATGTTTTCCTCGCCCGCGAGAATGGCAGTCAAGCGATCAATTCCGAAAGCAAATCCACCATGCGGAGGAGCGCCAAACTTGAACGGCTGAAGGAAGAAACCAAAACGCTTGTCTGCTTCTTCGTCGGAGATTCCGAGCAGGTTAAACACACGTCGCTGTAGTTCCGATTCATGAATTCGAATGGAACCGGACCCCAATTCCCAACCGTTTAATACCAAGTCGTATGCAAGTGCTCGTACTGACAAAGGCTCTGTATCCATCAATGCAATGTCCTCGGGATGCGGATGACAGAACGGGTGGTGCCCCGGACGTGGTCGACCAGACACTGGATCAACACCCACAAAGAGTGGGAACTCGGTAACCCATACATACCGGTAGGGACCTTCATGAACTGGAGGTCTTCCGATGTCATTACGTAACTGGCCCAACACCTCACATGTGGTCATCCATTCATCTGCGACCAACAGCAACAAGTCCCCGCTTTGTGCGCCACATGCAGACAACAACGCCGCACGTTCGGCGTCGGACAAGAACTTGGCCACGGGCGACTCGACTGTTCCGTCGCTCTGGACTTTCATCCACACGAGGCCCTTCGCCCCCAGTTTCTTGGCACGGTCAGTCATTGCATCTAGTCGGTTACGTCCCGATGCAGCGGCGTCTGGATTTGTCGAAGCAGATACGCAAATTCCCTTAATGCTTTCTGCTCCGGCGAACGCTTTGAATTCAGTGGACGAAAATACCGATGTCAACTCGACGAGTTCCATTCCGAAGCGAAGATCTGGCTTGTCGGATCCAAAGCGTTCCATCGCTTGCTTCCAAGTAATGCGCTCGATGGTGGGTGGCTTCTCTCCCGTCACTGCCTCTGCCGCGGCCGTCACTGCACGACCAATGAACTCCAACACATCGTCCTGAGAGACGAAGGACATTTCAGCATCCAACTGCATGAACTCATATTGACGATCGGCGCGCAGGTCTTCGTCGCGCAAACACTTCGCAATTTGGTAATACCGATCAACACCCGACACCATGAGCAACTGCTTCCACAACTGAGGTGACTGCGGCAGCGCAAAGAATGATCCGTGATCTTTTCGGGACGGCACGAGAAACTCACGAGCACCCTCGGGAGTGGACGGCATCAACAACGGTGTCTCCACTTCCAAGAAACCGTTGTCTTCCATTGCGCGGCGAATGGCGCTATTGACCTGTGCTCGAACGCGAAGGTTCCGTTGCATCCGCTCACGACGAATATCGAGATAGCGATATTTCAGGCGCACACCTTCGTCAACATCGTCCGCGCGATGATCAACGGGAAATGGAGGCGGTTCCGCGATGTTCAACACCTCGACCACACACTCACCAATTTCTACACGGCCAGTAGCTAGCCCTTCGTTCACGGTTCCCTCTGGCCGAGCGCGCACGACACCAGTAATGCGAATGACATACTCGCTTCGCACATCAACCCCATTGTCGACCACGCACTGCACAACACCAGAGTGATCGCGCAAGTCAACAAAAGCGAGTTTCTCGCCATGCTCGCGACGGCGACCTACCCACCCACACACTGAGACAGTGGATCCGATGAGTGTCTCGTTGACATCTCCACACATATGAGTACGCATTGCCGTGGATTTCATAAGGTTGCCCTTCGGGGTGTTCGTTCGCCAAGAATGAGCGAAATGTGCTGGAGAATCTCAGATTGCAGCACAACCGATTGCTCTGATGTGAGCAAATCGCGAATTGTGCAGGTGCCCGCTTCTGCTTCGTCGGCACCAATGATGACAGCTAAACGAGCACCTGCACGATCGGCTGATTTCATTTGCGATTTCATACTTCGACCATCGAAGGCGCGATCTGCGCGATATCCAGCGGCACGGATGACTTCGGTCAGTCGCACTGCTGTCATTCCGTCGACAACATCAATCACGAAAACATCAACACCAGACGATGGTGCTGCAAAAACAGACTCGCTGTCGCAGGCCAACAAAGTGCGGTCAACACCTAATGCAAAACCAACGCCAGCGGTTGATGGTCCACCCAAGTCTTCAACGAGTCCGTCATAGCGACCCCCTCCACCAATTGCAGTCTGCGCATTGTCAAGCGACGTCGACACAAATTCAAAAACAGTTCGTTGGTAATAGTCGAGGCCACGCACTAGCCCGCGAGTGACTCGGAACGGAATTCCCAGGAGCGACAAACCACTCGTTACTGCATCAAAATGAGCTCGCGCATCATCGCTCAAGAATGCGCCGATGGTGGGAGCATCCGCAATAACACTGGCGTCTTGTTCTCGCTTTGAATCGAGTACGCGAAGCGGATTCTTTTGCAGAGTGAGACGCGCCTCTTCTGACAGTTCAGCGGATCGACTGTTGAGATATGCGCTCAGTGCGTCGATGTAGGCCGCACGATCGCCAGGGTCACCCAATGAGTTCACCGCAAGATCCACATTCTTTAATCCGAGTGCGGCAAAAAAATGCCAACCCAATGCAATGACTTCAACATCTAACAGCGGGTCACTTGGCCCAAGAACTTCTATACCTACTTGATCAAATTGTCGATATCGACCAGCTTGGGCCTTTTCGTATCGGAAGTTGGAACCTGAGTACCACACTTTCCATGGGGTGGTGGGGCGATGTTGTGCAAAAGCACGACAGATTCCGGCAGTGTGCTCGGGACGAAGCGCAATATGGCGACCACCTTTGTCCTCGAAGTCGTACATTTCTTTCGTCACAACATCGGTGGCATCACCCAGACGTAAGAAGACTCCCAATTCTTCAAACATGGGAGGAATTACACATTCGTAGCCAGCCGACTCGACCACATCGGCAAAGACGGACGTGAAGGCGCGCCAACGTCCAGCTTGAGGCGGAAGGATGTCGCGGGTTCCCGGACTTGTGGAGAATGTTGGCACGACGGGAAAGGCTAGTCGGGCGAGCCCCCAGGCACGATGCGATATGCGTCGTACACCGAATCGATGGACTTAATCACCCGCAAAACAGCCTCGAGGTGGTTGGGGTCAGCCAATTCGAATTCAAATCGCATCTTCGCGACTCGGTCAGACCCAGTGCTCGTGCTGCACGCAACAATATTGACGTGCTGTTCGGACAGCGCATGAGAGACGTCTCGTAACAGACGGCTGCGATCCAGCGCCACCACCTCGACACCTGCCGTGAACATGGTGCCTGGCATCGCCCGCGACCATTCAACATCGATCATCCGCGTGGGCTCATCTTCCACGAGCGACACAGCATTTGCGCAGTCGGCCCGGTGCACGCTGACCCCTCGCCCCTTCGTAACAAAGCCCAATATCTCGTCGCCTGGCACGGGCGTGCAACAACGCGACAGTCGCACCAACACATCTTCTAATCCCTCAACATGAATTCCTGTCGCACTGCGTCGATCTGTGGTGGGACGATCGACACGCATTGGCATGGCGAGTTGCTCATCACTGCCCTCCTGGCGCATGGCACGACCAATGCGCTGCGCGAATCCCCGCGCCGACACATGATGCTCACCAATTGCCGCGAACAAAGTGTCGATGTCGGACATGTTGAGCGCTTCAAGTTCTTGCAAAAACGCATCACTGGTCCAGATGCGTTGCACAGGCAAACCTTCGCGGCGCAACTCTGCAGTGAGTTCTTCACGCCCGGACTCGACCATGTCCTCGCGACGTTCGCGCGTGAACCAACTCTTGATTTTCGTGCGCGCTCGCGCTGACTGCACAAATCCCAACCAATCGCGCGATGGACCGGCACCTTCCACCTTTGATGTGAAGATTTCACACGTATCGCCCGACGCAAGTGATGCATCGAGAGAGACCAATCGTCCGTTTACACGCGCACCCACACACGAATGCCCCACCTCAGTGTGAACTGCATAGGCGAAGTCAACGGGTGTTGAATTGACCGGCAATGTGATAACGCGACCTTTCGGAGTAAAAACAAAAATCTCTTCTTGTTCAAGGTCGCTCTTCAGGCCCGCCATGAACTCGTTGGGATCAGTGATGTCCGATTGCCAATCAATGATTCGATTCAGCCAATCAGAATCACCTGGCTGTGTCCCTTGCTTGTATGAGAAGTGCGCAGCTACTCCCCACTCGGCCCGTTCGTGCATGTCACGAGTTCGAATTTGCACTTCAAGTGGCTTACCACCAGGCCCGATGACCGTGGTGTGCAGCGACTGATACAAGTTGTACTTCGGCATTGCGATGTAGTCCTTGAACCGACCCACAACCGGACGCCATTTGCCATGAATGCATCCCAATGCGCCGTAACAATCACGCACACTGTCGACAATGATGCGAATTGCAACCAGGTCAAAGATTTCGTCAAAGTCTTTGTCCTTCTGCACCATTTTTTCGTAGATGCTCCACAAGTGCTTTCCACGACCAGTGACATCGGCAACGATATGCACTTCAGCCAAACGGCTACGAACTTCTGTGATTGCATTTTCTAGATACACATCACGTTCCGGTGTACGTGACGACACCAGATGATCTAGTTCAGCAAATCGTTTGGGATAAAGAGCCGCAAAAGATAGGTCTTCGAGTTGTTGTTTAATCTCTTGCATGCCAAGGCGATTCGCCAAGGGTGCATAAATATCGAGCGTTTCTTGCGCCACTCGCTGCTGCTTTTCAATGGGAACACCAGCCAACGTACGCATGTTGTGTAGTCGATCGGCCAACTTGATCACCAACACGCGCATATCACGTGCCATTGCAACCAACATCTTGCGCATAGTGGCTGCTTGCTGGGCCTCGCGAGAATCGAATTGCAGACGTTCAAGTTTGGTAACACCATCAACCAACGCTGCTACATCGTCCCCGAAATGCAACTGAACATCTTGCAACGTGATTTCAGTATCTTCCACCGCGTCATGCAGCAATGCAGCGGCCAAAGAAACATCGTCGAGACCGATATCGGCAACAATCCGAGCTACCGCGATGGGATGATTGATATATGCCTCACCCGATGAACGTTGTTGACTGAGGTGAGCGACGCGGGCAGCTTCGTACGCCTTATTCACCAACGCAACTGAAGCCTTTGGGTGCCTCCTGCGATAAGCAGTGAGCAGAGGGGCAATCTCCTCGATGGGCGCACTATGGTGCCGTCTCCACGGAAGAACGCGGTCGGCAGTGGCCATATCTGAAGTTTATCGTTTGGACTTCTTGCGAGGCCGTGGAGGATGGCTGAGGATGGCATCTACTGCTGCCGCCTCAGACGTGGGCCGAGAAGGAGAGCCATCCTGACGTGCAGCTGCACGGCGACTAACGGGAGCCCCCGTTGCCATTAGTTGTGCCAAATCGGCTCCAAGCGAGAGTCGACCCTTTAGTTGCACAAACTCTTGGGTGCGCTCCTTGAGCATTCCCAGAATTGGAGCCGCGATATAGATAGATGAATAGGCCCCCACTGCCATACCAATCAGCAAGGCCAAAGCGAATTCTTGGAGCGACACCGCACCGAACACACCTGCGCCAAGCACTAACAAACTGAGAACTGGCAATACTGCCGAGATTGTGGTGTTGAGCGAACGCATAAGTACTTGGTTCATTGACACATTGACGATGTCTCCGTACGACACTCGCGAACCTGAGAAACGAGTGACGTTCTCTTGCACTTTGTCGAACACCACGATGGTGTCGTACAACGAGAAGCCAAGAATGGTGAGGAACGACACAACGGTGGAAGGAGTTACTTCCAACTGCAACACCGAATACACACCAACACTGATGACAACGTCATGGACAACGGCCACCAAAGACCCGATGGCCATGCGTGACTCGAAACGCCATGCAATGAAGAGCGAGACCAAGAGCAAGAAGATTGCTAATGCACGAATTGCATCCCACGTAATACTGCGACCCCACGTAGCTGAAACCTTTTCAACACTGACTTCTTGCAAGTCAACATCTGCCTTCTTGGCAAGTTGTTCCTTGATTGCAGTTTCGGTTTTTGTTTCAACTTCGTCAAATTGAATTCGAAGGCGCTGCTCGGATCCCGAACTAAGAGTCAGGATTTTTGCCCCGGAGGCGTCAACTTTGTTGTCTTCCAGAACTTTCTCTGCTGTTTCAACTGTTAACTCGGCCTTCATTGGCACTTCAAAAGCAATGCCGCCGGTGAAATCGATTCCGAGATTCAGTCCCTGAAAAAGCAGTGACCCAACGGTGACCGCCACAAGAAGGCCAGATGCAATGAAGCCAACATTTCGCCGACCATAAAAATTGATTGTGGTTTCACCGCTGTACAGGCGATGCCAACGACCAGCCATTACGCCACCTCTTCCGTTGCACGGGCCTCGCGTACACCCAAAACTTTTCCATTATTGAAAAGTTTGGTTCGCGCCAACAACAACACAAGTGGGCGCGTAAATGTGTACGAGACAATGAGGTCAATGAGTGTGGAGAGACCCAAGAAGAACGCGAATCCGCGCACTGCACCCACTGTGAGCCACCACAACACCAGCGCGCCAATTAACGACGCCGTATCGGCAATGAGGATGGTTCGCCACGCTGAGTCGAATCCTCGTGATGCGGAGTTGCGCAATGTACGACCAGCCTGGACATCGTCCTTGAGACGTTCAAAGAACACCACATATGAGTCAACAGTGACTCCCACCGACACGATGATTCCCGCAGCACCAGACAGTGTGAGGGCTAAGCCGTTTGTCTTTGACAGCCATGACACCACGCTCCAGAGCAAAAGACCCGTGACGCCGATGCCAGCAATCACCACTGCACCAATGAGGCGGTAATAGAAAATGAGATACGCCAACACCAGCAAGACGCCAAACAATCCCGAGATGATTGCTGCATTCAACGAGTCTTTACCCAATGTTGCAGACACTGTCTGAACGGTGGGGATATCGAACTGCACGGGCACGGCACCAAACTGAAGAATCTTTGCCAATTCGTCGGCTTCACTACGAGTGAATCCGCCAGTGATGGACACCGAACCACTGAAGGTAGGAGTTTGGACCGTAGGGGCAGAGATGACTTCGCCGTCAAGCACGATTGCAATCTGCTTAGTGGGACACTCTTCTCCGCCGTCGTAACACTTCCGCGCCAAAGAATTCCAGAGATCTTCACCAAAGGGTCCAGACTTGAGATTGGCAACAACGGAGAAACTTCCGCCTTCAACCTGCACGGATGGGTCGTTGTTGAACACTTCTCCCGTGGCTTCTGCTGGCCCCAATAAGTAAATCAATCCGTCCTTACGACCAGGAAGGATGGTTTGACCCGGCTTCAGTTCACCATCATCTTCTGCGACTGGCTCGAGATCTGGTTCATCCTCAGACGCAGCCGCTGTTGTCGTGGTCTCGTCAACAGAAAGGCGCGCGCTTCCGACGCCTCCTGCTGGCGGCGGCAATGTAGATGTTCCACCAGCCGATGTTGTGGTGGTTGCCCCCGGCTTTGCTGTTGTGGTTGTTGTCTGATCGGGGTTTTCGGCCAAGTTGACGACTGGTCGCATCTCGACTGCGCCCGTGCGTCCGATGAGGTCGAGCGCCTTTTGCTGGTCTTTTACACCTGGAAGGTTCACCACAACGCTGTCGCCTTGGCGTTGAATTTCTGGTTCCGCGACGCCGATTGAGTCCACTCGCTGGCGAATGATTTCTACAGCAACATCAAGTGCCTGCGGGTCGTAGTCGCCCTTGGGTGTCATAGTGACAGATGCGCCACCCTGAAGGTCGAGACCAAGGGACGGCACATTTCCAGCGAGAACGTTGCCAACAAATGCTGCCGCCGACAAAACCAGCGTGGCAATGAGTGGAAAAAGAAGTCGGCGACGGGACATGGTTACCCGTTACTTGCCGTTTGTGTCATCAGACGCAGTGGGAACAATCTTGCGTGCCACTGATGATCGAGTAACGCGAATTTCAATGCGCTCGGATCCGTGGCCATCTGCAATGTCGAGCCACACCACATCACCTTCAATGTCGGAGACAAAGCCGTAGATTCCTGAGTTCAACACCACCTCATCGCCTACCGCGAGAGACGCAGCAAGAGCGCGAGCTTCCTTCATGCGGCGATTACGAGGACGAAGGAAGACGAAGTACATTCCAGCGAACAGCACCACATACACGATGATGATGCCCACGGGGGAACTGCTAGACGTTGATTCTTCTGCGAGGAGGATTGCATTCACGAGGGGTCATACTAGCCGTGAGCACCCCAGTGGGACCCCTACGCCCTATACCCAAATGTCAAGAATTGATTGCCGAAGAGCCGTGAATGTTCCCTCTGCGATCGCCGACCGCATCGACGCCATTAACGACAATGTCCACGCCACATTGTGAATTGACACCAGCCGAGCCGCCGTCGGTTCGCCAACCTGGGTGAGATGGCGGAGATATCCACGGCTGTGTGTTGTACACACCCAACACGCACACGCTTCATCCAGAGGCGAGTCGTCATTGGTGTACTTCGCGTTTTTGATGTGAACTTTGCCGGTTGATGTCAAAGCCGTGCCATGTCGACCCAGACGAGTCTGCAGCACACAGTCAAATTGATCGACGCCCAGCGCAACAGCTTCTACCAATGAAGCAGGATCACCCACACCCATGAGATAGCGGGGCTGATCAGCCGGCAAGTACTCAATACATGCGCCAATTGCATCAACCATCTCGGCGCGTGTCTCCCCCACCGACAGTCCGCCAATTCCGTAACCGTCGAACCCAATTTCAACAGTTCGACGCGCACTCTCCGCACGCATGGCGGCATCGGTTCCACCTTGGACGATTCCAAAGAGAGATTGGTCGGGACGAGTATGAGCAGCGCGTGCGCGTGCGGCCCATTCGCTGGTGCGTTCTAGGGCCAGTCGAACAACGTGTGGTTCGGCGGGAAGTGACGTACAGACATCGAGAACCATCTGAATGTCAGCGCCAATCTTCTCTTGGGTTGCGACGGCAATCTCGGGAGTGAATCGGTGATATGAACCGTCGTAGGTGGACTTAAATGTCACTCCGTCGTCATCCACCTTGGGATCCAACGAAAACACTTGGAATCCGCCTGAGTCAGTCAACGTGAGTCCCTTCCACGCTGCGAATGCACCGAGTCCGCCAAAACTTTCAATCACCTCTGCGCCAGGACGCAACATGAGGTGATAGGTGTTACCCAACACAATTCGCGCACCGAGTTCTTCATAATCTCGCGCGCTGAGATATTTGATTGCACCACGTGTTCCCACCGGCATGAAACATGGCGTTTCATACGTTCCGCGGTGTGTGTGCGCAACTCCGGTACGGGCGTCGCCACTCTCTGCAGTTCGTTCCAACTTGACCGTAAACATCTCTATTTCTTCCGCGTCATCAACATGGCATCGCCAAAGGACAAAAAACGATACTTCTCAGCAATTGCGGCGTTGTACAGCTCGCGCCAAGCGTCACCAAAGAATGATGAAATCATCAAGAGAAGCGATGTTCGCGGCAGATGGAAATTTGTGAGCATGACGTCCACCACTTTCCATTGATAGCCCGGAGTAATGAAAAGCGATGTACGACCCGATAATTCACCTGTAGTTGCAGCCGACTCCAAAGCACGAGTTGCTGTGGTGCCGATAGCGATGACCCGTTGAGCATTTCGGCATGCATCCATTGTGTCTTCGGGGACGTTGTAAAACTCGGTATGAATGATGTGATCGAGCGGATTATCAGTGGAGATGGGTTTAAACGTGTCGAGCCCAACAATCAGTTCAACACGCTTCACTACAGCGCCGACTGCTTCTACGCGTTCGAGAAGCTCGGGAGTGAAATGGAGTCCTGCAGTTGGAGCTGCAGCGCTAGCGGGATTATTGGAATACACCGTTTGATATCGCTCACGATCGGTCAGAGACCCCTTGATATAGGGAGGCAATGGCATCAGACCGATGCGCTGAATTAAATCAAGTGGGTCATCATCGAGAACTTCAACAACGAAGGTGTCCCCTGCTTCGGTGCGGGGACCCACACGTACCACCCTCTTTCCGAAGTACTCAAGGATTTCACCGTCCTTCAACTTCCGCGCAGGTTTCACTAACGCTTCCCATAATCGCGCATCGTCTGACCGACGCTCGAGCAACAAAACTTCCGCCGCACCCCCTGTCTTTCGCTGCAGGGGAAGCCGTGCAGGAAGAACGCGAGTGTCGTTCACAACGATGACATCACCGGGGCGCACGAACTGAGGCAAATCCGATACGTGGTGGTGAGAAAAAGAATCACCTTCACCCACCAATAACCGTGCTGCATCGCGTGGCTCGATGGGCTTCTGCGCAATGAGCTCCTCAGGGAGAACGTAATCAATCTGGGAGATATGCACCCGATCAGACTAAGGGCGTTGAATGTGAGAACGGGCAGCGTCCATAGCGATACGTCCGCGTGGCGTGCGTGCGATGAGACCTAACTGAATGAGAAATGGCTCGTAAACATCTTCGACAGTTTCAGGTTGCTCACCTACCGCAATTGCCAATGTGGTGAGCCCGACTGGTCCACCCTCGAATTGTTCACACAAACTCCGCAGAATTGCTCTGTCGACTTTGTCGAGGCCCAGCTCGTCAACACCGAAGACTCGAAGCGCCTCTGTTGCTGTGTTGTCATCAATCACACCGTTACCGCGGACTTCTGCAAAGTCTCGAACACGTCGCAACAGACGATTAGCAATGCGTGGCGTACCGCGACTACGACGGGCGATTTGCGATGCAGCATGATCATTTATGGGCACATCAAGAATTCGTGCTGCACGGGTGACGATGGCATGCAATTCATCGGCGTCGTAAAAATCGAGACGGGCAACTAATCCAAATCGGTCGCGAAGCGGGCCCGTAATCATGCCCGTTCGCGTGGTAGCACCAACCAATGTGAATCGTGGCAAGGTGAGGCGAATTGACGATGCAGCTGGCCCTTTGCCCACCACGATGTCAATCTGGAAATCTTCCATGGCGGGATACAAAATTTCTTCAACAGAGCGAGACAGGCGATGAATTTCATCGATGAACAACACGTCGCCTTCGCCCAGTTTGGTGAGAATTGCCGCGAGATCACCCGCACGTTCTAATGCCGGACCGCTGGTGACATGGAGAGCAACACCCATTTCCGCTGCGACGATGCCAGCCATTGTTGTTTTCCCCAAACCAGGAGGACCAGCGAGCAAGATGTGATCAGCAGCCTGACCTCGCTGTTTGGCGGCACCCAACACGATGTCGAGATGCTCCTTTAGTTCACGCTGGCCAACAAATTCATCGAGTTGTCGTGGCCGCAGGCCTGCTTCGTCAGACATCTCAGCATCTGACACATGAGTTGGATTCAAAAACTCATCCCGCACGACGCGCCCCCAACAATGCAAGCGCATCGCGCAACATGGATTCGGTTCCCTCTGACGATGTCAATTGGCGCATGGTGTCGCGTATTTCATCGGCGCCATACCCCAATGCAGTAAGTGCCTCACGAACATCTGCCGCAGCAGATTGCACATCGGCGTGAGCACCTGTGTCTGACACTGAATCAACCGACAACCGTGACTTCAACTCGACCATGAGGCGTTCTGCTGTTTTCTTTCCGACACCGGGAACAACGGTTAGACCAGCAACATCGTGGGAGGCAACAAGCGATACCAGTGCCGATGGAGAATACGTTGCCAAAATTGACATGGCCATTGCCGGACCGATTCCGTGCGTTGAAATAAGAACGTTGAATGTGTCTCGTTCTGAATGCGTGAGAAATCCGTACAAGGTCTGTGCGTCTTCACGAATGTGATGATGCACGTACAAAAATGCGTTCACCGTTGGTTCAAGTTCTGCGAACGTCTGTGTTGTGACCGTACAGAGATAGCCCACACCGGCGACTTCTAACAGCACAGTGGATGGCGCAGATCTCTCGAGAACAACACCACGAAGACTTCCAATCACCGCATGCTCCGAGCAATAGCGGCATCACGAGATGCCATGAACGGAGCAAGAGAACAATGACACAATGCGATAGCGGCCGCGTCTGCAGCGTCAGCAGGTTGTGGGACAGACGCTAAGGCCAAGCGCTGCTGCACCATGCGTCCGACTTGTTCTTTCGTAGCGCCACCCCAGCCCGCAACAGTGTTCTTCACCTGCGACGGCGTGTACTGCACAACATCACAACCTGCTCGCGCTGCCAACGCCAAGATGATTCCACTGGCCTGCCCCACTGACATGGCGGTTCGGACGTTGTTCTGAAAAAAGACCTGTTCGATGGCCACTGCTGATGGACGAAACTCCACCAGTAGTCCGTCGATTTCGTGGTGGATATCGGCCAACCGATCATGCAAGGGCGCTGATGGCGACGTGCGCAAGACCCCAATGGCGAGTGGAGAGATGGACTGCGGGCCCTTCATAGACAGCACGGCATACCCGCACCGCGTGAGACCGGGGTCGACCCCCATTATCACCTGACCGAACATATGTTCCACCCTACCTGAGTGGTACGGGGTGAGTCGTGGATTAGCGGGCGGCTTCCACCGCGGCAATCAACTCGTCCACGGGGCGAAATGTGAGGCCTGCGATAGCTCGATGGGCATATCGAATCACCCCGTCGGCGTCCACCACGAACACACTGCGTCGTGGGAAACCAAGTGGGCCAACGGTCCCATAGGCAGACGCCACCTCCTTGGAGGTGTCAGCCAACAGGGGGAATTTAAAACCATATTTTTCTGCAAATGACTGATGACTAGCCATGTCTTGAGCAGAAATTGCCAACACCTGTGCACCCACACTTTCAAATGCCGACAATTCGTTGTTGTAGGAATTGAGCTGTTTTGTGCACACGGGCGAGTCATCACCTGGGTAGAAAACAATGACGACAGGCTGACCTTTGTAATCCGACAGCGAGTAGGTCTGTCCTCCGGTTCCCGGAAGTGTGAACTCGGGTGCAATGTCACCCACGGTGATAGCCATTAGTCAATTCCTTGCATGATCGATTCGTCAATGTCGAAGTTGGCGTACACGTCTTGTACGTCATCATTATCCTCCAACATGTCCATGATGCGAAGGATTTGTTTTGCATCATTGACATCTGTGACCTCAATTGTGGTGGATGACACCATCGTGGATTCAGCACTCTGTACTTCAATACCTGCCGCCTCGAGCGCATCTTTCACGTCGTACACCACCGATGGATCGGTCAGCACTCTCCATGAATCACCATCACGCTCGATGTCGTCTGCACCTGCTTCGAGAGCAGCAGTCATCACCGTGTCTTCGTCAAGCGAGCCAGGCACCAACACAACGCCACGACGCGAGAACTGCCAGCCAACTGCACCAGGCTCAGCCATTGAGCCACCAAATTTTGAGAATGCACTACGGACATCTGCTGCGGTGCGATTGCGATTATCGGTCAACACATCGACAAGCATCGCAACTCCTCCGGGCGCGTACCCTTCATAGGTGATGCTCTCGTAATTTGCTCCATCGTTTTCACCGATGCCACGCTTGATGGCACGATCAATGGCGTCTTTGGTCATTTGGCCAGCTTTTGCTTTCAATACCATGGTGCGTAATGCAGCGTTTGCATCAACGTCGCCGCCACCTGCTCGTGCAGCTACCTCAATCTGACGTGCCAACTTTGCGAACAACTTTCCGCGCGCTTTGTCTGCAGCACCCTTTTTATGTTTGATTGTTGCCCATTTGGAGTGACCAGACATGCGGCTACACCTTCCCTTTTTGCATCATTGTTTCGACAAAATATTTATGGACCCGGACATCACCGGCTAGTTCCGGATGAAATGATGCCGCCAACACATTGCCCTGCCTCACAAGCACTGGCTCGCCATTGAATTCCCCGAGGACCGTGACCGCATCACCAACGCGAACAATACGCGGCGCGCGAATGAAAACTCCATGGAAGTCCCCGAGCGGCGTTGAAATCGTTGATTCAAACGAGTCAATCTGGCGTCCGAAGGCGTTGCGACGAACAGAAATATCGATAGCGGAGAAACTTATTTGATCATCTCTGCCATCGAGAATCTCCGTGGCAAGCAAAATCATTCCTGCACACGTTCCAAACACTGGCATGCCCTCGGAAATTCTTTGAGCGATTGGCGCAAACAGACCCGACGACAACAGCAGTTGCGACATTGTGCTGGATTCTCCTCCAGGCATCAACAAGGCATCAACGCTTGCTAAGTCTTCCGGCGATCGAACTTCAATAGTTGTGACATAAAGTTCGCGAAGACACTCAGCGTGCGCTGCAAACGCTCCTTGAAGAGCAAGTACTCCGACTGTTGCGTTCACCTGGAGGCCTCGATTCCACTGCAGCTCGCTTTGTAACTAGTTGCCGCGAGATGCGTATCGCTGTGATTCGTGAATTTCATCCATGCCGATTCCGGTCATGGGGGCACCGAGATTGCGGCTGACGCGGGCAAGAACTGAAGCGTCTCGGAAATGGGTGGTGGCTTCAACAATTGCTTTCGCCCGCAATTCGGGCTTGTCGCTCTTGAAAATTCCAGAACCAACGAAGACTGCTTCGGCACCCAACTGCATTGCCAATGCTGCGTCGGCAGGAGTTGCGATTCCGCCTGCACAGAAGATGGGAACAGGGAACTTGCCTGTCTCGGCGATTTCCTGCACCAAGGGCAATGGTGCTTGCAATGACTTGGCCCACTGGAAAAGTTCCGCGTTGTCGGCCTGGGTAATTTTTCGAATGTCACCAAGAATGGAACGCAAATGACGTACGGCTTCCACCACATTTCCCGTTCCAGCCTCGCCCTTTGATCGAATCATGCATGCACCTTCGGACACACGGCGCAATGCTTCGCCCAAATTTGTTGCTCCACATACGAACGGAACATTGAATGCGAACTTGTCGATGTGATGTGTCTCGTCCGCGGGCGTAAGAACTTCTGACTCGTCAATGAAGTCAACACCCAATGCTTCCAAGATTTGTGCTTCAACAAAATGACCAATTCGCACCTTGGCCATGACCGGAATACTGACAGCCGCTTGAATCTCTTCGATCATTGATGGATCGCTCATTCGAGCGACGCCCCCATCGCGACGAATATCGGCAGGAACACGCTCGAGAGCCATGACCGCACAAGCCCCGGCATCTTCAGCAATTTTCGCCTCGCGTGCAGTGACGACATCCATGATGACGCCACCTTTCAACATTTCTGCAAGTCCACGCTTGACGCGTTGCGTTCCTACTGAGGTTCCGTTCGAGGAGGTCATAACGGACAGGCTACCGACCCATTCTGTGGGTACTTGTGTGAATTGTTGCTAGACCGCTGGCCACTTCACCGTGGCGGGATCTACTCCCGGCCCAACTGGTGCGAGCGACTTCTTCCATGCCAGCTCGACCCATGTACGACCAGGGGTAAACCGAACGACAGCACCTGCAGAGTCAGTGAACGTGAAGGGATCCTTTGCATCCTTTCGTTCCCAATTCACCTCGATCATTCCGCCATCGGTCAGAACAAACCCAGTCCCTTTTCCAGTGGTCTTTGCGTGAGGACTCTTACGGTCAGCCTTGCTGCGCAGATAGGTGACGTACAGCACCACAACATTCTTCGCAGAAACTTGACCATCGTCGGCCATGTGTGGCTCTAACTCTCGTTTCAAGTTCTCTGTAAAGCGAACAAAACTTGATGTAGCTGCGTCCCATTTCCAGTACACCTTGACGTTGTACATGGACACCTTTGCGCCGTCGACAGGTGTTGACGTTGCAGGTTTTGCATCGCTTGCACCCCGATACACAAACTGTGGCACTGGCGGACCCGAACCTTCCGGCGCAAGAGACCACAAGTTGGTGGTTTTGGCGTACAAGTTGTGCGGGATTTTCTTGTCTTTGGAACGGAAGTACCCGCCCTTGCCACGCGATGCGCTGTACCCCACATTGACAAGCGAACTGGCATTAATGACTTTTGTAACGCGGTAGTTACCACCACTCCAACAGAACAACGGCTTGTTGTATGAAGTGAGAATGTCAACATCTTGAGTGCGTCCACTTCGCAATGGGCCTACAGGGTCGCTTCCTTGACTATGAAAGACCGCAGCGAATCGCGTAAGGCCCTCGACGTTTTCCTCAAACACGATGTCGGCCTTGTTGAGACCAGTTTGTGGTCTCGCATTGGGATGGTTATCAATCTTGCATGCGATAGCAACTCGTGATGCCGCTTGTGAATCAGTCACCGGAGTGCCCAGCAACGGATACACCGGACCTGCCGGATTGTTGGGGTCACCGCTTCCTCCTGGCACGGTGTCGACGGAGGCCTTCGATGAGCCGCCACCACACGATGCCAAAACAACAAGAGCAAGTGCTGTGGCCGCAGCAAGAACGGACCGACGACGCTGAGTCATGTCACATCTCCTTCAGAATTGCAATGCGTTCACTGAGTGATGAACGCGACACTCCAAGAATAGGAATGCCAGACACCGCAGTTCCGTCATGCTCACTATCTCCTGGGTGAGCAAAGCAGAGAAAATCAGTCACACCAAGCGAAACAACACCCTGGCTGGCCTGACATTTTTCCAATGCAGAGACAAGAGCAGGAGGAAATCTGGTGGCTTGACATGCAGATATGTCGGCCCACACGAGTTCATCGCGGGACACCGCCTTCAGAATGACCTTGCGCATGAGTGCACCCAGCCCAACAGCGCCTACTAGCGACGATGCAGCTGCGAGGCCGGCAACCAATGCAACATGACCCACGCGAAGCCGCCACAACAAGTGCGCCATCACGCCTTCAATCTCGACGCGGTCCATGGTGGTCATAAATGTTTCTGATACCGCAATCACCGGCTGGCCGTTGTCAATGACTGCGACAGCAACGGGATATGCCGAATCAATGATGCGAAGTTGCGGACGCTGATCGCCGCTCACAACGCACAATCCGTCAACAACATTGAACAGTCGAGCATGTCGTACTTCAGAGGCCTGACTGAATGAGATATTCCGAACAAGTATGGTGTTCGCTCGGGACGCCAAGAGCCGCATCAGCGCAACGCTTGCGATGATGGCCACGATGACCGATGGGATGAGATACCCGAGTACGGCCCCCAGCACGACACACACAACGGCAACTATCGATACAAGCCCAATATTGACTTTCCTGACCCACCCCGTATTGGTCTCCACTGACTCGTCAATCTGGATCCACTGCTTTTGATTCATGCTTCACACGTGGTTATCCCACGATTACCCTTCTGACTTTTCATATCGAGAACGTCGCAAAAACCGACCTTCGAACCGTTTCAGCATACGAGGCACAGTAATGGTGGTGATGTTTTCGGCTTCTTGATTGAGGGCAGCCATATAGAACTCGACATAACGATGCGCAAGTGCATCCATAGAAAATGACTGGGCATGCTGCTCGCCAGCCACTTTCAGCGCTGAAGCAAGACGCGTGTCGACAATTGCTCTCGCCAAAGCTGACGCCAGAGCCGTGTCGTCATTGGGAGGGACGAGGAGTGCATTTTCTCCGTGAGTTGCAACATTGCGATATCCATCAATATCGCTGGCCACAACTGGTGTTCCCGCGGCCATCGCTTCAAGAAGAACAATTCCAAACGACTCTCCACGAATTGACGGAGCACAGAACACCGCGGCGCGTGCGAGTCGGTCAAACTTTTCGTCGTCAGAGATTCTCCCTAACCACTCAATTCGCGAATCGTGGCCATAGAGCGCCATAAGTTCTGCTGTTTCCGGTCCATCGGACGCAATCCACAAGCGCACATCACCCGGAAGTTGTGCATGTGCCTTCAGCAATACTCCTAAACCTTTGCGTGGTTCATGTCGCCCACAGAAAAAAATTGCATTCTCTTGTGCAAGGCGTGGTTCGCGAACACATGCATCAAGCTCAATGCCGTTGAACAAGATCTCGTAGTCTCCGCCGATGTATCGATGTGCAAGCTCGACCGCATCTTTTGAGACCGCCACACGAACATCGATTTTGGTTGCAGCCCACTTCAGCTGACGAGAAAAAGCTTTGTAAGCACCAGACTCACCCGCCGAGTGAAATGTGGCGACAACCGGAGCCAATTTCACCAGCAACGATGTCAGCGATGGGCCAGGCACTAGAGGTTCATGAACATGCAAGACATCGAAAGCTTCATCGTTCAATGCCCGAATAGTGCGCAAGGCCGCCGACACATCTGGGGCAAGAGGCGCCACCGATCCATTCACTGCCGTGGGAAGGCTGTTCCCCAATGGAGTGACAAAGGGATCGGGCGGTGGACCATCGCATGGCCCCAGGACTCTGACCTCATGACCGAGACGACGCAAACTCCGCGCCAATCCCAACACCTGTTGCTGGACTCCCCCTGGAATTGTGAGGCTGTAAGGGCTCACCATCCCGATACGCAACATGTTGACTACGGTATCGGAATGGCCCAGGTAGATAGTTCCTTCCGTCCCGCATTGTCAGTTGTGGCAACCCCCAACAAGCGTCGAGCAATTCTCGATCTTGCGCGCGAAGCCGAAGACCGCGGCTTCAGCGGTTTAGCAATTCCAAGCTTGGGCGCCACCATGGGAATGTGTGTCTCGCTTGCACACATCACATCTCGTATTCCCTATTGGACATCAATTCAGCCGATCTACTACAGCCACCCAGTTGAGGCAGCCAACACAGTGGCGCATATCAACGAAATATCAGAGGGAAGATTTCGATTCGGAATTGGCGTCAGTCACGGACCAGTCACCCAGCGACTTGGCGTCAATTCGGGGAAGCCCTTAACCGACATCACCAACTATGTCACCGCAATGCGAAACAACGAACGCTTTGGTGGCCAACTACCACCCATTTACCTTGCAACTTTGCGCAACAAGATGCTGCAATGCGCGAGCGACATTGCAGAGGGTGCAATCTGGGCCAATGCCTCTCTCAGCCACATGGCCCAACAACTCAGCGAAGTTCCTAATGCTTCGCGCGACGGATTCTTCTTGTCAAACATGATTCCTACGGTCATTGACGATGACATTGACGCCGCCCGCGCAGTGAACAGAAAAACTCTGACGGGGTACGTGTCGTTACCGAACTATCGCAACTACTGGCGAGCCGCTGGATACAACGATGAGATGGACGCCATTGAAGCCGCACTTGCCGATGGAAACAAAGATGCTCTCCCCTCTCTCATGACCAATGAGTGGCTAGATGACTGCACCATCAGTGGACCCGCAACACGTGTACGCGACAGGCTTGCCGAATGGGCACATCACGGCGTCACACCGTGCGCAGTGATGTCATCGACCTCCGGCGGTCAGGCGAAAGCAATTGCAGAATTGTTTGAGATTTACAACTGAGCCAACAATGTTGTGACGTGAGCTTTTATCTCGTCACGAATACGGCGAACTTCCTCAGGTGATTTTCCTTTCGGATCATCAAGAGGCCAGTCGATATATCGCTTGCCCGGAATAAAAGGACACGTATCGCCGCATCCCATGGTGACCACTACGTCGACTGAATGCAACAATTCATCGGTGTATTTCTGCGGCTGATACCCAGAAATATCAATCCCCACTTCTTTCATGACCTCGACAGCAACAGGATTCACTTCGTCCGCAGGTTCTGACCCGCCAGACAAAATGTCGACACGACCATTTGACAATTCTCGTGCGAATCCCGCAGCCATTTGAGAACGTCCCGCGTTGTGTATACACAGAAACAAGATGCCAGCCATTAGAGATTTCCTTTCGATGGTTGAGACATCGACGGCCACAGCGCAGAAATCAACACAACCGCAACACCTCCGCCAACAATTTGCATCACAGCAAACATCGGCCATGACTCGGGAGCAATCCCAGCAAATGAGTCAGAGAACATTCGTCCGAATCCCACGGCAGGGTTCGCAATACTGGTGGACGACGTAAACCAATATGCACCTGTTATCCATGCAGCAACTAGTGCCGCCACATTCGAGCGCGCGGCACTACCGCCAAAGATAATGAGGAGAAGCCCCACAGTTGCCACAACTTCTGAAAACCATGTCGGCCCACCAGTACGAACCTTCGTGGAGAGTTCAAGAAATGGATGAGCAAACATAATGTTTGCCACTACCGACCCCAGTGTGGCGCCCACGAATTGCGCGGCCACAGTGAGTGCAATGATCGACGAGTTCCACTCGCGATTCACCGCTGCAGATACCACTGTGACAACGGGATTGAATGATGCACCAGAAACTGGTCCGAAAATAGTGATGAGGCCAAACAGTGCACCGCCGGTTGCAATGGCGTTTGCCAAGAGCTGCAACCCCACATCTGTGGTGAGGTTTTGCGCCATTATTCCCGAACCCACGACCGCCATCACCAGAAGGCAGGTTCCAAGGAATTCAGCAAGAACGATGCGTGGTGTTAGTCGCATCCCTCTGGCCCACAACAGTTAACGGATGACGGAACTCCAAGCATGATGGGCATCGGCTTCAACGATGAATCGTTTGGCGCATCCTCAAGCACGGTGTACCACTCCCACGCGAGCTCTGCGCCCTTCACCCACACCTTGTCTTGTACGGCAAAACAGCACGTTGTGGCTTCTTGCACCTCGATCGCAAATCCGTAGTTCACAGATTCCTCAATCTTCTGAGCCACATGATCTGTCGATTCAACTTCGACCCCAACGTGATTCATTGTTCCAGGCTCTCCATGCCCTTCGATGAGCACAAGTTTCAATGGTGGATCAGCGATAGCAAAGTTGGCGTATCCGTCTCGCACCTTTGCTGGTCCGACACCAAACATTTTCGTATAGAACTGAATTGCATCATTCAAGTTTCCGACATTGAGAGCCAGTTGTACTCGTGACATCAGTTGTTCCTCCAGCATGTTTTCCTGTTGTCATGACCATGTTTTCCATTGGACACAAGTTTTCCGTTGGTCATAGACATTGACACTCATCAATATAGCAATACATCGATGAGTGTCAATGTATGATGGCACCATGAGTTCGCAACGCTCTCTTTCCCTCAATACGCGCCCTCTGTCTCCTACGCAGGCTGATTCTCTGTCTGGGCTGTTCGGTGCCCTCTCTGATCCCGTTCGGTTGCGTTTATTTGATCTCGTTCGTCGCTCCGGTGCACAAGGGGTCTGCTCGTGCGACTTAGTGGAGCCTCTTGAAAGAAGTCAGCCCACAATCAGTCACCATCTCAAGATTTTGCGTGAGGCAGGCCTTGTTGATTCACGCAAAGAAGGAACTTGGGTCTGGTACTCCGTCACCAAAGACGCAACAGACGCCCTGCAATCGTTTCTCAGCCGTTAGTCCTGTACCCGGGGTCGCTCGGCCAGTTGGGTTGAAACAGATGCCATTGCTCGGGGGCACGTCGGATCAACAGTTCTAATTCATGAGCGAGCGCTTGAGTGCCTACCGCAACCGACTCACGAAGTTTTCCGGTGCGTTCAAGTTGAAGTGGTGGTCGAACGATTGCGTGATGACCATCGACAGCCTTAGTGAAATACACCCCTACAGGCAAGACCGGTGTGTGTGCTCGAATGCCCAACATGGCTGGACCTGCCGGCAACGTGGTGCGCTCACCAAAAAACTCGACACTCACTCCTCCACCTTGAATGTCCCTATCGGACAACAAGCAGACAATTTCATTTCGCTTCAGTGCCGACAAAATTGCAGGCGCAGCTTCTGGGCCCAACGGAACCACGTTCATTCCCAAGTCGCTACGAAGACGTGCAAACCATTCGAATAGCTCAGGTGGATCGAGTGGCTCAACAATCACAGTGAGGCGATGGCCTTGATCGGCCATCCAACGACCAGCCCATTCCCATCCACCCAAATGTGGCAACGCCAATATGGCACCGTTTCCTTGTTGAAGGGCTTCCTCAATGTGATGAAAACCGTCCACCGTGAAACATCGTGCTACATGCCGTTTTGACAATGTAGGCAAACGAAAACTCTCGGTGTAGTACCGCATATAACTGTCAAAAGCCTGCTGTGATGCTCGACGCAACGCCACACCCTTCAGCGATGGATTCACGCGACGAAGATGACGCTCCACCATGTGGCGCTTGTTTCGCAGAGACAACGCAATACCAGGTGCAAGTAACGACACTGTTCCTTGTGCAATGGGGCCAGGCGTCAGCTTTGCAATGAGCGACCCCAGTCGATAACTGCCCACGGTGAGGGCGTCAGTCACTCCGTCTAATGGATTAGCCATTGCGTTGGCGCTTGCGCTGGCGCGACACAACAGACAACTGTCGACGAGATGCACGAGCACTTTGTCGCGTGACTCGACGCACCGTGCGTACTTCACGTTTCGCAAGAGTGGTAGCGGATACTTCTGCTTGTCGCCAGACCTGCACAAAACGCTGAATGGCAGTGACGATGGTAAGAGCCAGCATGATCCACATGATGGGTACCAATAAGGAGTCAAAAAGTAATCCGATACACAACACCACGATGCGCTCAGCTCGTTCCATGAGCCCGCCCTTGGCGTACAAGCCGAGCGACTCTGCCTTTGCACGTTCGTATGAAATTAGGGAGGACACACCCATGATGGCCATGGGCAACAAGGCGAGGTGAGCACTTTCGTGAGAAGCGAAATACCACGCCACTCCACCAAACAAGATGGAATCGGTCACTCTGTCGATGACAGAGTCAAAGAACGCGCCGCGTTGACTTGCAGTGTTGGACGCTTTTGCCAATGCCCCATCCAACATGTCCGGCAATGCTGCCGCAATGACCAGAATGAGACCACCGCGCAACGCACCGTTACCGATGGCATACGCTGCGCCCACCGACACCAGCACACCCAGCACGGTGAGGTGGTCAGGAGACATTCCCGTTCGCCGAAGCAGCATGCCCACGGGACGAACTGCGCGCTCAATAGGCGCCCGGAATCTCCCGTCAAACATTTGCTAGACGCTAGTCGTTCGATCCCGATGCATCTTGTGCATCAGGATTGTCTTCAATGAGGCGCTCCACAACGACACCATTGACGGCATCCACGAGAACCAATCCACGCTTGAGGGGTGGTTCCTCGGCGCTGTAACAGAAAATGCGCCACGTAGGACGACTTCTCACTCCACGCCAGACTTGTTGAGCCGATGCATGCCCCACGGCAAAACCCACTTCACGGGTCGCAATGACGAGCGCTTCCGACTCATTGACTTTCATGCGCCACCCACTGGTGAGAGACATGAGCGCCATGGCACCCAAAACAACGGCCGAGAAAACGAGTCCGTTGTTCACGAGTGGCGAATCGCTGCTATCCACTGCGAAGAAGATTGCAAGACACGCAAGAGCAATCGCAGCATAGATGAATCCGGGAATGCGCCGGCGACTGTTATCTGGGAAGTCGTAGGCACCCACATGGTCTACTGCGTTCAGATCTTCGGGAAGCTGGTCGCGAATGTCGTCTGTCATGTGTCCCCCTTGGGCCAAGCGTGTCGAATTTTCTGAGCGGTAACCGGCAACGCCTCTGGAAGCGTTCTCGTTGATGCCACAGATGTCATGAAGTTTGAATCTCCGTTCCATCGTGGCACAACATGGACATGAAGATGCTGTGACACACTTCCCCCTGCTGCAGCACCCAAGTTGATGCCGACGTTCAAGGCATCGGGAGCATGTGATGAGCGAACAGCCACGGTGGCGTCAGTCACCAGAGCCCATAGTTGCTGAGACTCCTGTGGTGTGAGATCTTCCAAATTGGCGACCTCGCGCACCGGAAGCACCAGCATGTGTCCTGTTGCGTACGGAAACGCATTCATGATGACAAAGCACAACGATGTTCGATGAACGATATGAGCATCAATATCGGATAATCCTGAATTCAAAATGTTGGTGAACACCGAAGCAGAAGTTCCTGCCGGACGCGCTCCGGAGACATAGTCAGCCCGCCAGCCGTTCCACAATTGTTCAAGCGACACTTAGTCGCCGCCCGACTGGCCTTCGGCCACATCTGCCGCCAAACGCTCCACAAAATCGGCAACAGATACATCTCGTTCCACCTCGCCACCACGAGGATTAACACCAACAGTGTTGTGCGCGACATCGTCGTCACCCACAACAAGAACATATGGAACCTTTGATGTCTTTGCGTTACGTATGCGCTTTCCAAGCTGCTCGTCGGCATGGTCAACATCGACACGGAATCCAGACTGCTGCAATGCGCGAGCAACCGACGATGCATAGTCGTTGTGTGCAGAGGCCACAGGAAGAACTCGAACTTGTTCCGGAGCCAGCCATGTGGGAAATGCACCTGCGTAGTGCTCAATGAGCACACCGAAGAATCTTTCAACTGACCCCATGAGCGCACGGTGGATCATGATGGGACGACGACGCTGACCGTCATTTCCGACATACTCAAGTTCGAAGCGTTCAGGAGAGTTGAAGTCCAACTGAATGGTGCTGAGTTGCCACTTTCGGCCGATGGCATCACGAACATCGATGTCAATCTTTGGTCCGTAAAACGCCGCGTCACCTTCTTTGATCTTGTACTGAAGCCCATGTGAATTCAGCGCAGACTGCAGTGCCGTTGTAGCTTTTTCCCAAATTTCGTCGGATCCGACTGATTTATCTGGATCGCGCGTGGACAAATTGAATTCAAAATCTGCAAATCCAAATCGGCGAAGAACCGACATGATGAAGTCGAGAAGTGACGCAATCTCTTCTGCCATTTGGTCTTCAGTGCAATAGATGTGGCTGTCGTCTTGCGTAAAGCCACGAATTCGAAGGAGTCCGTGCAATGTGCCAGCACGTTCGTAGCGATAGACATTTCCCAATTCAAAGAGCCGAAGCGGCAGTTCTCGATAGCTGCGTTGACGACTGCCGTAGATGAGACAGTGCATCGGACAGTTCATCGGCTTCATGTAGTACGTGCCGTTGTCCATCTCCATGGGTGGATACATACCATCGGCATAGAAATCGAGATGTCCCGACTGTGCAAACAAGTTTGCGTTTGCAAGATGTGGCGTATAGACAAATTGATAATCGCCATCTTGGTGACGCTGACGGCTGTAGTCCTCCATCAACTTGCGGATGATGGCGCCCTTTGGATGCCACACTGCAAGTCCGCCACCAAGTTCCTGCGGGAATGACAACAGATCAAGTTCGTTTGCCAACTTGCGGTGGTCACGCTTTGCAGCTTCCTCAAGTCGATGTAAGTGCTCTTTGAGCGCAGCGTCGCTCTCCCACGCAGTGCCGTAGATTCGCTGCAGCATGGGTCCCTTTTCGTTTCCACGCCAATAGGCACCAGCCACTTTCATTAATGCGAAATGACCGAGGCGCGATGTGGATGGAACATGAGGTCCACGACACAAGTCAACAAAATCATCAGAGTTTCGATACACACTGATGGTGTCAGAGTTACCTACTTCGCCTGCATCGTTTCCATCGGCCACACCAGACGTAACACGCTCGATAATTTCGCACTTATATTTCTGTTGCGCGAACAGCTGCAGTGCATCGGACGGTGCAACTTCTGAACGAATGAATGGCTGGTCAGCTTTTACAATCTCGCGCATACGAGCTTCGATGGCGGCAAGGTCGTCATCGGAAAATGTGCGCCCGCCCGGCAATTCGAAGTCGTAGTAGAAGCCATCTTCGATTGCAGGACCAATAGAGAATTGTGCACCGGGAAACATTTGGACAACCGCTTGGGCCAACACATGTGCCGTGGAATGGCGCAACACGTGGCGACCAGCGTCTGAATCGACCGTGACAATTGAAACTGTTGAACCCTCATTCACTGAAACATTGAGGTCGACTTCTGCCCCGTCGATAGTTCCGGCGATGGCCGCCTTCGCGAGACGCGAACCAATAGACGCCGCAACATCGGCAACGGTTGCGCCTTCGGGCACCACACGCGACGAGCCGTCTGGGAGAAGTACAGAAATATCAGCCATGGACTCTCCATTCTACGGAGAGCCCCCGCCATGCACGGCTCTCATTATTTATGAATGATTGACGACCGCGGTCTCTGTTGGTAGCGACTCTGCCCGTTTGGTGGCATAGACATTGCGATACTCCTGACCAGTGAGTTCTCGAATTTCAAACATCAATTCATCGGTCATTTCGCGCAACACCATATGATCGTCGCCGCGAGAGACATACCGTTCTGGCAACAACGGTTGGCCGAATTTGACCGTGCAATCACGACCAATCTTTGGAAAGAATGTGTCGGGTGGCTGAATCTCGCGTGTCCCAATGATGCCGACGGGAATGATGGGACAACCAATCTTCAACGCCAACCGTGCTGCCCCTGTGTGGCCTTTGTACAACATTCCATCTCGACTGCGCGTCCCTTCGGGATAGATACCAAAAAGCTCGCCACGACGTAAGACCTGCTCAGCTGCACGCAAGGCGCCTTCGCTCTTTGAGCCACCAGCACGATCGATCGGAATCATGCCGAGTGCTGGAAACAGATATTTGGTCTTCCAGGAATCCATATATTCGGCCTTACCGACAAAACTGATTTGACGCCCGGCATAGGCCATGGTGAAGACCGAATCAAAGAAACTGATGTGATTGGGACACAAGATTGCCGGACCTTCAATGGGAATGTTCTCAACACCTTCAAGAGTGACATTCCATAGTCGGTTCAACAATGGCCTAATGACTCGACGCGCACGGACCTGAGCCCGCCCTGTTCCAGGGATGACTGAAGCGGGCTCTACGCCCATGTCGTCTGGTGTTTGCCTCATCCTGTGGCAGACAATAGACCCAATTCAGCACGATGAAAACAGCAGGAACCTAATTGTCATCCCGACGCAACACGCAGGTCAGGTACGAACGGTTCAGTCCATCACCGCGGCGCAATGGGGTCACCGAGCACGACCCCCAACAGCGCAGCGCTTTCCGACACATCCTCGCCACGTGCGGCGGCAGCATCGATACACGCAAGTGCACCGGGAGTGTCGAGATCGTTGTCTAAACACGCACGAACGTCATTGATGAGATTCGTTAGTGCTCCACCCAGAGTCTTACTCCATGCAACAAGGCGCTCATGGTTACGCGGCATGAGCGTGTCATCCCACTCCCATTCGTGACGGTAATGATGCTCGATAACAGCTAGTCGAATGCTGCGCGGGTCCCACTGTGTTCGTAAGGCATCGACAAAGACCAGGTTCCCCAAACTCTTCGACATCTTCTCGCCATCTTTAAAGACCATCGCCACATGCATCCAGTGCTTGACGAAGGGTTCACCAGTTGCGGCCTCGGATTGGGCTCTCTCACATTCGTGATGAGGAAAGATGAGGTCGCTTCCGCCGCCATGCAGATCGATGGTTGTCCCTAACTCACGCAATGCAAGTGCCGAGCATTCAATGTGCCAGCCAGGTCGACCTGCCCCCCATTGCGCATCCCATGATGGTTCGTCGTCGGCCGATGGATGCCACAACACAAAGTCGAGTGGATTGCGCTTGTGTGGATCGTCAACATTTCCACCACGCTGACGCGCAAAGGCCACCATCTGTTCATGCGAGTAATGCGACACATCGCCAAAGGATGGAAACTTCGACACGTCGAAATACACCGATCCACCCGCAATGTAGGCAAAGCCACGGTCTAACACCATTCCGATGAATCCTCGAATGTCAGAAATAGCCGACGATGCTCGAGGTGTGCTGTAGACCGGCAATGCATTCAGAGCTTCCATGTCTCGGTTGAAGCGCGCCTCTTCCCCAGCAGCGAGGTCTAGGTAGTGCACGCCAAGTTCGCGTGCTTTCGCAAACAAGGGATCGTCAACATCAGTGACATTGCGAACACAACGCACGGTGTGTCCCAGATCGATGAGTCGACGCTGCAAAATGTCATACACCAAGAAGGTGGCAGCATGCCCGAGGTGCGTTGCGTCGTACGGTGTTATGCCACACGTGTACATCAACACCGTGTCGCCCGGGGTGAATGGAACCACCTCTTGACGAGCAGTGTCATATAAACGCATGGACACGATTAGTTCGCCTGTACTCGTGGATCTCGCTTGATACCGGTCAGTTTTGGTGCAACGCGAGTCTTGTAGCGAACGTTCAATTGCAACAACACGGCAGTGAAAGCTTCGATGGCCGTGGCATTCGACAACTCACCAGCATCTAGCGGACGACAACCTGGAATCTTCGACGTGATTTCCATTGCAATTTCAGTGGCAGCCTTGTCATCGGAACAGATGAGAACATCTGAGTCGATGGGGTCGCCGAGGTGCCCCAATTCAGTGGCGGGAAGATGGTGGAACGCCGCAACCACGCGACATTCGGGAACAGCAGCTTGCACGTGCGCAGCCACGCTTCCACGTGGTGGAAGCAGTGGCTGAAACTCGTGGCCCACGCGTACCAATGCGTTGGCCATACTGATCACTACTTTCCCAGCGAGAAGGTCAATGTGTTCTTGTGCAGTGGTTGCTGCGCCGTCCCATGGGGTGGCCAACACAACAACATCACATGCCGAAGCCGCATGGTTGTCACCAGCATGAAGGGGTAAGTCCAGATCAGGCCACTTTGCCTTCACTGAATCACACGCTTCAAGTGCCCGATATTTCGAACGTGAGCCAATGACCACTTCATATCCGACCGATGCGAGACGAGCACCGAGTGCACTGCCCGCAGGACCTGTTCCGCCGAGGATTCCAATACGCATTCTGTAGAGCCTTACACATAGACCCCTGCCGAACTACGGTCATAACTATGGGACTTCTCGAGGGCAAGAAAATTGTGGTGACTGGCGTGCTCACCGACGCATCATTGGCATTCCGAGTGGCACAGCTGGCTCAGCGTGAGGGTGCCACCATTGTGCTGACGGGAGCGGGACGTGCACTGTCTCTCACCCAACGAACCGCACGCAAACTGGATACCCCAGTTGATGTCTTCGAATTCGATGTGACAAATGCCGACCACGTCGTCTCCGTTCGTGAGAATGTGCGCCAATCGCTTGGCACGGTGGACGGAGTTCTTCACGCCATCGGTTTTGCACCCGAAGTATGTCTCGGTGATGACTTCCTTGCTGCTCAATGGAGCGATGTTGCCGTTGCCATGGAGATCTCTGCGTACTCGCTAAAAACAATGGCTGATGCGTTCCTGCCATTGATGAATCCCGGCTCATCCATCGTGGGGCTTGATTTTGACAATACGGTCGCATGGCCTGCCTACAACTGGATGGGAGTTGCAAAAGCCGCATTTGAAGCCACGAATCGCTACCTGGCGAAAGATCTTGGGCCACGAGGAATTCGATGCAATCTCGTTGCTGCTGGTCCCATCAAGACAATGGCTGCAAAATCAATTCCAGGTTTCAAGAAGTTTGAAGATGTGTGGGATGAACGCGCCCCATTGGGATGGGATGTCACCGATTCAACTCCGGTCGCTAAAACAGTTTTGGCTCTTTTGTCCGACTGGTTCCCCGCCACAACTGGTGAAATCATTCATGTTGATGGCGGATACCACGCAATGGGCGCATAATTCACGGTGTGAATCGCCTCGCTGACGCATCGTCTCCATACCTGCAACAACACAAAGACAATCCAGTTGACTGGTATCAGTGGGGCGAAGACGCTTTTAACGAAGCTCGTCGCACGGGCAAACCCATCTTGTTGTCAGTGGGTTACTCGGCGTGCCACTGGTGCCATGTTATGGCTCATGAAAGTTTTGAAGACCCTGCAACCGCTCAGGTCATGAACTCACTCTTTGTCAACGTAAAGGTTGACCGAGAAGAACGACCAGACGTGGACGCGGTGTACATGGATGCAGTGCAAGCTCTTACTGGTCGAGGCGGCTGGCCGATGACCGTGTTTTGCACACCAGATGGACATCCGTTCTACGGCGGCACGTACTATCCCCGTGACACGTTCATCAAACTGATGGAAGCTGTTGACGATGCATGGCGGAACCGCCGAGATGAATTGCAACAGAATGTTGATGCTTTGGTCGAAGCAATTGGCCGCACAGCCCATGTTGCACCTGCAGATGTCATCAATGCTCAAGAATTGGTATCGGTCACCGTCGGAGCATTGAAATCATCATTTGATTCCACGTGGGGTGGATTTGGATCTGCTCCCAAGTTTCCCTCCACCTTCGGACTTGATGCTTTGTTGCGAGTCAGTTTGCTGAACGGAGACTCTGACCTTGTTGACATGGTGCGCACTTCACTGGACGCAATGGCAGCGGGTGGAATGTATGACCAACTTGGTGGTGGCTTCGCCCGATACTCCGTTGACCAACAATGGTTAGTCCCCCACTTCGAGAAGATGCTGTATGACCAGGCACTTCTTGTGCGTGTCTATTTACACATGTGGCAAGTACAAGGACAAGAGCGTGATGCGCAAATTGTGCGCGAAATTGTGACCTACATCATTCGCGACATGACTCACCCTGATGGTGGTTTTTACAGCGCCGAAGATGCCGACTCGCTAGATGCTCATGGACATTCCGAAGAAGGCGCGTTTTACACCTGGACACCCAAAGAAGTGCATGAGGTTTTGGGGGACGATGCTGACGATGCATGTGCATATTGGGATATCACTGACACCGGAAACTTTGAAGGCCGTTCAATCCCCAACCGTTTAGCCACCCCAGGCGACATCATTCGCACTCATCAACAAGAGAACTGGCGCGAGCTGTTGGCGAATCATCGCGCTCAACGGCCACGACCGGGTCTCGACAACAAAATTCTGTTGGAATGGAACGCAATGATGCTTTCTTCTCTCTGCGAAGTGGCGAGCGCATTTGAATCAGACGACATCACATCGGTTGTCGTCCGCAATGCAACGTTCCTTGTCACGCATTTGCGAGACACCAACGGGCGATGGAAACGCAGTTGGCAATCAGAAGCCACTCCACAAGCGCGACATGACGCGTTGGCACATGATTTGGCGCATGTGGTCGACGCCATGATTCGTGTCTACGAATTAACCGGAGATTCGCAATGGCTCACGGTTGCTGAAGACACCGCACACCAATTACACAGCCAATACTGGGACGACGAGAACGGCGGTTTCTTTACTGTTGCGCTCACATCTCAACAACTCATCGTGCGACAAAAAGATCTGATGGATAACGCCACTGCCTCATCTAATTCCGTTGCGGCAATGGCATTGTTGCGATTGTCTGCCATCACTGGCGACATGAAATGGAAAGACGTTGCTATCGACACTTTGCGTCTCCTCGTTCGCGTCGCACCATCTGCACCATCTGCTTTTTGTCATGCACTGGCAGCAAGTTTGTTGCTGGCAGATGGATCAGTGGAAGTAGTGCTCCCTGGCCACATGCCCGACTTTGTGCGCGAGTACCGAAGCCAGTGGAGACCACACGGAGTTCTGATGTGGGGGCCTCCCCTGAACACGCCTGTGTGGGAGGGTCGACAAGAAGGCGTTGCCTATGTGTGCCGTGGACACGAATGCTTGCTTCCCGCTCAGACCTTGTCTGATTTTCGCGAACGTTTATCTACCAATGGCCGCGGTGAATGACATCGTTAACAGTTGGCCACGGGCGCTGAGCACTTCGCCCCAGCGACGACGCCGATGTATCGGCGTATCCGCAGGCAAGTGTGCCCAAGATGTGAACATCGTCAGGAATACCGAAATGCGTGCGCAACTGTTGTTCGTGGGCGTGTGCAAAAAACAATGCACCAAGTCCCTCGTTGTGGGCTGCCAATAGAAACGACATTGTCGAGAATGACGCATCGATCGTCCAATACGGTGCAACCCATTTGTCGGCAGACTCACCCCACCCGGTTGACGCCTTGTCCGGTTCGGCGTAACGAGAGACATACGCTCCTTGATGAGCAAGAACAAGTGCGACGAACGGCGCATTGAAGAGTCCTGGAAAGGCAAACCCTTCACGTTTGTTGACAGGGAATGCAATATCCCAATAATCAACGGTGCGCGACCCTTCCCATGTCATGAGATGCCATCCATGAGACTTTCCTGCGCTCGGCGCACGAATACCTGCATGAACGCAGCGCTCAATGACCAAGGGGTCAATCGGAGTGGAGAGAAATGAACGCGTCATCCGCCGTGTGCGAACGACGTCAGAGAACTCCACGACGTCTTACGACAGTTTGCCGAGCTTCACGAGACTCTCAGCCATGGTCCATCCGTGCAAGATGAGAACTCCACCTTTTTTCGGATTGACATCGGCAAAAAGTGACGTGATGTCAGCAGAGATCTTTTCGGGCTTTGAAGATTCGTAATCGAGGAATCCGCTTTGGCCATCCGATGCAACAACGAAGGTTTTTTCGTCGTATTTGGCATCGACTCCGAACCGACGTGCAAGACGCTTGCCCCATGCGCGCTCCTCGCCCACTGCACGATGACCTGTGCGTGGAATCATCTCGGTGAGAGACTTGAAGGCCTCAACGGCATCGGCCGATGCAAATCGACTTCCGACAACCACATCTTCATCGGGAAACGCCATGAGGGCACGATGGTAGGCCTCACTCATGAGACCTTTTAGAACTGAGTCTCGCTTTGACGTGCGCTTGATAGTCATCAACCCAATCAAGACACACGGGGTGCCGCCAATTCGCTCGAGAGTGGAGAATGTGACTCCGTGCAACTTGCCGTCAACACGTGCCAGAGTGCACAACACCCAATCGCTTGCAGCCTTCTGAAACTGTTCCAGCCCAAATGCGCCTTCAATGCCCAGCATCTCTTCAATCTGTGCTTCGGTCAGGGCATTGCAGTCCTGTGTGGCAACTTCCAACGGCATGAAACGGAATGGCTCCCTGGGATTAGTGGTGACCTGCACCGCGACAACATCTCTATTCTGCCATTTAGAGACCCTGAACTCCGAAACCGTGCGCAGAATTAGGTGATTTTGACCGATTGAGAGCCAAAAATAAGCCGTAACGGCGCCACTGCTTTATCGATGTCAACAAGGGCTGTAGCACCCAAATCGAACATCTTGCCCGTGACCAACTGAATACGAACCGGCGACAGGCCTGGAAACTCGGCGATGACACCCTTCATGGCGTCGAGCTTTTCTGCCGTGAAACCAGCGGGAAGCGACAGCACCAGTTCGGGAATTCGTTGATCGAGATTTTGAGGAACCACGATTCGCTGAGCACTAAAGCTGGCAGGAGAATCGTCGCGCTTGTTCAAACGTCCGGTCACCGTGACAACAACATCGTTTGCCAATAGGTGGCCGAATTCGGCGAGAACTTTGGCAAACACAGTGACCTCAATGCTTGAGTCCATGTCTTCAAGCATGAATGTGGCCATCTGATCACCGCGCTTGGTGAAACGACGATTGAGCGCCGACACCACACCACCAATGGTGACGTTTCCTGCTTCGCGAGTTTCAAGGTCACGAATAGAACTTGTTGTAAGCCTGCGCAATGCTGTTTCAACGCCGCGAAGTGGATGGTCAGAGATATACAGACCGAGCATGTCTTTTTCGTGACGAAGCTGGTCGGTCTTCGAAAAGTGCACATCGGGCACCGCGATTTCGGCCGACCATCCGCCCGTATCTGCAGTATCAAGCTCGCCGAACAAAGACATGACGCCCTTTTCTTCTTCGCGCCGCTTGACGAGGGCATCATCCACGATGGATTCGTACGACATGAGGAGTCCCCGACGCGGATGACCAAGCGAGTCGAACGCACCGGCCTTGATGAGCGATTCAACTGCTCGCTTGTTGAGCGCTTGCTCGGGAACGCGTCGGGCAAAGTCGTGGAAGGACGTAAACGGACCGTTGGCGTCGCGCTCTTCGGTGATGAGGGCAACTAAACCCTCACCAACATTTCGCACTGCCGACAACGCGAAAACAATTCGTTTTTCGTCGGGAGTAGAAATTGCCTCGAACTCGGAGCGTCCAGCATTGATGTCTGGCGTCGACACTGTGATTCCCATGGCTCGACAGTCGGCCAAATGCACCGCAGCTTTGTCGTAGTTGCCTTTCACTGACGACAACAAGCAGGCCGAGTACTCCACCGGAAAGTGGGCCTTGAGGTATGCAGTTTGATACGAAATAAGTCCGTATCCGAACGTATGGCTCTTGTTAAACGCATAGTCAGCGAACTTTTTGATGACAGCAAAAAGGGATTCGCCTAGTTCACGTCCGTAGCCGGTTCGTTCGCAACCATCAACGAACACCGACTCTTCTTTTTCCATTGCAACGGGATCTTTTTTGCCACACGCTTTTCGCAAGTTGTCCGCTTGAGCCAGTGAGTATCCAGCAAACTTCTGCGCAACACGCATCATGCTTTCTTGGTACACCATGAGTCCGTATGTGTCGTGCAACAAATCTTGCGCCTCAGGATGAAAATATTCAGGTGTCTTACGTTGATTCTTGTAGTCGGCGTAGTCATTGTGCATATTCGCACTCATAGGACCTGGTCGGTACAGGGCCAATACGGCACTCACATCCTCGAACGATGTGGGCTTCATCGACTTCAGCAAGGCGCGCATTGGCGGCGATTCCAACTGAAAGATTCCGATGGTGTCTCCCCGACCCAACAATTCGAATGTTGCGGCATCGTCCAGTGGAACATTGTCGATATCAAATGTGGGATCGCACTGACGATGAATCATGTTGACCGTATCGGTGATGACGTCGAGGTTTCGCAAACCAAGAAAGTCCATCTTTAGAAGACCAAGATCTTCGACGGCGTGCATTTCGTACTGCGTCACGATGGGCGCATCGTCCACCTTGAGATCGCCAGATGGCTTTCGCTGAATTGGCAGATACTCCATGAGTGGTTCAGGCGTAATTACCACTGCAGCCGCGTGAATGCCATCGGACCGTTTCAGACCTTCAAGGCCTCGCGCAACATCAACTACCTTTGCCGCCACTTCGTCACGCTCGACAAGATCACGTAATGCTTGAGCCTCACGGAAACCGTCCGCAAACTTGGGATCGAATTCAAGACATGCCGCCAACGGTGTGTCTCGCCCCTGGATAAGTGGTGGCATCAATTTGGCAATGGTGTCACCCACGGCGTATTCGTGACCCAACACGCGTGCAGCATCGCGCACAGCATTTCGCGCCTTAATGGTGGCAAAGGTGATGATCTGGGCCACATGATCGCGTCCATAACGTTCAGCCGCATAACGAATCATGTGATCGCGATACCGAGAGTCAAAGTCCATGTCGATATCGGGCATGCTCACGCGGTCGGGGTTCAGGAACCGTTCAAAGAGAAGGTCGTACTTCAACGGGTCAAGCTCGGTGATGCGCAAGCAATATGCCACCGCACACCCTGCTGCGGAGCCACGACCGGGACCAACGCGAATACCCGAGTCTTTAGCGTGCTTGATGAGGTCCCACACAATGAGGAAGTACGAACTGAACCCCATTTGCTTAATGACTCCAAGTTCGTACGCGACTCGTTCCACTACGGGAGGCGGCAAAGGCGACCCCCATCGCATCTCTGCGCCCTTCCACGTGAGGTGTTCGAGGTATTCCTTGTCGTCAGCGAATTCTGCAGGCACATCGAAAACAGGCAGCTTGTATGAACCAAGTTCGATATTGACATCAGCACGTTCAGCAATCCACAACGTGTTGTCACAACTCGAAGGAATTTCGCGCCATAGATAACGCATTTCTTCTGCTGACTTCAGATAGTGCTCGGTTCCTTCAAATCGAAAACGATCTTGGTCACGCATAAATGCGCCCGTTTGAACACACAAAAGAGCATCGTGTGCTTCATGGTCATCTTGATTGACGTAGTGCGAATCATTGGTTGCCAAGAGAGGCGCACCAATTTTTTCTGCGATTTCCACCAGCATGGGGTTAGTACGCAATTGATCGGCAATGCCATGGTTTTGCAACTCGACAAACAGATTGTCTTTCCCGAAGATTTCTTGCAGTCGCCCGGCTTTTTCTACAGCGCCTTTTTGATCACCGTTGAGCAATGACTGCAACACATGCCCGCCCAAACATCCGGTGGTTGCAATGAGACCCGATGAGTGACGTTCGAGAAGTTCCCAGTCAACACGTGGCTTGTAGTGATACCCCTCGAGGAAGGCATAGCTAGACAGTTTGATGAGGTTCTTGTAGCCCTCGTTATTTTCTGCGAGAAGCGTAAGGTGGTAATACTGCTTCCGCCCACCTTCGTCAGAGCCGCCGTTGTCATCCATGCGACCACGACGTGCAATTCGCTCGGTGCGATGATCGTGAGCCATGTAGGCCTCGGTACCGATAATGGGTTTGATTCCCTGCTTACGACATTCTTTGTAAAAGTCGATAACGCCATACATGTTTCCGTGGTCGGTGATACCGAGCGCAGGCTGTCCGTCTTGAACAGCTTTTGACACCAGTTCATCGAGACGCGCAGCACCATCCAACATGGAGAACTCCGTGTGAACATGAAGATGCGTGAATGACGATGACACAGAAGCCTCCTTTCGTGAGATGGTGCAGAGTTACAAGTACGTTCCGCCAGGGCCACCGGAGGTGGGACCACTTTGTGGAATCTGGCGCATTTGTTCGATTTGTTGGCGTGCTGCAAGTTGCTGAGCAAACAACGTGGCTTGAATACCATGAAACAGGCCTTCCAGCCATCCGACCAACTGGGCTTTCGCAACGCGCAACTCACCCTCGCTAGGAACTTCACCTTCTTTAAATGGCAAGGCCAGCATGTGCAGTTCTTCGACGAGATCAGGCGAGAGTGCGGTGGAAATTTCAACGATGGAACGTTCGTAAATTTCTGCGAGACGTTCACGACTTGCTTCGTCCATTTGCGTTCCGCGAACTTCTTCAAGAAGTTGACGCACCATGGACCCAATTCGCATGACCTTTGCTGGTTCGGTCACGCTTTCTGTTGCAGGCGCTTCGGCCGCAGAACCAGACACTGAATCAACCACTTCAGCACCGGTAATGAGCGTGGGAGGTTCGTTGTTGTCAGTCACACACCCATTCTGCCAAGTGGGAGGTTCATAGTTGTGATCTGGCCCTCACCAAACATCACTGCGTCTCACTATCCACAGCCTCACTCGGCTGAAATTGTGGAAATGCTCTGGCTATGGTCGCCGAGCCAGCAGTGGCACCAACATTTCGTCGGCCGTGAGAGAACCATGGCGACACACCAGGTCGAATGCTCCGCCGTCCAAAGGTTCGTCAAAACTGACCGGTTCTCGAGCAACCAGGGCTACGTCTCCCATGCGTCGAAGCATTGGCTCGGCAATGCGGGGGCCAAACCATTGTTCGTCACGCACTTGTTCACGAGTGACTACCCACGCGACATCGTTGTACGCACGCGCAGCGTCATATAAAGCGGACTCACGCCCACGTCGCGCATGCAACCAGCGGAAACGTCCCTCGCCTGACTGGTGCCGCACATGTTCCAGAACATCAGGCGTAGGAATAATTGTGTTGTCACCAACATGCACCTGCCCATGGTCGGCTGTGATAAGGAGAACCGTGTCCGACGGCAGCACTGACAAGATGTCAGCAATTAATGCGTCGGCAGCTCGAAGTTCTGCGGAATAGAAATCACCGAATCCTCGCTCATGAGCAATCTTGTCGACGCCGTCGTAATAGGCGTACACGAAGTCTTCTCCTCTATTCAACGCATCGCGCACCAAGACAGGAATACTGCTTGCAGCTCTCCAACCCATGTGCTTGACACCCGCTAAATGAGCGCGGGTGAAACCGGATCCTTCCAACTCGGCTTTGCTGAGAACAGGAACGCTGAGCCCCAGAAATGGTGGGCAGGGCTGGGTGATTTCGGGAGGAAACGCATGTCGAAGATCACCAGTTTCATCACCCCAGCGCAGAACATTCATGACGGTGTTCCCCATGTCCATGCGATACCCAATGATTCCGTGTTCACCAGGAGACAGTCCCGTCACAAACGATGTCAACGCCGTGGCAGTTGTGGACGGGGCAATTGATGTGATGTGACCACCTTCGAACGATGACAACGTGGGCATGTGCTCGCGATGGCTCTGCAACTGATTCCAGCCGAGACCGTCTACCAACAACACCACTACTCGCTGAACGTCACCCACCACCTGAGGCATCCATGTGGGCACAGCATTTCTCCCACGCGGGTCACATAACACGGGGATGACATTGGACAGACATCCGCCCGAATAGTTGGGCAGGACTGGCGATGGAACACTCACTCCCCTAGTTCAGCACCTACGATGTGGTCGTGCGAGTTTCTACGCGAGGTGACTATGCCTGTCGGGCCCTATTGTCTCTCACCTTGCACGCCAACGATGCTGGCCCCACGTCTGTTCGCGACATTGCCGAACGCACGGGTCTCCCCCAGCCGTACTTGGAACAAATTCTGCTGGCGCTGAAAGGTGCTGGTCTTGTGCGCTCAAAGCGTGGCGTGGGTGGCGGCTATGTCCTTGCCAAACCACCCCACGACATCAAGTTGTCAGACATCATTTCTGCCGTTGATGGCCCCATCACCTTGGGAGATTTTGGCCAACCACATCAAGACGGTTCGTGTGACCACGAGGGTCAATGTGTGTTGTTAGCCATTTGGGATGTTGCGGGACAACACATGAAAGAGCACCTAGACGCATACACACTTGAGTCAATTGCACAGGCGGCCACTGGCACGGGTCCATGGCCGAAGGCCGACCCACATCATTCGCACTAGTCAGCGGAACTAGCACGCACACATTGGCTCATGATGAGTGCCATGTCATGAGGAATGGGCGCTTCCCACGACATTTCTTCGCCTGTTGACGGATGTATCAACGTAAGGCGTTGAGCATGCAACATAGGGCGCGATGCGCGAATCGCCGATTTAGCCCCACCATACGTGGCATCTCCCACAACGGGATGACCCACCGCAGCAAGATGCACACGAATCTGATGAGTGCGACCAGTTTCCAGTGTGCACTGCACAACCGATACCGCCGCAGGCTCAACGAATGAATCGATGACTTCCAGGTGTGTGCGCGCCCATTTGCCGTTCGTGACCACAGCCATCTTCATGGGGTCTCGCGGATGACGCCCAATTGGTGCGTCGACTGTTGCTGTGAGCGAATCGAAATGACCCCACGCCAGAGCAATGTATTGGCGACCTACTTCATGTTCAGACAACGCTTCAACCAAAGAGTCGTATGCACGTTGTGATCGCGCCACCACCATCATTCCTGTTGTCCCCGAATCGAGACGATGCACAATTCCGGGTCGTGCCGGTTGACCAACGGACGCCACTTCGGGATACAGCGCAAGGATGCCATTGACCACTGTTCCGGTTCCGTGTTGTGACGCAGGATGAACCACCATGCCTGCACTTTTGTTAATAACGATGATGTCGTCATCTACATAAACCACCGACAATTCCACTGACGCATCTGGTCCTGGCAATTTCTCCACTGGAATTTTTTCCAGATCGACCACCACAACCTGGCCCTCTTTCAAGCGTGGTTTTCCCGACATAACAGTCACACCATCTACTTCAGCTCCACCATCGGCAATCAATGTGGATGCTTCAGAACGCGAAATATCGGCAATGATCGACACGATGCGATCAATGCGTTCACCATCCAGTGCGCTAGGAACAACTTCTTCCACTTTCATTGCGACTCTGGTGCAACTTTCTTCTGATCAATGAATTCTTTCCATACACCAACGAGCATGAGACACGCTCCAAGCGTGATACTTGAATCTGCAACATTAAAGACGGGAAACCACTGCAAGTCGATGAAGTCGACTACTTTTCCGTGCAACCATCCATCTCCTCGAAACACACGATCGACAACATTGCCCACTGCCCCAGCGACAATTGCCGCGAGGCCGTATTTCAGCCACGATGATTGTGCTGTCACCATTGACCGCAGAAGAAAACCGATGGCGACGACGGCGACGACTCCGATGTACGGACCGAGACCCTGACCTTGCGAGAACGCGAACCCGCTGTTGAATCCCAGCGAGAACTGAAGCGTCCACACCACATGTATGTCTCGACCGTTATCAAGAGCAGAGACCGCCCACGATTTGGTGATTTGGTCGAACGCAACAATGGCTCCGATGAACAGCGCCACACGGCGCATTGACGGCATGGTGCTTACCAGTCGCCTATCGGCGACCAAGTCCGCCCGCGCGCTCTGTCACCAGTTCGGTGGCCCACGGAAGTGCCTTGAGGCGTTCTTTGGGAATTGGCGAGCCCGACACCAGCGAGTAGCCGTATTCGCCCTTTTTCATTCGTTCAAGTGCAGCATCGATTTCCGTCACCATTTGACGCGCAGCCGCCATGAGAACAAGGTCTTGGTCTCGTTCAACAACCATGCCGTCACCCTGGCCGCCTTCGTCGTCAAACTGAACATCGCCCATCTCGGCATCGGCAATTAATGCGTTTGCTTCGTTCTCAAGGCGAGTTGCCTGACCAGTGAGTTTCGCGCGTTCTTCTAAGAGAAGGTCACGTTGTGCAAACAGAAACTTGAGGTCATATTCCTTTGTGGATGTGATGCCATCTTGTGACGCACCTTTGACAATGACATGGCGCTTCGGAGGTTCAGGTTTTTTGATGGGCTGACGCGGCGGCAACGGTGGTGGCCCCGCAGGAGCGGCAGCAACAGGTGCTTTCTCGTTCTCTTTTGCCGATTTTGTGTTTGCGGACTTCTTGGGATCAGCCTTTGGAGCTTCAACTTTTTTGGGCGCCTCTTTTGTCGCAACTGCCTTCTTGGCGGGCACTGCTTTTGTTGCAACTACCTTCTTGACAGGTGCTTTCTTGACAGGAGCCTTTTTCGCCACAGCTTTCTTTGCAGGAGCCGCCTTCTTCGCAACCACTTTCTTGGCGGGTGCTGCTTTCTTCGCGACAGGCTTCTTTGCAACCACTTTCTTGGCCGCGGACTTCTTTGCAGGTGCAGCCTTCTTTGCAGGCCCCGACTTCTTTGCGGGAGCCTTTTTCGCAACTGCCTTCTTTGCAGGAGCCGCCTTCTTCGCGGCAGGCTTCTTTGCAGGCGCGGCCTTTTTCGCCACGGGCTTCTTCGGTGCAGCCTTCTTTGTTGCTGCCTTCTTCTTCTGAGCCATGGTCCACCACTCTCCTTATACGGGATGCCGTATTGCCCCGAGAGGCTACGACCACATCGCCACTAACTCAACGACCTACTGCCACTGATATTCCGATTGTTGCCCCTTCAACCGTAATTGTTCTCGGCAGCGAGTCGTCCCATACCACTTGTGTGGCAAGGGTTTCACCCCCAATGAGGGCCTCGTGAGTGCTCAACATTGAATAGACAGGCGCATCGACACTCAATGTGAGAACAATGCGGTCTGATACATGAAGTTGCGCATCGCGCCGAGCCTGCTGGACCGCACGAATGACGTCGCGTGCGAGACCCTCGGCTTCAAGTTCTGGAGTAACAACGGTGTCAAGAACGACGACGCCGGCTCCACGAGGCAACGATGCGCTTGCAGAGTCGGCTTGTGTCACCAATTTCAATGCATATTCACCGGGCTCAAGACGTTCACCTGCCACAAGAATGTGGTCACCATCTTGTGTCCACTCACCCTTCTTCACCGCCACGATGACTTTTTGAGTATTTGGTCCGAGGCGTGGCCCCACAACCGCAGGAACAACCTGCAGTTCATGCGATGCAACAGAACCCACATCGGTGGTCAGAACAACATCACGAACGTTCACTTCGTCACGGATGATGTCGAGGAAATCCGCCAATCCATCAGCATCGGCAGAAGCAATTGTCAACGTCTGCAAAGGAAGACGAACTCGACGTCCGTGAGTCTTGCGAACCGACAGTGCAGATGAACACACATCACGCACAAGATCCATGGAAACAACCAAGCGATTATCGCTGGGTAAAGCATCTCGTGTTGGCCAATCGGCCAAATGGACACTCGTTGTTCCGCCGGTCAGTCCACGATGTATTTCATCGGAAATCATCGGCAACAACGGCGCAGCAATCTTGGTTACATACACGAGAACCGTGTGCAACGTGTCCACCGCATCTTGGTCACCAGCCCAGAAACGATCTCTACTTCGTCTGATGTACCAGTTAGTCAATGTGTCCAAGAATGAACGAATTGTTTGACACGCGGCAAATAGGTCATATGCATCCATCGACTCAGTGACACTCTGAATGGTGTCCCCAAGTTTCGACAAGATGTACCGATCAAGGACGTTCGAAGAATCAGTTCGAACCTTGCCTTCGGTGTTTTCTGCATTTGCGTAGAGAGACAGGAAATACCACGAGTTCCACAATGGCAACAACACTTGGCGCACAGTGTCGCGCATACCTACTTCTGTGACGGAGAAATCTCCCCCACGAAGTATGGGAGACGACAACAAGTACCAACGCATCGCATCGGCGCCGTGCGAATCGAACACAGCCATCGGGTCTGGATAGTTGCGAAGACTCTTTGACATCTTTGCGCCGTCATCACCCAGCACAATGCCGTGACTGACGCATGTAGCAAACGATGGCCTGTCAAACAATGCGGTGGCCAACACATGAAGTGTGTAGAACCAACCACGAGTCTGGCCGATGTACTCAACAATGAAATCTCCGGGATAGTGATTTTCGAACCACTCCCGATTTTCGAACGGATAATGCACCTGAGCGAACGGCATTGATCCACTTTCAAACCAACAATCCAACACTTCGGGCACGCGACGCATCATGGACTGCCCCGTGGGGTCATCAGGATTTGGGCGCACCAAGTTGTCAATTCCCGGCCGGTGCAGGTCGTCAACGGTGACACCGAAGTCGCGCTCTAAATCCGCGATGGATCCATACACGTCAATGCGCGGATAACGCGGATCGTCGCTCTTCCACACAGGAATGGGTGAACCCCAGAAACGGTTTCGACTAATTGACCAGTCTCGTGCGTTTGCTAACCACTTGCCGAATGTTCCATCTTTAATGTGATCTGGTGTCCATTGAATGTTCTCGTTCAATTCCACCATGCGGTCTTTGAACTTGGTGACCTGCACAAACCACGATGAGATAGCGCGGTACACCAACGGCTCTGCACAGCGCCAGCAATGCGGGTAACTGTGGTTATACGTATCGTGACGGATGACGACACCCATTTCCTTGAGCGTTCTGATGACATCAGGGTTTGCATCGAACACATGTCGCCCCGCCCACGGCGTTACTTCTGCCGTGTACTGACCATGTTCATCCATGGGGCACACGGTCGCAATGCCAGCTGCCGTACATTCATTTTGGTCGTCCTCACCGAATCCTGGCGCCATGTGCACCACGCCAGTGCCGTCTTCGGTGGTGACAAAGTCAGCAGCCAACACAACAAAAGCATTCTCCGTCTCTGCAAAGAACGGAAAGAGAGGCGTGTATCTGCGCCCTGCAAGTTCTGCACCTTTAATGGTTCGAACAATCGTTGCACCGCCGAATTCTTTTTCATACGAACCAACACGGGCTTCAGCGATGATGTACTCGCGTCCGTCTGAATGTTGCAATACCGCATAGTCAACATCTGGGCCCACTGCCAGTGCCAAGTTTGACGGCAATGTCCATGGAGTGGTGGTCCACGCGAGGATTCGCTCGCCCGTTTCCAACTCAAATGCAACGGTCAACGCAGGATCTTGTCGATCTCGATACACATCGTCCATGCGTGTCTCGGTGTTTGACAAGGGAGTTTCACAACGCCAGCAGTACGCAAGCACCCGGAAACCTTCGTACACCAGTCCTTTGTCCCACAACGTGCGAAAAGCCCACATGACGCTCTCCATGTAGGGGGTATCAAGTGTCTTGTAATCGTTACTGAAGTCAACCCAACGTGCTTGACGAGTGACGTAACGTTGCCATTCATCGGTGTAACGCAACACGCTGGTGCGGCATGCGTCGTTGAACTTCTGAATTCCGAACGCTGCAATCGCTGGATGTCCAGCAATTCCCAATTCTTTTTCCGCCTCTACTTCGGCCGGCAGACCATGGCAGTCCCATCCGAAGCGACGTTCGACGCGACGTCCACGCATGGTCTGGTAACGAGGAATTGCGTCCTTGACAAAGCCAGTCAGCAGGTGTCCGTAGTGCGGAAGCCCATTGGCAAATGGCGGACCGTCATAGAAGATGAATTCGTTCTCGCCATCTTTTCCTGCATCTCGAGCATTCACACTGGCAGCAAAAGTGTTGTCGGCCTCCCATCGTGCAAGCACGGACTCTTCAAGGCTCGGGAAATGTGGCTGGGGGTCAACCTGCGGATACGTCACGTTGTAAGGCTAGGGGTTCAACAAGGACCACCCACGGAATCATCGTGACAGCACATGACGAGTGGAGCGAGACCCACGTAATAGGTCGGCGCAATACGGCTACAGGCCGATGAGTATTTGGCTGAGAATTTGAATGCCAATCACGACGACAAGTGGCGACAAATCAAAACCACCCATTGGCGGCAAGACACGTCGAACCGGTGCGAGAACTGGTTCAGTGACTCGATACAAGAAATGCACAACAGGGGCTAACGCCGACTGTGGACTGAGTGGAAAGAACGAAAGAATTGCTCGCGCGAAAATTGCCAGCGTGAACAAGTTAAGGAGTGAAAGAACTAATGACATGTTGCTTAGTACATGGGTTGGTCAAAGCTGACGGCTGGCTTCAATAAGTACACGCCGCTACCAACTTTTTCCATTGTTCCGCTGAGCGCGTAACACATGCCGCTTGCGAAGTCGATGACACGTCGTGCCATTTCACGATCGGCACCTTCAAGATTCACAATGACAGGAACACCATCTTTGAAGTGATCAGCAATAGCTTGAGCATCGTTGAAGTTGCGTGGACGAATTGTTGCGGTGTCACCAGCAGATGGCACAGCACGAACCGTGGGTGCTGTGCGCGGTGCTCCTACGGGACGAACTTGCAAGCCTGAATCATCGGGGCGACGAGTTGCGCCGGTGTCGTCAATACGCGGAGCACGTGGCGCAGGACGCGGTGTCTCTGACGAGTATTCAGGTTCATACCCACGGCGCATTGGCGGCTCGGGCCGAGTGGCGCGAGCAGGACGCTCGTATTCCATGGACATGTCGTAGTCGTCATACGCCTCTTCATTACTGAGACCCAGATAATCCATTGCACGACGGAAAAACGACATACCGACAGGCTAATCCGTTTTCGCGCTGTGGTGTGGGAGTTACCCCATTGAGGACGAACGCTGACCGAACAACACACTGCCCAGCCGAATCATGGTGGCTCCGCATTCGACAGCTAGCCGATAGTCGCCCGACATTCCCATGGAGCATTCAACGAGACCACGCTCATCAGCCAAACGACGAAGAGATGTGAAGGCATCGCGCATCTGTGATGGAGATCCATCTGTTGGACCCAGGGTCATGAGACCCAACACCGATAGCCCCGCCGCTTGTGCAGAGTGGTGAAGCGCATCGAGGTCGTGAGGTGCAACTCCTGATTTTGACTCTTCACCGGTGGTATTGACCTGCAACAAAACTGACGCAGCGGGCGCGCGACGAGCGATTTCGTCAATGACCGATACTCGGTCCACCCCTTGCCAGAGCGAGATATGGGGAGCCAATGCACGAACCTTGTTGGACTGCAGTGCCCCAATGAAATGGAGAGGGAGCGGTGGGGCCATTTCTTCCACCTTCGCCAGCACCTCTTGCGCGTAGTTCTCCCCCAACGCATCGCAGCCAGCATCTGCAGCAACGCGCCATGAAGCGACCGGAAATGTCTTGGTGACAGCAACTATTGATACCGACCTGTCGGTCAGTTCTGCAATGTGAGATCGAATAGTGGCAACGCGGGTGACGACCTCGCTTGGGTCGATCACTGTTCGCGACCTATTTCAGGAACGATGGAACGTCAAAATCGTCGTCATCGTCGGCAAGTGGGTCGCCATCAGAGAAGATGTCGCGCACGTTGCTAGATGCGGGACGCGAATCACTTGGACGTGATGCCGACCGCGTTGCAAATGACGATGAATTTGTTGCACCGGTATCCCAGCGCTCGAATCCAGCGGCAATCACCGTGACCTTTATTTCGTCTCCCATTTCGTCATCGATGACCGTACCGAAGATGATGTTGGCATCTTGATGCGCCACGGCATGCACTTCGTCTGCCGCAGCGTTGACTTCAAACAGACCCATGCTCGATGGGCCGGTGATGTTGAGCAATACGCCACGCGCACCGTCGATGGCTGCTTCCAGCATCGGACTTGAGATTGCGTCTTTCGCAGCAGTGACAGCGCGATTGTCGCCACTTGCCACACCAATTCCCATAAGCGCAGAACCTGCATTGGTGAGAATCATCTTGACGTCAGCAAAGTCTGTGTTGATAAGACCTGGGGTCGTAATGAGATTGGTAATACCTGCCACGCCTTGCAACAGAATTTCATCGGCCATCTTGAAAGCATTGATGAGTGATGTCTTGTCGTTAGCAACCGACAGCAGACGGTCGTTCGGAATAACGATGAGCGTGTCAACTTTTTCTTTGAGGCGCTGGATGCCATTGTCCGCCTGCACCGAGCGCCGACGCCCTTCAAACTGGAAAGGTCGGGTGACAACACCAATGGTGAGCGCACCCATGGACTTAGAAATTTCTGCAACAACAGGGGCAGCACCTGTTCCGGTGCCACCACCTTCGCCAGCAGTAATGAAGACCATGTCAGAACCGCTGATGAGCTCTTCAATCTCGGCGCGATGCGCTTCGGCAGCAGCCTTTCCTACTTCGGGATCAGAGCCAGCCCCGAGACCACGAGTGAGTTCACGACCAATGTCTAACTTCACGTCGGCATCGCTCATGAGCAACGCCTGGGCATCGGTATTGATGGCAACGAACTCGACGCCACGTAATCCGGCATCGATCATTCGATTGACTGCATTGACTCCACCGCCGCCAACGCCAATGACCTTGATGACTGCGAGATAGTTCTGTGGTGCTCCGGCCATTGGCCACTTCCTCCGAAGAATTGTCCGTCTCTGGACTGTGTTCCTCAATATTTCCACAGACGGACGGGAAATTGGTGCAATACAGCCGTCGGAAGACGATTTTCTCCTTCTCTCAGGCTGCTGTGCGGGTCACAAGCAGTCGTCGTCAGCGCAATTGCACCGTGGGTTCACCCGTAGAAACATCGACCACTGCCAACGTTCCAGGATCTTGTCGTCTGAAAAGCACCACGACAGCGATGAGTTTGTTCTGCAAATTGGTGGGTGGACCGAAGCGGACAATGGTTCCGCTCTTCAGGACCATGGACAGCTCGCCCCCACCCGTGAGGTCAAGCGCTTTCACTTGCGAGCGAATTTCGTCGGGAAGAGCCAAGACCAATTGCGCAGCGGCGCGATACACATCGTCGGCTATCGCTCCTGCGTCGAGTGATGGCCCAGTTCCCAAGACACGCAGATACTTCGTGGGCCATCCATCGAGCACCGCAATCACGTGTCCGCGATTATCAACGACCCGGGCTTTCTCGTCATCACCGACGTACCACACAACGGGAACTCGTTCTGACACTTCCACCAGAGCCTTCCCAGGAAAGTCTGTTGTAATTCGCACTTCCGCTACCCACGGGTCGTCCAATAACTTTTGACGAGCGCGAGCGGTGTCGACGGTAAAGATCGATGCGCCTTTCATGGAGTCAGTCACCGCTTTCACCGTTTTGTCACTGGTGTAGACCACCCCTTCAAATGTGATCGTACGAATCGCGAACAATGGCGAGGCCAATACTCCCGCCACCACCACGCAGACCGCAACAATGACTCCGGCCAGCTTCACCCACTTCACTTTGCGCAAGCGTTCACGGCGCTGACGGCGACGCTGGCGTTCTTCGAACGTGCCATCAGGTCGATCGTTATCAACAATCACTACACGGTCAATGGAGTCGGCATCGATCACTACCGCGTCGCCGTCATCTGAAATCTCAATGACATCTTCTCCACCACGAGACAATGGCGTCAGCAATGGATCAGCGGGAGCCGGTGTGAGGTCAAGACTGACGTCATCATCGCCACCGATGACCACCACATTGTCGGGTGTTTCATCCCGTGGAACCTGCGGCAGGTCTGATGTAGGCGTCACCAATGGGATGACGTTTGTGATTGATGCCGATGCATCTGGTGTGGAATCAGGTGTGGCGCTGTGGTCTGGCGATTGTGACATTTGCTCGTCACCGAATAGCGCTGATAGTTCATTGAGAACTTCCTGACTAACCTCAGTCACCGCGAGTTCTTCTGGCTCACCAATGGGAGTGTCGTCAACCCCACTCATGCTGTGTCACCTAACAGTTCACGCAAGTGATCTTGTGCTGCGAGCTTCTCGCGTGATTCATGCCCAGTTTCGGCAAATCGAGATACGACGTCTTCCGGGAATCCCACAAGCCGAACTTCGCTCCGCAACACAACACCATGCACAGACTTCACTACGTCTTGCACATGACTCATCACTCCAATGATGTCCGCTGCAGTCGCGGTATCGCCAGCTTGAATGAAATTCGCATGCTTGTCAGAAACAGCCGCTCCGCCCACCGAGAAACCTCTTAATCCAGCAGCATCAACTAATGACCCTGCACTTCCTTCTCCAGGTGCTGGATTGACAAACACAGATCCCGCATTGCGACCGCCGGGTTGGTTACTTCGGCGCCATGCAACGATGGAATCCAGTTCTGCAATGCCGTCAGATTCGCTGATGCCACTTGTGCGAAACGTTGCAGTCACCACAACATGATGGGGCGACAATGCCGACCCACGAAAGTGCAGCCCAAGATCACTCGCCTGTACAGAGCGCACTGTGCCTGAACGCAATGAGGCAATTTCACATGTGTCTAGAGCATCAACAATCTCCGCGCCATGACCACCAGCATTCATGCGCACGGCTCCTCCGACGGTCCCTGGAATGCCGACGCACCATTCCAAACCTCCGCGGCCAGCCTGCACTGAACGGCGCGCCAACACCGGCATCAACATCGCACCCGATGCAGTGACCAAAGAATCTTCAACATCTACGTACTTGGCTTCATCTGACGACGCAAGCAACACAACAACACCGCCGAATTCTCCGTCATTAAACAACGTATTGCTGCCACGCCCCAGCACCACCACAGGCGCAGTAGGAAACTCTTTCAGAACATCGGCACAAGCCACAATGTCGTTGCGGGTGCGAACAGTAATGAGCGCAGCCACACTGCCACCGACGCCATAGGTAGTGAGATGACGAACACTCGCATGCGTGGTCACATCAATGTCTCGCTGCTGGCATTGCGCTACAAGCGAAGCGATATCGGCAATCATTGCGGAACACCGTTCATTACGTCGTCGGGGAATGTCTCAATGTCGCCACACCCCATGGAGACACAGACGTCTCCCGCACGGACGAATGCTTGAACATCTCGCACGATGTCGTTTCGATGCGGTGCCCATACAACTTCAGTGTCCGGATGAGCATCTTTGATGGCGTTCACCACCAATTCTCCGGTGACACCATCAATTCGCGCCGTTCCAGATGCGTACACGTCGGTAATAACCACATGATCTGCAGCATGAAAACAATGTGCGTATGAGTCGGCCATGGCAGCAATTCGATGGAAGCGATTCGGCTGGAATACAGCCACGACGCGACCCGTGAGTTGAGGATGTGAGCGCGCTGCAGCGAGCGCCGCTTCAATTTCCGCCGGAAGATGTGCGTAGTCATCCACAAACAACGCACCATTCCACACACCACGTTCGGTGAATCGACGACCCACCCCACCAAACGTTTCCACGGCACGAGATGCCTGAGCGAAGTCCACACCAAGTGCGCATGCCATAGCAATTGCGCCTGCGCAATTCATAGCATTGTGATCGCCACGCAACGGAAGAGAACATGCCACCGACTGTCCTTGGAATTCCACATGAACAATCTGGCCCTCCGGCGTGTTTTGTGTTGCCGTGACACGCATGTCTGCATCGTCTGAATACCCAAATAACAACACGTGATCCCGATCGCGCACAGCATCACGAAGTGGCCCGGAGCCGTGGTCATCCGCGTTCACCACCACCATGCCCGTCGTTCGCTGAGCTGCTTCGACGAAACAGTTCTGCACAGCTTCAAACGTCTCGAAATAATCAAGGTGATCAACGTCGATGTTGGTCACAAGTAGGTGTCGGAAGGTCAACACATCTAGCGTTCCGTCGCTTTCATCTGCTTCCAACACAAACAATTCACTACTGCCGACACGTGCGCCTGCGTGCAATCCGGGCACCGTTGCACCGATAATGCACGACGGATCCCGACCAGCAGTCGTGAGAATATGGGTGAGCAATGCTGACGATGTTGTCTTGCCGTGCGTTCCTGCGACGCCCACCGACTCTGTTGTCCGACATAACGCTGCCAACACTTCGGAACGATGACACACAATGTGACCAAGTCGTCGTGCTTCTGCTAGCTCAACATTTGTGTTCGGTATGGCGGTGGAGAAGGTCACGATGTCGACATCACGCACCACTTCCGATGAATGACCAACCGTGACGGCAATACCGTGGTTTCGAAGTTGGTCAAGCACTTCTGAATCGCGCATGTCCGACCCAGAGACAGAATGCCCACGCCCCGCCAGCACATATGCCAAAGGGCTCATCCCTGGTCCGCCAACACCAACAACATGGCAGCGCTGTGGGGTGGACACGCTGAGAGATTCCACTTCCAATTGGCGACGACGACGCGATGACATGCGCCGTCTATTGTTTCACGCCGTGGGTATCAGCGAGCGGCGTTCTGAATAACAGCCACCAAAGCGTTACCACGATGAACTTCTCCCCGTGCGTACGCCGCCGAAGCTAATTCTTCGCGTTGCTGGCGCTGTGAGACAAGCTCTGCGACCACTTTGGCAAGCGTGCCGTTAGCGCACTCCGTTTCAGAGACAAGTCGCGCGCCCCCCACCGATGACAACCACTCGGCATTTAGCTGTTGATGATTGTCTGCAGCACCTGACCATGGCACAAGGACCGATGCGATGCCTGCAGTGGCAATTTCGGCAACTGTGCTTGCTCCTGCGCGTGCCACCAACACATCAGTGGCTGCGTACACATCGGCCATTGCCGATTGATATCCCACACATGTGTAACCCACCAATCCAGCGGGAACCGAGATTCGTTCACCTGTCTCAACAAATCGCTCGCCACAAATGTGATACACGAACACGTCACCGAACGGCGCACATTCATTCATAATTAATGGAACAGATGCATTCAACATTGCCGAGCCGAGCGACCCACCCACCACTGTGACCAGCAGGGAGTTAGGTGGCACCCCTAGTCGCTCCCGCGCAGCACCACGTTGTTCTGCAATGCGAAGCAATCGAACATCGCGTCGAACAGGAGCACCTGTCACTACAGCGTTAGGTAGATCGGTGTCTGCAAAGGCAACCGCACACACGGCGGCGTGCTTTGCCTGCTGTCGTGTAGCAAGACCAGCAATCCGGTCGTAACTGACGCATACAAGCGGAATACCTTTTCGTTGCGCAGCCCACGCCATAGGGTCACTCGCGTATCCACCGACCGACACAACAACAGATGGTTTCCACTTCGACACCAGACGTAACGCAATTGCGCGACTGCGAAGTACGCGAAATGGAAACGCAATATTTCGCATGATGGACCGAACTGAAAACGAACGTTGCAATCCAGAGATGGGCAGGAACTCACTCTGCACATCAGAGTTGTTCAATAGGCGTATCTCAATTCCACGACGAGACCCCACATACGCGAGATCGCTTGACCGATACCCAGATTCTTTCAGCAGATCGAGAATCGCCAATGCAGGCATCACGTGACCACTTGTGCCGCCTCCGGTCACAACAGCGAACATAATTGTTAGTGCCTCGCGAATCGTGCGACGTTCAGCAACAGCCCCACTGCGGCCATTGATGCGATCATCGAAGAGCCACCGTACGAGAGAAACGGCAACGTCAGACCAGTTAGTGGCAACACACCGACGACACCACCGATGTTGACGATGGCCTGAAACCCAAACCATGCCCCCACTCCGCCAGCAATGAATGCACCAAACAAATCACTTGCGGACAACGCCACTTGCACCGACAACAAGACGAGCAAGATGAAACCGCCAATCACCATGACGGTTCCAAAGATTCCCAATTCTTCGGCAATGACTGAGAAAATGAAGTCGCTGTAGGCCAACGGGACATAGCCCCACTTGCTGGTACCAGCACCAATTCCAGTTCCGCTCCAGCCACCGTTCGCAATACTGAGCAACGCTTGGTACACCTGATAGCCCACATCGTCTTTCGTGGCCTCAAGATTCAAAAATGCAGTCATGCGCTCGCTAGCTCGGCTGGCGGAGTTCATCACCACAAAACCTGCTGCCGCCAAACCAATGGCAGTGGCCAGCATCTGCTTCCAGGGAACGCCACCCATCAGCATCATCACGTACAACGTGCCACCAAATATCAATGCACCGCCGTAGTCGCGCTGCAGACCACACAGTCCAGTAGTAATAACAAGCAATCCCAGCATTGGGTACAACACCACGTTGGGAATTGCTACCGCGCGGTGTCTTTGTGCAAGCAGGTTTGCAGCAAACAAAATCGCGACAACCTTCATGAACTCGGACGGCTGCAAACGAAATGGCCCCAAGTCAAGCCATGCAGTTGCACCACCGAACGCCTGACCACGCAGACCCACGAACGCATTGATAGAGAAGATGGCAATTGTGGCGACGAAGATGACTCCCTGCTTCTGCCACGCGCTGTAGGGAATTGACGCAGTGAACCACATTGCGATACCACCCAGCACAACCCATGAGGCCTGACGCATAAACATGCCCCATGCAGATGAACCAGTGTGCAAGCTGGTCACCGATGATGATGACAGCACCATCAACAGACCGAGCACAACGAAACACGCGACAACAACAATGATCCAATAGAACGCTGCGGGAGGCTTCTCTTGTGCAATTCTGTTTTTGTCAGCGCTCCCCTTGCGACGAAGAACACCAACGCGACGATCACGAAGCGACTGTGTGGGTCGCGACGAATTAGTTGCCGTCATGATTACTTCCTTCCCGCAAAGGTGTCTGCAATATTGGTGAAGTCGGCAATGAAAATTCCGAGAGCAATAGCCACGCAGATGCCTGACAAAATCCAGAATCGAATGATGACCGTTGTTTCAGGCCAGCCAAGCAATTCAAAATGGTGATGGATGGGAGACATGCGAAACAATCGCTTCTTTCGACCCGACGCTTTGAAGACTCCCATTTGCAATGCCACGGACCCCGACTCCATCACGTTTAATGCACAAATAATGGGCAACAGCAAATGTGTGTTTGTGGCGACGGCAAGCAGACCAAGAGCCGCACCAATTCCCAATGCGCCAACATCACCCATGAAGATGCGGGCAGGAGCCGCATTCCACCACAGGAAACCGCCGCAGGCGCCCGCCATCGCGGCCGAGAACACTGCAAGGTCGAGTGGGTTCACCAATTCGTACACATCAGGGTTACGAAATGCCCAGTACGCAATGACAGTAAATGCGAGAAATCCGAACAATGCTGATCCAGCAGCCAGTCCATCAAGCCCATCTGTGACATTGACGGCGTTCGTAGTGGACCACACCATGATGGCTGTCCAGACCACCCACACTGCCTGATTCAACTGCCACCCGGGAAGATCGAAACGGGTAAACGAGAGTGTTTCGCTCACACCCGTGCCCGCCGACAACCAGTACATGATTCCGAGCACTAAACCGAACGTGATCCAGCCCTTCTTCTTCCAGAAGATTCCACGATTGTGCGATTTACGGACCTTCAAGTAATCGTCTAAGAATCCCATCGTGGCCAAGATGGCAACACCAGCCCACATAATCATCGCTTGATCAGACAATGCGATGCCATCGCGAATGTGTGCCACCAGCCAACCGATAAATGCAGACAACAAGATGGCAAGTCCACCCATAGTGGCGGTTCCCTGCTTCTTCATGTGGTGAACAGGGCCGTGGTCCTCTGAACCCAGAATTGGCTGTCCACGACCAATGGCATCGAAGAATGCAATAAGGCGACGCGTTCCAAAGAGGGACAGTAACATTGAGACTGCGCCAGCAATCAGCACTGCAATCATGGCTGCACTTCCTCTCCCAATTCAGCCGCTCGTGTGGCGACTTCTACGTCACTAAAGGGAAAAAATTCTCCCTGTATTTCCTGGGAGGATTCATGACCCTTGCCAGCAATAACCACTATGTCATCACGCCGAGCCCGCGAAATGGCGGATGTGATGGCTTCTGCGCGATCAGACACGCGTCGAAGATGAGAATACGACACTGGTATTCCGGCACAAATGTCGTCAATAATGCGATCTGGGTCCTCCATACGCGGATTATCAGAGGTCACCACCACTTCATCGGCAAGTTCTGAGGCAATTGCACCCATCAACGGCCGTTTGCCAGCGTCTCGATTCCCACCACACCCAAAGACCACGACAAGGCGTCCTCGGCACAATGGACGAATTGATGTCAATAGCGATCTCACACTCTCTGGAGTGTGTGCGTAGTCAACAACAATGCCGATACCGCGCGAATTTGGAACAGATTGAAAGCGACCGGCAACCGGGGGAAGCTTCAACAACCCATCCTGAATCTGGGATGACGACAGACCAAGTTCATGAGCCACTGTTATCGCCGCAAGTGCGTTCATCAATGTGAACTCGCCTCCCATCGGAACGTGAAGTTGCTGCTGGTGCCATGCAAAATCGATGTGGTCCAGCGCCATCTCTCGAACCTGCACATCTGAGCGTTGGAACAGCGTTGTGGGGATTGCTGCAGCATCAAACAACAGTCGTCCTTTGACGTCGTCTCCATTCACCACAGCCCGGCGTGCGCGATCTGGAGAAAACAACATGGCCTTCGCAGCGAAATACGCCTCTTCGGTTCCATGGAAGTCCAGATGGTCACGCCCAATGTTCGTAAACACTGCGATGTCGTACACAATTCCGTCTACACGGTGCAGCACTAGTGCATGCGATGAGACTTCCATCACGACAGCCTCTACCCCATTGGAACGGCACTCATGCAGCAAAGCCTGAACCTCTATCGCTTCGGGTGTGGTTCGAACATTTGTCAATGTTCCAAAGACGCGTGCGGTGCGTCCAGACGAGTTCAAGATGGCGCCAATCATTGACGTTGTTGATGTTTTGCCAGTGGTGCCAGTAACGCCGATCATCAACAGTTGACGACTGGGATGCCCGAAAGCCGCCGATGCCACCGTGCCGAGCACTTCGCGGACGTTGTGCACACGCACGACTGTCACATCACCAAACGTTGATACATCAACCTCTTCATCAACAAGCAACGCAACTGCACCTGCTGCAAGCGCCTCGCTAACAAACTGATGACCATTAAATGATTCACCGCGCACACACACGAACAAGTCGCCTGCTTGCACACTGCGCGAATCTTGCGACAGTCCAGTAATCACACAATTGGCACCGTCCACGTGCGCTTCGCAATGAGCGTCTGACAACAGATGAGAAATGGAGATAGGTGGACACTGTGCTCGCGTCATAGCAGGTGCCTCTACTGTCCTGCCGTAGCCGCTACTGACCTACATCCCATGTTTGATCCAGTGGATTCAATACCCAGCTCGCGCATCACCGTTGGAACCAATCGAGCAAAAACGGGAGCAGCAGCGGTTCCACCAAAACGGTCACGAGAATCGGCACTTGGTTCGTCGATGCTGACCAACATGGTGACCCGCGGGTTCCGTGCGGGAAAGAAACCGACAAATGACGCAAAGTATCGACGAGCACCAGAGTCTGTGGCGTACGTACCGTTGTCTTGCACTTTGTATCCGGTTCCGGTTTTGCCAGCAATCTCCATTCCGCGAACTTTGGCCAACTCTCCCGTGCCTGTGCACACCACTTCACGCATGAGATCAGTCATCGTGGAGGCTGTTGATTCGCTTAACACAACACGTGTGTTTCCCGCTGGAGTCGCCTTTCGCTTACCGCCTTTATCAATGGTTGCCTTCACAAGACTTGGTTCAATGAAGACCCCCTTGTTGGCAACAGTGTTCACTGCCGCAACCAACTGCAATGCCGTCGTTGCCAACCCGTATCCGTATGTGACCGTGTATTTTTCGGTACCGCGCCACTTCTTTGCGTCACGCAGAATGCCTCGGCTTTCACCCGGATAGTTCAGTCCCGTCTTTCGTCCGAAGCCAAAGAGCGAGTAGTAGTTGTGGAGTTTCTCGCTCGAGATCGTGTTCGCAGCCATCATGGTGCCAATGTTCGAGCTTTCGCTGAAAATGGTGCGCACGCTCATGTCCATGGTGGGGTGTGGCCACGCGTCACGAATGGGAAATCCGTCAATAGTGGTAATACCAGGAACGGAAAACACGCTCTCTGCGTTGATTTTTCCTTCATTCAGTGCCGCACTCAAGCTGAATACTTTTGCAACTGATCCCGGTTCATACGCCTCTACCGCAGCGAAGTTGCCTTTGGCCACCACCGCAGCACCAGACTCATCGCGTCGAATGTTGGACATTGCGTAGACCTCTCCAGTGACAGAATCCATCACAATCGCGGTACCGCCCTTAGCGCCAAGTTGCGCGACTCGATCGAGTAGCGCAGCATCGGTGTGATACTGCACGGTTCGATCAATCGTGAGAACCAAGTCATCACCCGGCACTGGTGTCACGATTGTCTTTCCCACACCAGCAATCGTGCGACCATTCTTGTCAACTTCACGCACAGACTTTCCGTCTGCACCAATCAACAACGTGTTGAATTGCTTCTCAAGCCCTGAGGTGCCAACGCCATCAGGATCGGTGCGTCCAATAACTGCTTGGGCGACCCCACCTTCCACCTGACGGGACGGCTCAATGTATGAATAGATGCCTGCAAGTCCAAGATTCAAGATGACAGCTGCTTCATCTTTGGTGAGTTCACGTGCGATGTAGTGAAACTTTGACCCTGGTTGCGCCAACTTGTCTGCAAGCTTTGCCTCGTCTTCAGGCATCAAACCCAAGACTGCTGCTAACTGTCGAGCAGTACCGACTGGATCTGAAATCTCTCGCGGGTCGGCATACACCGTGGTGCTCGGCACCGACAACGCAAGTTCGTTCCCATTGCGATCGAAAATCACACCGCGCGTTGCGCGAATTGTGTTCACGCGCGTGCGCTGATTAACGCTGGCCTCGTAATAACCGTCGCGGTCAAATGTCTGTAACGAAATGACTCGACCACCAATAATCAATAGACCAATGGCAAACAGAATGATGGAGACACGCAGTCTTCGCTTCACCAACTTATGTGCATCACTCGATGAAATTTTGCTAGCGCGAACTTCGGGCGGTACTTCACCCATCGCTGCACTTTTCATTCCCTTCCAGAGACCCGTCACCAGGCTCACGAGGAGTGGGCGAAATGGACTTTCTCCCGAACGAGACGATGTATGACGGGTTGATGAGGCGCGACGTTCTGGTGACACCGATCGCCGTGTTGATGATGGTGAACGATGCTCAGATGACGTTGACCGCGAACGAGACGAGGTTGATCGTGACGTTGTCGACCGACGCCCATCTGTTGCGGTGCGAGACGTGGACGAGGACCGACGAGACGAACGCGACGTTGACGACCCAGAGCGCTGACGAGACGACGTCGATCGTGATGACACCGATTGTGACGATCCCGAACGAGACGAACGAGAACGGGACGAGGACGAACCAGAACGGCCCACATCGTGCGAACGTGTTCCCCGACGTGACTCGTGCGTCATGGAGAACCCACAACTGCTGGCTTCAGACGACCGAATTCGTCAAGCGGAGACTCTTGTGCAGCAGCAACATCTGCATCTACCTTGCCCACCGTAGAAGCAACTTCAGCCGCAATTGCAGGAGGAATATCAATAATGCGTACGGACAGACTTGGCACGAGACCCATGCTTCGAGCGCTCTCCATGAGTTTTTCCGGAGATTGCAAATCGGCACGTTGTGCGCGAAGGGTGTCGAAATGAAGTCGCGCACGTGAGATGTCGTAATTCAATGAGTCGATTCTCATCTGTTGATGCGCCATGTTCACGCGTAATACAACCACCAATGCCATCAACATCAAGGCCACCATTGCTCCGATGAATACCCGCACGTAACGGCGGTCAGATTCAGGAACAATACTGAGAACAACGCGCTCTTCTCCGTCACGCGGAACCAAGACAGCTGGGAATCGAAAGGCGAGCGCCATAACTAGAGCACTTCCCCGACACTCAGTTTGCGCACAACACGAAGACGAGCAGATGTGCTGCGAGGATTACGTTCCTTTTCGTCACGTGAAGCTTCTCGTGCCACACGAACTCGTTCCACTGTGCGAACCGCACCACATGCACACGGCAACGCGGGTGGACATGTGCAGTTGCCTGTTTCTGCAGTCCGCATTACTTCTTTCACAATGCGGTCTTCTCCAGAGTGATAGGACAACACCGCCAAACATGCACCTGGCTCAAGAAGTGCGATGACGTCACGCAATGCACCTGGCAAGATGTCTAGTTCTGCGTTCACTTCAATACGAATGGCTTGAAAGGTTCGTTTCGCAGGATGCCCACCTCGACGACGCGCTGGGGCAGGAATTGCACTTGAAACAATTTCCGCAAGATGACTGGTGGAACGAATTGGCCGCGATGCAACGATTGACCGCGCAATACGCGATGCAAATCGCTCATCGGCGTTATGTCGCAACATTTCAGCAAGTGCAACTTCTGAGTATGTATTCACCACGACGTCTGCGCTGAGTTCCTGCGACTGATTCATTCGCATGTCAAGAGGTGCATCGTGACGGTATGAAAAACCGCGTTCAGCAACATCGAACTGTGGCGATGACACGCCGAGGTCGAAGAGGGCGCCGGCCAACGAACCGATTCCCTCTTCGACCACGACACGAGACACTGCGTCAAAGCGAGTGTGTCGGAGGGTGACACGCTCACTCAGACCAGCACCAGACAACACATCTGCCGCAGCCGACAGAGCAACGACATCTTGGTCCAGGCCAAGGACGCGAAGTTGTGGGTGAGCCGCAAGAAGTGACCGCGAATGACCAGCACCACCCAACGTGGCATCGAGAAAAGTGCCGTGATCAAGATCAGTGAATACATCCAAGATCTCGGCCATCATCACCGGATCGTGCAAGAAATCGGCACTCATACAAGATGCGCCCACGGTCCCTGGCAGCCTCCCGGACAGCAAATGCCGTCCGGATTTATCCCCGGTACGCGCGCGATGGCAGCGGGCGGAGT
>VFQT010000166.1_pt1 | contig 105369 bp, 83 predicted proteins | sample 3512381 | NCBI WGS metagenome assembly VFQT01 (sample SAMN10412376, study PRJNA504923) | tailings metagenome | isolation source: Relicate 2 Philex TSF3 active mining site | place: Philippines: Tuba, Benguet | collected 2017-08-29
CAACGACCCTCCATCATCTCCCCTCACGGGTAACAGTTACTTTTGGCGCACGGCGGGTGCCAGAAACCCGCCTAGCTTGAAGTTGCAGATTGGGAGCGTAACCGTGTTTCAGCAAGAAGTTCATTGATCATGCCGTCCCGCATCTGGTTCATCACAGGCTCCGACACACAGGTCGGAAAGACCTTCCTCACCCTCCTGCTGGCCAATCACTTGGAGCGGCAGCGAGCGGACTTCACGGCGGTCAAGCCCTTCTGCTCTGGAGACAGATCCGATGCCGAATTGATCCAACAGGCCCAGCAGCGGCGACTCGACCTGGATGCGATCAACCCTTGGCATTTCTGTCACCCGCTCACACCGAGCCTCGCGGCGCAGAAGGAGGGACGCAGGATTACCCTCCGCCAAACCCTCACATTCCTCCACCGCGCCTCGGAGGCCACTCCAAAGCTGCTGATCGAGGGCGCCGGTGGAATCCTGAGCCCCCTCGGAGTGAGATTTAGCGCCCGCGAGCTGATCGTGGGTCTCGACGCCATCCCGCTGGTCGTCTGCCCCAATCGGCTCGGGGCCATCAACCAATCCCGACTTGTATTCGCCGCGTTGCCTAAAAGGTCTGCACGACGTGGGCACTTGATCCTCATGGATCCCGCGTCACCCGACGAATCAACGGCATCCAATGCGCTGGTGCTCGCCGAACATCTCCCTCCAGCCCGGATCCATAGGTTGCCATGGGATCCGAAAGCCCAATCCCAAAAAGCCTCCGCCCCGATTCGAAGGGTCCTGGAGCGCCTGTTGGCGTGAAAGGAACTTGCCTTCAGCCCACCGCTCTGCGATCTACGCCGTCGCTTTCCGGGGGAACGGGGTCGTAGCTCAGTTGGTAGAGCGTCTCGTTCGCAATGAGAAGGTCAGGGGTTCGAATCCCCTCGGCTCCACCACCCCCAGAACCAAGCCGTCCATCCCGAAGTCGACTCTCGATCCTACGGTTCGATCTCAAGGTAGCTACCGCCCACCGGATCGAAACAACAGGTTGGCCACCAACGTCTTCCGAGGTAGCCTCAGCTGCTGCAAACAGGTTCGATGCGTCTGATCTACAATTTCCTCTTCGACGTCGGTTTCCTACTCAGCGCGCCGTTCTATTTCCTGAAAATGCATCGGCGCGGAAGCTGGGCGGATGGCTTCTGGGAACGGTTCGGACAATATAGCGCAAAGCTCAAGCAGGCCCTGACGAACCGCCGGACGATCTGGGTGCATGCCGTCAGCGTGGGTGAGGCGGCGCTCTGTGTTCGCTTGATCGAGGCCCTCTCGGCCCGTCTTCCAAACCACAAGTTTGTCGTTTCCACGACAACCTCCACCGGAATGGCCGAACTGCGGCGACGTCTTCCGACGGAGGTCTCCAAGATTTACTACCCCATCGACCGCAGGAAGCACGTCCAGCGGGCCCTCGGAATGATCAACCCTGAGGCCATGGTCTTCGTGGAGGCTGAGATCTGGCCGAACATGGTCTGGGGACTGCAGCGGCGAGGCATCCCCTACTTTCTGGTGAACGCACGGATCTCGGATCGCTCCTATCGGGGGTATCGCTGGGCCCGGGGTCTTTTCGAACCCTTCTTCAAGGGGTTTGCTGGGATCGGGGCCCAAAACCAGGCGGACGCGGAGCGGCTCGTGAAGCTCGGGGCCCGGACCGAGGCGATTCATGTGGTGGGCAGCCTCAAGTTCGAGGGGGTATCCGTGGGTCATGCCCGCCTGGATGCCCGCGCGCTGCTGGACCAGATCGGGGTTCCCGTCACGGCGCCGATCCTGGTCGCGGGAAGCACCCATGCGGGGGAGGAAGCCATCCTGGCCGCCACCGTAGAACGGTTGAGGGAGCGCTTCCCCGACCTGTTCCTGATCCTCGTGCCGCGTCATCACGAGCGCGGTGGCGAGGTCGGCAAGGAGCTGGGAGGCCTCAAGGTCCCGTTCGTCTACCGAAGCGAGATCACGTCAAAGACCCGGAAGGCCGCGGGGACGGTCCACTGCCTCCTCGTGAACACCACCGGGGAGCTCCGACACTTCTATGAAGTTGCCGACCTCGTCTTCGTCGGAAAATCCCTCACCGCGCAGGGAGGACAGAATCCGATCGAACCCGCCACGCTCGCCAAGGCGGTCCTATTCGGTCCCCACATGGAAAACTTCGCCCAGATCGTTCCGAAGTTCCTTGAGCAGGGTGGAGCGCTTCAGGTTGCAGATGAGTCCGAATTGCAACAGCGGATCGGGGAGCTCCTCCAGGACCCGGCGCGCCGGAGATCGATGGGCCAACGGGCCGCTGAGGTCGTCCAGTCTAATCAGGGTGGCCTCGAGAAGACGGTGCAGATGATTCTTTCTGTTATCGACCGCTGATCCCCAACAGCGGAACCGATTGGGAGACTCCTTCGATCGGGACTATGGGATCACGAGGATTCTGAAGAAGAACGGGAGCCTCGGGTCCAGCGCAGGAAGCGTGACGCCCAGCGGTGCCCCGGTCCCGCGAGCCACTCCACTCGCCGGGAGCCACCGCGTCAGATCGCTGCTGGTCTCGAACCGGTACTCGTAGCCAGCAACGGTCGGCCATTGGAACCGGACCCGCCCATCCAACAACACCTCTGGAGCACCCAGGACGAGTCGGCTCGACGGATCTGTCGGCACCGTGCCCATCTTCCATTCCACCCCGTCCGGAACCCCATCCCCATCCGTGTCCTCGCGACCGGAATAGCCGGCCTTGACCGCACCGAAATACCGAGTCTCCCAAGCGTCGCCGATCCCGTTCCCATTCGAGTCGGCGATGCGGTAATCCCCCCGCACCACCAACGGCACACCCATGACCAGGGTGTTCGTCTGTGGCATCGGTGTCTCATGGAACGGGACGGGCTGCCAAGTGACCACGTAGAGTCCAGGTGGGATGTTGGTCGTGAGAGTGAGTCCCTCACCCAGTACGGTCACCGAACCCCGGAGAGTGAAGGAAGCCTGGGCCAGGTTGTTGGTCACAGTAACGGTACCCTCCGGCAACGTCGTCATCTCGACCGCGATGTCATCCAGCAACCACCCGAGTCGCGGGGCCGGGTTGAACGAGAACAGCTGGTAGTTGAAACGGAGCCGGACGACCGACCCGAGGAACTTGGTCAGATCCACCTGGACCTCCTCCCAGCCCGGGGAAACCTCTCCATCCACGAGGTACAGGTCCTTCCAGGTCGCCCCATTGTCGGTCGACACGGCCACCTGGGCCGCCTCGAGGACAAAGTCGCCAAAGGGATCATCCTCCGTGCCTCCCAACACCGAGAAGTCGTAGTACTGCCAGAACCGCAGCGTCGCACGGTTTCCACCGACCAGGCTGATCGCCGGACTGATGAGGTCGCTGATGCCGAAGTCCACGTCGTCACCATTCAGGTTGGTCGCCCAGACCCGGCTGCCACTGTGGGCTCCCGTCGGGACGGCATTCCGGGGCACGCCCCAAGTCCATCCGGTGCCCCGGAGATCACCGCCACCTTCCTCGTCATCACCTGGGAATACCGCGCCTGTCCCACCGTCGTCGTTGTAGACCGCCCAACCGGGTCGCTCCACCTCGAGGTCGTCGGCCCAAGGCGCCTTGAGGGGGGTCAACGTGCGCACCACATACTGGGCTCCCTTGTTGTTGTCCCGGATCCAGTTCCCCGCCGCATCCCGGCTCAATACCTGGAAGAAGTAGTCGCGATCCGGGAGCAGCCCACGGATCAAGACTTCATGCTCCGTCGACAGCTCGGCGCTGTAGGCCGTTCGTGAGAGGAACGAGTCGTCACCGCCGGACTCCCCGAATCGGACTAGTGCATCGGTGGGCTTGTCCGTCGCCCAGTAAATGTAGGCCTCATTGTAGGCCGCCTCGGTGGCCACCCCGGAGATCGCCGGAACCCTGGTGTCGACCACCGCCTCCGCCGTGCCTAACTGCGATCCGGCATCCAAATACGTGGCCACGATCCTCGACCCGTTCCGGGCAGGGATCCGGTCCACCGACGGTGAGGCATCCGACGGCGACACTGTGAACCGCCCACGGAAAACACCCTGTCGTACCGTCTCCACCAGATCCACCTCCACTGGGGCAGCGTCGGCAGTCACCGTGATCCTCACCCGACCCTGGCCGGCCCGCTGGCTGTCAGTCACCTCGACCACTGCGTTACCCGGCACGGTGTACGACGACTGGTCGAAGGTAATCGTCGACCCTGCGACCAGCTCCGGCGACAGGAACCGCAGCGCATCGGCCAGGACGGTCCTTCGGTTGTTCGGCGACTCCGTCGCCGCAGGGATGGATTCCAGCGCGACGGATTGGAACACGACCCGCCCACCCGCGGCATCCTGCCCGGTCCTGGGGAACCTCACCCCCACCGCCCTCCCACCCTCCTGCAGAAACGTCGGCGAGGCGTTGGTTGCCGCATTCAGGTGGTCGGGTCCGTCTGCCCAGACGATCCCGAGGATGTCGATGAGGAACCCGCTCGGAAACTCGTCGTAGTTCAGGTCGAAAGCCTTTCCGCCGCCGACCGGATCTCCCTGAACCCCCACCACAGAGACTGCGCCCCCATCCTCCTGTTGCCCGACAACGTGGAGAACATTGGCGGCAAAGGCATTGGCCTGAACCTCTGTCAGACGGGTCAGGAGATCGAAGGAGGCAACGAAGAGATTGCCACCCGCATTGACGTAGGTTGTCAGGGCCGCCGGGAATCCGGCAGCCGGAGGCTGGAGCTCCTCGGGACGCCATAGCACGACACGGTAGGCCATCAGCTCCGCCGCCGTCGGGGTGCGCCCCACCGCACTCACGTCCCACACCTCATAGTCCAGCGCCAGCTCGCCGAGGGGCCCCGTCCAAGTCTCGATTCCAGGATACGGCGTCTCCGACAACAATCCCCCCTCGGCGAAGAGCGACTCCGGGCTGTAGACGAGCAGCGCCTTGGCAGGCCGCGGGGCGACGAAACGGAAATAGCGTCCCTCGTTGTTGTTGGTCGACACGTTGCCCGCGGCATCGGTCGCCACCACCTCAAAGAAATACGTGTCGCCAGCGATGAGCGGTGGGAAGGCCATCGTGTGCTGCGAACGCAACCCCAGGTCGGTCACCGTCTGCTGGACCTGGTTGGTGGTCCCGAACCGGACCACCGAGGAGGCCGGCTTGCTGGTCAACCAACGAACCGTGGTCCGTCCGAACTCGGAGGTCGTCACCACGTCCGAGATGAGCGGCGGCCGGGTGTCGACCTGCGCCGTCGCGGTGCGCTCGCCCGAGGGTGAGAGATCCTGGAAGAACGCGATCAACTCGTCGCCATCAGCCACCGACAGCCGTTCATCCCCAGCCACCCCGGGACCCGCGACGAGCGGTACCCTTCCGTGAAAGGTTCCCGAGTTGCCCACGCGGTCCAGCGTGACCGACAGCCCGGCCGGCTCGGTGCCGCTGGTCACGCGGGCCGTGATCGCAGACTGCAGACGGAGGTCCGCATCCGTCACCCGCAGGATCGCGACGACATCGGTACGGTAGGCGGCACGATCCCACGAGACGACCGCCTCGCCCGGTGCCGGCAGCTGACCGGACACCACGAGGGCGAAATCCTGTTCCGGATTGCTGCGGTTTGCCTGATGGACGTCCTGGACGACCCGATGGGCACGGACCCTCACGATCCACTCCCCCGCGGCGGGCTCGGCGATGTGGACCGCCTCGACGTTGTTGACCCGGTCCCCGTCCGGCGTCCCCGGAATGCTTTCGCCCTCCGCGAAGGCATTACCTCGAAATCGGTCCCCATTGGGGGCGATCACCTCCAGATCGAGGTCGTTGACCAACGCCGGCAAGGCAGCCGGGAGCGCCGGAACATCGGTGTAGACAAGGGTCACCTTCAACACATCCCCAGCCCCCACCACGACGGTCCGCTCGAAGACCCCGCCGTTGGTCAGACCAGCACCCTGCTCGGTGAACTCGTGACGTCGCTCGGAATCGATGAGCGTGACCAGGTTCATCCGACCCCATCCCTCGTCGTTGTTGGGGACCGGGCCCGTGTCCCCGACGACGATGCCCTCCCCGGTCTCATCGGGTGTGCCCCCAAGGATGTCCCCCGTATCAGGGATCACGGCGGTGGACATGTCCTCGGCGGAGTTGATCAGCATCGCCTTGACAAGCGCCGGGGACGGAGAGACGCCGCCATGACGCCCGCGGTACCATTGGATGGCGACGGCCGCGCCCCCTGAAACGTGCGGTCCGGCCTGCGACGTCCCTCCCTGATAGAGGTAGTAGTCGCTGATGGGACCCCAGGCGTTGTTGTCGTTGGCGAAGATCGAGCGAAGCGAGGCGATCCAAGTGCCCGGCGCAGTGAGATCGGGCTTGATCCGTCCGTCCGCCGCCGGCCCCCGCGAGGAGAAGTCGGCCATGACCTCCTGCCCTTCCCCGTAGAGCGGAAACTCGAACCGGTTGTTCTGCGTGGCCCCGGTGGCGATCACATTCTTCGCCACGGCGGGGCTCATGATGGTCTGCCCTCCCGGACCCGAATTACCAGCGCTGAACTCGAGGACATAGGGCTGTTCCCCTGGAAAATCGGGATCGGCATCCCGCACCAGGGCGTCGAATTCCGCGGCGCTCAGATCATACTGCCCACCGGTCGCATCCCCCCAGGAATTGGAACCCACCGACGCCCCGCTGCGCAACGCATCCTGGACCATCCGGGAGAAGCTCGGTGGAGGACGATAGTCTCCACTGCCGTCGAAAATCCTCTGCCCCACCAGACGCGACCCCGGGGCAACACCCAGACCGTACCGGTATCCCGCATCATCCTCCTCTCCGGTCGCTCCATTGCCCAGCACGATGCCCGCGCAGTGGGTGCCGTGGCTGTGCTCGTCGGAACCGTCCGGCAGGTTGTCATACGCAAACAAGGCCTCCACACGCCCCTCGAGATCGGGGTGGATGAAGTCGGCGTCCCCGGAATCGATCCCCGAGTCGGCCACCGCAACGGTCACACCCCGGCCGTCCAAGCCCAGCTCATGCAGCGCCGCCAGGCCTTCATTGCTACGGGATTCCCCGGCGACGATCTCCGTGGCGATCTGGTCGACCAGCCGCATCCGGGGGGCCGGTTCGATCCAGAGGACCGAGCCGCTGCGAGAGAGGACCTGCAGTCCGGCGGCGTCGACCCACCCATAATGGACCGCACCCATCTCCAGGACCGAGCGGGCACGGGCATTCCGAAGGTGCCGGGCGATCAGGGCGCGGTCCTCCACGGTAGCCCCATTCAGGACCAGTACCTGTGCCGGCCTGGTGCCGATCGGGTTCGCCTCGAACTCCCGCAGGAGCCGGGGATCCACCCGGTGCCGTGGCAGGTAGTCCGAGACGGCAACCACCTCTGGATCCTGACGGAGCGTGGCCAGCGGAACAGAGATCAACCGAGCGAGGAAGGCATCCTCCGGGACATACTGGAGAAGGGACACCCCAAGCCGCGAGAGACGATCCCGAGTCTCGGGGTTAGGGGGGGACCGGAACTGAACCAGGAAGAGACCCGAGGACGCGGGGTCGGGGTCCGCCGGCATCGCGGCCCGAGCGATACCCCCACGGGCCGAAGGGAGGAGGGTCTCGGTCCGGAGTCGGATGGGTTTGGTGGTTTGGGTCCAACCCGACACCGCGGACCCGACCACCAGGAAGATCAGAACGAGTCTCGGGATCACCTCTTCAAGCTAGCGAGTCCCATGCCGGGTTCAACCCGAGGCCTCGGCGCTTGGCGAACCCGATCCTCCCGGTTCGTCGGCATTGCCGCCGGGCCACAGGCTTCCTAACCTCGGACATGCTCCAGGCCGGGCGAGACCTCCAGCTACTGATGGAAACCCTCGGTCTCCGGGCGCTCTCGTTCCTCGACACGACTCGGCGGCTCGCCGCGTTCACGCTGATCACCATGGGCGTGCTCGCCACCCGGGCCGGCACCGCACACAGGGTCATCCATCCCCTCGTGCGGACCCAGCTGGTGCAGGCTGGAATCCTGCTGCTCCCGATCGTGGCTGTGGTGGGAATGGCCCTCGGATTCGCCATCGTCGGACAGACCCTCTCGATCCTGACCCGGGTGGGTCAGACCTCGCTGATCGGCAGCCTGTTCGTCACTGTCATCTTCCGGGAATTGGCTCCTCTCGGGGCCGCCCTCGTCGTCCTCGCCCGGGTCGGCACCCCGACCGTCGTCGAGCTTGGCACCTCGAGGGCCCTCGGGGAGGTCGAGGCGCTCGAGGCCTTGGGCGTCGACCCGGTACACTACCTGGTGGTCCCCAGAGTCGTAGGCATCACACTCGCCGTGGTCTCGCTCACGGTTTACCTCCAGCTCTTCGCGGCGCTGAGCGGTTGGGTGTTCTGCTTCGCCGCCAACATCCCGGTCAGTGCCGGTGACTACCTGGGGCGCATCGCCGGCGCCTTGCATTGGTTCGACTTCCCAGTTCTTGGCCTCAAAACCCTCACCTTCGGCGCCTGCGGATCCCTGATCGCCTGCTACCAGGGGCTATCACGTCCGCTACGACTCGAGGAGGTCCCCGGGGCTGCGACCCGGACCGTCGCCCACAGCGTCGTGGCGTTTCTGCTCCTCGATGCTCTGTTCCTCGTGATCACCCTGCTCCTGCCCGGATGAACACGATTCCCGTCATCCAACTGGACGGCGTCGGGATCCGGCGTTCGGACGGCGACGTCCCTCTGATCGAGGACGTCCACTGGACCGTAATGGCGGGCGACTGGTGGGAGATCACTGGGGCGCATGGTTCCGGCAAGTCCGCACTTCTCCTCGCTCTGGCCGGACTCGTTCCGACAGCGGGAGGAACGCTAACCACGTTCGGTGAGCCGGTGCTGTCGGGAGCGCCCAAGCCCTCCGGTTGGATCCCGCGGGTAGGCCTGGTATTCGAGGGTGGAGGCCGGCTGCTCAGGGACCTGAGGGTGGCTGAGAACATCGCGCTGCCCACGGGATACCATCACAACTGTTCGCTACCCGAGGCGGTGGATCGGGTCTGGCCATGGCTGGAGGCCCTTGACCTCGAACGCCTCGCCGATGCCCCTGCCGGGCGGGTGGGCCGGGCCTGGGCCCAACGGATCGCCCTCGCGCGCGCCCTCAGCCTCGCTCCTGAAATCCTCCTTCTGGACAACCCCACAGCAGGGATGGACCCCGCCCACACGGTCTGGTGGCAGGGGTTCCTGCTCCGACTCTGCCAGGGACACCCTCTCCTGCAGGGGCGTCCCATGACCCTCATCGAGACGACCGACAACCCGAGAGCAGGCATGCATCCGCTTCCACGACGGGCCCACCTCGAGAATGGCCGCCTCATCCTTCCAGGACCCCGGACAAATCCCGTGTAACACCTCAGCCCAGGACGCCCCATCGCAACGACGGGTGAATCCCTGATCCAGACCAATCCCGATTCCCATGGCACTGAACGACCTGACCCCCCAACTGCGGACGCGGCTCGGACGCGTCGAACGGCTCGTCGGCATTTTCCTCCTCACCACGGGGATCCTCATGGTGGGAGTCTTCGCCTACTTCATCCGCCACACCGCCGTCGAGAGGGGATGGTTCCTCACCAAGGTCCCCTACTACACCTATGTGGGGGACGCCACCGGCCTCCAGGTCGGCACACCGGTCACCATGATGGGATTCAACATCGGCGAGGTCACCCTGGTGGACCAAATGCCGATGGATGCCTGGTACCTGACGAATAACTACAACGTCTTCATCGGCTTCAAGGTCCGCGATCCGTACGAGGGCTACATCCTGACCGACTCGGTGGTCCGGGTCGGGGCTGGGGATCTGCTGGGGGCCCGGAGCTTGGAGGTCACACGAGGGCGGGCCGGGCTGCCCACCGTGAAGATGGCCAAGGACCAGCCCCTGCTGATGCTCTCCGACGCCTTCCGCTACGAGCCCAGCCTCACCAACCGCACCTATGTGCCCCTCGAACGGGCCAGGAACGGTTTCTGGCTGTCGGCGGAGGAGGCGTTCCCCATCCAGCAGCGGCTGACCGACATCGCCAACTCGGTGAACGCCGCCCTACCGGGCATCTTCGGCCTGACCAACCAGGTGGTCAGCTCCCTCAGGAATCTCGACCTCCTCATGCTCTCGCTGCGCGACACCCTACCGAAAGTGGAGGGGCTCATGGTGGAGGTCCAGGGCACGCTGAAGACCGTAGATCCCCTGCTTCGGACCCCCGGCGGGATCGGCGACCTCCTGGTCCCCACCAACCTCAACACCCAGCTCACCACCACGCTGTCGAATCTCAATCCTGGCACCGGCCCGATAGGACTCACCCTCAGCAACCTCAACCTGCGGATGGCGGACGTCGGAATGACGCTCAGCAACGTCAACCAGCAGCTTCAGAGCAACACCAACCTGCTCCGGGACACGAGTCTCGTCAGCTCGAACGTGGCCTCGTTGGCCTCGACGCTCGAGACGCTGTTCAAGCGCCACTGGCTGTTCCGTTCCGCCTATCGAACGAACGCCCCTGAATCAGCCAAGGCGCCGAGGCGTCCGACCCGCACCCCGAAGGACTCCCCGTCGCCCGCGCCGTGACCCTGCACCCCACAGCATCCGCCACCGTCCCCAGTCCGTGGCGCACCGCCCGGTTCGTCTGGGTCCTGTGCGCCGGCATGCTGGCGCTTGGGGGGGCAGCCTGGCCCACGACCGCCGCGGCCGCATCCTCCCCATCCTCACCTCTCAAGGCTTCGGAACCCCACTGGGCCTACCAGCCTCTCGGCCCGGCGACGCCCCCCTCCGTCCGGGCCATCGACCGTATCGCCACCCCGATCGACGCCTTCATCCAAGCCTCCCTGGAGGCCCGGGGACAGTCCCTCGCTCCCGGCGTCGATTCCCGGACCTGGCTCCGACGTGTGTCGGTCGACCTCATCGGCCTTCCACCCTCGTTCGAACAAATCCAGAGATTCCAGGCCGAGGACTCGCCGGTGACCCGCGCACGGGTGATCGATGAGCTGCTTGCCAACCCGCGCTACGGGGAACGCTGGGGACGACACTGGCTGGACGTCGCCCGCTACGCCGACACCAAGGACCTGGTCCTCCTCTACGGGCGGGACGCACTCCGGCCGTTTGCCTACACCTACCGCGACTACGTGATCCGGGCCTTCAATGGCGACCTACCGTTCGATGAGTTCGTCCGGGACCAGATCGCCGCGGACCTGGCCACGCCCCCGGTCGAACCGTGGCGCCTGGCCGCCATGGGATTCCTAACGCTCGGCCGCCTCTTCGACAACAACCGCCACGACCAGATAGACGACCAGATCGACACCGTGAGCCGCGGATTCCTCGGACTGACCGTCGCGTGCGCCCGGTGTCACGACCACAAGTACGACGCCGTCTCGATGGCCGACTACTATGGTCTCTACGGGGTGTTCGCATCCACGGAACAGCCTCATGTGATGCCGCTGATCGAGGATCCGAAAACCGTCCCTGGCGGCCCGGAGTTCGAGACCCGCCTCGCCCAGGCCCGGAAGGAACTCGAGGACCACATCGATGCCGAATACGCGAAGTGGAGCGGACTCTTCCTGCAGCGCTTCGGCAACTATCTCCTGCGCGCCGCCACCACGGAGCCCGACTTCTCGGAAACGGCCCAGTTCTTCCTGTCACTCACCCCGGATGACTTCAGGCCGGCCATCATGCTGAGGACCCGACGCCTGCTCGGACAGCGCAGCCGGCCCGACGATCCGGTCTTCGGTCCCTGGCACCAACTGATGGGCCTTCCGGATTCGGCATTTGCCGAGGGCCGGGCCCGTCTCGACATCCCTGCGGAGACGACTTGGAACCCACGGATTGTCGAGGCCCTGCAACGCGCCTCACTCACGAACCGTTCCGAGGTGGCAGCCGTCTACGGAAGGCTCTTTCTCGAGGTCCACCAGAACTCCAGGCCCTCCACCAACACCGTCACCCCGCCGGCCCTCCGTCCCGAGGATCGCGAACTGCTGGCGGTCGTGGAGGGCCCGGGAAGTCCCGTGGTGTTTCCCCGTCGGGAAACCCCCGACTATATGTCGCGCCCCGACAAGGACCGCTACGGCGGCCTGGTGCTGAACCTCGACAAGCTGGCGGCCCACGCGACGAGTCGGCCGCCCGCCCGGGCGATGGTCGTGACGGACCTGCCGGAGCCCCAGACACCGCGGATCTTCCTGCGCGGAAACCCGTCCCGACCCGGACCCCAGGTATCCCGTGGGTTCCTGCGCGTGCTCAATGGAGGAAGGGAACTGCCCTTCCGTTCCGGCAGCGGCCGCGCCGAACTGGCCGAGGCGATCGTCTCCACCAACAACCCGCTCACCGCGCGGGTGTTCGTCAATCGGGTCTGGATGCATCACTTTGGGGAACCGATCGTCTCCTCGCCCACCGATTTCGGCGTCCGTGGGGATGCCCCCCTGCACCCGGAGCTACTCGACTGGCTGGCCGGGGAATTCATCCGCTCCGGCTGGAGCGTGAAGCACCTGCATCGGATCATCCTCCGGAGCTCCACCTTCGCCCAGCAGGTGGGCGAGGGGTATCCGCGACGTCGACTCGACCTCGAGGCGATGCGCGACGGCCTTCTGGCCGTTTCGGGACGCCTCGAGACGGCCTCGGGAGGTCCACCCTCCGACATGGCCGGGAATCCCCTCGCGGTCCGTCGGACCGTCTACGGACTGGTCGACCGGCAGAACCTCCCCGACCTGTTTCGCTCCTTCGACTTCGCCACGCCCGACCAATGTGCCGAACGGCGACCGCACACCACCGTCCCCCAGCAGGCGCTGTTCGCCCTCAACAGCCCCTTCGTCCAGGAACAGGCCCGGGCTGTCGTGGAACTCCCGGAGGTCGCGCAGGCCCATGGATCGGTCGAACGCCTCCAGGCCCTCTACCGCAGGATCCTCGCGAGGAATCCCTCCAGCCGGGAACTCGGCCAAAGCCTGCAATTCCTCCAGGCGACGACGCGTCGTGAGGGTGAACTCGACCCCTGGGAGCAGCTCGCTCAGGTCCTCATGATCTCCAACGAGGCCGTCTTCATCGACTGACCCCGGAACCCCACCCCAGCACCATGAATCCCCTCGAGCATCTACCCCCAAGGCTTCAGACACGCCGGCAGATGCTGTCGCACATGGGCACCGGACTCGGTCTCCTGGGTCTGGCCCCGCTCCTGGCCGACGAGTCCCGGAGCGCCTCGGGGGACACCCATCCGCTGGCACCCAAGACGCCCCACTTCAAGCCACGGGCACGGAGGATCATCCACATCTACCTGAACGGCGGCCCCTCCCAGGTGGATACCTTCGACCCAAAGCCGGCCCTGCTGAAGTACGCTGGACAGCGTCTCCCCTCCGGCAACCTCACCACGGAACGTCCCCTCGGGGCCGCTCTCCCCTCTCCCTTCAGGTTCCAACGCCACGGGCAGAGCGGACTCGAGATCAGCGAGCTTTTTTCCAAGACCGCAGCCCATGCCGATGACCTCTGTCTGATCCGATCGATGCACGCCAACTCGCCCAACCATGAGCAGTCGATGCGGCTCATGAATTGCGGCGATGAACGGCTCTCCCGGCCCAGCTATGGTGCTTGGATTACCTACGGGCTCGGCACCGAAAACCAGAACCTGCCTGGCTACATCGCCATGTGTCCGGGGCTTCCCGTGTCGGACGTCTCCAACTGGCGCGCCGCCTTTCTGCCCGGCATCTACCAGGGCACCCACATCAACACGAAACAATCCCGGCCCGACCAGCTGCTGGAGAACATCACCAACACCCGCCTGGGTCGCGACAGCCAACGGCGTCAGCTGGACCTCCTTGCAGAACTGAACGCCGAACACCGGCGCCAGCGCGGGGACGATCCCCAGCTCGAGGCGCGGATTCAGTCCTTCGAGCTCGCCTACCGGATGCAGCTCGAGGCCACCGACGCCTTCGACATCTCCCGGGAGCCCGCCTATATCCGCGAGATGTACGGCAACACGGTGCAGAGCCGACAGCTCCTCATCGCCCGACGCCTCATCGAACGCGGCGTCCGTGTTGTGCAGTGCTACCACGGGGACGTCCAGCCTTGGGACAGCCACGACATGATTGCCGAGGGGCACCGGAAGCTCGCAGGGGAGATCGACCAGGGGATCGCCGCCCTGCTAACCGACCTGAAGGCCCGCGGCCTGTTCGAGGACACCCTCGTCGTGTGCGGCGGGGAGTTCGGCCGGACCCCGGCCGTTGAACTCCCGGCTCCAGGAACCCCAGGCAACGGAAAGGGACGCGACCACAACCACTGGGGGTTCACCGTCTGGCTGGCCGGCGGTGGGGTCAAAGGAGGCCATGTCCACGGGGCGACCGATGAGTTCGGTTTCCGGGCGGTGGAAAACCCGGTTCACGTCCATGACCTCCACGCGACGATGCTCCACCTCCTGGGGTTCGACCACGAACGCCTCACCTACCGGTACGCGGGACGTGACTTCCGTCTGACCGATGTCAGCGGCGAGGTCGTGCACGGCATCCTGGCCTGAAGGCCATCACCGGCGACGGAGCCGGAGGGCGTTGCCAATGACAATCAGGTCGCTCGCCGCCATGGCGACGGCCGACAGCATCGGACTCAGGAACCCGAGGGCCGCCAACGGCACGAATGCCGCGTTGTAGAAGAACGCCCAGAACAGGTTCTGCCGGATCACCCGGAGCGTGGACCGGGACAGCTCGAGGGCCTTGGGCACCGCCGACAAATCCGGAGACAACAGCAGTAGATCGGCGGCCTCCTTCGCGACATCGGTCGCCTTCATAACGGCAATCCCAAGATCCGCCTGGGCCAAGGCCGGCCCGTCGTTGAGTCCGTCCCCCACGAAGCACACCCGTTCCCCGCGGGCCTGCCACTCCTGTATGGCCTCGGCCTTGCCTTCGGGACGCACCCCCGCCGAAATCCACTCTGGAGACAGGTTCAACTGTCGACCCAGTTCCAGGGCAACCTCCATCCGATCCCCCGTCATCAGGCCCACCTGAACCCCCATCTGTCGAAGGCGCTGCAGCGTCGACGCGGCATCGTCCCGAAGCGGATCCCGAACGGAAAACGCTCCAAGCAACGAGGCTCCCTCCGCAAACCCCAGGACGGAACAGCCCTCGCGTTGCCAGCGTCGGACGGTTTCCGCGGCGGGGCCGAGATCCACCCCCGATGCCTGGAGCCAGTCGAGCGATCCCAGCCGATGCATTGAGTCCGATCCCGACGGGGCGGGGGCCTGCGCCTCGACGCCCAGCCCCCGATGCTCGATCCAGCCCTCGGGCGGGGCCTCGAAAGGACTCGGTTCACCCGCCCACGCCGACACGGCTCGGGACAAAGGGTGCTGAGACGATGCAGTCAGACGCGCGATCCAGGGTCGGAGGACTTCGAAGGTGCCAGAGGCTGACCACATGCCGACAACCGACGGTGCCCCGACGGTCAGGGTCCCGGTCTTGTCGAAGAGCACCATCGAGACGCGTCCCGACTTCTCCAGCGCTTGGGCGTCCCGGATCAGGATGCCTCGTCGAGCGGCCGCATTGACCCCTGCCATCAAGGCCGTCGGGGTCGCCAGCCCCATCGCGCAGGGACAAGCCACGATCAGAACCGCCGTCGCCATGACAAACGCCGCCGCAATCGGGGACTCGGGGACCATCGAATGCCACAATCCACCGGCGATCGAGGCATGGACCGCCTTCATCTGCGGATAAGCCAGTGCCCAGGCCAGTGCGGTGAGGACCGAGACCACCACCACGATCGGGACAAAGACACTGCTGATCCGGTCGGCCAACCGCTGGATGTCGGCCCTGCTGGACTGTGCCCGCTCGACCGCTGCGATGATCCGGGAGAGAGCCGTGGCACCGCCGGTGGCCCGTACCTGCGCGAGGAGTCGGCCTGTCTGATTCACCGTCCCGGCGAACAGGGCGGCACCGCGCACCTTTTCCACTGGAATGGCTTCGCCGGTCAGCATCGCCTCCACCACGCTCGATGTGCCCTCGGTGACCTCGGCATCCACGGGGACCCGATCACCGGGCTTCAGAAGGATGACGTCACCCGGAACCAGATCGCCAACCGCGACCTCCTGATCCCGGCCAGCACGCCAGCGTCGGGCCCGCTCCGGTGTCAGCTGGAGCAGCGACCGGAGTGCATCCCCCGCACGGGAGGCCATCCGGGCCTCGAGCCAATGACCCAGGCTGATGAGGGTCAGGATCCCGGCCGATTCCATGAAGTACACGTGGCCGGGAAATCCAGTGAAGAGGGCCCAGAGGCTGAATGCGAACGCGGCGGTCGAGCCGATCGACACGAGCGTGTCCATGTTCGTCCGGCCCGAGCGGAGCTGCCGCCAGGCCCCCTGGTAGAACTGAGCCCCGACGACCACCTGGACGGGAAGCGTTAGAACCAGCGCGGTCCACTGGTAGGTGCGATGCATCCCAAGGCCCAGGCCCCACTCGGCCGCCATGAGAGCCAGGGTTACCGGAGCCCCGACGAGCAGTGCCCGGGTCCAAGGTTGAAGACGGGGCCTCGCTGCAGCGGCGGCGGCGGACCGGATCCGGGCCGCGTAGCCGGCCTTCTCGAGGGCCCCGACCAAGAGCGCATCGGCCGGCTCGCCCCGGATGGATCGGCGCACCGATGCCGTGGCTGCGGCCAGATCCACGCGCACCCCTTCGACACCCGGCACACCCTGCAACGCCTCCTGGACCCGTAGGGCGCAGTGGTTGCAGGTCATCCCATCCACCGACAGAACCACCGAAGGCCTATCCGTGGCAGGCGCCACAGCCGCCGGGATGCGGGGTCGGAACGAGATCGGTGCAGAATCCACGATCCAAGTCTCGACCGGTCAGGGATCCCAGGCAATGACCGTCACCGGGACCGAAAATCTGCCTGCGGAGCACAGCGGTTCCTCAGTGAAGGATTGCCTCCCCGTTGGGAGCCCTCCAGCCTGCTCGGACTCCCAGAGCATGAACCCCGTGAAACTCCTCCTTTCGGCAATTGCCGCGACCCTTGCCTTCCATGTTCCCGCCGTTGCCGACGTGGTCCTGCCGCCAGGATTCGCCATTGAGACCCTCGCCGGCCCCGAGGTCGTCAGCGAACCCATGGAGATCGCATTCGCACCGGATGGCGCGGCCTGGGTCACCGGGCGTGCCGGACAGGTCTGGAGGATCGACACCACCACTCGGAAGTCACAGATCGTCGGCTCCGTGGCGACCGATGTGAGCGGCGACCGCGGACTCCATGGCATCGCCTTCCATCCGGACTTTCCGAAGACGCCCCACCTTTTTCTGTCCCACCACCGGACCAATGCCCCACAGGGCAAGTATGTGGCCTGTGTGACGCGATGGACTGTGGAGGGAACCGGCGAGGCCTCCCGGATCGATCCTGCGAGCGAGAAGACGCTCCTGGAATGGGAGGGGGACCAGGCGGGACAACACGTCGGTGGCGCTTTGTTGGCCCATCCGAGCGAACGGGTGCTCTACGTCACCACCGGCGAGAACAACCAGAACGCCCAGATCCGGACCTACTGCGATGACCCCAACAACCGGGCACAGTCCCTGGGCGACCTGCGCGGCAAGGTCCTCCGGATCGGGTTCGACGGGTCCGTTCCGAAGGACAATCCCCACGTCCAGACCACCGGTGCCGACCCCCGCGTCTATAGCCGAGGACACCGCCAACCCTGGTCCCTAACCTTCGACCCGCCGACCCGGTCGATCCTCGTGGCCGAGAACGGCGGCGACCTCAACGACGACTTCGACGAGGTGAACCGGATCGTTCCCGGTGCGAACTACGGGTGGCCCAGGGTGTTTGGTCGAGGACTGCAGACGCTCACCCGGACCAACCACATCGACGGGTTCACCGACCCCTGGTTCCAGTACCAGCGCAACACGGGCGCCTCCTGCGTCGGGGCGCTGATCTATCGGCCATCCACCTCCGGCGAAGGCTTTCCACAGAAATACCGCGGGGCCCTCTTCTACGCGGACTTCAGCCGCAAATCGATCCGTTCCGCCCCACTGGATTCCAGGACCGGCACGCCAGGAGCCAGCGAATCGTTCGTCCAGGGCCTCCCGGCAGGCCCCCTGGCCCTGCAGCTGGGGCAGGATGGCGCGATCTACTTCGTCACCCATGGTGGCGCTACGAAGGGTTCCTCCGAGGACAGCCTCGCGCGGATTGTCTGGAAGCAGCCGTGATGCAGTACGGTGTCCACAGACTGACCCGGATCCGAAGACAGCAAGCGATAGTCCAGCTCGGTCATTGACCGCATGCGCAAACGCCAGCGAGCGTGAGGGATGCGCGTGCGCCTAGGCTCTCTCCTTATCCTCCTGCAGGTTCTACTGCGGTCGTTTCCCGTCCTCGAGGCAGCAGAAAGTGGAGACGCGGCGACCACGATCGCCGCAGAGGCCCGCACCCAGCTCCGACAGCGCATCCTCCCCTATTGGTACGACACAGCGATCGACTGGAAACAGGGGGGCTACAGCCTCTGTGATGATGCCGTCCGGGGCCGCTGTGTGCCCGATGAGAAACAGCTGGTGAGCCAGGCCCGCATGGTCTGGACCTTCTCGCGCGCACATCAGAAGGGGTATTCCACTCCCGAGCGGGACTACCTCAAGGCCGCACGGCACGGAGTGGAGTTCCTGAGGAACCACATGAAGGATTCGGAGCACGGGGGCTACTTCTGGTCGGTCAGCCTCGATGGAAAGCCCCGTGACCCCCGGAAACGCCTCTATGGCGAGGCCTTCGTGATCTATGCGCTCGTGGAATATGCACGGGCCAGCGGGGACAACGGGGCGCTCCAGGAGGCGTCGGACCTGTTCCGACTCCTGCAACGCAAGACCCATGACGCGGGGCACGGGGGGTGGATGGAACACTTCGAGCGGGACTGGAGCCCGATGCCGATCAAGGACCCCAACGCCATCGTGGAGGTCTCCGGATACAAGAGCGCCAATGCCCACCTCCACCTCCAAGAGGCGCTTTCGGAGCTCTGGGTCGAGACCCGTGACCCGGAGGTCCGCGCGGCCCTCGAGGAATCCCTGCGATTCAACCGGACCTACTTCTACCCGGCGACCGCCGCCCGCTCGGCCTTCCACTTCCAGCCCGACTGGAAGCCGGTCACCGATCCCACCAGCGCCGGGCTGAGCTACGGACACAACGTCGAGTTCGCCTGGCTGATGCTGCGGGCCGAGGAGGTTCTGGGTCGCCCCCTGTCGTGGAACCACTTCCGCGCCCATCTGGACCACGCCATCCGTTACGGGACAGATCGGGTTCGGGGGGGACTCTACAACAAAGGCACCGGCAGCGAACCTGCCACCGACCGGAACAAGGTCTGGTGGGCTCAGGCTGAGATGCTGGCCGCACTCAGCTACGCAACCCGGCACTGGCCCAACGAGAAGTCCTACCGCGAGGAACTGGAACGGCTCTGGAGCTGGGTCAACGGACCCCAGAAGGATGCCAAATCGGGAATCTGGCTCGACACCGTCACCGAGAGCGGTGAGCCGAAGTCCACGGGCCTTGCCCACAGCTGGAAGGCCAACTACCACGACGTTAGGGCCCTGATGATGCTCGGGGAGATGCAGAAGACGAAGTAGGGCGACGCGACCTCGGATCTTCCGGGGGATTCCGCAGTGCGGGATCGACACCCGAGACCCGTCGGGTTAGGTCCCTTCCATGCGCCTGTCCGCCTTCCTGCCGCTGCTCCTTATGATGGCCTCCTGCGCGACGAAGCCCGGACCCCCGCAGGTTCCCCAACTCGGCGACGCCGACTTCCCGACCGAGGCCCGAAGCGATCGTCACACCCAGAAGGTGGCCGAGGTGCGCTCCGGGGATTTTGATCTCGTGATGATCGGCGACTCCATCACTCACACTGTCGGAGAAATGCCAGGGGAACCCTACGGGCCCCTCAAGGAGGTCTGGGACCGTCATTTCGCCCCCCGAAAGGCGATCAATCTGGGCTACAGCGGATTCCGGACCGAGAACATCCTCTGGAACCTGGAAAACGGGGAACTCGAGTTCCGGAAGTCCCCCAAGGTCGCTGTCGTCCTCATCGGCACCAACAACACGGACGACCGCCACTTCAGGACCGTCCATTCGGCACAGCAGATCTTCGAGGGAACGAAGGCGATTGTGGACCTCCTCAGGAAACGTCATCCAAAAACCAGGATCGTGGTCCTGCGGATCTTTCCCCGCGGCGACGACCGCCAAGAGGGTGCCCGGGACTACCGCGGCAAGGTCTTCCACGGGAGTGATGCCTGTGTCCGGACCGCCCACGAGGCAGGGCTCCTCACGCGTCAACTGGCCGACAACCGGAACGTGTTCTGGCTGGACCTCAACCCGGTCTTCCTGCGCCCGGATGGAACCCTCCGGACCGAGCTGATGCCCGACCTGCTGCATCCCAACAAGGCCGGAGCCGAGGCCTGGGTCCAGGCGCTCGAGCCGATGCTCACACGACTGATGGGACCTACCGAAGCGCGGTGAACCGGGGGACGGATCCAGAATCTCCCGCCCCGCCGCGATCCGCCGCGGTCCGGAAATCGAGGTGTGCAAGCCGCCGGGAAACGGCAAAATCCTCGGGTGCCCCGAATGAGGTCGGCACACCCAGAACCCGGACTCATGAAGACCCTCCCGCTCCGCCTCCTGCCCGCACTCGTCCTGATGGCATCGCCGCTCCGGGCGGAGGTCACCAACCGGCTCCACTTCGCCACCAGCGGCTTCTCCATCGCCCCTCTCGAGGCCCCCAAGGGACAGCTCACCCAACAGGTGCTGATGATGTTCCTGCCCACTGCCGGAGACTTCACACCGAACGTGAATGTCCAGGTCCAACCGTATGACGGGAGTCTCGAGGATTACATCAAGCTGTCCCTCAAGCAGTTCGAGTCCGCCAACCTCAGGGTGATCCAGCAGGGTCGCACCAAGGACTCCGGAGCCCTGTTCGAATACCAGGGGGAGATCCAGAACCGCCGTCTCCACTGGTATGCCAAGGCGCAGAAATCCCAGGGGCGGGTCTATCTGGTGACCGCCACCGCGCTCGAGGAGCACTGGGCCGAGGTGGCCTCAAACCTCAAGACCTGCGTCGAGAGCTTTGCCTGCGACGGGATCGCCGGTACCGCACCCCCAAAGACCACAGCGCGACCCTGAGGCCTGGGCCAATTCTTGGAGAGGACCTCTCGGGATTTCGGGGTTTGCCACCCGCAGTCCGATTTCAGCATCGTCGTCGGGTGACCACCCTTCGAACGCTGTCGCTCCTCGTGTGCCTGCTCTCCGCATGGGCCTCCTGGGCGCAGCCGGTGCCACGGCTCGACTCCGCGTCCGCCAGCTGGTTCCAACGGGGGACCACCAATGTCGTCACCCTATCGGGCGATGCCCTGGGCAACCTCTCCGAGATCCTGCTCACGGGCATCGGAGTCACAGCAACCCTCGAGGAACTTCCGGCTCCCGCCGTGGCCCTCGAAAGCTCGACCACCGGCGTCCGATCCGAACCTGCCGGCGCCGTCAATTCCCGCCACATCCGCCTCGTTGTGGACCCGGAGGCCAGTCCAACACCCCGGGAACTCCGCGTCGCTGGACCTGATGGTGTCTCAAACGCCCTCACGCTCCAGTTCAGCGACGTTCCGGAGCTCCTGGAATCGGGCGTTCCCTCACCGCTCCTCCTCCCGGTGGCCGTCTCGGGCACCATCGGCGCCAATGCTGAGACCGACCGCTTCTCCTTCGCCGCCAAGGCAGGCCAGAGACTGATCCTCGATGTGCAGGCCAACCGGTTCGGTTCCCCGCTGGATCCAACCCTGAGCGTGGCGGATGCCGATGGAAAAACCCTCGCGAAGAGCGAGGACGCCCATGGCCTCGATCCGTTCCTCGAATTCGAGGTGCCCAAGGACGGCACCTACCAGATCGCGCTTCATGACCTGAGGTTCCAGGGCGCCGGGAACTATCGGTATCGGCTCCTGATCGGTGAACTGCCGTATCTGGAATCCCTCTTTCCATTCGGTGGACAAAGGGGTTCCGAGGTCACCGTGTCGCTCCAAGGATCCAACCTCGGCGGAGCCGACACCCTGAAGCTCCGCATCGCCCCCGACGCCCAACCCGGACGACAGGACCTGCGGGCGCGGACCGCCAAAGGGGTGTCGAACCCCCTACCCTTCGAGACCGACGACCTGCCGGAGCTCCTCGAAACTGAACCCAACAACGCCCCGGACCAGGCCATGCGCCTGACACCGCCAATGATCATCGACGGGCGGATTGGCGAGGCGAAGGACACCGACACCTTCCGGTTCACCGCCCCGGCAGATCAGCGGCTCGCGATCGAGGTCCAGGCCCGCCGGTTTGGGTCACCATTGGACTCCCTCCTGACCCTCATGGATGCGAAGGGAGCGGTGATCACCCGAAACGACGATGCTGCCGAGCAGGACGCCCGGATCGAATTCGATGCCAAGAAGGACACGGAATACCTGCTCTCCCTCCGTGATCTGACCGATCGTGGCGGTCCCCGGTTCGGCTACCGGCTGATGATTCGAACCCCGGAACAGATCCCGGACTTCACGGTCCGCGCCTCGGCAGGTCGAATCCGCATCCCCCAGGGCGGACGGACCGCCCTCCGATGCGAACTCGATTCCCGAAACGGATTCGACGGCATAGTGCGGGTCAACGCCGTCAACCTCCCGCCCGGCGTGTCTGCATCGCCCCTCGTGCTCGGCCCCCAGAACCGCGCCGGTTGGATCGTGCTTTCCGCCACCGATGTCACCACACCCGGCTTTCTCCCCTTCCAGCTAGAGGCGATCGGTGAACTCGGCGGCAAGCCCGTCGGCCGCATGGTCCAGTTCCCCGAATCCCCCTGGCTCACCGTGCTGCCTCCCGCACCGTTTGTGGTCGAGGTGGCTCAACCGGCCCTCCTCGCCGAGCAGAACAGCTCCACCTCCCTCGACGTCAGCATTGTGCGCCGGCCCGGATTCACGGGCGAGGTCCGGATCTCGGCCGAGGACCTTCCAGGCATCTCCATCCCCGCCGTCGCCGTGCCTGCCGGACAGTCGCGCGCCAAACTCAACCTCCAGGTGTCGAACGGATCCGAGGTGGGCATCCGACCGGTCCTGGTCCGAGGCGAGGCCACCGTCGACGGACGCACCTCGATCAGCCACGCCGCCCAGCCCGTGCCCCTGCAGACCCGCGGGATCGCCATGTTCCTGACCGCCATGCTACCCGGATCGCCCTTCTTCCGGACCGATCCGGTCCGCCTCTCGGCTGTTGCACTCCCCACCAACGCCGTCTCCTCGGCCAACCAGACCGAGTTCGTGGTCAAGGTGGACCGACGCGGCGTCGAGGGTGAGATCGCCCTGGCGTTGGAAGGGCTGCCGAAGGGGGTCGAGGCCACCGTGTCCCCCATACCCGCCGGAAAGAAGGAAGCTTCGATCCGCCTCAGGGTCTCCGACAACGCCGAGACCGGAAAGGACCACACTCTCCACATCGTGGGCACCGCCACCCATGAGGACCGGATCTGGCGGCAGAAGACACAGCCCATCACGCTGAACCTCACCGCTCCGGAATCCCCAGCCGCTCCTGCAGCCGCACCTCAACCCGGGAAGTAGCCCGCCATCACCCCTTCCGGAAACACTACCCGACCATGCAACCCCCCTCCGCCTCCCCATCCAAGGTGACCCTGGATGAACTCACATCCGGCCCGCGACGCCTCCGAGTTGCCGCCGCCGCGATCGCCCTGTTGCTGGGCCTCCCGACCCTCGGGGCCAACGCCCCCGTCTCGTGGCACCGCGAGGTGACACCCATCCTCAAACGGTCCTGCAACGGATGCCACAACCCGAACAAGATGAAAGGCCAGGTCGATACCTCGACCTATGCCGGCCTCCTCAAGGCAGGGAAGCACGGTCCGAACTTCATCGCCGGAGACCCCGGGAAATCCCTCCTCATCCAGGAGATCAGCGGACCCAAGCCGGAAATGCCCGAGGAAGGGGATCCGCTGTCGGACGCAGACGTCGCCCTCATCTCCCGGTGGATCCAGGAAGGCGCCAAGGACGACACCCCGGCCGATGCCCTGTCGACCCGCCTCAACGCCCTGCCCGCCTACACCGTGCCGCCGGTGACCACGGCGCTCGCCGTGTCGCCCGACGGACACTGGATCGCCATCTCCGGCTACCACGAGGTGTTCCTCGTCGACGCCAAGGACCTGTCCCTCAAGGGCCGTCTTCTGGGTGAGTCCACCCGGATCGAATCCCTGGCCTTCTCGCCCGATTCCCAGCAACTCGCCGTCGCGGCCGGCGCACCGGCCCGATTCGGGGAGATCCAGGTTTGGAACGTCGCCGGAACCAACCAGGTCCATGCCTGGCGCACCGGAACCGACTCCACCTATGGGGTTTCGTGGTCGCCCGATGGGCGCCAGCTGGCCTTCGGTGGAGCCGACAAGACGATCCGGATCCTTGCCCTGCCCGACGGCAAGGAGACCATGAAGTTCGAGAACCACAGCGACTGGACCCTCCGGACAGCGTGGAACATCGATGGGCGTCGACTCCTGAGCGGCAGCCGGGACCGGGCACTCAAGCTGATCAATCCCGTCGACGGCCAGTTCATCGACGACATCAACAAGCTCCTCGAACCCGTCACCTCCATGGCCCGCCATCCCAAGGAGGATCTGGCCCTTTATGGCGGGGCCGATGGCGGGGTGCGCCTGTACCGCATGAAGGAAAACCAGGAACGCACCGCCGGGAACAACGACGTCAACCTTGTCCGCGAGTTCGAACGCCAGCCCGGAGCCGTGCACAGCGTGGCCTTTAGTCCGGACGGATCCCGGATCGCGGTCGGCGGCGTTGGAGGCGAGGTCCGGCTGTACCAGACAGCCGATGGGGCCCGGGTCGGCACGCTGGGTGGACATGGCGGTGCCGTGTTCGCCCTCGAATTCACGCCGGATGGACAGCGGCTCCTGACGGGTGGGTTCGATGGGTTGATCCGCGTCTTCAACCCCGCGGACGGCTCCCTGGTCGCGGTATTCCTACCCATTCCGCTGTCGTCGCCACCGCTCACTGCCGGCCGGTGACCGCCCCGACAAAAACAGCTTTGTCCTCCCTCGAGGGACTTCTCTAGCCTTTCGGACCGCATGTCCTCGCCGAAGTCCTCCCCGTTTGATCTCGGATCCTGGGTCCAGACCCGTTCCAAGGAAGTCGACCATGCCCTGGATCGATTCCTGCCCAAGGCCACCGTCCGTCCCGGGACCATCCACAAGGCGATGCGCTACTCGCTGTTCGCCGGCGGGAAGCGGATGCGCCCCGCGCTCGTGCTCGCCGCGGCAGAGGCCTGCGGCGGGGACCCCAAAGAGGCGATGCCGCTCGCCTGCGCGGTCGAGTGCATCCACACCTATTCGCTGATCCACGACGATCTCCCGGCGATGGACAACGACGACTTCCGTCGCGGGAAGCCGACCAACCACAAGGTCTTCGGCGACGGCATCGCCGTTCTGGCCGGGGATGCCCTCCTGACCCAGGCCTTCGAGATCGCCGCACAGGCCAGATCCTGGCCCCGGTACTCTCACCGCGACCTGGTCCTGGAGATCGCCAAGGCCTCCGGCTCCCTGCAGCTGATCGCCGGCCAGGTGGCCGATCTGGAAGGCGAGGGCAAGACGGTGTCCCTCGCGCAGCTCCAGTACATCCATGAGCGGAAGACGAGCGCCCTCCTGTGCTGCTCGGTCCGGCTCGGGGGCATGAGCGCGAACTGCACCCCGGCCCAGCTCCAGGCCCTCACCGACTTCGGCTACAACGTCGGCCTCGCGTTCCAGGTGATCGACGACATCCTCGACGTTACGCAGTCGACCGAGACCCTCGGCAAGACGGCGGGCAAGGATGTCGCGGCACAGAAGGCGACCTATCCCCGCCTGGTCGGTCTTGAGAAATCGAAGAAGATTGCGGCCTCCCTCACGGCCAAGGCGTTCGCCGCCCTCAAGCCGTTCCGAGGACGGGCGGTCGCCCTCGAGGCCCTCGCCAAATACCTGCTCGAGCGGGATCGGTGACGGTCGACTCCGGGAGAGACCAGGTCTCCTTCATCCCACTCCCGATCCACCGGGTGCCGTGCCGTGCGGGAACGAGGGTCGAAGGGTGCATACCCACCCAGGAACGGACCCCGATGGCCCGGAAGGCGGGCCTGTCCATGTCTCGACCATCCCACCGCGACACAAAAAAGGCGCGACCGTCTCCGGTCGCGCCTTGATGGACCCGGAAAACCGGGTGGCAGGGCGAGGGCCTACTGCTTGTTCTTCTCCTCGGCCGCCGCGAAGGCGTGCTCGAGGGCGACCAGATCCTCGCCGGGCTTGAGCTGATCGAGGAGCTTCTGCTCCTCCTTGAGCTGCTCGGTGGAGTAGTTGGCCGCCTTGATCGACAGACCGATGCGACGATCGGCACGGTCGATCTTGATGACGCGCGCGGTGACCTCATCACCGACCTTGAGGACGTTCTTGATCTTGTCGACACGGTCCTCGCTGACCTGGGAGATGTGCACCAGGCCGTCGATGTCGTGCTCGAGGCCGACGAACGCGCCGAAGCTGGCGAGCTTGGTGACCTTGCCCTTGACCAGGTCGCCGACCTTGAAGAGGTCGTCGATCTTCTCCCAGGGATCCGTGCCGAGCTGCTTCATGCCCAGCGAGATCCGCTGGTTGGACTTGTCGACCTCCAGCACGGTGGCCTCCACGACGTCGCCCTTCTTCACAACCTCGCTCGGGTGGTTGATCTTGCGGGTCCACGACATGTCCGAGACGTGGATCATGCCGTCGAGCCCCTCCTCCAGCTCGAGGAACGCCCCGTAGCTGGTGAGGTTGCGGATCGTGCCCTTCACCATGGTGCCCGGCGGGTACTTGGTGTGGGCGACGTCCCACGGGTTGGTCTCCAGCTGGCGGACGCCGAGGCTGATCTTCTGTTCCTCACGGTTGATGCCGAGGACGACCGCCTCGATCTCCTGGCCGACCTTGAGGACGTCCGAGGGCTTGGCGATACGCTTGGTCCACGAGAGCTCCGTGACGTGCACGAGACCCTCGACACCGGGCTCGAGCTCCACGAACGCGCCGTACGGCACGAGATTGACCACCTTGCCCTTGACCTTCGCGCCGAGGGGGAACTTCGACTCGATGCTGTCCCACGGATTGGCCTCCTTCTGCTTGAGACCGAGGGAGACGCGCTCCTTCTCGCGGTTGATGTCGAGGATGACGACGTCGATCTCGGCACCGACCTTGAGCATCTCGCTCGGGTGGGAGATGCGGCCCCAGGACATGTCGGTGATGTGGAGCAGACCATCGAGGCCGTTGAGGTCGATGAACGCACCGAAGTCGGTGATGTTCTTGACCACACCCTTGCGGATGTCGCCAGGGACGAGCTCCTGGAGGAGCACGGCGCGGCGGGCACTGCGCTCGGCCTCGACCAGTTCACGACGGCTCAGCACAACGTTCTGGCGCTCCGGGTTGAGCTTCACCACGCGGAACTCGTAGGTGTTGCCCACGTAGGCGGCGAGGTTCTTGGGAGGGGTGACGTCGATCTGGGACGACGGGCAGAACGCCTCAACGCCGATATTGATGACGAGGCCGCCCTTGACGATGGACTTGACCTTGCCCTGGACGGTGCCGCCCTCGTTGCAGATGAGCTGGATGCGGTCCCAGTTCTGCTTGAACTCGGCCTTCTCCTTCGAGACGAGGATGTTGCCGTCCTTGTCCTCAGCACGCTCGACGAGAACCTCGAACTGGTCGCCCACCTTGACGGTGGAGAAGTCGGAGAACTCGGAGCCATTGACGACGCCCTCGGACTTGCCGCCGACGTCGACGATGACTTCCTTGGAACGCACCTCGATGACGGTGCCCTTGACGATCTGGCCGGTCTGAAGCGGTTTCTCGAACTGCTTCAGCATCTCGGCGAACTGCTGTGTGGTAACTGCCATAAACTGCATCAATGAACGGACGACTGACACCGGACCCTACGGGACCGGAGATTAAACGGGAGTCGGTGGCAAGGACCTTGGGGAAACGCGGTCCAGCGTGAAGACTCCGTGCCCAACACTACCCTGTTGCGGGTGAGCAACGGAGGTGAGAGGTCAGGTTGTGCGTTTAACGATTTTTTCTCAGCCTAGAACGCCACCACACTCGTGGTGACAGGCGTCGGGAAACTACCGGGGCCACAGACACGAACGCAAGCCTCCCGATCCTGCCTGTACGGATTCCCTTTGAGTCCACCCTCTCCGGTCCAACGGCGCAGTGTGGTTCAGACGGATCGGCGCTTCAGCTCTCGCCTGCGGGGACGCACCCTCTTGAACCATTCCCTATTGGGGCCCAGCGCAATCCAGTAGCGATCTGGCCCCTCGAAGTGGATGTGCTGGATCCGATGGGTTCCATCCAGGTCCAATATCCCATGGCGAATCGCCACACTTTCGGGATCGGTTGCCAGCAGCTCGTAGCTCCCGACGTCCTCCTGATCGTGAAAAATCGTCCAGATCCGGGTTGGGGTATAGGTGATGGTAAGGTGACCGAAAATGTCCAGGAACCTGCGGCGCTTCTCCGGCGTGAGACGCTTTCGAAAACGCCACTCCGCTACCGTCGCTTCCCGGTCGGATTGCCACGTTCCAAGAAGCCGAAGGTCCGTCCTGGGGCGCTTCGACATGGCACTCGCCGTTCCTCGCCGCTGTCTGGAGGCCATACCCGCTCAGCGTCCTGCGGTGAGCGTCTTCCGCCGGTACACCTTGTCGGCGTTGCAGACGTAGAGCCACGCGTGGTCCGGGCCACCGAAGGCACAACTGACGATACCCTTGTCCTGGGGCTTCCCGATCACCCCGCCCAGACGCCCCGTCGCATCGAGGACCTGGATGCCGACGTAGGACGTCACGTACGCCCGCCCCTCGCGGTCCGTGGTCGATCCGTCCCCGCCGCTGTCCGCCTTGCCCGGGGGCACACGAAGGGTGGCGAGCCGCTCGCCACCGGTGAGGGACCCGTCGTCCGCCACCAGGAAATTCCAGACATTTGTCCCGCCATATTCGCTCACCCAAAGCTGACGCTGGTCCGGGCTCAACGCGATGCCATTGGGAGACTTGATGCCACCCGCGACGGGATGGGGACGGGACAATCCCCGGGCGGAGGTCGGCACCGCGACCACCTGACCCGCCCCGGTGTCGGTGAAGTAGATCCAGCCCGACTTCGACACGGCCAGGTCGTTCGGCTGCACGTCCGTGGCGACGGTCTCAACCTTCCGGGTACCGGGGTCAATCCTCACGATGCGCTTCTCCTTTGCATCCCCTTGGGTGGCCGCGTAGATGAATCCATCGGGGCCGAACTTCAGTCCGCTGATTTTCGGTCCGTTCTCCAGCCAGACCGTCGCCTTGGACTCGCCGACACCCACCCGGTACACGTTGCCCTTCGGAAGATCGGCGAAGTAGAAGTTCCCAGCGGCATCACTGCCGGCGGCGTCGGTGAAGCCATATCCCTCACCCACAAGATGCCAGTCCCCCGGGGACCCTCCGCCGGGCAGGATGTTCGACAACGCCTCGTCGCCCCGGTAGTTGTCCTTCGTCTGGGGCGCCGGCAGGGCGGCCAGCTCGGGACGCCACAGCCATCGCAACGACTCGGGCAGGATGGCTCCGCCGTGCTTGCCGTTATGCCCCCCGTCCCCAAAGACGAATCGGTGATCATATCCGGCGAAGGCCAGGGCACTGGCCATCTGCTGGTTCGCGAGCGGCCAGTTGCCATGGAGGTTGTTGAGGTCGTTCGACCCGTCCTGGAGGAAGACACGGATCGGCTTCCGCTCGGTCTTCCGGATCTGCCCCGGGATGACATCCCCGCCCCGGATGTTCACAAAGCTACCAATCTGGCTGAGGACCTTGCCGAACTGATCCGGACGCTCCCAGGCCGCGGTCCAGGCACAGATGCCGCCGCTGCTCATCCCAGCAATCGCACGATTCCGGGGATCCGTGCTCAGGTTGAGATCATATTTGCGGACAACGAACGGCAGGAGCTCCTCCGCAAGGAACCGGGCATAGGCGTCGCCAAGGGAGTCGTATTCGAAGCTGCGGTTGCTGCGGTTGCCCCAGCCGTTGGCAGCGGGAGCGTTGGTCCCGCGGTGACCCGGGTTGATGAACACGGCCACCGTCACGGGCATGTCCCCTTTGGCAATCAGGTTGTCGAATACGATCGGCACCCGCTGTTGGCCTTTCTCGTCGACGTATGCATGGCCATCCTGAAACACCATGAGCGCGGCCGGCTTGGCGGCAGAGTACTGCGACGGGATGTAGACCCAGCCATCGCGTGAAGTCTCTGGGAAGACCTTGGAGTCGTTGAACTGGAACGCCTCGACCCGTCCCTGCGGCACCCCGGGAGCCCGCTCCTGGGATTCAGGACCAAGGGGGTAATTGTCGGCTGCTCGGAGGACTCCGGAACAGGTCAGGACACAGAAAAGGGCGATGACACCGCGTGGGAAAGACATGTCTCAGAACTGCCATGGGATGTCGCCGAACGGAAGCCTCGAGTGGGTGGGTGACGCCGTGTCCTGCGGCGCTGGGCTCGACCGCGACCGCACACCCCAGGTGCCGCATTCTCCAACCCTCCAGAACTCACTGGAAGATCCAGGCAAGGTCGAGCGTCCGGTGGCTGCACCCGGTGCAGCCAGTGACGCAGGGCACTGCATCACCCACCCGTGCAGTACTCACCCACCGACCTGCAGCACGCAGTCCGTCGATCTCACCTCTCCACCCGCCCCAGCCTCACCACCAGCGACTCGTAGCCCACCACACGACGGTACCGGCTCTCCTCCTCTACCCGGTCCACCGCCTGCTGGACCTCGATGCGACCGACACGGTCCGTGCAGCCCTGGATCAGACTCCGCAACAGCAGTCGGGCATGGGCTGCGCCCAGACAGAAGTGCGCCCCGCTGCCAAACGCCATGTGCGGATTCGGCTTCCGGTCCAACCGGACCTCCTCCGGAGCCTCGAAGGTCGCCTCATCCCGGTTGGCCGACGCCCAACACAGGGAGGCGCGTCCGTTCGGCGGAACCTCATGCCCCTGGACATCGGTCGACACCGGACAGACCCGTCCAATATGGGTCAGTGGCGACACCACCCGCAGGAATTCCTCAACCGCCAGCACGATCCGCTTGGGATCTGCCCGCAGGAATTCCAATGCCTCGGTCCGCTTTCCGAGATAGCCGAACACTGACGACACCATGTGGATTACCGTATCCCGTCCGCCAGCGAAGGTGAGGTTGGCGAAGCCCATCTGCTCGTCCCGGGTCAGCGGACGCCCTTTGAAAGTCGCCTGGCACAACGCACTGAAGAAGTCGTCCCCGGGATTCTTCTGGGCCCGGTCCAACTGCCCGTGCAGATAGGTTTCAAGGGCGGCACCCTTGCGTTCCCCAGAGGCCCCGTCCTTGAACACGTGGGTGCCCCAACCGATCCAGGTCTGCGCCTCCGACTCCGGCACGTTGAGGAGATAGGTCAGGGCGCGGGATTGGAAGGGCAGCGCGAACTCGCGGACGATCTCGATCGAGGGTCGGTCGAGGGCATCCGACAGCAGCTCCGCGACCAGAGAATCGACCCGGGCCACCATGGCCGGGTCCTTCGACCGCTGGAAGAAGGGCTCCACGATCGCCCGATACTCGGTGTGTTCCGGCGGATCCGTCTCGACCGGGATCTGGCGCATGGTCCGATACGCCTCCTCGGACGGGATCGGCACCCGGAACGGGGCATTCGAGCTGAACGTCTTCCAGTCCTTGGCCGCCCGGCGGACATCCTCGTGGCGGAGGATCATCGGGACTTCCTCGCCCTGGAACTCGCCAACAAAGAGGCCCGACTCGCGTCGGGCCTTCTGGAACGGATCAGGTGAGGGATCCATGGAGATGAACTGCAGGCTGGGAACAGTCCCGAGCTTCAGCGATTGGGCTGCGGGGTGTAGCGCAGGTAGGGCTTCACGGTCCGGAAGCCCTTCGGGAACAGCGTCTTCGCCTCCTCGTCCTTCACGGCGGGCGTGATGATGCAGTCCTGTCCATCCTTCCAGTCGGCCGGCGTGGCAACACGGAACTTGGAGGTGAGCTGGAGCGAGTCGATCACCCGGAGGAGCTCGATGAAGTTGCGGCCGGTGGAGGCCGGATAGGTGATCGTCAGTTTGATCTTCTTGTCCGGGCCGATGATGAAGACGGAGCGGACGGTCATCTTGTCGTCGGCGTTCGGGTGGATCATGTCGTACGCCGTGGCCACAACACGGTTGGGATCGGCGATGATCGGGAAGTTGACCGTAGTCGACTGCGTCTCGTTGATGTCCTTGATCCAGCCGTGGTGGGACTCAATGGGGTCGACACTGACGGCGGCAACCTTGACGTTCCGCTTCTGGAACTCGGCCATGAGCTTGGAGGTTGCACCCAGTTCAGTGGTGCAAACCGGGGTGTAGTCGGCCGGGTGGGAAAACAGGATGCCCCAGGAATCTCCAAGCCATGTGTGGAAGTCGATCGTTCCCTCGGTGGTCTCAGCGGTGAAGTTCGGTGCGATGTCGCCCAGTCGAAGTGCCATAGGTCGTGACGTGTTGCGGTTTGTGTGGAGAGGAAGACTACGCGGGTGGAGGGTTCTGGCAATGCTTCGGAGAGGCCTGAACCAACGCCGGACGCCATCAAAAACCGGACCCAGCTGCCGACTCAGGTCAGGAACATCTTGATCGCGACCGCCGCAAGGATGATGGCGAGGCCCACGCGCACGACCTGCATCGGGGCCCGGGTGCTGATCCAGGAACCCAAGAGCACTCCCGGGATCGATCCGATCAGAAGGTTCACTAGCAACCCGTAGTTCACGTTTCCCAGGGCGAGATGCCCCAGCCCGGCGATCAGCGTGAGCGGGATGGCATGGGCGAGATCCGTACCGACCAGCCGACTTGGGTTCAGGCGGACCGGATAAAGGTAAACCAGCATCACGGTCCCGAGCGCCCCTGCACCGACCGAGGTCAGGGTCACCAGCACCCCAAGGATTGCCCCCGCTAGTACGGTCAGGGCCGCCTGGGAACGCCGAAGTCGGTCCGTGACGCCGGGCTGTCCCCGACGTCCCAGCTGCTGGAGCCAGTCCTTCGAAAGGATGCCAACCGAGGTGATGACCAGAGCCACCGCCACAGCGTGAATCAGAAACCCACTCCGGATTTGAACCGTGGAGGTCAGGGTCATCCAGGCCAGCGTCGCAGCCGCCGCCGGCAGGCTGCCGAAAGCCAAGCGCCCCACCACCGACCAGTCGACCGTCCCATATCGATGGTGGACAACAGTTCCAAAGACCTTGGTTAGGGCAGCGTACAGAAGGTCGGTACCCACCGCCGTCTGCGGTGCCACCCCGAACACTAGCACTAGGATCGGGGTCATAAGCGCACCCCCACCCACCCCCGTCGCACCCACTACAGTGCCAACCAGAAGTCCAGCAATTGCATTGGGTATACTGAGATCCACGGGACGAAGTCGGTACGGTGGAGGAACAGGCAGCGCGGAACAAGGATTCAGCAGACTGCTCGATGAACCACTACGTTCCAGACCCCAACTCGACTGCGGAAGAAACCCATTCCACATATTCCCTATTGACTCGATGTAGTTTAGTCTCACGATGCGGAAGCCGTGCAGGGAAAACGCTGGTTCATGTTGGGTTGGGTAGGGTTGATCGCGCTGTTGGGCGCGGGCTGCCAACCCGAGGGCGTGCCCCGCAACAAGACGGGGCAACCGCAGCTGCTCAACGCCTCGTTTGACCTGGGACGGGAGCTCTTCGGCGCTCTCAATGCGGGATTCAAACCGTGGTACCGGGCCCGTACAGGGCAGGACATCGATGTCGTCAACTCCCACGCCGGGGCCAGCAAGCAGGCCCGGGCGGTGGTTGATGGACTCGACGCCGACGTGGTCACCCTCAACACGGTGAGCGACGTCGACTTCATCGCCCGACGCGGCCGTCTCATGCCAGAGGACTGGCGTTCCCTGTTCCCCAACCACTCGGCCCCCTACTCCACCGTCGTGCTCTTCCTGGTCCGCGAGGGCAATCCGCGTCACATCCGGGACTGGGATGATCTGGTGCAACACGGGGTGACGATCACCCTCCCCAATCCCAAGACCAGCGGCACCGGGCGCAATGCCTACCTATCGGCCTGGGGCCATGCCCTGCGGAAGTCCGGGGGCGATGAGGCCCAGGCACGAGCCTTCGTGGCCAAATTGTTCTCCCATGCCCCGGTCCTCGATACGGGTGGACGTGGCGCGACGATCACGTTCGTGCAACGCCGGATGGGGGACGTCCTAATCACCCTCGAGGCCGAACTCGCCTCCATCCAAAAGGAATACCCGAAGGCCCGCTTCGAGACGGTGATTCCTGGATCGAGCCTCAACGTGGAGATGCCGGTGGCCGTCGTGGAACGGATCGCCCGCAAACACCAGCTGCTCGATGCCGCCCGGGATTACGTCGAGTACCTCTACACTCCTGAGGCCCAGGAGATCATGGCCCGGCTTCACTTCCGTCCGCACAACAAGGAAGTCCTGGCCAGACATCGACACGAGTTCCCTCCCATCACCCTGATCGATGTCGACCGGGATCTCGGGGGATGGGATGCCGTCATGAAACAGCACTTCGCCGAGGGCGGCCTCTTCGACGAGATCCACCAGAACCAGCGCTGATCCGGATGTCCTCCCCCCGCCCACGAGTCCTGCCCGGCTTCCGCCTCACCTTGGGGTTCACGGTCTTCTACCTGAGCCTCCTGTTGCTGATCCCCCTGGGAGCCCTGCTGCTGCGCTCCACCCAGCTGGGCTGGGCGGAGTTCTGGCACCATGTGAGCAGTCCCCGGGCCCTCGCCGCCTATCGGCTCACCTTCACCGCCTCGGCCCTTGCAGGCCTGATCAATGTCGTCGGAGGTACCCTGCTGGCCTGGGTGCTCACACGGTACACGTTCCCGGGGCGTCGATTCCTCGATGCCCTCATCGATGTCCCCTTCGCCCTGCCCACCGCCGTAGGGGGACTCGCCTTGGCGAGCGTCTACTCGCCCACCGGATGGATGGGGCGTTGGTTCGCCCCTGGAAGTGCGCTGGGGGATCTCTTCGGCCCCGATGGACTCAAGCTGGCCTACTCCCGGATCGGCGTGGTGATCGCCCTCACCTTCGTCAGCCTGCCCTTCGTGGTCAGAACGGTTCAGCCGGTCCTGGAGTCGCTCGACCGCAGCATCGAGGAAGCCGCCGCCTGTCTGGGAGCCGGACGCGGACGCACCTTCCTGACGGTAATCCTGCCGGCCCTCATTCCCTCGATCCTGACCGGGTTCACCCTCGCCTTCGCCCGGGCGGTGGGTGAGTTCGGCAGCATCCAGTTCATCTCCAGCAACGTGCCCTTCAAGACCCAGATCGCCCCACAGCTCATCATCGAGAAGCTCGACGCCTACGAACTCGAGGGGGCGGTCGCCATCGCCGTGTTCCTCCTGGGTGTCTCCTTCGTGATCCTCGCCGCCATCAACCTGCTCGAGGGCTGGACGCGGCGCTTCCAATCGTGACATGGCCGGCCACGTCTCCCACCACTCCAGCAGCCACGCACCGGCCTCGGGTCCGACCGAGAGCCTCGCCATCCGCTGCCTGCTCATCGGACTGGCCCTCGTGTTCGTCGGCCTATTCCTGCTGCTACCGCTCGCCAGCGTCTTCAGTGAGGCCTTCGGACGGGGTCTGAAACCCTATCTCGACGCGCTGCGCGATCCCCGGACGCTGGCCTCGCTCCGGCTCACCGTGCTGCTGGCGGTCATCGTGGTCCCGCTCAACACCGTCTTCGGTGTGGCCGCCGCGTGGGCGATCACCCGGTTCCGGTTCCCCGGAAAACCCCTACTCGTCACTCTGATCGACCTGCCGTTCGCCATCTCGCCTGTGGTGGTCGGGGTCATGCTCCTCGTCCTGTTCGGAGCCCAGGGATACTTCGGCCCGTGGCTGCGCGAGCACGACTTCCGGATCGTCTTTGCCCTCCCGGGAATGGTCCTCGCCACCCTCTTCGTGACGATTCCGTTCGTCGCCCGGGAACTGATCCCCCTGATGCAGTCGCGGGGGCCTGATCTTGAAGAAGCCGCCCTGACCCTCGGGGCAAGCGGATGGCAGACCTTCTGGCATGTCACGCTGCCGGGCGTCCGCTGGGCCGTCCTCTATGGCGTCATCCTCGCCAATGCCAGGGCCATGGGGGAATTCGGTGCCGTCTACGTTGTCAGCAAACCCGTACCGGGCGAGATCCCGCTCGCCCTCTGGGTCGACACCCTCAATTCCGAACACCAGGGCACAGCTGCCTTCGCCGTCGCCAGTCTCCTGACCTTCCTCGCCATCGCCACCCTCGTCGTCAAGGCTTGGCTGGAGTCCCGCCAGCATCGCGAGATGGCCCGTGGCCAATCCTCCCACACCGAATGAGCATCGAACTCCGCTCTGTCTCCAAACGGTTCGGCGACGTCGCCGCCGTCGACCAGGTCTCCTTCTCGGTCGCCGACCGCGAGCTCGTCGCCCTCCTCGGTCCCAGCGGCGGAGGCAAGACGACCGTGCTTCGCATGATTGCCGGACTGGAGACTCCGTCCGCCGGAGACCTCTTCATCGGAGGACGCCGCGTCAATGAGGTCCCCGTCCAGGACCGCAACATCGGCTTCGTCTTCCAGAACTACGCCCTGTTCCCGACGATGACGGTGGCCGACAACATCGCCTTCGGCCTCAAGGTCCGGAAGTGGAAGCCCGCCGAGTCCTCCGCCCGGGTGGAGGAGCTGCTGGGGGTGTTTGGCCTCGAGGGCCTCGCCCGCCGATTCCCCCACCAACTCTCCGGCGGCCAACGCCAGCGTGTCGCCATCGCCCGCGCCCTGGCACCCCGTCCCCAGCTGCTCCTCCTCGACGAACCCTTCGCCGCCGTCGATGCCAAGATCCGACAGGAACTCCGCGAATGGCTGGTCCGCCTCCACAACGAGCTCCACGTCACGACGCTCTTCGTCACCCATGACCAGGAAGAGGCGATGGAGGTCGCGAGCCGGATTGTGATCTTCAGCCGCGGTCGGCTCGAACAGATTGGAAGCCCCCGCGAGGTCTACGAGCAGCCGGCGAATGAGTTCGTCGCCCGGTTCATCGGTGTACTCAATGTCCTTGAGGGCCCCGTCCAGAACGCCGAGGCCCGCGTCGGAGAGCTCGTCTTCCCGTCCCACGGCATTCCCGACGGCGGCACCCTCCGGATCGGCTTCCGCCCCTATGCGGTCCAGATGTCCCGGAACCTCGGGGAATTCCGCTACACCGCCACCCTACGACACACCTACTTCCTCGGTATCCTGCTGCGAGTCGAGATCGAGTTGGATTCCGGGCTGGTGATCAAGGCGCGCATCACCAAGGAGGACTATGCCCGGCTCGGCCTCGCCGATGGGGTGCGTGTCAGCTTCCAGATCCGCGAATACCGCGTCCTGTCCTCCGAGGCGGGACCTCTCCCCCCGGAGGTCCAAGTCCCCAGTCAACCCCACATCGCCGAGGGCATCTGACCCCTCGCACACCGCCATGCCCACGCCCCCACACACTCCCGTTTTGAATCCGCCCGCTTCCACGCCGGACTGGCTGGGTGTCGTCACCGCTAAGGTCGACGCCCTCCGTTTTGGAGTCGTCCAGATCACGGTCCACGAGGGCCGCGTCACGCAGGTCGACGTCGCCGAGAAGACCCGTTTCCCCTGTTCTCCACGACCCCGGACCGTTGATCCGGATTGATTCTTTTCCGCCGACCGCAACCACGGAGGCCTAACACCATCCACCCGCGTCCCCACCGGACCACCGGAGGCACGTCATGAACACTCCCTATCCATGCCTGTGCCACAGACCCGTATCGCGTCGGCCCCTCGTGCCGCCTTCACCCTGATCGAACTGCTGGTCGTCATCGCCATCATCGCCATCCTGGCCGGAATGCTCCTACCCGCCTTGGCCAAAGCCAAAGCCACCGCCAACCGAGCCCGCTGCCTGTCCAACGTGCGCCAGATCGGACTGGCCTACATGGCCTACGCGCTCGACAGCAACGACCGGCTCCCCGCCAGCGTCACGGAGCGCACCGCACCCGCGGGAACCCCGGACACCGCCGAGGCCCGTGCACCCTACTCCTATCGGCAGATCCTGATGCCCTACGTGGGCAATGCCACCAATGTGTTTCGTTGCCCAAAGGGACCCAAGTGGGAAGCACCCAAGACCGGGGCCTGGTTCACCACCGACTACGGCAACAACCACAACGAATCGAATCTCGAGAACGCCTCCCAGCGCGCCTGGTATCAGGCCAACCCGGATTTCGGATTCAACGAGACCACCCCGCTGTCCTCCTTCGCCCTCCCTTCGCAATTCATTCTCCTCGGCGATGCCGGACGTGCCAATGGCTCCCCATCCCGAGGCGGCCTCTACCCACAACCCTGGGCTTTCGACGATGCCTCGTCAGGCAACCAACAGGCGCGCCTCCTTGGACGGCATGACGGCAAGGCCAACCTGACTTATGCCGATGGCCATGCCGAGAACCAGCGCACGAACCAGACCTGGCGCAGCTACCAGGACAACGACTGGCGCCGCTACCAGATCACCACGGGCCTGCAATAGGCGGAACGGACACCGCGCCCGCTGTCGCGGAGGGCCGGCCGCATCTGGATCGGCTCAGCTCCAGAGCGTCCGGACCTTCGCGAGGGCTTCGTCAAGGCGGCTGGCGTCCTTGCCTCCGCCACGAGCGTTGTCAGGGCGACCGCCCCCCTTGCCGCCCACGATGGGGGCGATGGTCTGGATGATCTTGCCAGCAGCCGCCTTAGCGTTGAATTCCGGGGTCACAGCCGCGACCAGCGACACGGCGCCGCCCGCGTGGCCACCTAGGACGATCACCCCCTGGAACGATCCCTTCAGGGCATCGGCCACGGCCTGGAGAGTGTCTCCATCGGCTGAACCCAGGTTGGCAATCAACGCCGGTACGCCGTTCACGGTCTCGGCTCGCGACAGAAGGTCCTTGGCCTGACCGGCCGCCTCCCGCTGCTGGGCCGCCTTCAGCGCCTTCTCCAGATCGCGCTGATGGGCGAGCAGGGCATCGACCTTCTTCTCCAGCTCGTGGATCGGTGCCCCGAGCCGACCCGCCAGGCTGCGGATGAGAGACTGGTCGTCGACCGTCCGACGCCACGCCTCCAGGCCAGCCACCGCCTCGATGCGGCGGACTCCAGCAGCGATCGCGTTCTCGCCCACGATGCGGAACAACCCGATCTCACCGGTCGACCGGGCATGGGTGCCACCACACAACTCCATGGAGTAGCCATCGAGACCGCCGGAACGCCCGCCGATCTGCACCACGCGGACGTGTTCCCCATATTTGTCACCGAACACCTGCATGATGTCCTTGCGCGACTTCACATCGGCATAGGGCACCTCGGACCAGCTGATGCCGCCGTTCTCAACGATCCGCTCGTTGACCATCCGCTCGATGTCGGCCACCTGGGCCGCGGTCAACGGACCGCTGTTGAAGTCGAACGTCAGCTTCTCCGGGGTGACCAGGGATCCCTTCTGGGTGGCCTCGCGGTTGACCACCTCGTGAAGCGCCCAATGGAGCAGATGGGTGACCGAGTGATGCCGCTGGATCGCCGCACGACGGCCGGCGTCGACCCGCAGCTCGACCCGTTGTCCCACCGCCGGAGCCTCCTCGCCCTCGATGAAATGGAGCCAAGTGGGGCCCGACTTCTGGGTATTTACCACCCGCCACAGCTGGCCGGACCCAGTGATCTCGCCGGTGTCGCCCACCTGGCCACCCATCTCGGCGTAGCAGGCGGAACGGTCAAGGACCACGACGGTCTTGTCCTTGAGCTGCACCACCTCCTGCACCTCCGCGGCGATGGCGAGGTCGTCGTACCCGAGGAACTGCGTCGGTGTCTTGGTCTCGATCTGCGAGAGCTCGATGACGGACTTCTTCTGCGCGGCTCGGGCCCGTGACTTCTGCTGCTCCATCAGCGCATCAAAGCCAGCAACGTCGACCGTCAACGCCTTCTCGCGTGCCATGAGCTGGGTGAGGTCCAGCGGGAACCCCTGCTCGTCGTACAACCGGAACGCAAAGGCACCGGAGATCTCACGCGAGGCCCCGGCGGCGTGGAGTCGGGCCACTTCCTCGGCGAACAACGCGATACCCTTGTCGAGCGTGCGGTTGAAGGCCTCCTCCTCGCGACGCAACACCTCCTTCACATGCTGCTGACGAGACCGGATTTCCGGGAAGACATCCCCCATGGTCCGGGCCAAGACATCGACCAGCTTGTAGAAGAACGGCTCGTGGAACCCGAGGGTCCGGCCATACCGGACGGCACGGCGCAGGATGCGGCGCAGGACGTAGTTGCGGTCCGTGTTGCCGGGCTGGATGCCATCGGCGATGGCGAAACTCAGGGTGCGGATGTGGTCAGCGATGACCCGGAACGCAACATCCGTGGCGATCTGGGAGGTCGAGTCGGCGAGCTTGGTCGGATCCGACGGCAGGGTGCTGCCGTACTTCTTGCCGCTCATCGTCTCGAGCTCGTCGAAGATCGGCCGGAAGATGTCGGTCTCGTAGTTGGAGATCTGGGCGTGGACGAAGTCGGTGAAGTTCTTTGTGCCCTGGATGATCGAGCTGACCCGCTCGAAGCCCATGCCCGTGTCGACGTGCTTGGCGGGCAGGGGGCTGAAGGTCTTGTCGGGGTTCGCGTTGAACTGGATGAAGACCAGGTTCCAGATCTCAATGCACTCGGCGGTGCCCTTGTTGACCAGCAGCCCGCGAGTGTCACCGCTCGGGGTCAGGTCTACGTGCAACTCGGAACACGGACCACAGGGGCCGGTGTCGCCCATCATCCAGAAATTGTCCTTCTTGTTGCCGTTGACGATGTGCACGGCGGGGTCGAGACCGACCGCGCGGAACTTCTCGGCCCAGATTCCCCACGCCTCCTCGTCCCGGTCGGCGGGATCGCCGATGGATTTGTCGGGATTGTAGATGGTGGCGTACAGGCGACTTGGCGGAAACTTCCAGATCTCCACCACCAGCTCCCAGGCCCAGTCGATGGCTTCCTTCTTGAAGTAGTCGCCGAACGACCAGTTCCCGAGCATCTCGAAGAACGTGTGGTGGTAGGTGTCGAGCCCGACGTCATCGAGGTCGTTGTGCTTACCGCCGGCGCGGATGCACTTCTGGGTGTCAGCCGCCCGGGTGTCGCTACCGGGCGTCACCCCGGCCCAGCGCGAGACATCGGCACGACGCTCCCCGAGGAAGATCGGCACGAACTGATTCATGCCGGCGTTGGTGAACAGCAGGTTCGGGCTGTCGGGCATGAGGCTCGAGCTGGGCACGATCGTGTGCTGCTTTGAGCGGAAGAAATCGAGGAATGACTGGCGGATCTGGGCTGAGGTCATGGCGCAAGAGTCCGGGGGGCTCGGGACCACGCGGGTGGGCGTACCACGGCCTCCGGACGGAGCGGCGAACCTAGGCCAAGCCCACCGCCCCGCGCTAGGGGTTAGTTGCGGGAGAGAGGACTCACACGGGGCCGCGGAGACACGGAGGGAGGACACGGAGAAGGATGAGGGACAGAAGAAACACCGGTAGGGCTGCGATTCCTCGCGGCCCCATCTCGATCCGATGTGCGTCGTGCACCCGTGAAGGCGGACGGGCTCCTCTCACGCGTCAGAGTAACCCGGCTGGGGCGACCGGTTTCGTCACTCCTCACGGATCTAGATGGGGACGCCACGGAGGTTGTCCCTTGACTGGGCGCTACCGCGCCCAGTGATGCAGGGCACTGCCTCACCCACCCGCCTTCAGCCTGCGGATCGGGCAACCGACGCCAAACCCCTCGTCCTCTCTTCCCGTCTCTCCCGGTCATTCCTCCGTGTCTCCGCGTCCCCGTGTGAGTCCCACTCTTCGCTCTTCGCTCCGTCGCTCCCCGACCCTATCCTGCCCCCCGGATGAGCAAACGGTTCTATCTCACCACCGCGATCGATTACGTGAACGGTGCCCCCCATCTCGGCCACGCCTACGAGAAGGTCATCGCCGACGTCATCGCCCGTGCCCGCCGTTCGATGGGACAGGACGTCTTCTTCCTGACCGGTCTCGACGAACACGGCCAGAAGGTCCAGCAGGCCGCCGAGGCCGAGGGACGCGATCCGCAGACCTATTGCGATGCCCTCGCCGTGCAGTGGCGGGAGTTCGTTCAGAACCTCGGCATCTCCAACGACGACTTCATCCGCACCACCGACACGCGCCACAAGGTGGTCGTGACTGCGATCCTCAACCGCCTCCACCAGGCCGGCCACTTCTACAAGGCCGGCTACGAAGGCTGGTACTCGGTGAAGGAGGAGACATTCCTTACCGACAAGGACCAGAACCCCGACGGCACCTGGGATCCCCGATGGGGCCAGGTGGTCCGGCTCAAGGAGGAGAACTGGTACTTCCGGCTGAAGGAACATCAGGACTGGCTGCTTCAGCACCTCGACGCCCATCCCGAGTTCATCCAGCCCGCGACCCGGCGGAACGAGATCCTGGGATTCCTCCGCAGTCAGCCGCTCGAGGACCTCTGCATCAGCCGTCCGAAAGCCCGGCTCAGCTGGGGCATCCCGCTGCCCTTCGATCCGGACTATGTGAGCTACGTCTGGTTCGACGCCCTGATTAACTACCTGTCCGTGCCGGTATCGCGCGGCGACGCCGCGGCCATGGCCACAGAACTCGGACAACCGAAAACCGACTTCTCATCGTGGCCCGCAGACCTGCACATCATCGGGAAGGACATCGTCAAGTTCCACGCCGTCTACTGGCCCATCATGCTCAAGGCCCTCGGCGCTCCCCTGCCCCGCACGCTGTTGGTCCACGGCTGGTGGCAGAAGGATGGCCAGAAGCTGAGCAAGTCCACCGGCAACGTGGTCGACCCAGCCGCGGTGATCGGGGAGTGGGGGCTCGATGCCTTCCGGTACTATCTAATCCGGGAGCTCGCGATCGGGCCCGACGGCAACTGGACCGACGAAGGATTCCGGGCCCGGTACAATGCGGAACTCGCCAACGGTCTCGGCAACCTGCTGAACCGGGCGTTGAACATGCTCAACAAGTACCGCGGCGGCCAGGTGCCGGCGACGTCCCGAGAGCTGGAGGCCGACACCGTCCAGGCTGTCGCCGCCGCGCGGAGCAGCCTCGAGGCGAGTGATCTTCAGGACGCCCTCGTCGCAATCTGGAACCTCGTGAACCGGGCCAACCTGTATGTCGAGCAGACGGCCCCGTTCCGTCTCGCAAAGGATCCAACCCAGGCGGCACGTCTCGACGAGGTGCTCTACAACCTCGTGGAGATCTGTCGCATCCTGGCCGTGATGCTGAACCCGTTCATGCCGGCGGCCTCGGCCAAGATCTGGGCCCAGCTCAACCTGCCGGCCAGCGATCTCACCTGGAGTCTCACCACCTGGGGCGGACTCCAGCCCGGACACCAGGTCGGTGCACCACAACCGCTCTTCCCACGGAAGGACCTCGCCCCGAAATGAGCGAGAGCCCCTCAACACTGGGGACTCCGGCCCCCATCGCCCCCACACCACGGGTCGGCGACCGCGTCACACTCGAGATCCACGACCTCGCGTTCGGCGGCGAAGGCGTTGGCCGGCTTGGCGAGTTCGTCGTGTTCGTCCCGTTCGTCTGCCCTGGCGAACGCGTCGAGGTGAAGCTCACCGAGGTGAAGAAGACCTTCGCCCGGGCCAGCCTGGTCCGACTGCTCACGACGGCCCCGGAACGGGTCGAACCTCGATGCGAACACTTCGGTGAGTGCGGAGGCTGCCAGTACCAGCATCTTGACTACACCGCGCAGCTGCGCTGGAAGCGCAAGCAGATCACCGACCTCTTCGAACGTGTGGGCGGCTTTGCCAACCCACCGATCCGCGAGGTGATTCCCTGCCCCCAGCCTTACGGCTACCGCAACCGAATCCTGGTGCGAAGCCAGTGGAACGGTCCGGCGCGGAAGCTCAACTTGGGGTATGTCCGGTCCGACTGCGGCCTGGTGTGCGACATCCACTCCTGCGCCATCGCGGAACCTGCGCTGAACGAGGCGCTGCAGCACTGGCGTCGGAACCCGCCTCCGAAGGGTGGCATCAAGACGGTGCTGAGGCTGCCCGCGGAGGGCTGGACGGTCCCTGAACACAGCTTCTTTCAGAACAACTTCTTCGTCCTGCCCGCCCTACTCGACGCCGTCCGGGCGCGTCTCCGGGACGCGGGCATCCGACACCTGATCGATGCCTACTGCGGGGTCGGCTACTTCAGCCTGTCGCTGGCCGCCGCGGTGGATTCCTTCCTGGGCGTCGAACTTGACGCCCCGGCCGTGAAGGCCGCCCGGGAGAACCAGGCCCGCCGCGGCATCACCAACGGGGAGTATGTCTCGGGCGACACCGACGCCCTGCTGCCGTCCCTGCTGCGCAAACTCGATGCCCAGAAGACCGCGGTCCTGCTCGATCCGCCCCGGGTGGGATGTCGTCCGCCGTCCCTCCAGGTGCTGCGCGAGACCCATCCGGCCCAGATCCTCTACGTCAGCTGCCATCCGGCCACGCTGGCCCGCGATCTGAAGCTGTTGTGTGAGGAGGGCCGCTACCAGCTGGTGGATGTCCAGCCCGTGGACCTCTTCCCCCAGACGCAGCATGTCGAATGCGTCGCCGACCTCCGTGCCACATAGGGCACGGCAACCCGCCACGCCTCTGCGTGCGGGCAACACCGGTAGGGCTGTGCTCCGTCACGGCCCCATCTCGATCCGCGACATGTGGCGGACCCGTGAAGGGGGGACGGGAACCTCACAGACGCCAGAGGAATCCGGCGGGACCGCGTGATCCGCCAAGCCTCGCTGGGAAGATGGGGACGCAACGGAGTGCGGTCCCTACCGGGGTGGGCGCTTCCGCGCCCAGTGGTGCAGGGCACTGCATCACCCACCCATGGACACCTCCGCGTCTCAGCGTGAGTCCCTTTCTCCGCTCCGGCGCTGGTCACGAGAATCCATCCCGTGACACACTCTGCGAATGATCCGATGGTTTCTGGGTTGCGCCATAGTTCTCTCCTTTGGGGTGCTGGGCTTGGCGAAGGACACCCCCGACTGGCTCGTCGACCCCTCACCCTACAAGGCTCGCATCACCTCCCGTAACGATGGGCGCGAGCTGGTGCTCGAAAACGGACTCCTCCGAAGGGTCGTGTTCCTGGGTTCCAACGCTGCGACGGTCGAGTTCTCGTCGGTCACCACCGGCGAATCCTGGCTGCGGGCGGTCAAACCTGAGGCCGTGGTGGAGATCGACGGAAAACGCTTCGAGGTGGGCGGACTCCACGGTCAGCCCAACACGGCCTTCCTCCAGACCGCCTGGCTGCGATCGATGACATCGGCACCCAATGCCTTCCACTACGTCGGTCACCAGATGGGCACACCCGTCGAGCGGATGCCCTGGAAACGGGTCCGGCACCACGCGCCAAACCTCCAATGGCCCCCGACCGGGGTCTCGCTCCGACTCGATTTCGCCGCACCGAGCGGTGGGCCAGAGGGGTTGAGGATCTCGGTCCACTACGAGCTCTACGACGGCCTTCCCTGCTACGGGAAGTGGATCTCAGTGTCGAACGCCGGTCCCCGGGCGATCCGGATTGGGCGGTATGCGAGCGACCTGTTGGCCGCGGTGGAGCGGGTGTCGGAGGTGGATGAACTGAGCAGCGAGGGGCGGACCCCACCCAACCTGCATGTCGAGACTGACATGTCCTTCGGCGGAATGATGGCCTCCGGGGCGAACCGACGGAGTTTTCGATGGCTGGAGGACCCCGAGTTCCGGACGCAGGTGAACTACGAGCGGCGCACACCCTGCCTGCTGGAGGTCGGACCCGACCTCGGACCCGGACAGGAGATCGGACCCGGACAGGTCTTCGACTCGTTCCGTGGCTGGGTGATCGCCCAGGACTCCACGGACCGCGAGCGGTGCGGCCTCTCGGTACGGCGCTTCTACCGGACGCTCGCCCCCTGGACGACCGAGAACCCCCTCATGCTGCACCTAGTCTCGTCGGACCCGAAGGCGGTCACCAACGCGATCGAACAGTGTGCCGCCGTCGGCTTCGAGATGGTGATCCTGAGCTTCGGCAGCGGCTTCAACATGGAGGACGAGCGGCCGGAGGTCCTCGAGAGGGCCCGTGCCTGGTCCTCACACGCGAAGAAGTATGGCATCGAGATCGGCAGCTATTCGCTGCTGGCCTCACGCTCGGTCGGTCCGGCCGATGACGTCGTGATGCCCGAGGGACTGAAACCCGTATTCGGCAATTCTCCCTGCCTCTGCAGCCGCTGGGGCACGAACTACTTCCGACGCCTCTACGAGTTCCACAGGTCCAGTGGATTCACCCTGCTGGAGCATGATGGCTCCTATCCGGGCGACCCGTGTGCCTCGACCCATCATCCCGCCCACCAAGGTCTCGAGGACTCCCGATGGAACCAATGGCGACAGATCGCAGACTTCTACCGGTGGTGTCGAGGTGAAGGCATCTATCTGAACGTGCCGGACCACTACTTCCTTTCGGGCTCGACCAAGACTGGCATGGGCTATCGAGAGGACAACTGGTCGCTGCCCCGCGGGCAGCAGGTGCTCCACACCCGACAGAACATCTGGGACGGCACGTGGCAGAAGCTCCCGAGCATGGGCTGGATGTTCGTCCCGTTGACGCAGTACCACGGCGGCGGGGCGGCGGCGACGATCGAGCCCCTCGACGCACACCTGGACCACTACGAACGGATGCTCGCGAGCAACCTCGGCCTGGGGGTCCAGGCCTGCTATCGCGGACCCCGGTTGTTCGACACCGACCGGACCCGGGAGGCGGTGACCCGCTGGGTGCGCTGGTACAAGGATCACCGGGAGGTGCTCGAATCGGACCTGATTCACGGACGCCGCGCGGATGGACGCGATGTGGACTGGATGCTGCATGTAAACCCCCGTGGCCGAGAGAAGGGCATGCTCGTGGCGTACAATCCCCTCGAGGAACCCGCGACGCGCACCCTCCGCGTCCCGCTGCACTACACGGGACTCAAGGATCGAGCCCGCGTCACCGATGTGCATGGCAGGGTCCGCACCCTGAAGCTCGGGCCCGACTCCACGGCAGAGATCACCGTGACCGTCCCTGCAGGAGGAATGACCTGGGTGCTCTTCGAGTCACCCCGTCGTGGTCGATGAGGTCCCGTGATACAGGGCACTCTGTCCACTCCACTTCAGAAACGTGGAGCACCGCCAAGGCAGGGCTGTGATCCGTCACGGCCCCATCTCGATCCGCTGCGGGTGGCGAACCCGTGAACGGAGACGGGATCCGCTGAGGCGTCAGAGAAACCCGGCTACACCGACCGATCCACCAAGCCTCGCGGGAAAGATGGGGACCTGTGGGACCAGGTCCCTACCTCGGGTGGACGCTCCCGCACCCAGTGGTGCAGGGCACTGCGTCAACCACCCATCGAAGCCTTCGCCTTCCGGTCAGGAATCCTCCAAAGCCCGTCTTCCCTCCCGTTCTTTCTCCGTGCCTCCACGTCGCCGCGTGAATCTCCATCCCGTTGCGCGTGACCCCGTCATTCTCAACTTCCCTCCGCCCCCAGTCTGACGTCCACTCGTCCCGTCCACCTGCCGCCATTTCCATGCCTCGCCCCCTCCATTCCGTCGTCGCCACCCTTGCCTCCCTGATCCTGTCCGGAACCCTCCTCGGACATTCGGCCGTCGACCCCGTCCCCCGGGGCGAGGAATGGTGGAAGCAACGTCAGCAAACCCTGAACCAGCGAGCCGCGGATGCGGGCGCAAAGGCCGAGATCTTGTTCATCGGCGATTCCATCACCCAGGGCTGGGAGAATGAGGGCAAGGACGTCTGGGCCCGCCACTTTGCGCCCCGCAATGCCATCAACCTCGGTATTGGCGGCGACCGCACCCAGCACGTCCTATGGCGTCTCGAGAACGGGAACCTGAAGGGCGTGAAGCCCAAGGCCGCCGTCGTGATGATCGGCACCAACAACTCGAACGGCGAAGACAACACCGTGTCGCAGATCGCCGAGGGCGTCTCAGCCATCGTGGCCAAGCTGCGTCAGGCCCTTCCCGACACCAAGGTGCTGCTGGTCGGGATCTTCCCCCGGGGCGAATCCCCAAACCCCCAGCGGGGCAAGGTGCTCCAGGTGAACCAGGTTCTCTCTCGGCTCGCCGATGGGAAGTCGGTGTTCTGGATCGATTTCGGATCGCGATACGTCGACGCGCAGGGGTTGATTCCCCGCGACCTCATGCCGGATTACCTGCATCTCTCCCCGGCCGCCTATCAGATCTGGGCCGACGAGCTGGAGTCGCCGCTGGTCCGGATTGCAGGAGTCACCCCGCTCGGAACCTCCGCCGCTCCGCCGTCTCCCGCGAAGGCTGTCGAGGGTCTGACCGGCAAGTGGAAGTTCACGACGCCCGGACCCGACGGCCAGCCGGTCACCTTCCCGATGGAGCTGACGCAGTCCGGCAATCGCATCACCGGACGCTTCTCGCGGGGCGGCGACCGATGGCTCCAGATCGAGAACGGAAAGGTCGAGGGGAACGAATTCTCCTGGACGGTGAAGCGGGATCGTCCGGATGGGCAGTCCATGGTCTACCAGATGTCCGGCAAGGTGTCGGGCGGGGAACTCGCCGGTAGTGCGAAGACCTCGATGGACGGCAACGACATCAACACCTCCTGGACCGCCCGCCGAGAATGACCGCCCGCCGTTGGATCCACGTCCCCGCTTGAGCGCCTCAAGGACGGCAGGTAGCGTGTTTGCCCGAGACCCCAGCCAATCTCACCCCGCCCCAACAGCCCCATGAGCCACTCCCGCCTCCTCGAACTCCGCAACCGGACCCTTGCCGTGATCATGGGCGGCGGACAGGGCACCCGACTCTTCCCGTTGACCCGCGACCGCGCCAAGCCGGCCGTGCCCCTCGCCGGCAAGTATCGGCTGGTCGACATCCCCATCTCGAACTGCATCAACTCGGGAATCATGCGGATGTATCTGCTGACGCAGTTCAACTCCGCCTCCCTGCACCGGCACATCTCCCAGAGCTACAAGTTCGACCACTTCGGCTCGGGCTTCGTCGAGATCCTCGCCGCCGAGCAGACCTTCTCCTCCGCCTCGTGGTACCAGGGCACCGCCGACGCGGTCCGCAAGAACCTGACCCACCTCCAGAACACGGATTTCGACTACGCCCTGATCCTGTCGGGCGACCAGCTGTACCGGATGGATTTCCGGCGGATCCTCGAGCGCCATGCGGAGTCGGCGGCGGACATGACCATCGCCACGATCCCGGTCACGGCGAGGGACGCCTCCGCGCTGGGCATCATGCAGACCAACGGCGAGGGACGAATCACGCGCTTCGTGGAGAAGCCCAAGGATCCGGCGGTCCTGGAATCCCTTCGGATCGACCCGACCAGCCATGCCAAGCTGGGCCTCCCGTCGGGTGAGGATCTCTTCCTGGCTTCGATGGGTATCTACGTCTTCAACCGAACCGTCCTCTTCGAGCTGCTCAACAACAACCTGGCCGACTTCGGCAAGCACATCATCCCGGGCGCCATCGAGTCCCGACGCGTCTTCTCCCACGTCTACCAGGGCTACTGGGAGGACATCGGGACGATCCGGAGCTTCTTCGAGGCCAGCCTCGACCAGGCCTCCCAGAACCCGAAGTTCAACTTCTTCGATCCCCCGGTCTACACCCGCCCCCGCTTCCTGCCGGCCAGCCGGATCAACGGCGCTGCCCTCGACCGGGCGGTCATCTCCGACGGCTGCATCATCAGCAACGCCCGGATCCAGAACAGTGTCATCGGCATCCGCTCAGTCCTCGAGGAGGGGGCGTTCCTGTCGAATGTCGTGATGATGGGATCCGACTACTACGACTCACCGTCCAAGCGGTCGCGTCCCGAGAATCTCGACATCCCGCTGGGCATCGGACGCGGCACCCGGATCGAGAATGCGATCGTCGACAAGAACGTGCGCATCGGCGAGGGCTGCATCCTGTCGCCGGCCGGAAAGCCCTCCGAGGTCGACCACCCGCTGTACTACATCCGGGATGGCATCCTCGTGATTCCCAAGGGCACGGCGATCCCGAACAACACGGTGATCTGATCCCGCCGACGCCGGAACCGCGCTTGTCGGCTGGAACCAGGACCCCGTGGCTTGAGATCGATGCTGGGTCCCCTTCTCAACGCGGCCGCGATCGGGGTGGGCGCCTCGCTGGGATGGATCTGGCAAAAACGCCCTTCCCCCATACTGCAGCATCGACTCCGGATCGCAGCAACCGCCTCGACCCTCGCCATCGCGATGCTGATGATCGTGAGGGCAGCCGGCCCCGGCACCCGCAATTGGCTGGGATCGCTCGCGGTCGCGATGCTGTCGCTGAGTCTCGGCAACCTGGCGGGACGCCTCCTGGGCCTGCAGCGGCGACTGTCGACCGCCCTCGAGTGGTCTGGTCTTCCTCGCGGCACATCGGCCAGCACCCCCCTGCCGTGGGCGGCGGTGGCGATGGTCTTCACCCTGAATCCCCTCGGGGTCGTCGGCGCGGTGAGCGATGGAACCCTGAATCTCTGGCATCCACTCGCCCTGAAGGCGGTGCTCGATGCCCTCGCCGCTTGGGGTTTCGTGGCCGCCGGGTCCAAGGCCGTGGCATGGACCGCCCTACCCACCCTGGCTCTTACCGGAACGCTGAGTCTGGGCGCGAATTTCCTCGCCCACCATGGACTTGGCCCAGCCTCCCTGACCACCCTGCAGTTCCTCTGTGGGTTCCTCGTCCTGCTGCTGGTCCCGACCGTCTACGGCTGGCAGCGGGTCGCTCTCGCCAACTACCTCCCGTCCCTGATCCTCGCCCCCCTCTTGACCCGGTGGTGGATGGGAAACTGAAACACCATGACCAAGACCCAGCAAACCCTTCTCAGCGTGCTCGCCTTGGCACCGATTCTGGTCCTGCTGCTGGGCCTGACCTATGCCTACCAGCGCGCACGATTCACCCAGAGGGTCAACGCCACCTTCGATCCGCAAGAGAAGGCCTTCCATGGCATTTTCCTGCCCCGGCCGGTCGGGTGCCCCACTCTGGCCGGCGGCCTGGTGCCGGAGACTGATCGTCGCATCCGATCCCTGCTGGACCTCGAGAACGCGGGAACCGTCCGCAGCAATGGCATGACGCTGATTCTCCACGCATCGGATGGCACCTTCCTGGTCCACGCCGATTGAGGCCTGGACCGGCAGGGTGGGGGTGTCACCCGGGGCAGGCTCACCAACGTTCACCTACCCCGGGCTCTCAACTGACGGGCTTCCAGCCCTCGTCCCTCTCTCAACTCTCAACGCTCAACAACCCACTCGCCCGCCTGAGCCCTTGTCAACACGGGCTCCCGGGCCACTCTCGGCGCATCCTATGACGCTCCGATCCCGCTGGTTCCTGCCCCTGCTCTCCACAGGTCTCACCCTCGCAACGCTGCAGGCCGACGAAGGCATGTGGCTCTATTCCAATCCGCCCCGCAAACAGCTCGAGGAACGCCATGGGTTCAAGGTCACCGACGCCTGGCTCGAGCACCTGATGCAGTCGTCGGTCCGGTTCAACTCCGGCGGTTCCGGCAGCTTCGTCAGCGAGGATGGCCTCGTGTTGTCCAACCACCACGTGGGCGCCGACGCCATCCAGAAGCTCAGCACGCCGGAGAAGGACTACATGCGGGATGGGTTCCACGCCCGCCGACTCCAGGACGAGATCCGCTGCGTGGACCTTGAGCTCAACGTCCTGCAATCCATCGAGGACGTCACCACCCGGGTGACCGCCGCGGTTCCGAAGGAGGCGTCGGCCGAGGCCGCCGCGCTGGCACGACGCAAGGTCATCGCGGAGATCGAGAAGGAGTCCCAGGACCGCACCGGCCTGCGGTCCAACGTCATCACCCTGTTCCAGGGTGGCGCCTACCACCTCTACCGGTTCAAGCGCTACACCGACGTGCGGCTCGTCTTCGCTCCCGAGAAGCAGGCGGCGTTCTTCGGTGGCGATCCCGACAACTTCGAGTTCCCCCGCTACGACCTCGATTTCTGCCTGATGCGCGTCTACGAGGACGGCAAACCTGCCAAAGTCCCCCACCATCTGACGTGGTCCAGGAACGGGACGAAGGAGGGGGATCTCACGTTCGTCTCCGGACATCCCGGCAAGACCAGCCGGCTGCTGACCCAGGTGGAACTCGAATACCTGAGAGACGTCCAGTTCCCGGCCACCCTGGATCGTCTGAAGCGTCTCGAAGTGCTCCTGCAGTCATGGAGCGCCCGGAGTCCCGAGAACGCGCGTCGGGCGGCCGATGAGCTCTTCGGGTTCCAGAATTCCCGCAAGGCCCGCGACGGCGGCATGGCCGGCCTGCTGGATCCGGTGCTCATGGGCCGGAAGGCCGAGGCCGAACGCCAGTTCCGCCAGCGGCTCCGCTCGAATGGATCGTTCTCGGACGCCGAGGCAGCCTACGACAGGATCGCGGATGCCCAGCGCGAGATCGGTCGCATCGCCCCCCGGTACCGCCTGATCGAGGGAGGCCAGGCCTTCAACTGCGACACCTTCGACATCGCCAAGATCCTCCTGCGGTCCGGGGACGAGCGATCCAAGCCCAACGGAGAGCGCCTGCCCGAATTCTCCGAATCCCGGAAACCGTCCCTCGAGATGGATCTCTTCTCCGACAAGCCCATCCATGAGGACCTCGAGATTCTGAAGCTCGCCGAGTCGCTGACCTACCTCGCCAACGAGCTGGGGTTCAAGGATCCGACCGTCCAGACGATCCTGGGCGGGAAATCCCCGCAGGCCCGTGCCGCCGAACTCATCCAGGAATCCCAGCTCCGGGATGTGGCCACCCGTAAGCGGCTCTATGAGGGCGGCGCCGATGCGGTGCGGGCCGCGAAGGATCCCTTGGTGGAGCTTGCCCGTCAGATCGACGCGGAAGCCCGGGAGTTGCGCAAGAAGATCGAGGCCCAAGGTGAGCTGAAGCAGCAGGCGCAGGCCGCGATCGCCAAAGCCCGCTTCGCGCTCGATGGGGCCACCTCCTATCCAGACGCCACTTTCACCCTGCGACTCGCCTTTGGCACCGTGCAGGGCTACACCGAGTCCGGGAAACCGGTCGTACCCTTCACCACGTTTGCCGGGCTCTACGAGCGCAACGCCCTGATGAAGAACCAGGCGCCATTCAACCTTCCGCAGCGCTGGTTCAAGAGGAAGTCCGCGCTGGACCTCAGGACCCCGTACAACTTTGTGAACACCGCCGACATCATCGGCGGCAATTCCGGGAGCCCCGTGGTGAACCGGGACGGTGAACTCGTCGGACTCATCTTCGACGGCAACATCCAGTCCCTGGTCCTCGACTTCTCCTACGACGACATCATGGCCCGCGCCCTAAGCGTCGACAGCCGCGCGATTCTTGAGGCCCTGGACAAGGTCTACGGTGCCCGGGAGATCGTCCGGGAGCTGCAGTCCGGGAAGCGTCCGACCCGCGGACAGCTCTAATCAGCGCCGTCTGTAGCCCTGCCAGACCCACGCGAGGGTGTCGGCCAAGGTCTGCTCGTAGATCTTGGATTCGCAGTGCCCCGAGGCCCTGCTAAACACATACCGGTAGGGGTATCCCTTCGCCTTCAGGGCCGCCGCGGTTCGTCCCCCCGCCATCACCCAGTTGCGGTGGCTCTCCTCGGGGTTGTTCGCGCCGTTGTCATTCTCCGACACGTGGGTGAAGACCCGGAGCGGCTTCTTGTGGGTGGTCTCGATCAGGCGCTTGGACGAGTGGTACTCCCAGGCGCCGAACGGGAACATCGCCTCCTCAGGGGCGTCGTCATCCTGCTGGTCGACGAACGTCCCGGAGTAGGCGATGACGCGACGGAAGAGATCCGGCCGGAACCACGCCATGGTCAGCGCCGCCGCCCCACCGGAGCTGCATCCCATCACGGCACGACCCTCGGGACGGCGGGTCAGCGCAAACTTCGGGTAGGCCGCCCGGATTTCCGGGTTCTGGACTACCGCAGGGAGTACCTCTCCATCGATGAACCGGGCCAACCGATCCGACATGGTGTCGTATTCCAAACCGCGCTGGCTGTTCTTGCTGTCGCTGCCCCCGTTCTCCACGGCCACAACAACGAACGCCGGCAGGCGACGGGCGCGCTCCGTGTTAGGAGTGAGGTTGTCGAGGGCATTCCGGATCAGCGGGAGAGGACCAGGGCCGTCGTGGACGACCAGTACGGGGGCCGCGGTTCCGTCGCGGTAGGCGGCAGGGATGTAGACGAAGATTCGACGCTCCTTCCGCACAGGCTTCTTCGCCGGATCCAGCGTGGAGTCCTCCCCACGGAAGATCCGGCTCTGGGCGAGGGGCATCGAGAACTCGAACTGCCTTCCCTTGGGTCTACCTTGGTCGGTCAACGCCGGATCGATCCGGTACTCCGGACCGACGACGTGGTGTCCACCCGTGGGCGCAGTCGACGTCTCGGCGGCCCAAGCGGTTGCCAGAAGCCCCGCGACCACCAGGGCTCCACACCCGAAGACCCGTGCGGTTTCAATCCATCCACGGCGACATGCGGTCCAGATCATGGAATCGATGTCGCCGTCCCGGGACCCCGGAAACAAGCCTCAACTGAAGGCCTGGAAGATCTTCGATCAACGAGGCCACGCCGATCAACGGACCGCTTCAAGTCGGGCACGGAGGGCCGTCCAGCGTTCGGAGCACCGATGGCGCAACACGGTGAGTTCCGGGGCGTCGACCTGACCCGACTGCCGGGTCCGCTGACAGGACTCGAGCAGGGACGCCATCGCCTCCTGCTCAATGTCCGCAGGGATAGCATCGCCTGAGGACCGATCGCTCCACTCGGTCCGGGTGATCCAGTCACCCGGGAGCAGGGTGGCGAGGGGTTGCTCGTCGATCGATCGGTTGACCAGCCGCACGAACAGCCGGAAGTACCGCCTCCACCGCCACGGGACGGGGGCCATTGGGTTGGCACCCCCATTCTCCGCCGCGGCGGCGTATCGACGCCAGTCGTCCTGCAGCGCCTGGGTTTTCAGATGCTGCAGAGTCCTCCAGGAATTCGTGCGATGCAGCCGGTAGCCCCACAGGATGTCCGGAACGAACACCGGCTCCACGTGGGGCAGGCATCGCATCAGGAAATCCCGGTCGTCGGACATCACCGCCTCCGGATCGAACCCGCCCGAGTGGGCGAAGAGATCCCGGCTGAAAACGAAGTTGCTCGACGAAACCGGCAGGTGACAGGCCAACACCGCGAACCCCACGGTTGGAAAGGCGGCACAGGCCGCATACATCCGACCCTGGTCCTGGGAAAATGAATCCGCCTCGGCAGCATCCTCGGAGTTGAAAACCCGACCGCCGCTGAAGGCAAAGAAGGGGGCACCAGAATGCCTCAATGCCAGGATCCTGGAGAGCCGATTGGGGGCATGCCAGTCGTCCGCATTCAGGATTGCCACCAGATCCGTCCCGGCCCGTTCGACCATCGAGTTCAACGTCCGGGCAACGCCCCTATTGGACTGGCGATCGAACCGACACTCCAAGTTGGAGACGCGGTCCAACGCCGCACGGATCACCTCAGCCGAGCCGTCGGTCGAGCCATCATCCACCACATGCAACCGGACTCCCGGATGATCCTGGGCTGCCACCGAGGCAATGGCTTCCGCGACATAGTCCGCGTGATTGTAGCATGGGATCAGGACCGTGATCGGGCCTGTAGGACATCCCCCTCCGTCCAGCGATCGACCGCAGGAACCACCCCGTGCATCCGGTGTGTCCGTGGAGTCCATGGGTTCAGGGAACCAGCCGGTTTCCACAGCGGCAAGTTCCTGCATCGCGTCCGGGTGAAAGACCCGGGCAACGCGGGATCTTTTTTCGCAAAGAGTCGCTCCAAATCTCCAGATCTGATGCAGGTTTTGAACGTTGCCGGACATGTGGATGCGCTGGCACCGTTCCTGCGGATGGGTGGTGTCGACACAACATCACTAAAATGAAGAACAACAACTCAACGCAGGGCGAGCAGCCCGTAGTCGGCAACCCGGCCCGGCGTCGCTTCATCTCGCGCCTGTCCAGGACCGCCACCGCGGCCGTGCCTCTCGCCATGGTCGCCACCATGGGACTGCCAAAGGCCCAGGCCTACTAAACGAGGCTGCCATGAACTGCAGCACTCCCAAACCGGCGCGCGGGATTCGCGGTCCTGCGAATCCCGCGCGCCGGCGTTTCGTCGCCCGGCTCTCGAAAACCGCCACCGCAGCGGTGCCTCTGGCGATGATTGCCTCCGTCGGACTTCCAAAGGTCCAGGCAGGCTACTGATCCGGAACACGGAGACCTTGGGGACGAGGCGGTGGATACCCTGTGACACCGAAGCCCCCCCACCCACCGGTCGTCGCGACACTGTCGTCGATCCTGTCGAGCCCGGAGCGGTGCCCGGCGCTCTTCGAATCGGTGGACGACTGGCACGAGCTTCTGTCCCTGGCCCACCGGTGGTGTGTGTCGCCCGTCCTGTGGGTCCGGGTCCGTAACTCGACCGCAGCCGCCGCGATTCCCAAGCCGGTCCTCGATCGGCTTCAGCACGACTACCATCAGAACTTCCGCAGGAACCACGCCCTGAGGGAACAGCTGTTGGCGCTGGCGAAGCGGCTCCAGGCCAACGGAGTGTCACCCGTCGTCCTGAAGGGGGGCATCCATCTGCTGGCCCCCCCGTCCGGAAACCCCGGACTGCGCGTCATGGGGGACGTCGACCTTCTGATGCCCCCCGAGGAGGCGCTCGCCTGCGAGGCACACCTCAGGGACTGGGGCTGGGAGGTGACACCCGACGGAGAGACGCGCGAGGAGGACCATCACCTGTCCCGACGACACCTGCCCGGACAGGAACTTCTGGTCGAGATCCATACGCGTCCGTTCTACGACGCGACCGACCGGATCACGGCGGAGTTCCTCCGCGACAGTGGTTCCCTTCCTCCGGCGTGCGAAGGGCTTCGGATTCCCAGCCTCCACCATCGGATGCTGCACAACGCCCTCCACGCCTTCTCGGACTTCGTCATGGCCCACCGGGCCATCCAGTTCATGACCTACCCGGACAAGGTGGTCCCCTTCGTGGACCTCAGGCAGCTCCTCGACTACGCCGACCTCGTCCGGATCGGCGGTGATGGGATCGACTGGAAACGGCTGGCAGCGGATGCCGAGGCGGTCGGAGGCCTTCGTCGGCTCCACCAATGGGGATTCCTGGCGAACCGTCTCATGGACACCCGGATCCCGTCCGTGGCGGCACGCCGTTGTGCGGTACCCAGCGAATTGCGCACCCCCACGGGACTACCACGTCATCTGATGCGTCTGGGTCTTGAGGCGGTGGGGCTCTGGGAACCGGTCGATCGATGGCGTCAGAAGTGACCGCAGTTTCAGGCGGATAACCTGAGGGCGGTCAAACCCTTCTCCCACGTCGGCGACTCCCCCCTCGGCCTGATCCCGGTGCGACAACGTCGCCGGCCCGAGAGGATCTGCACACTGGACAGCGCTTCCATCAACCCAGGTCCTGCAGCCATCGGAACGCGGCATCGACCTCACCGTCACCCACGGAGAGACGGATGTGGGTCGCATCGGCCAGCGCCTCCATGACATGGCCTGCGGCCTGGTCCGGTCGGGGCGAGAAATTCCGCAGCTGGGCGGTGAGTGCGGACTCCCACGAGCCACGTTGGAGAACGTCGGTGTCCAGCCCCGGTCCAGGCCGCCTGCGGAGGTGGAGGACCCACCGGACCGGATGTCGTTCCCCGACCGGGACGAAGCCGCCGGAGCGTCTTGGAAACAGCAGGGACTTCTCCCCGTCGAGGCACGCCTCGAAGGTCCCCTGAGGCCAACCCGCCCGAGCCTGGCCGTCGTGGGCGGCAATCAACCGTTGCTTGACCGGTCTTGGACAAGGGGAGGCCATGCCGTCGGCCGGATCAATCCAGACCAGGTCATCTCCCAGGACGGGCAGGCCGGTTTCCAAGGCCCGCAGGGACAGGGTCGACTTGCCGGACCACGGTTCGCCGCAGAGCAGGACCACCCCTCCGCGCAGCAGGATCGACGCGCCATGCACCAGGGTCAGGCGCGCCCGGACCGCCAGCAGATCACTGACGCTCAACACGAGCCACGCCCACAGGTCCTCCGGGCTGGCGAAGGTCTTGTCCTCCGAGCGATCGGCCGCGTGGACCCGGACCCTTTGACCATCCAGCAGCACGAGATCGCGATGGCCCGGAAGAGGAACATCCCAGGTCGGCGTCAGTCCGGTGAAGTCCATGATCCGGTGCAACAGTTCGGGATCGCAGGACGTGACACGGACGCTGGCCCCGCCCCAGGCGAACACCCCATCCCGAGGGGTACCGGCAGGGTAGACTCCGCCGATGAGGTCACGGATCGCAGCCCAATGGGCATGACAGGACTGGGCCAGTTCCTCGGCAGACGCGGCCGCCGTCGAGGGTGGCAGACCACCGCCCGAGATCAGCCGTCGGATCGAGGCGTTCTCGAACCCGGACGGCAGATCCGGGGTACCGGGCGCCAGGCTTGCAGGTTGGAGTACCGCGGGAGGAAACAGGGTGCCAATGGGTTCCCCGGATCCAAGACGACACGCCCTAGCGAAGATGGGAAACAGGCGGGGCCAGTTCCCCGGAGTCGGAGCCAGCCGGTTCTCCGTGGGTCGGCAGGCCCAGTCCGAGAACGCCTCAAACAGCAGTCGGAGCTCGGTGCGCTGGCGGTCCCGGTGGTTCCGATAGGTGTTGGTGGAGTGCACCCGGTACCGCAGTAGGGGCTCCGGATGGAACCGGGGTTCGACATGGCGGAGGGCCTGCAACAGGAAGTCCCAGTCCTGGGACAGGGGAAGGTTCTCGCGGAACCGGACCCCCCTCTCAAACAGGGCACGATCGAACAGGAAATTGCTCGAGGAGATCGCAAAATTCCCGCGCAGGAGCGAAAAGCCGACGGTCGGCAGGGCGAGTCCGCCCCGAAACATGCCCGGATAGAACTCTCGCCAGGCCTCTTCATCCGAGATCCCCTCGCCAAATAGGAACTCCACCGCCGAAAACCCAAAGTGGTGCCCGGTCTCGGGAACCTCCTGGAGCATCCGCTCGAACCGGGTCGGCACCAGCAGGTCATCCGAGTTCAGGATCGCCACCCACTCCGCCCGGACTCCCGTAATGAGTTCGTTCAGCGTGGCGGAACAACCCTGGTTCCCTCGCGTGCGGAACTCACATCGCATTCCGGCAGGTGCCTCGGACAGGACCCGCTCGACCACTGCGGGAGATCCATCAGTGGATCCATCGTCCAGAACGTGAAGTTCCAGGTCGCTGTGGGTCTGGGCGAACACCGACCTCAGGGTCTCGCCGATGAAGCGGGCGTGGTTGAACGAGGGAACCACCACCGCAATGCGCCGGGATCGGCGCCTCGGAACTGAACCCTCGGTTCTACTCATCCGGCGGAGTGTGTCCCTGGAGGTTCAACCACGAGGAATCCCGCCCCGACCAGCTCCTCGATGAACCGGACCACGTGCCCCTGATGGATCTCACGGGGAGTCTCTGGTCGGGCTTCGAGCATCATCTCCACCCACTCGGATGGCTCGGGGATTTCCTCGACCGTGTCCCAAAGCAGGGCTCCCACCTCGTTGAGGAGACGGAATTCGAGACTCGTCAGATGCATGAGGACAATCTCATCGCCGACGCGTTCGACATCGATCCCCGAGGCCTTCGCCACCCGCGCCGGAAGCCGTCTGCCCGAAAGATCACCGGCTGTGGCCTGGTCCCTCGGGGTTGTTCCCGGAACTTCCGATCCCTCAGCGGGCTCACCCATGGGCCCGATCCTCCACATTCCACCCGGATGGACCATCCCGAAAACTGCGTTCCCCGAGGCCGATCCCAAGCAAAACCTCACCACTCTCCGCAGGAGCACGAGAAGTATTTTCCTTCCGGGAACTCTGGGGCACTGTCCGCCAGTCTCTCACGGACCTCCCCGGATCCGTCCGGACCGGGGGAGGCCCATTTCCGACCATGCCTATTCCCACCGTTTCCCCCGAAGCCGTCGCCACCGCCTCCCAGCAACTCGACGCCCATCTCCTCGAGATCATCCAGTGGCACTTCAGTCCCGAGACCGGATGCCCCTTCTGGCTGGACTGGGCAGCCAAGAACTGGGACCCGCGCAAGGAGATCCGCTCCTTCGCCGACATCGGGAAGTTCCCGCACTTCCAGGACGAGTTCCTCCGGGACCTGCAGCCGGAGTCGTGGGTGCCCGCGGCCTTCAAGGGTAAGCCGTTCAACATCTTCGAGACGGGCGGTACCACAGGCATGCCTAAGCAGCGGATCGGGTGGAACGACTACAAGGTCGATTACTCCGAATTCAGCGACAAGATCTCAGACGAGCATTTCCCGCGGGGCGGGGCCTGGCTGATGATGGGGCCGACCGGGCCCCGTCGGCTGCGCCTGGCCATCGAGCACCTGGCGAACGTCCGCGGCAGCTCCTGCTACTTCATCGATCTCGATCCGCGCTTCGTAAAGAAGGTCATCTCAGCCAAGCAGTTCGACGTGGCCAAGCAGTACATGGCGCACGTGGTCGACCAGGCCGCCACGATCCTCAAGCACCGCAAGGTCAGCGGCCTGTTCACCACCCCGAAGCTCCTCGAGGCCCTTGCCGAGCAGGTGAATCTCTGGGACGCCGGCATCCGCGGGGTGTTCTGCGGTGGGACGTCCATGAAGCCCCAGGAGGTTCGCTTCCTCGTCGAGGAACTGCTTGAGGGCCGCATCGGCTTCTATCCGACCTACGGCAACACCCTCATGGGTCTCGCTGCAAGCGTGCCGCTCCAGCCCGAGGACAACTTCAGCGTCACCTACTATGCCCCCCAGCCGCGGGCGGTCCTGCGGGTCGTGAAGCCCAATTCCACCCACGAGCTCGTGGCCTATGGAGAATTCGGCCGGGTCGAGCTCACCACGCTCACCAAGGAATTCTTCATGCCGCGCTTTCTGGAGCGCGATGAGGCCATCCGCCGCGCCCCGCGTCCGCCCTACGCCTGGGATGGCGTGGGTGATGTCCGCCCCTTCGGCGCGATGGAGAAGAACATCGTCGAAGGCGTCTACTGACGCCTCTCCACCGAGACCGGGAACGTCATTCCTGAAACCGAGCCGCGAATTTCGGCGACTGCCGGAGGAAGCGGATCGGGTTCTGGTAGATGACGCGGTCGATCGACTCTGGGGTCCATCCCCGTCGGCGCATCTCCAGGGCCGTCCGGGGTATGGCCAACGGGACGCTCTCACCCCAGTCGCACGCGGAGTTCATCCAGAGCCGGTCGTGCCCGTGGACGTCTAGGATGTCCACCGCCCGGGCCGGGGTGCACTTGCTGATGGGATATAGGGTCATGCCCGCCCAATGGCCACGCTCGAGGACCCTCTTCACGGTGTGTTCCTCGACATGATCGATGAGCACCCGCTCCGGACGGATGCGGGGCTCGTTCTTCAGGACATCGAGGATGAGCTGGGTGCCCTTGGACTTGTCCTCGAGGTGCGGGGTGTGGACGAGAACCAGCTGGTCCTTCCGGGCCGCGAGATCGACATGCTTCTCGAGGATCCGGAGCTCGTTGCGGGAATTCTTGTTGAGTCCGATCTCACCGATGCCCAGCACGGTGGGCTTGTCGAGGAACTCCGGGATCACAGCGAGGACATCCTCGGCGAGGGCGAGGTCCTCCGACTCCTTGGGGTTGAGGCACAGCCAGCAGAAATGGGGCAGGCCATATTTTGCCGCCCGGGCCGGCTCGTACTCGGTCAGCTGGCGGAAGTAGTCGCGGAATCCCTCGACCGAGCCCCGGTCGAAGCCCGCCCAGAACGCGGGCTCGCACACGGCCGCACAACCGGCGGTAACCATGTCCTGGTAGTCGTCGGTGGTCCGGCTGACCATGTGTCCGTGGGGCTCAATGTAGCGCATAGCGTGACCAAATGGACGGCGCTGGGAGGCTGGCCGTCAACTCCGAGGAACACCGGAGGGCACCGATGGCCTCTCCCACAAGAAAAACGGCCGGGCAGAGGCCCGGCCGCCATGATGAGGAACAACGGAAGATCCAACCGTCTCAATCCGCCTGATTCGCCGGGCGTTTGCTGGGCTTGCCCCCCTGGGGCCCGCCTTCGCCGCCACGACCGCCGCCGGGGCGCTGCTTGCCACCGCCAGGACCACCAGGACCACCGGGACCCCGACCGCGCCGCTCCTCCTGCATCTTCTCATACTTCGCGAACTGGTCCGGGGTCAGGATGCCCTTGATCTTGGCCGTGGTGGCGGCACGGATCTCGCCCATCTTCGCCCGACGCTGCTCCGGGGTAAGGTCGGCGTTCTGACGCAGGGCACGCTGCTGGTCCATCTGGTCCTTGAGGATCTCGCGGATCTTCGCTGCCTGCTCCTCGGAGGCACCGATCTCCTGCAACCAGGCATCGCGCTGGGGACGGCCCGCATCGCCGCGCTTGCCGCCGCCACCCGGTCCTCCGCCGGGAGGAGGGGTCGGCTTGTCGCCGTCCGCCCCGAAGGCGACGGGCAAGGCGAGGGTGGCCACGAGGGTGAGTACGGAGAGGAAACGCGATGTGAGGTGCTTCATAGGTTCATCGGGGCAGACGTCGGCCCCAGGGTCACGGTTACAAGGGATCTTTTCAGGGTGCCGATGCCTCCGGGGGATGCGACCGCACCATCAAGAATTCCATCGGCCCAAACCGTCTTCGGAGGCTATGCTCCTCCCGTGCACCGCAGCACCCAACGACCGGTCCGCCCCAGGGGGGTTCGAGGGTTCACCCTCCTCGAACTTCTCGTGGTGATCGCGATCATCGCCGTGCTGGTCGCGGTGCTGCTGCCGGCCCTCGGCAAGGCCAAGAGCCAGGCGAAGAAGGTGAACGAGATCTCGTCGGCCCGTCAGCTGATGCTGGGCTGGACCCTCTACGCGCAGGACCACCAGGAACGCGTCCTCAAGGGATACAAGCACTTCCAACCCGGTGAGCCCCTGCCGATCGACCGATCCGGCAACCCGGTCCCCCACCCGATCAACAGCCGCTACCCATGGCGTCTCGCGCCCTGGCTGGGGAAGAACTTCGGGGTGATGTACGCCAACGAGAACGCTCCCCTTCTCCGTCAGTTCGAGTCGATGCCCGACCCCTTCATCGCCACCTACGCGGCCAGTGTCTTCCCCTCGCTGGGCATCAACGCCACGTTCGTGGGAGGAGATGACCTGGAACTGCCTCCCGTGCCCCGTGCCTTCGAGCAGTTCGGTGAGTTCTGCGTCCTGCGCACCTCCGACGCCAAGCGGCCGGACAACCTCCTCGTGTTCTCATCAGCCCGGGGACCATTCGAGGGCAAGGTCGTGAACGGCTTCTATCAGGTGAAGTCGCCCTACTTCATGGCCCGCCGATGGTCCCAGGACTTCAATCCTGCCGACGGACCCGAGGCCTGGGGGCATGTCCATCCCCGGTTCTCAGGCCGCGCCGTCACCGGTATGCTCGACGGACACGTCGAGGCCATGAACCACCGTGAACTGCAGGATATGCAGCACTGGTCCAACCAGGCCGACCGGCCAGATTGGTCGCTGCAACGGGTGCGATGATCCCTAGCGGGGGTCGGAGCTCCGAAGGCTTTCGGTGTTTCCCAGCCCGACCGTCTGCCGGAAGCTCTCAGTCCGCAATCAGTCCGGCTTGTGGACCGAGTGGCACTTTTTGCAGTCCACCGCCGCCTTCCAGCTCACCAGGGCTCCGGGGGCATTGTTGGCCAAGGCCACGGCCGCCTCATGAAGGGCGGTCGTCTTCTGGGTCCAGCTCGCGAGGTCGCCCTTGACCGGCTTGTTCAGGGCCAACTGCTCGGTCAGATAGGCCATGCGCATCTTGTCGGCCTGCGTCCCCTTGTCCTGGCTCAGCCGGGCCGCGATGGAACCCTTGCCCTCGAACCCTTCCTCCATAACCTGCTCGGAACTGAGCTTGGGCTTCGACGACGTGGTGGAACAGCCGGCGAGGAGACCGAGACCAATAGCGGCCACGATGACGGCCGATTTAAGAGTGGCGTGTGATTTCATGGAAGCGTATGACCTTCAGAAGTTCCCCGTAATCAGGTCGCAGATCCAGCCCGGAAACAGGAAAACCGTGCCCATATGGGACGCCGTTGCATCCATTTCACGTGGTCGTTCCTCCCGGATTCCGCTCCGGAGCGACACCCTTGTCGCGCATGAACCCGTCGGCGAGCCACCCGGGAAACGAGTCGTTGCGCGACGCCTACGCACGGCTCAACGGCTGCACACCCGGGGCTTTCGAGCGCCGGATGTTTGTCCGCTGCGTCTCCCCGGGGTATCGACCCCTCGCCTTCATGCTGATCCGACTGGTGCCGGACTGGTTCAGCCTGGACCTGGAGGTGCTCGAGGATATCGGGCGTTCCACCCGGCTGGAGGAGGTCCGGGAGCTGTGCGGTGATTTCAAGGTGGGGGTCCGACACCGCCCCAGCTTTATCCGGGACACCCTAGGGCTCCGGACCTCCGGACGACGGGTCTTCGCGATCGCCCAGCAGATCCTCGGGCCGCGACCGTCCTCCTGAGCGGAACGCCTTGCCGAGGCCTCAGGTCCAGTGGACCCGTTCGCCCCGGGTTGGGATACCGGACCCGGCCACCAGCTTCTCCTGCGGGTTCCGGAACCGGATGCCGGCGAAGTCCATGTAGTGGTCGAAGACCTCCGTGTTCTCGACAAAGCCCCGGAAGCGCTCCGCCTGGGGACCCAGGGCATGGATCGGGACATGGTCCGACGTATGGGCCGTGCTGGTGAAGCTCACGCCCAGATGGTTCGCCAAGACCTGCCCCAGGGCTGCGAGATCTGAATTCAGTCCATCGAACAGGCTGTATCCCTTCTTATGGACAAAGGGTGTCAGGGCATCGACCCGGCGGCTGGACGGCGCGTAGCCCGTCGACTCCTTGAGGATCGCGATGCGATCGGAGGTCGTCTCAGCGAGCTTCAGCCGGTTGAGGATCTCTCCAAGCGACTGCCGCATCGCGGAGACGTTTCGGAAGACCTTGGAGCTCTGCTCATAGTGATCTCCGAGTCCATTCAATCCGGGATTGCCGGTGGCATGGTCGCTGGTCAGCACCAGCAGGGTGTCGGGGTGTTCCTTTTGGAACTCCAGGCAGACGTCCAGCGCCTCGTCGAACCCGATCATCTCGAAGATCGCCGCCGCGGCGTCGTTGTTGTGGCACCCGTGGTCCACACGTCCACCCTCGACCTGCAGGATGAAGCGGTCCGCAGCGGCGAGCTGCCGCAGCGCGGCACGGGTCATTGCAGCCAGAGACGGCACGGGATCCAGTCGGGTCAGCCCGCCCTTCTGGTCGACGACATACGGGATATGGCTCGGGGAGAAGACCCCCAGCCATCGCCCGTCCCTGGGGGCCGAGGCGAGATCGGCCGGGGTCTGAAGCACGGCAAAGCCAGCCTTTCGGAACTCCGCCAACAGGTCGCGCTGGTCCTTGCGTTCCTTCGGCAGGAAGAACTTCCGGCCACCACCGAGGGCCACATCAACCCTCCGATCCAGATACTGCACGGCGATGTCCTCGGCATCGTCACGGCTCTTGACCGACGCGATGAATCCAGACGGGGTCGCATGGGTGATTTCGGTGGTGGTTACGAGTCCACGCTGCCAACCGGCCTCGCCCAGCAGCTCATAGAGAGTCAGGAGGGGACGCCCCCGGCTGTCCTGGTTCACCTTGCCGTTGGGGATCCGCACCCCAGAACCCCAGGCGGAGGCGGAGGCCGAAGAATCGGTGACCAGTGAATTCTGGGATCGCACGTCCATGGTGCCGACCTGGAGATCCGGACGCCGCAGCAGCTCGAACCAGGTCAGACGGCGTCCACGATGGATCTGCGAGTGGTGGTCCGCACAGGCCAGGATCCCAGATCCCATACCATCAGCAACGAGATGGATGACACGACGCGGCGCCCCGGGTGCCGGGACATAGGCTGGCACGGTGGGACCCGGGCCGTGGGTCGGAGCGGAGGCGGCTCCGCCCGGGGAATGGGCACACCCGGCGCCGACCAACGGCGCCGCAAGGAGGGACTGGAGGAAGTGACGACGACGATTGTCCATGTCGGGTGACTGAAAGACCTAACGAGTCGGGCCATGCTGTCATTCGAAGATGTTGGGGAAAACGTGAAAAGCCGGTGACGCCTCCCAAATCGGGTCGACGGATGCCGGAGGGTGGTGGCACATCACCCTGCTTGGGACTTGCCATCGGGTTGCCATCGCGAGAAGGACTGGCTCGTTGAATCCCACCCGCTGGATCCTCCTTGCCATCGTCCTCATCATCGACGTCCTCGTTGTCGTCGTCTGGCAGCACCGCCTCGAGCATCGCTTCGACGATCTCATCCAGACCGCCGCCCGGCGCTACGGGGTGGATCCATCCCTGGTGAAGGCGGTGGTCTGGCAGGAAAGCCGGTTCGATCCCGATGCCCGGGGGACCGTCGGAGAGCTCGGCCTCATGCAGGTGACCGAGAACGCGGCACTGGAATGGGTCTCGGCGGAGAGGGTGAAGGGGTTCCACAAAGACCATCTTCTCGACCCTCGCACCAACACGCTGGCCGGGACCTACTACCTGGGAAAGATGATCCGACGATACGCCCAGACCGACGACCCCCTGCCATTCGCGCTGGCCGACTACAATGCAGGCCGCGGGAATGTGTTGCGGTGGATGACGGGGGTGGCGAGGACGAACGGCCAGGCCTTTACCCAATCGATCGGATTCCCGTCGACACAGACCTACGTCGGTTCCGTCACCACGCGATTCCAGAAATACCGGTCCGAGACACGGCCTTGAGGAAAGCGACTGGTCCCCATGGAGCGGAAGCCCGACCCGGACTCATCCAGCCCGGGGGCGCTGGCGTGTGATCTGGATGGCCACGAGCATCAGGATCACGTTGCAGGCGGCCATAATCTGGGCGACCTCGCGGAAGGCGACGAGCGGGGGCGAGGCCAAGAAGTGGCCGCGGAGAGCCACGAGCGACCCGATGAACAGCAGGGCCACACCCAGGGCCCAGGGGACGATGCCGAACCGTTCCTGTGCGAGGAGGTTGCTCACGAGCACGTTGGCCACGGCGTAGGCCAACATCGCCCAAGCGCACCATGGGACGAGGTCCGCGGCAGCCCACCGCTCGGGCGACCGGAAGAAGAGGATCTGCAGGGGGAGCTTGGGGAAGAGTGTGAAGAAGCCCACGCAGACCGACCCGACTCCGAGAGTTCCCAGCATCGCCATCGTGAGGGCGTTGCTCTGTGAACCACTCTCGGAGCTCCGCACGATCTTGGGGAACATCACCATCGCCAGCGGCACCGTAATCTGGGTCATGGCAAACCCAATCATGGCCGCCGGAAGGTATCGCTCACCGAGGAGAAACTCCTGAGCGCGATCCGCGGGGATGATGGCCTTCAGGAAGACGCTGTCGAAATTGACGAGGGCCAGCATCGCCCCGGCACCCACGGTGAAGGGCAGGACCCGTCCCAGCCACGGACCCCACCGGAATCCCGAGCCGGGATGGAGCCAGAGTCTCCGGCTTCCCCACGCGGCGAGCACCATGGACGCCGCCATGGCGAGAAATGCTGCGGTCATGGCCCCGACGGCTCCCGAGTGCAGACCCAGAACGGCAAGGCACATGCCGGCGAATCGCAGAAGCCCGTCGAGGATGCTGACCCAACCGAGGGTACCAAAGTCCTCCAACCCCTGCAGCGCACCACGAAGGACTGGAATGACCAGCCAGAGCAGCGCCACCCCAAGGGTGGGCCAGAGGACCTGCCCGTCCCCCAGCTTGAGATGCATGTTGATTGAATCGAAGGAGAACGCGGCCACGGCCACCATCCCCAACCAGAGAACAAAGATGGCCCCAAGCACCTGGCGGATCGTGGAGGACAGCTCCCGTAGTCGAACCTCATCCAGCGCCGCCGCGGTCTGGCGGGCAAAGGCGTTCTGCAGTCCTGCACTCGGGATGCCCAGCAACAGGAAGAGCCGCAGCATCGCGAAGAAGATCTCGTACTGCGACGTCGCCATCTGGCCCGCGACCGTGTGGACCGCAGTCATGAAGGCCCCACCAAACACGGTGGCGAACGACAACCATGCACTCTGCCGCAGAAAGCTGCCTCGGGTGGAATCTCTCACTGGCCGTTGAATACTGTCTCCCACCAGAGCCGGCGAGCAGAACCGTTCGACGCAGGACCGCGCGGGGTCGACACACGGACGGCGGGTGGAGGCCGCAGGAACCGCGGCCTCCACCCCCATGCCAGGCTCAACGGGACGCAAGAGGTTCCTCGGGACCCATCTTGTGGACCGTGCCGATGATCTCGGACCTCAGCTCGGTGCCATCCGCCGCCGAGATCGAATAGCGGACGCTGTACTGGTCGGCCTCGGTCATCCCCGGGATTTCCAAGAACAGGGTCCGCTTGTCGGCCGCCAACCGGGCCGACTTCACCTCGAGCCGATCATGCGCCTGCTTGGCGGGATCCTTCACCGACAGCTCCGGCGAGCCGTAGCCGCCGCTGTACCGGTAGTTCCAGACCTCGACGGCGTAACTGGATGCATCCTGGGCGGTCGCCGCGTCCAGGTCGGCGCTGAAGGTGATCCGGATGCCGTTCTTTGCGACATGCGATTGGACCGGCATCTGGACAGGCTTGCCCGTATGGCGAACGCGATAGAATCCGCCGTCCCGGGTCGCCGCATTCTGCCAGCCCTTGAGGCCGCACAGATAGAGCTGTCCATCCTGATCACTGAAACGCCCGCGCATGATGCCGCTGGAGAACTTCAGACCGAACGGAACCATGCTGGCCTGGACGGTGTCGCCGACCTTGTCCATGAGCACCGCATAGAGCAGGCACTTGCCATAGCTCATGAACAGCGGAGCCCCCTTCCAGGGTCCCCATCGGTCGCTGGTGACATAGACCTGCCCCCCGCTGGAATTGTCCCAGCGCATCGGGAGCCAGCAGATGGGTTCATCATACGAGGTCGGGATCGGCATCTCGCCGTCCCAGCCCCTGAGCTTGTTCGCGGCCCGGGCAGCCGGGTCGCTGGGATTGACCTTGATCTCCCGGCCGTCCGGATATTTCAGGGTCAATTCACGCTGGGCCGCAGGAACCATCCCAAGGAAGGAGCCGGGGCGCACCAGGTTGAGCTTCGAGGACGGCATCCAGTGACCCTGGTTGTCCCCCACGAGCACCGTATCGTCCGGCCCGACCGTCATGCCGTTGGGCGCCCGGAGACCCGTCGCGAAGACCTCGAGCCTCTTCCCGTCGGGCGAAACCTTCAGAATCGTCCCCTGATGCGGTGACGAAACGCTCGGCTCCCAGGGCGCCCCCTTGGCGTAGTAGAAGTTCCCCTTCGAGTCCGTGTGCAGGTCCAGGACGAACTCGTGGTAGTTCGGAGTCACCACGGTGTCGTTGTTGAAGTTCTCGTAGAAGTCGGCCTCGCCGTCCCCGTTGAGATCCTTCAGCCGCGTGATCTGGTCCCGACCCGCCACGTAGATGTCCCCCTTCACGACCTTCAACCCCAGCGGCTGGAAGAGCCCGGAGGCGTATCGCTTCCAGGTGAGCTTCTTCAGCGTCGCGTCGATGCCCGAGACGATCCAGACGTCCCCGTGGAAGGTGCAGATCGCGGCACGTCCTCCGGACAGGAAGTCAAAGCCGCCGAAGAACATGCTGACCTGGAAGGGATTCGGGAACGGCTCCATGATCGTGTCGACCGCGTAGGGGCCGGACTCGGAACCCAGCTTGCCTTCGGTCACAAGCGTCTCGGTCCATCGCAGCGCACCCCCACGAGTCAGCGTCTTGGGGGAACCGCCGTTGGCAAAACCCGAAAGGGTACCCGCGGCCGACAAAGCGATTGTGAGAGGCTGGTTCGCCGCCACCCGGTCGAGATGAAGCACGAGGTCGCCATTCGGGAGGAGCTTCAGGCTCCCGGAGGTCTTGGATCCCGCCTCCCACCCGACGGACAGCGGAGTTCCACCCTTCTGGGTGAACAGACCCCTCCCCTCGGGCAGTTTGATGGTCGGAACCGCCGGGTCTATGCCGCTCGCGAGCAGCACCGACACCGACTTCGCCGGGCTTGCGAACTCCAGGGTCCGGGTAAAAACCGGGGTCGCCCCCTCCATGACGTTCGGGGTCTCCAGGACCGGAACACCCCCAACCGTGTAGCTGAGGACCACCTGGTCCCCGTTCACGTAGAGTCCCGAGTAGTGGGCCCAATCCTTCGGCAGCGGTCCCTGGGGATTCACCCGGGGATCCGACAGGGCCTCCTTGGGACCCGACCACCCCGGCTCATTGGCCGTGGTGAAGGCCAGGGTTCCCTTGATGGACGGCGGTGGCGGCCACTCGATCTTGGTCAGCGTGTTCCCGAACTCGAGGAACTCGCCCGTCCATGCCGCGGCCAGCCGCAGTGTGTCGAGGTCATAGACCACATAGGATTTCTTCGACGGACCGAGGGTGATGGCGACGCCCTTCATGGCGGCCGCCTTGTCTTTGGCCAGCATGACGGTTCCGGACCAGAACGGTCCGCGCACCGGCTGGCCCGAACCCTGGGCGAGCGCTGTGAGGGATCCGACGAGGAGACCGGCTGCGAGGCCGAATCCGAGCCGGGGGAATTGGGGAAGATTCACGGGAGTGAGATGTGAGACGTGGGAACGACAGAGAGGCGAGGATGACCCCTTATCGAACTCCCGACAAGACACTCGATCTCGCCATGGGTCCCGATCTCGATGCGCCGCGCGTGGCGCACCCTTCAAGGGAGACGGGTTGTCTGCAGCGTCAAAGGTTCCCGACTGGGGCGTTCGATCTGCTCCACCGTCGCGGCTCAGATGGAACGCCACGGAGGGCGCCACCGGAGGGCGCTCCCGCGCCCAGTGATGCAGGGCACTGCATCACCCACCCATCGAAACCTTCGGCGTCCGATCAGGAGCCACCCTGTGCCCCTCATTTCTTCCCCCTGCTTCTCTTCGCGCCTCCGCATCACTATGTGAGTCCCTCTTCCCTTCCTTTCGGCGGGATCACCGCGGCTGTTTCCCGATCAACTTCAGGAACTCCTCGCCACTCGGGGCCGTCAGCAGCAGCCTGTGCCACACCCGCAAGAGGTCCGGGTCATCCACCGCCTCCAGGATCGGGTCCCACGACGGCTCCCAATCCGGGAACCGGACAGAGGCCGAGGCCTTCAACGCCTCGACCCATCCCAAGCGAAACCCGTCCTGTTCGCCTTCCCGTCGACCCTCCAGTCGGCCCGCCTGCCGACCCTCCTGCCGACCCTCCTGCCGACCCTGTTCAAGGCCTTCACGGCGGGCGTGGCGTTCGAATGTCGTGAGATACGTCATGGGGCTGTCTCCTTCCTGTTGTCTGAGCTGTTCCAAGAAAATCCGCTCCTCGTCTTCCGGCAAGGGAATCGACCAATCCAGTACCCGCGTCAACACCTGCTGCTGTTCCTCCCCGTAGCCCTTCGACGTCAACACCACCGCCATCCGAAGGAACAGCTGGAGCTTCCCTTCGCGACGCGCCACAGGGTCGTTCCGATGCCGTCGCGTGAGCCGGTCCGCCAGGATCACCAGGTTCACCGGGTTGGGGTCCGACTCCAGTTCGGCATCGGTGAAGTCCGTCAGCTTGCAGATCGGGAACTCGAACCGGGTTCCAACCCCGTCGATCCCGCTCGTCAGCTCGTTCGGACGCCACTTCGGATCCGGATCTGCCAGGATCGCCAGGCTCATCACGGGCTGCCGGAACCGTCGGACCAGGGCCGCGTGATAGAACAGCATCCGCTGGGCAAACCGGGCGACCTTGTCGCGCTGGACCTCAACATGCGTGAGCATCGTGTCGGGGCCCACACCCATCAGGGGAATCTCGGCCAGGAGGTCGACATGCTGTCGGGGGCGGGGCGAGCGACCCAGCAGCGCCCGCAGTTCCTTGTCCAGGAACCGGACCTTCCTCGCCCGGTCGATCCTTCGGGCGAAGGCGGGATCAAACCGCTCCATGCACTCGTGGAAGAGGCCCATGAGGGTCTCCTTCCAGATCGCATCGTAGTCCGGTCCCGGTGGCGGCATCCATCCAGTCTGGCAGGGGCCCGGACCGGTCCACCATCGCCAGATTTAGGGATGCAGAGGAGACTCACACAGAGGCGATGCCGGTAGGGCTGTGCTCCGCCACGGCCCCATCTCGATCCGATGCGCGTGGCGCACCCGTGAACGAGGACGGGGCCACTGACGCGCAACAGGATCCCCGCTGGGCCGTTCGATCCGCTCCACCCTCGCGGGGAAGATGGGAACGCCACGGAGCACGTTGATACCCATGTGGGCGCTCCCGCGCCCCGTGATGCAGGGCACTGCATCACCCACCCGTGCCCGTCTTCGGCGTCTGGTCAGGAGCCACCCTAGGCCTCTCGCTTCTTTTCCCTGCTTCTCTCCCGTCTTTCCTCCGCGCTTCCGTGTCCCCGTGTGAGTCCCTCTTCCCTTCCCTCTCCTCCGCGTGCCCGCAGTTTCCGGTTGGCGCACCGAAACCGGTTCGCGGACACTCGTCCTAACATGAGCCTGACGCTTCCCTCAGATCTCTTCATTGACGGCCGCTATACCGCCCCATCGGGTCGTTCGAGGACGTCCCTCGTGAACCCTGCGACCGAGGAGATCTTCACCGAGGTGATCGCCGCGGATCTCCAGGACGTGGAGACGGCGTTCGCAGGCGCCCGGAAGGCCTGGGAATCCGGCTGGCGCGACCTTTCTCCGGGAAAACGCACCGAGATCCTCTTCGAAATCTCCCGGAAACTCCGCGCGCACGCCGAGGAGCTCGCGCAGATGGAGAGGCTTCAGATCGGCAAACCGATCGGCGACGCGCGCGACGAGGCCGGGCTCGGGGCCCGGGTCTTCGAGTACTACGCCGGGGCCATCACGAAGTTCGGGGGCCAGACCCTTCCCGTCAGCCGGGGTGGACTCGACTTCACGCTCCGACAGCCCCTCGGCGTGGTGGCGGCCATCGTCCCCTGGAACTTCCCGTTCCCGATCGCCTGCTGGAAGGTCGCCCCCGCCCTGGCCGCCGGGAACTGCGTCATTCTGAAGCCCGCATCGATCTCCCCGCTGACCGCCCTCAAGCTCGCCGAGATCGCCACCGAGGCCGGACTGCCCCCAGGTGTCCTGCAGGTGCTGCCCGGACCCGGCGGACGCATCGGCGACGCCCTGGTCACCCACCCCGGCATCCGGAAAGTCTCGTTCACCGGATCGACCGATGTCGGCCGGCGCATCATGGAACTCGCCTCCCGGGATCTGAAACGGGTGTCGCTCGAGCTCGGAGGCAAGTCGCCCAACATCGTGTTCGCCGATGCCGACTGGATGCGGGCCGCCGACAGCTCGCCGATGAGCGTCTTCGCCAACACCGGACAGGACTGCTGCGCCCGAAGCCGCGTCTTCGTCGAGAAGTCCATCTTCGAACCCTTCGTGGAGCGCTTCGTCAAGGCGACGCGCTCCCTGAAGGTCGGGGATCCCAGCGAGGACTCCACCCAGCTCGGCCCCCTCGTCACCCAGGCCCACCGGGACACCGTAGAGGACTACCTTGCCGATGCCCGGAAGCGCGGATCGGTCTTCGCCTGCGGGGGCGGACGCCCCCATCCCCGCGGCTGGTATCTCGAGCCCGCCGTCCTCCTCAACGTGCGCCATGACGAGCGCTGCTGGCGGGAGGAGATCTTCGGCCCCGTCGTGGCCATCACCCCCTTCGAGGACGAGGCCACCATGCTCCGCGAGGTCAATGCCTCCCCCTATGGCCTGAGCGGGTCCGTCTGGACCCAGTCGCTACCCAAGGCCCTCCGCGTAGCCAGGGCCGTGGAGAGCGGGGTGCTGAGCATCAACAGCCACAGCAGCGTCCACGTCGAGGCCCCCTTCGGCGGATTCAAGCAGTCCGGCATCGGACGCGACCTCGGCATGGCCGCCCTCGATGGCTACACCGAACTCAAGAATATCTACGTCGGGGAATAGCCCCGCGGTCCCTGCGCCACCTCCATGGGGTGCACGGGGTGCTGAATGGAGACCGTCCCTCCCTCGTCCCAAGCCCGGTTCGGCAACCCAATGCGTGCACTCCTGACACTCCTGATGGGCGGACTCCTGCCGGTCCTCGCGCTGGCGGAAGGCGAAGGAACGGATCCGTTCGAGTCAGCGGTCATCCCTCTGGTACGCGAATTCTGCTGGGAGTGCCACCGCGGCACAAAGGCCAAGGGGGGAGTGGATCTGGCGTCCCAGACCAACAGGGCCGCGTTCTATCGGAACCCGAAGGTCTGGGAGACCGTGGTGCGATCGGTCGAGGATCGCGAGATGCCCCCCAGCCACGCCGACCTGCCGACCGAGACCCAGCGGCTGCAGCTGCTGGATGCCCTCCAGACCCTCCTCGACCACCCGGACCCCCGGTTTCTGGTCACGGATCCCGGGTCCAAATCGATCCACCGTCTCAATCGCACGGAATACAACCGGACGGTCCAGGATCTCCTCGGAGTGACCCTGAGCCCGGCGGACGCCTTTCCCGCAGACGGGGGTGGTGGCGGTGGGTTCGACAACAACGCCGATACCCTCTACGTGCCCCCGATCCTGATGGAGCGGTACCTGGGAGCTGCCGAAGATCTTCTCGCGGCGGCCCCGGAGGATCGCCTGTTCCCGATCCAGCCCGCCTGGCACCGGACCGAGCGGGAGACGGCCCGACGCAACCTGATCGAGTTCACCCGGAAGGCGTTCCGTCGACCCGCCGAGGGCCCCGACCTCACCCGTCTGATGGGACTCTATGACCGGACCCGCCGTCATGGAGCCGATCCGAAGACCGCTCTCAAGGCGGCCTACAAGGCGGTGCTGGTGTCGCCCCGGTTCCTGTTCCGGATCGAACAGGAGCGGGATCAGGCGACGCCGTGGCGGATCGACCCCTACGAACTGGCCTCCAGGCTGAGCTACTTCCTTTGGTCCTCGATGCCGGACGAGGCGCTGCTGGAGGCGGCCCGAAACCATTCCCTGTTGGGCGATAAGGAACTGGAGCGACAAGTGCGCCGGATGCTATCGGACCCGAAGGCCCGGGTCTTCGTGGACCAGTTCACCAGCCAATGGCTGGGGACCAAGACTCTCCACACCACCACCCAACCGGACCGCGGGAAATTCCCCCAGTTCACCGAAACCCTCCGGGACGCCATGGTGGCGGAACCGGTGGAGTTCGTCTGGTCCCTGATCCAGGACAACGCCAGCGCCCTGCGGCTGCTCGATGCCGACTACACCTTCGTCAATGCGGAGCTGGGGCGCCTCTATGGCCTGACCCACGTCACCTCCACCGAGCTGGTCCGCGTCCGGCTTCCCGACCGGAACCGGGGCGGCATCACGGGGATGGCCGCCGTGCTGACCCAGACCAGCTATCCCCTCCGGACGAGTCCGGTCCTCCGGGGCAAATGGATCCTCGAGGAGGTCCTGGGGACGCCACCCCCACCCCCGCCACCGTTGGTCGCCACCCTGCCGCCGGACGACAAGGTCAAGGAGGGGCTCACCTTCCGCCAACGCCTCGAGGAGCACCGCAACAAGCCCCAGTGCGCTTCCTGCCATGCCCGGCTGGACCCGATAGGGTTCGCCCTGGAGAACTTCGACGCCATCGGCGCCTGGAGGGAATCGGTCGACGGAAAGCCCGTGGACGCCAAGGGCGTGCTGACGAACGGCGAATCGGTCGAGGGCCCCGTCCAGCTCAAGAACGCCCTGATGGCCCGGAGGGATCTGTTCCTGAGGCACCTGACCGAGAAGCTGATGGCCTACGCCCTCGGACGCGGTCTCGAGTTCCACGACATCCCCAGCGTCAAGGAGGTGCTCAGGAAGGCGGCAGCCGACGATCACCGCCTGACCACGCTCATCCTTGAGATCACCCGGAGCTATCCGTTCCAGTGGCGTCGACGCGAATCGGCCTCCGACCCAACCCCGATGCCCGCTCCGGGGTCCTGAACGGCCCTGGCACCCGCTCCGCGGCAGCATGGGGCAGACAGTTCCGGGTTCCCGGACACCGGGGAAGCGGGGCCAAATCCAAATACCGTTTGACCGTGTTTTCTCAGGATCGCTAGGTTCCCCCGTTCCGGAGGCGACGTTTTCGTCCCGGCCCAGCCCTATGTTCGGCACAATTCGCAAGCATCAGCAGTGGATGTGGGTGGTGATCATCACCGCCGTCATCATCAGCTTCGTCATCTATTTCACCCCGAACCAGGGCCCCGGCGGCAGCAGCCTCGGGAACCAGCAGTTCGGCACGATCGACGGCCAGTCGGTCGATGACCAGCAGGTCCGCTCCGCCCTCACCCAGGCCAAGCTGAGTGGGTTCCTCCGCTATGGCGAGGCCTTCCAGAGCGGCCGCGCCGAGCAGATGGGCTTCAACCTGAAGCAGGAGACCATGCAGCGGCTCTTCCTCGGGATTCGCCTCCAGAAAGCGGGCATCCAGGTGAGCGATGACGCCGTGGCGACCTGGATCCGCGAGTACCTCAAGGACCCCAAGACCGGCGTGGTCAACTTCGATGCGTTCCTCAAGAACGCGCTCCAGCCCTCCGGGTTCAGCGAGTCCGAGTTCTTCGAGTTTGTCCGCTATGAGGTCGGCCTGCAGGAGCTCGAGCGCCTCGTCGGCATTACCGGCGAACTCGTCACGCCCCAGGAGGCCGAGGCTGCCTTCCGCAGGGACAACGAGACCCTAACCGTCTCGCTCGTGGCCTTTTCCTCGTCCAACTACCTGGCCAGCGTTGCCGTCAACGACGCCAAACTGGGCGAGTTCTTCACCAACCGCCTGGCCAACTACCGCATCCCGGAGCGCGTCGTGCTCTCCTATGTCCGCTTCCCGGCCAGCACCTTCGCCGCCGCGGCGGAGGCGGAGATCGCCGCACGGCCCAACTTCACCAACGAGCTCGAGCAGGTCTATACCCAGCGCGGACCCGATGCCTTCCGGGACCCTTCCGGCGCGCCGATGTCCAAGGACGCCGCCTTGGCAAAGATCCGAGAGGTCACCGTCCAGCAGCGGTCCATTCAGCTTGCCGCCCAGCAGGCCAACGAGTTCGCCAATGAACTCTACCAGACGGAGCCCGCCACCCCGGCCAACCTCGCCGCCCTTGCGGTAAAGAAGGGCCTTTCCGTCCAACAGACCCAGCCTTTCTCCGACAACGAACGCGCCCAGGGCCTCGAGGACATCAACCCGAACGCCATCACTCAGGCCCTGTCGAAGGTGAACGCATCCCAGCCGTTCCTGACGCCGCTGTCCGGACAGCAGGGCGTCGTGGTCAGCGCCGTCACCGGTCGCACCCCCAGCTCCGTGCCGTCCCTCGACGCCGTCCGGAGCCAGGTCGAGAACGACTACAAAACGTCGGCCGCGACCGACGCCGCACGCACGGCCGGCCGGGCCTTCCAAGCGACAGCCGGCGGTAACTCCTTCGCAGACGCCGCAAAGGCCGCCTCGCTCACCCCGGTCGAGTTCAGCTTCTCTCCCAGCTCGCCGAGCATCCCGGGACTGGATGGACGGATTAATCCATCTCAGGTCAAAACGGCCGCAGGCCGCCTCGCCCCCGGCGCCGTGGGTGAGTTCATTCCAACCTTCGATGGCGGCTTTGTACTTACTCTCCTTGAACGCAAGGCCCCGGCCGAGGACCTCGTGAAATCCGGCGTCGCCTCGTTCCTGGGCGAGCTCCGCCAGCAACGGGAGCGCCAAGCCTTCAACACCTGGTTCCTCACGGAATACCAGAAGTCGGGGGCCCCTCAGGTCGCCGAGCGGAATGGGTTCTGAGATGAAGCCGGCCCCGCCGGTCATCAAGCTCTCCTCCCCCTCGACACGGGAGTTCTGGGAGATCCCGGTCGTCTGGGAGGACGCACATCTGCTGGCCATCAACAAGCCGGCACGCCTTCTCACGTCCCCGGACCGCTACGATCCCAAACGTCCCAACCTCATGCGCCTGCTGCATGAGGCCATCGCCGCAGGAAAGCCCTGGGCGGCACAACGACAGCTCCAGTACCTCTCCAACGCCCATCGTCTCGACTTCGAGACCACCGGCGTCCTCCTCCTCGCCAAGGACCGGCCGAGTCTCGTCCACCTCGCCAACCAGTTCGGATCCGAGGTCCCCCGCAAGACCTACGTCACCCTGGTCCAGGGCACCCCGAAGCAGGATCGGTTCACCGTCGACAAACCGCTTGCCCCCGACCACTTCAAGCCCGGGATGATGCGGGTGAGCCGGGCCGGAAAAAAATCCGTCACCGAATTCGTCGTCCTTGAGAAATTCCGCGGCGTTTCCCTCGTCGAGGCCCATCCAAAGACCGGTCGAACCCATCAGATCCGGGTTCATCTCGCCGAAAGCGGCCATCCGGTCCTGGCCGACCGGGTCTATGGCGGGAAGCCCCTGCTGCTCTCGTCGCTGAAGCAGAACTACCATCTGAAGCACGACGACTACGAGCGCCCGCTCATCAGTTCCCTGGCCCTCCATGCGGCAAAGCTCTCCCTCCCGCACCCCCAGACAGGAGCCCAGATCGAGATCGAAGCTCCCTGGCCCAAGGATTTCCTAGTGGCCCTGAAATACCTCCGCCGCTACGCGTGATCGGGAGGGCCACCGGAGTGAAGGCGAAAGGGTCCGATCATTCCCGGAATTCGCTGCCGGACCCGTCTCCCACGTTCAACTTCGGTCTTCCTCCGCGTCCGTGGATCCCCGACTTTCCAAAGGTCCTCACCTCGCCTTGAACGACGAGATCCGCGCCAGGTGCTCCCACAACTCGCGTTCCGCCGGAGTCACGGAATCCGGGATTCTCACCGCCAACGTGACGAACAGATCCCCACGTTCCCCAGAGCTTCCCCGAGGGAGCCCATGGCCGCGTACCCGCAGCTGCTGACCCGCGTTCGTCCCGGGCGGAATCCGCACCTTCACGGATCCCCCAAGCGTCTTCACATCCACCGTCGCCCCCAACACCGCCTCCCACGGGGTGAGGTCGAGGTCCGCAGTCAGATCCGATCCCTGGATCTGGAAGTCCGGATGGGCCGCCAGCCGGACCCGTAGATAGAGATCCCCCGCCGCAGCGCCCCCAGAACCCGTTTCCCCCTTCCCGGAGACCCGGATCAGCTGGCCGTCCTGTACCCCAGCCGGGATGCGGACCTTGAACCGATGGGTCTCCGCAACACCGGTCCTTGAATTCACCCGCTGGAAGGAGACGCTCCGCACCGAGCCTTGGAGCACCTCCTCGACGCTGACCGAGATCTCGCCCTCCACATCAGCGCCGCGTTGGGCATAGCTCCGTGCCGAATCGTCGGAAGGCTCACCCCCGGGGAATCCACCCTGTCGTCCAAAGAACTGCTCGAAGAAATCGCTGAATCCCGTCCCACCGAAGTGGAACTCGTACTCCTCGCCCCCGGGCGCGGTCCGACGGTTGCGGCGCCCACCACCACCGGCCGACTGCTGCCATCCGGGCGGCGGCTGGAATCCCCCACCCTGCTTCCAGTTGGCGCCCAGCGTGTCGTATTTCTTCCGGTTCTCAGGATTGCCCAGGACCTCGTAGGCCTCGTTGATCTCCTTGAACTTCTCCTCCGCAACCTTCTTGTCCTTGGCGACATCCGGATGGTACTGGCGGGCCAGCTTCCGGAACGCCTTCTTGATCTCATCCGCCCCCGCAGTCCGCGGGACGCCGAGGAGCGTGTAGTAGTCCTTGAATTCGACAGCCATGTCCGATGTGGGGAAACAATGGGAGGTTCCCCCGGGGGATGCAAATGCCCCGACCCACGATCGTACCGCACCCGTTCCCGACCCACGGACAAGTCCTCGCCCCGATCCCACCTCCCGGGAGACCCGCTCCATCCTTTGCACGATCCGACGACTCCCGTAGCGTCCGGACATGTTCGATTCGCTGTCCGGCAAGCTGCAGAACGTCTTCCGCAACCTGCGGGGGCTCGGGAAGATCTCGGAGTCCAATGTGAGCGATGCGCTCCGGGATGTCCGCATGGCGCTGCTCGATGCCGACGTCCAGTTCAAGGTCGCCCGGGACTTCATCGAGTCGGTCAAGCAGAAGGCCCTCGGCGAACAGGTCATCCAGTCCGTCCACCCCGGACAGCAGATGATCAAGATCATCCACGACGAGCTCGTGGGACTGCTCGGTTCCGAGAACGCCGCCCTGCAGCTCAGCGGCAACCCGGCCTGCATCCTGATGTGCGGTCTCCACGGCTCCGGCAAGACCACCAGCTCGGCTAAGCTGGCCCGACTCCTCACCAAGCAGGGCCGCAGCGTCCTGCTGGTGGCGGCCGACGTCTATCGTCCCGCCGCCATGGACCAGCTGGCCGTCCTCGGTGAGAAGCTCGGGGTGCCGGTCTTCGTCAAGAAGGGGGAGACCGACGTCAACCGCATCGCCAACGAGGCGCTCGATCACGCCCGGACCCAGCAGCGGAACACCCTGATCTTCGACACTGCCGGCCGACTCCAGATCGACGAACCGTTGGTCCAGGAGCTCGTCCGCCTTCGGGATCTCATCAAGCCCCAGGAGACGCTGCTCGTCATCGACGCTGCCACCGGCCAGGAGGCCGTGAACGTGGCCACCCATTTCGACAAGGCGCTCAACCTCACGGGCGCAATCCTGACCAAGCTCGACGGCGACGCCCGGGGCGGCGCGGCCCTCTCGTTCAAGAGCGTCGTGGGCAAGCCGATCAAGTTTATGGGTGTCGGCGAGAAGCCCGAGGACTTCGAGCCCTTCCACCCGGAGCGGATGGCCCAGCGGATCCTGGGCATGGGCGACGTCGTCAGCCTGGTTGAGAAGGCCGCCGAAGCGGTGGACCAGGAGAAGGCCATGGCGCTCGAGGAGAAGATGCGCAAGGGCACCTTCACCCTCGACGACTTCCTGATGCAGCTCCGTGAGATGAAGAAGATGGGGCCGCTCGAGAACCTCGTCGGACTGCTCCCCGGCGGATCCGAAATGGTGAAGGGGGCAGACCTTTCCAAGAGCGAGAGAGAGTTCCGCCGGATGGAGGGCATCCTCTGCGCGATGACGCCGGGGGAGCGCGCGACCCCGCAGATCCTCAACGCCCGACGGCGTCAGCGGATCGCCAAGGGCAGTGGTGTGAATGTGGCCGAGGTGAACAACGTGCTCCGGAAGTTCGACGAGATGCGCGAGATGATGCGCAAGCTGGGCCGCTTCCAGAAGATGATGGGCAAATTCGGCGGCAAGCTGCCCGCCATGCCCGGAGGCTTCCGCATGCCCTTCGGGGGCTGAGTATCGCAAACCCCGCACGGAGCCTACCTCGCGATGAAAGGCCCCCGCATTGGCGTTCCTCTCCGACTCCGTATCTTCAAGTGAGTCCTCCTTACCACTTTAGCACCTGACCAAATCCAAAATGTTGCTGGAGTCCAGATGGCGCGAAACGGCGCGGACCCATGCTCGGGAGCTCGCCGTCCACGAGACAGGTTCTGGCCGGTCCTGGACCTTCGCCCAGCTCGAATCGCTGGCCGACTCAGAACCACTCCCGCCGGATCAGCCCCTCATCCACCCATCGGGCCGGGATATTGGATTCCTTTGTGAAACCCTGAGAGCCTGGCGTTCAGGATCTCCGATCTGTCCGCTGGAGTGGGGTCATGAACCGTTCAGAGGGGCTCCACCGGGTCCCAACATCGCCCTACTGAAGCAGACCTCCGGTTCGACGCGTTCCCCTCGCGGGGTGGCACTCACGGCCGAGCAGGTGGCGGCGGACGCAGACCAGATTGTCACCACCATGGGACTTGTTGCAGACCAGCCCAACCTGGGAGTCATCTCGCTGGCCCACAGCTACGGCTTTGCCAACCTGGTCCTGCCCCTTCTGCTCCACGGAATTCCTCTGATCCTGGTCGACTCCGCACTCCCGGAAGCCGTCCGGATGGCCGCCCGACCGTGGGGACGCCTGACCCTGCCCGCGGTTCCCGCCCTGTGGCGGACTTGGTTGGAGGCAGATTCGATCCCGCCGAACCTCGGGTTGGCCATCTCGGCCGGCGCACCCCTTCCCATCACCATCGAACACCGCGCACTCGATCGGCTGGGACTCAAGATCCACAACTTCCTCGGTGCTTCCGAATGCGGTGGCATCGCCTACGATCGCTCCACAACAGCTCGACACGAGGCCTCCTTTGTCGGCCGACCCATGGATGGTGTACGCCTCAGCTGCGGCGACCGTGGCCAGCTCATCGTCGAATCCCCAGCCGTCGCCTCCACATATTGGCCCAATCCAGAACCCAGCCTCGGCAACGGGCGATTTGTTACCTCAGACCTCGCCCACATCGACGCAGAGGGCTCGTTGTGGATCGCAGGTCGCGAGGACGATCTGATCAACGTCGCCGGACGGAAAGTCGCCCCCGAGCAGATTGAACAAATCTTCATGACGCTGCCAGGAATCCGGGACTGTCTGGTTCTCGGTATCCCCGACGAATCGGGACGCGGGGAATGCGTCGGGGTGGTGTATTCGGCGGAGAGCGGAATCAGCGAACTCACGTTCCGGACCGCGCTTGCGGACAGGCTCGCCCCCTGGGAACTCCCGCGCCGATGGTGGCGCAGGGAGTCGCTGGGGAGCGACGTCCGAGGCAAACGCTCCCGCAAGGCATGGCGACAGCGGCTCCTCGAATCCGACACCAAAGGTCAGGCACCCTCCTGACCCGAGAGGGAGACCTCGCACCGGAGAATCAGCGTCCCATCCACCGAAGCACTCCCTCCGACCAGAATCAGGCCACCCATGCGTCCCATCACCGTCGCCTCGAGCCGGATCGTCTGGCCAGGCCGAGCCGTACCGGTGATTTTCGCGTTCCGGATGCCCGCCAGCCTGAGGTTTCTCAGGGGGGATATTGATGGATCGGCTTGCGCGGCGATTCCACCCAGCTGAGCAACGGCCTCCACCAGCAGGACTCCGGGCACGATCGGCTCCCCCGGAAAATGACCTCGGAAGTAGTCCAGCTCGGCCGTCGGCTGATACTCCCCTTCCGCGCTGATGCCCGGTTTTAGGGACAGGAGACGACTCACGAATCGGAACTCCGCTCCGTGCGGGAGCGTCGCAAGGGCTATTTCAAGGGAGGGGTTCACGGGGGAGATTCGTTCCGCGTCAGCTTCCAGGCAGGATCCACCTCGAGGCTGAAGAGTTCAGATGGAGTCGGCAGGTTGGTCCGGAGAGTGCCGAACTCGCTCCGGATTCGCGAGCCGTCCACCATGATCATCTCTGTGAGACGCAGGCCAAAGTTTCCTGCATCCAATCCCACGATTAGGGCTGGCATCAGCTTCCGGGCAGCGGGACTCCGTGGGCGCAGGTCCAGCCGGAGCATCCCCTGATTGGTGGAGACTCCGGTGATTTCGAATCGACCTTTCCAGTCCTCGATGCTTCTCGGGAAGGCTCCGTCCAGCAGGCCCATCAGGTCCCTCGCGGGGCCGGTGGGGTTGCCGCCAAGGGAATAGGATTCCGCCCTCCGAAGCCGGGGTGAAAGAATCAGGAGTGTATCCCCGGAACGCACAGCAACCGACTGTGGCGGGTCACCCAGTTCCCAACGGAATCGGTCGGGCGCCGAAAACCACACCCGTCCCGTCGAGACCAGCGGCTGGGTCAGGGCCTTGAGATGGCGGGTCTGCTGGAACTCGGCCTGGAAGCGGGTGAGGTGGGTCGAGGCTTCGAGCCAAGATCGGAGAATTGCTTCATGAGGGTCAGGCACCCCCTCCCCAAAAACCACCAGCACACCAACCCCGAGGCCTGCTGCGAGATTCCGGAGTCCTCGAATCATGTTCCCGACACTCCATCATCGGATTGACCGGATTTCCAGACCGACACGAAATGGAACCACTGGTCGGGATGCTCCCGAATCACTTCCTCGAACGTCGCAAGCAGACGGGTGGTGAAGTCCCGTCGCCGCTCCCGACCGGCGAGTTTGGAACGGTCATAGACGACCTCGGGAAGGGCTCTCGCAACCGGCCCTTCGGTATCCCGGATGACCACCATGGGAAAGATCCGGGCTCCGGTCGCCCGGGCAAGTTCTGCAGCGGCCGGGCTGGCCCGGAAGGGACGCCCAAAGAATCGCGTCTCGACCCCGGATCCCACCGGCCGATCCAGGAGCAATGCGACGACTCCACCTTCCTGAAGCCTGCGGATGACCTCGATGAACGCAAAGGGGTCGGATCCGACCACGAGGGTGTCGATCCCATGGTGGGCACGTGCCGCCGCCCGGAGGGTGGTGAGCCCCGAATCCGGCTCCTCGGCACTGAGCACGAGGGGACGCACCCCGAGATCTGTCAGCAGAGGCCCCCCCAATTCCCAATTTCCCAGATGGACAGTCACTAGAAGCACCCCCTTCTGGGACGCGACGGCTTCACGAAACGGTTTCCAGCCTGCCTCCGACCCCAACCGCACCCTCGATCGAATTCCCGCCTCAAGACGCCAGAGATCCACCAGCTTTTCGGCAAACCCAAGTCCATTGGCCTTGGCGATGGCTGGTAGCCGGGAGGCCTCACCGCCGACCACCGGACGGAGGTTTTCCATGACCAGGTCGAGTCGATCCGGCCGAACAGCCATATAGAGCCTCATGCCGAGGCGTGTCATCCCAGCGAGAGAGCGTCGATCGATACGACGGGCAACCTGGAGAGCGATCCACCAGGCCCACCCTCCATACAGTTGGGATGGTTTCGACCCTGGGGACAGGCCCTTTGCGGAGGCGAGTACGGCTGGGGACAGGTCCTCTGTTGTCCTGTGTAGGACCAGCCACCATGCGGGCAGGAGGAGGAGGACGACAACCAACACGCAGACCACCCCACCGGCACAGACGAGGTCGAGGCTCGCAAGACCTGCATTGCTGCTCCAGGCCAACGACCCAAAGCCAGCGATGTTGGCCCCGGCACACAGGAGGAGAGCCACACCGGTCGAACGCCAGACCGCCCGGAGATCCCCACCATGCCGGCGAAGCGCCAGCTGGACGTGGATCGTGGAGTCGACCGACGTACCGAGGATCAGCGGTATCGCGACCAGATTGAGCAAGTTCCACGTGGCTCCCATGAGGCTCATGACCATCAACAGAAGCCCAAAGCTCAAAGCCAGGGCGCCGAGACCCAACACGACCTCGGTCCATCGTCGGAACGCCAACCAAAGACAAAGCGTCAGGGCGATTGCGATCGCGGCCGTCAACATCCGGACCCTTCCAACAACCCGCGCCAACAGTTCCGGACCTAGGTTCTCCCATCCGGCGATCTGGACCCCGGAGGGCAACCCGGGAAGCCCTCCCCGGGTCGATGGTGTCTCGACAAGCCCACGTCCGATCCATGAGCCATCGCGGTCCCGGGCACTGGTCATCGGAGCAACCCATTCTCCAAATGCACCCTCCGGCCAGATCGGGATTCCTTCCCCGGAATCGCTCCAACGACGCCAGCGCTGGAGGATGGAATCTGCAAGGTGCAGGGAATTCGAACCGTATCCCGCCTCCAACAGCCGAGATCGGAATTCGTCCGCACGCCCTCCCAGTCGGCCAAGAGTTGCCTGATTGGTTCGGGCATGGGCCGGAAACGGCCAAATGACCGTGGGCACTTGGAACCCTACCACTGCACCCGTGAGTCGGGCTTCCTCAAGGCTGGGCACGGCTTCGGCAAACCGGGCGTGGACCGATTCGGGATCCGCCGCACGGACCAGTAACCAGCTCGTCTTGTGGGTCCGACCCAATTCTCTTCGAAGCTCCTCCATGGCCTCCTGAGAGGCACTATTCCGAGGCATCAGTGGATCGCTGGCCCCCTCGACCCGAGGCCAACCCTTGAGTGTGAGGACACCAACGGCCAGTCCCATCAGAACGCATGTGCCAGCAACTGCCAGCCAGCGGGAAACCGGACCTGGAATACCCGTCTTCCCCAATTCCGAACCGTCCGCTTTGCAAAAGCTTCTAGGATCCCAGGCCACCCGTGGCAGGAACCAGAAAAGCGTCACAATGGCCCCCACGACCAACCCCATCGCTGTGAGAGTTCCGAGTTCGGAAAGCCCTGGCAGTCCGGCGAAGTGCAGCGACAGGAAGGTGCCCGCCGTCGTGGCGGCTGACCATAGGATGCCCGGCATCACCGCGGTTCGGATCTGCCCTAGGGATCGATCCGGACAGGCCCGCATCTCCTGGTATCCCACCAGGGCGTAGTCCACGACCAGGCCCATCATCACGGAGGCGAATCCACAGCTGATCACATTGAGCTCACCCAGAACCAACGATCCGAGCGCCAGTGTGATCAGGAAGGTTAACAGGAGCGAAACGACGAGCCAGGCCAACGGCTTGAGGGAACGGTGGGTGGCCCAGAACAGGAGGCAGATGACCGCGAGCGTCAGAGTCACCGAGGAGGTGAGGTCGCGTTCCATTCCATTGGCCGTTTCGGCCATGATCGCGACGTAGCCCGTGAAGGCTATCCGGACAGCCTTCCCGGCCGGATTCCCCACAACCCGTTGTCGAGCTTTCTCCACGACATCCCGGATCGCCCCCATCCACACCGCGGCTTCACGGTAGGGCATGGAAGGGTTGCGGGGTGCGACCGAGACCACCCTGAAGGTGCCATCCGGACTCGAGAATGGATCGGTCTGCGCGCGCCCAAGGGTCTCCATCCCGGCAAGCCCCGGCATATCGAGCAACCCCAGTGGATCATAGGCGAGTCGGGCGAGCTCGGCCGGATCCAGCGTCGTGGCGAGACGCTCACGACACACCGCCAACTCTTGGGCAATCCGACCGGTCTCGAGCCGCCGCTCCAATACCTCAAGATCCGAGGGTGAACGCTGCGCCCAAGCCCACGCAAAGGTGTCGGCAATGGACTCCCGAAAACCCGTGTCCCACCGGGTGGATTCGACAAGGTCCTTCCGCCGCTCAAGATCCGCCGCAATGCCCTCCGCAAGGGCCAAAGCCTCCTCCGGCGTCCCGGCCTTGACCGTGATTAACAGCTCACGGGCGCTGGGAAACAGGGACTGGTGCTCCCGCAGGGTCGAGACCGAAGGCAGACCCGCAGGGAGCAAGCTCAAGGGATCCGAATCCAGCCGCAGCCGCACCAAACCCCATATGGCGAGGAGGACCCCAAATGGGATGAACCACCGATTCAAGGCACCACCTCCAACCTCTCGCCTCGGGAACGATCTTGAAGGATCCACGATCCCTCGATGGATCGCTTGATTTCCCACGGGGGACAGGCTGTCGGACCAGGAGGGAATCCATGGATCTGGAACCACACCGCACGTGCAGGAGGCTTCCCTCGCCCGGAATGCCGTGACCCCTCGAAAGGTGACTCGATCTCCCATCCTCCGGGGTCAACCCGAGCGACGATCATCGGGATCCCCTGTTTGCTGAACTGCACCAGACGGGAGCCATCCTCGCGACGAGCCACGAGGAGTTCACCGACCAGCTCGGGTCCACCCTCCCGAGTTCGCCACACCGCCGGATGCTGGCTCAGGCTCCAGCCTGCTGAGGCAAGGTTCCATGGGGGCATCGGATGGCTGCTGCAGCCGAAAAAGATTCCAGCGACCGCGCCAAGGAAACCCAGGCGGGAGGCGGCGCGGGCGATGGATTGCCTCATGGGACCGCGTCGAAGGAGAATCGGGGCACGAGAGGAAACCGTGCCTGCAGCCTCACGAGCCAGAAGAAGACGGTCATCCGCCAGCGCAGCCTCCACCCGCCGTCCAGCTCCCCGGCGAGAACGGCATTCACCGCAGCGGCAATGCCCAGCTTGGCTCGAGGCTCGAGGAACAGTTCCATGAACGGCTTCGTATAGAAGCCCTCGACCATCTCCTGGTAGACGCGCATCGCCGACGCCATCCGTTTCTCATATCGCCCCCGGGCAACCGTCGCGTCGTGTCCCCCGCTCAGTCCCTCCTCGACCGCAGCAGCAGCGGCTCGGGCGGAGTGCATGGCAATGAAGACCCCACTGGAGAAAATCGGATCAATGAATCCGGCCGCATCCCCAACCCGGATGCAGCGCGGGCTGGTGAGCCGGCTATTGCGGTAGCTGAAGTCGCTCGTCACCCGGACTTCCGAGACCGCTGTCGCTGATGCAAGGCGGGCCTTCACTGCCGGACACCCCGCGATCAGCCTTTCGAGCACTTCGGTCGGCGAACCTCCAATACCCGCGAAGTCATCCCGGTCCATGACCACCCCCACGCTCACCTTTCCCCGGTCGCCACCATCGATGCGCAACGGGATTAGCCAGAACCAATGGCGCTCCTCCCGCACAATGACCGTGTCGCCTCCCTTGGAACCCGGATCCAGCACGACACCCTCGAAGTGTGCGAAAACCGCAAGCTTGCGGAGCCTCCGGTTAGGGACCTTCAACCCCTCCTGCGTCCCGGTCAGGTTGGAACGGCCCGATGCATCGATCACGAACCGACCTCGGATGAGTTCTGCCGCCGCCGTGGAAACCGAGACGCCGTCGGCATCAACCAGGACACGCCCGACCTCGACACCCTCCTGCACATCAACCCCACATGAGGCAGCGTGGCGCAGAAGGATGTCGTCAAATCGCGATCGTTCGACCTGAAACGCACGATGGTGTCGGGTGAAGCGTCCTTCCCTGAAGACAAAGGCGGTTTGCTTGGACTGGTTGCCCACATGGAACTGGGCTCCGGTCTTTAGCGGAAATCCTTCAGCCTCCAAGGTGGGGGTGAGCCCGAGCTCATCGAAGATCTCCGAGTTGTACGGCAAAAGGGATTCACCGATGTGGAACCGCGGAAAATGTTCCCGTTCCAGCAGGACGACGGATCGACCCCGACGGGCCAGCCAGGTGGCGGCACAACTTCCTGCCGGCCCACCTCCGATCACGATGGCATCCACGATTTTCATCGTTCCGATAGGTCGGCATCGTATGGGTTTCGACTCTGACCGCAACCGGATCGACGACCCGCCACGCGTCGGCCGCTTGTCTTCGTCCACCCGGTTTTCCATGGTCCGCGCCGTGGCGACCCACGCCTTTCAACATCCCGACGACACCTTCGCGTTCCGGAACGAGACGCTCTGGATCTACTCGCGGGATCCGCTGACAGGCTGTCAGCGGCACGAGAAGCGAGATCCACCTCCAGACTACCATCTGCGTTGCTTCGTAATGGCGCGGTCAGCGAAACAATTTTTCGCCCACGCAAAATTCGATCCGAGCCAGCCCCGTCTTGAACCGAATGCCTACGCGCAACGGATCCGCGAGGTCGTCGATCGGAGTCCTAGGTCGTCCAGCCCCGAGGGGGAACGGGTCCTATTCCCAGGCTACCCAAACCTCCGGGAGTTCAGCCTCGAACAGGAGGGCGCCTGCAAGGAGCACCTCGGTGCTGCCTGGCAGAGCTACGTCCAGCGCGGCCATTGGAGGATGGTCATGCCATACACCCGGCGCGGTCAGCGCCGTGAGGCCTTCAAACTCCTCCGCTCGGTCAAGGCAGGGCGGGCCCCGGTTGTCCACGTCTTCACCTTCCCGGCCCTCACCCTGAACCATGCAATCCTGGCCTTCGAGGCCCGGGAGACGTCCGACGGATTCCATTTCCTGACCTACGATCCCAACTCCCCCAACACCGTCCTCGATCTCTACTTCGACCTGCCGGCACGTCGGTTCAGGATGCCGCCGACGGAGTATTTCCTCGGCGGCGACATCGATGCCTTCGAGGTCTACTGCGGACCCTTCCTCTGAACGCGGTTCCGGACCTGTCCCACGGCGACGAAGAACCAGCCAAAAAAGACGAGGCCCGAGAGGTTGACGCCAAGCGAATAGCCCAGCTTGTAGGGGCGCCCCTCGTTCCGGGCCGCGTAGATCTCCTGGTCGGAACCCGTCAGCAGCGTCGGCCAGGCAATCGGCATCAGGGCCCCATGGAGCATTCCACGAAACAGTCCGGGAGGCTGGGTCATCCGGGAATCGATCGCCATGGCCTTTCCACAGGCCCAGGCAATCCCGAGCGCCATGGCCGCCGTCAACGCCAGCCGCAGTGGGACACCAATCCATGCAGGCTTTCCAGGGGATCCAGCAGACGCAGGCGCGCTCATTGTCGACACTGTTTCCGCGCAGGAACTAGGAACAAGAGCAAAAGCCTGCTCACCGAAGTCCCATGAGCGCCCTCAACCGGATCAGCGCCTCGAGGTCCGGATCCGGGTTCCCCTCCGGAACACCCCCGGGATGGAAGAAAAACTCGTGTAATCCCACGGAGAGAGTCCCGGCCACCTGGATCACCTCGTCCGCGTCCATCGCATGGAGACGGTCGACTCCCCAGACAGAATCCGGCGTCCGTAGCCCTTGCTGCGAAGGCCCAAACGAACGATGCAAATTGCCGAGGAGGCGGGTTAGCCTGGGAACCACCGCTTCCCGAGTGCCAAAACGACGGAATTTGCCGCCCCGGATCCACACCTCGGTGGAACGACCAACGAGGTCGACGACGATTCGCCACACGACCGGATGGAGATGAAGGTGATGATGGGCGTTGACGAATCGGCATCGGACTCCAGTCCGGCCGAGGAGCCCCCATTGAGCGACGAGTTCGTCCCGGACCAAACGACGCGCGCTGGGGAAGACGGTGACCATGATCGCCGCAGCGAATGGGGAATCACCCCAGGGCCATCGATCACAGGTGACAGGCCGTGAATCGCAGACATGCAGATGCCATCCGACCTCGAGTCCTGGAGTGGCCGCAGCGATTCGGACTGCCTCGTCGCTGCCGCTCTGGCCCAGCATCAGACTCGCTCCCGTCAGCACCCCCTCCCGGTGCGCATGCAGGATCGCCTCGTTGGCCCGTGGGCCTAGACCGAAATCGTCCGCGATAAACTGGATCTGACGGAGGGCACTCACCACCGGCATCCTCGAAGCCCATCGTGGTGGTTGCCAGATTTCCTTTGCGCTGGGTGTTGCCAAACCCCGATCAAGGGTGGGCGCATGAGGGCTTCACCCAAGGTGCTGGTCACGGGCGGAACCGGATTCATCGGACGCCATCTTGTCCGGCAGTTGCTCCGAAAAGGAGAACACGTGCGTCTCCTGTGTCGATCAGCCCGCAAGGCGGAGGCCCTTTTCGGGGAGGCTCCGGAGATCGTGACCGGTGACATCGCCTCGTGCCCGGCGCTCGCTGCCGCATGCCGGGGGATCCAGACCGTCTACCATGTCGCGGGCCTCTATGAGTTTGGAGCGCGTCATCGGTCCGAACTCTGGCGGGTGAACGTGGAGGGTACCCGGGCAGTACTTTCGGCGGCGCGGGGAGCCGGTGTCTCAAGGGTCGTCCATTGCAGCACCGCGGGAATCCTATCGGCACGGCGACGTCTGATCCGTGACGACGACCTCCCAGACCATCCTCCAGCAGGCTGTGGATACAAAATCTCCAAGTGGCACGCAGAGCAGCTGGCCCTTGAGGCGACTGGGTCCGGGATGGATGTCGTGATCGCAAGCCCCACGGCACCCATCGGCTCAGGCGATGAGCGGCCGACGCCAACGGGACGGATGGTCCTCGACCTCATGCGGGGTCGGTTTCCAGGGTGTTCAAGGACCGGATTGAATCTTGTTGCGGTGGAGGACGTCGCAACGGGACTCCTGGCCATAGGGCGTTCAGGGATCCGAGGACAGCGCTACATCCTCGGCCACGAAAACCTTTGGCTCGAGGAGTTCCTGGGCCGAGCCGCACGTCACATTGGATGTCGTGCACCCAGGGCATGGGTTCCCTGGCCTGTGGTGGCCGCAGTGGGATTGGTCGGGGATCTCTTGGGACTCGCGACAGGCAACGGATCCGGCCGCATGTGCTGGGAGACCGCCTATTTCGCCCGACAGGTGCAATTCTTCGATCTCTCACGCAATCCAGGATCCATCGGCTGGCGAGCCACCAAGGGTCTCGATTCCGCGATTGCCGAAAGCGTCGACTGGTTCCGGAGCCGTGATTCCTCCGGAGCCAAAGCTGTCCACGTCAGTCGGAAAGACTGCATCGGCCCATGAGACTCCTGGAGTTGATTCCCATGGCGTGGAGCACCCTGGCGCTCCTGTGGTGGATGGTGGCTGTGTTTTTGGTCCGCGGGACTCGTCGTTCCGGGTCCGTGACGACGCGGGATCACCGGCCGCGGGTTCGTTCACTCTCGATCTTCAAGCCCTTGCCTCCGGTCCGGTCGGCCGAGGAGGCCGGGGCGATTGCCGCCGCGGTGGAAACCTTCCTCGCGGAGATGGATTCTTCCTGCGAGCTCATCCTGGGTGTTCCCGGGGAACAGTCCGACCTGTGGCGTCCGAAGGTGGACGGATGGCGGGAGATGTTCCCCGGGGCAAGACTCCTCGAGCGCATCCGGACCACCCCAAACCGACATGCAAACCCAAAGGTGGCGTGGCTCGCGGAACTCGCGCCCGAGGCCACTGGGGAGGATTGGCTCTGGTCCGACGCCGACATCATCGCGCCACCCGGGTTCCTGGCTGAAATCAGGGCCTCACTCGGATCGGATCCGGGGATCCATGCTATCACCGTGCCGTATTGCATCCGTCGAACCGCCCAACCGGCCGGATGGCTGGAGGCGCTCTTTGTGAACGTCGAGTTCCTGCCTGGCACCCTGCTCCTGAGGCGGACCGGCCCTGTCGCCCTGGGATTTGGCGCGGCGATGCTATTCCAATCCGACGAATTTCGACGCCGGGTCTCCTGGGATCAACTCGGTGAGAGCCTGGCCGACGACCATGAGCTGGGACGACAACTCGCCCCGGTTCGTATCGCCGACAGCCTCGTGGAGACCTGCGCCCTCGAATCGAACCTGTTGCCCGCGCTCCAACATCTTCACCGGTGGCAACGGACCATCCGCTGGTGCCAACCCGGGGGATCTGCGGCACTGGTGATCCTGTTCCCCCTGATGGGGTTTGCGGGAGCACTCCTCATCGACCCCATGAACCCTGTGCTCTGGACTGGACTGGGATTCCAGTACCTGGCCGAGCTAATCGTGGTCCACCTGCTCCTGAACCAGGTGGGGTTCTCGGGCCCGCGTGGTGGCCGCTGCATGGCCGCTGCATGGCCAGCATTGCGTTGCCTCATCTGGCTAGCCGCCTGGCTTCCTCTGCCAGTGGTCTGGAAGGACTTGCAGGACTCCTGGTCCTCCCGTCGTCGCCCCCCGAGCGGCTCCTCGACCTGACGCGATCCCTTGGCATACGGTCCGACTATGTTCCTTGAGACCCGGAGCACCCAGCCGGAGTACCTCGACTCGCCGGAACGCACGGCGTCTGAGCTGGAACAACACTACCTCTGGCTCAACCGGATCAACCGTCTCACCCGGTTCGAACGTCCCTTCCGAATCTGGATTCCGCGGCTGTTTCCGGAGAACGCCTGCCGCAGGCTCACTTTCCTGGATGTGGGTGCTGGCGACGGGGCCCTGGGCCGCTGTCTGACTCTCTGGGCAAAGACCCAAGGCTGGGACTGGTCGTTCACCGATCTCGATACCTCGACCACAGTGTGCGCCCTGAATCCGAGCGGGCGAGCGGTCCTCGGTTCAGCGACTGCGCTGCCGTTTGCGGACAACCAGTTCGATGTGGTCGTCGCCAACACGATGACCCATCACCTCGAGTCCGATGAAGCCGTCTCAGTGCACTTCCGAGAGGCCACACGTGTGGCCCGTCACCGGGTCCTGATCTGTGACATGCAGCGTCGGCTCCCATTCTTCCTCCTCCTCGGGACGACGCTCTGGATGGTGGGGGCCCCTCGGGAATTCCGTCAGGATGGACTGCAGTCGGTCCGCCGGGGATGGAGAGTCTCTGAATGGGAACGCCTAGCGAGGGCCGCTGGACTTCCTAGGGCCAGGGTCTGGGCCGAACACGGATCACGGGTCCTGCTGACCGTCGACAAGAACGCGGATCAAACCCGACAAGCCCGCTGATACCAGCGGAACCACCGAAGGGTGTCCCGGACCGGGGAAATCCGGCTCCGTTCCGACCGGTACTCACAGGTGATGGGGACCGACGCGATCGCGAATCCCTGGCGCCCCAATGCCACGGTCATCTCCGACTCGATCTCGTAGCGTCGGCTCCTGAGCCCAAGCGTGGCGAGGGTGGGGAGATGCACCAATCGGTATCCACACAAGGCGTCCGGCACCGGGCATCCCGCAAGCCTGGAAACGCGTCGACTGACCCAGCGATTGGTGAATCGCCTTATCCATGGCATCCGGTTCGGAAACCGCATGCGGTCGCCGATTACAAGCCTGCACCCGTGCTCGGCAGACTCTATGAAACTGAGGGACTCAACTGGGTCGTGCTGGCCATCGCCATCGAGGAACAGGACCCACTCGGCACCTCGTTCCATTGCACGGGCCCATCCCGTTGCCATGGCCGCTCCCTTTCCTTGGGATTTCCCGTGGCGGAGGACTTCGGCCCCCGCATCGCGAGCCCGGGATGCGGTCGGATCCGTCGATCCATCATCGACCACGATCACCGAGCGGACCCGCCCAGAGAGTCCCGTGACAACCTTGGGGATCGTCGCGGCCTCGTTAAGGCAGGGCACGACTGCAATTGTGCTGGGCACAATCCTCGACACGCTTGATCTTCCCGACCACCGAGGTTGCTGTCCAGAGGGCTCCTCCGACGGTGGTCCCTTCCGAACGGCATCGTGCTGTCTGTGCCCAAGACGATGAACGCCAATCCAGTCCAGGAACTCCCCGGCACCGATGACTCCCCATCGGTCGCCGAACTTGGGGTCACGGGTCATGCCCAACAGGAGCTCCATCATCGAGCCTGGACGACCACCCGATGCCAGTTCGGAGACAGCGTCTTCGTGCGCGGTGTCGTGGAGATCTCCAACCATTGCCGCGAGAACTGCCACTACTGCGGGATGCGACGGGAAAACCGGGATCTGAAGCGGTACCGAAGCCGACTTGATGCCCTGCTGGAACTGCTTGTCCACCGTCGCCCTAGGAGCATCACGGACCTGAATCTGCAGGCCGGCGAGGACCCGGTTGCAGTCCGGGAGATCGCCATTCCCCTTATCCGGACCCTGCGGCGCGAGACCCCACTTGGCATCAGCGTCTGCCTGGGAACGCTCAGCAAGGATCTTTCCACGGAGCTGCACGAGGCGGGAGCCACAACCTACATCATTAAGTTCGAGAGCTCCCAGGAAGCCCTCTACCGGTCATTCGAGGCTCCCGGAACCTTGGCAGAACGGCTCAACCACATTCGCTGGTTGGCCGGGAATGGATGGAACGTCAGCTCAGGCTTCATCTCAGGACTCCCGGGACAGGGTATCGACGGACTCCTTGGTGATGTCCGGGCCGCACTGGATCTTCCCCTGATCGGGTGCAGTGTCAGCCCCTTCGTGCCGGGTGAATCGACCCCGCTCCGTGGCGCAACCTCCGGTGGCTTCGACCCGACCCTCAACGCCATGGCACTGCTCCGGATCCTCAGGCCGAACTGGGTCATTCCAGCCGTGAGTGCACTCAACATCGTCGGTGCGGATCTCGGATACCGGGGAGGCCTGCGCGCCGGCGCCAACCTCTGCACCATCAACCTCACCCCGCCTGAGATGCGAGGCGACTACCTTCTCTACAAGCGGGATCGGTTCATCATGGACGAAGAGCGAGTCCTATCCGCCGTCGCCCACGAGGGCCTGACGGTTTCCCGGAGCAGTCTCGCTGCATTTCTGGGTTCCAAAGCCCCGGTCCACCCCTAGACGACCGGGCCGACCCGCACGGACCCCGGAAGCCACGTCCGCCACCCCTCGCGGACCTCCAAGACAAGCCACCGGACCAACGCCCTAAGTAGCGGTGGCCCACTGGAACGGTCGGGCAGGAAACCCATCAACAGATCCCGGTGACGTGCATTGGCGCGTCCGAAGGTTCCTCGGCGACGCCGATCGTCAGCCATCCGCGAGAGACGCCGGTTGTAGGTCCGCATGATCCATTGTGGGATCCGGCTCGCGGGCAGGCTGAAGACCGGATTCTGCAGCGCCTTCGGACCCATCTGGAAGGGCTGGGAGACCACCCCGATGTAGTAGAAGCCAAGGTCGAGGCGGAACCCGATCTGCATCAGCTCGAAATCCCCGAGCCAGGAATATTTGTCGCGGTAGACGGCATCGAACCAACACCGATAGCTCCGTGTGAAATCCTCGTTGTGCCGGTCTACCCTCGGCGTCACCGGCTCCCCGGCCTCCGAGCGAAGGATCAGATCCACCGCACGGCTTACGGTGAAGCTCAGCCAGTCCATGCCAGGACTGTAGAGCGGATCGATGAAGCCCGCCGCGTCTCCCACCAGGACGAAGCCGTCTCCCGCCATCCGCTCGGACCAGTACGCGAGGTTGGCCCTCCAGTGGACATCGCCCGCGACTGGTTCCGCATCCTGCAACAGGGTACGTCCCATGGGATGAGAACAGAGGAACGCCTTTAGGCGGCGCACCAAAGGCTCCGGTCCAGCCGGCCAGCGTAAGCGACGCTGGTCAAAGACAACCCCGACCGAGGTCTCTCCCCCCTTCAGCGGGATGACCCAAGCCCACCAGCCGTCACCCACCAGATGGTTCGTGGCCGTCGCCCGGATGCCGCAGCAGGCTTGGGACCACTCCGGATACCGGGCGGTCAGATCGCTCCCATCGAGATCCGTCACGCCACGCCACCGGGCCCAGCAGGCCGTGGTCGGGTGCTCACGATTGGATCGAAGCCATCCCTCCTGTCGGGCCAGAAGTGTTGTGAAACCGCTCGCATCCACTACCCAGCGGGCCTCCACGTCGAACGATTCGCCATCGGCCTCCACCCCAAGCCGCTGCGTTCCACCCGTGGCGAGCTGCACGGATCGGACCTTGGCCCCACGCAGGACGACTGCACCGGCATCCCGCGCGCGGGTCAGAACCTCTTCGTCCAGCGTACTCCGGTCCACCTGCCAGGCCGGTATGCGCGTGAGGTACCGTCCACCGATCTCGCTGCAGTCTACGAGTTCCTCGACCCCAGGACGACTGAACCAGAACCGCATACCCTGCTTCGACAGCTGGGTCTCGTTGTTGAAGGCAGTCAATCCAAGGACCCTCGCCAGAAAATAGGCGCTGACCTCGACGGTGGACTCACCGACGCGTCGGGTGAAGGCGGACGATTTTTCAAGCACCAGGACCTTCAGTCCCGGGTTTCCGCGGAGCAGCAGGAGGGCCGTGGCGGATCCGGACAGGGATCCGCCCACGATGGCTACGTCGACGACTTCGCTCCGCACGGTGGGATTCCGATGGGTGTCCGCCGGTGATTCAAGAGGAAGTTGTATGAGCCTGGATCCTCAAAAGGCTCACGAGCACGGGTTATCCCGGACCCAGATGATCAGGACCCTGTTTGACTCCAAGCACAAGGTCCATAGCCTCAATGCAGAACCCCGTGCTGTTTCCCTCCAAAAACGCCTCTACGCGACCTCAACGAGTGGCGATCACCGGCGCGGGGATCGTGACGGCACTGGGTCATGGATGGGCGGTGAATGCCGAGGGATTCCGTTCCGGCAGGACCGCATTCCGCAAGGTCCGTGGATTTGATACCGCACGACAGCGAGCCCAGATCGCTGCCGAGGCCGAGCCAGCAACCGGCCTCGCGAAGTCCCGCCTGGGGGAGCATCGATCGCGCAGGATGGATCGGGCCGCCCACCTTCTGCTGGAGGCCACGGCCGAAGCCTGGAACCAAGCTGCCTGGGCAGGCCGCGCGTGCGCGGTCCCGGTCGTCCTCGGAACGACAAGCGGCGGCATGGGTCTCGGGGAGGCTTATTTCAGGCGTTGCACCGGGCAACCGCCCAGCTCTCGGGGCCTCGCCACGCTGGCCTTGCACTACCAGCCTCAGACGCAGGTTTTTGACGTCATGGAGGCGCTTGGATTCGAGGGCCCCACCCGAATCATCTCCAATGCCTGCGCCTCCGGAGCCAACGCCGTAGGTGAGGCGTTCGAGATGATCCGGAACGGCCATGCCGAAAGAGTGGTGACCGGCGGCTACGACGCCGTGACCCAGCTGGTCTTCGCCGGATTCGATTCCCTCCAAGCCCTGTCCACCACGCGATGCCTGCCATTCGACACCCGACGTGACGGACTAGCCCTCGGGGAGGGTGCGGGCATCCTGTGTCTCGAGCCGATGGACGCTGCCCGCGCTCGGGGAGCGACGATAATCGCCGAGATTGTTGGCTACGGAGCCTCGACAGACACCCACCACCTTACCCAGCCCGATCCCAGCGGCGAGGCGGCGCTCGAATCCATGACCCGAGCCTGTGCACAGGCCGGGATTCGTCCCACCGAGGTCGGCTACATCAACGCCCATGGAACCGGAACACGCCTCAATGATGCGGCTGAGACGCAGGCGATCCACAGATGGGCGGGCGACGCCACGCCCAAAATCCCGGTCAGCTCCACCAAGTCGGGGATCGGACACCTTCTCGGTGCCGCCGGCGCGGTCGAGGCCGTCGCATGTATCATGGCTCTCCGCGGCCAATGGCTGCCCCCGGAACCTGAGGACCTCGTGCCGGATCCCCTCTGCCGGTTCCCCGTGGTCCGGAGTCCGACATACGCCCGATTCGACCATGTCCTGAGCAACTCATTCGGCTTCGGCGGTGCCAACGCGAGTCTCGTGTTCCGGAAGGCATGATGACCTCCACGCGAATCCACGTGCACGGAATCGGGGTGGTCTCACCGGCGGGCTGGGGCCTCGGACCCTTTCGGGAGATCCTCGATGGACATCGGGTTGCGGCCCCATCGGAGCTACCGCACCCCGACGGCTTGGCGAGGACCGTATTGCGGGTGCCCGCCTTGGGCCCTAGACCGCCGTGGATGGCTCATCCCCGGATGCGTCGGACAAGCCCCATCTCCCAGTTTGCCTTGGCGGCCACAGTCGAGGCCCTCGGACAAACGGGGATGCCGCAGCCCTGTCCGGGTCTTGGGATCCTGACCAGCGTTATGGGAGGCGGCGTGATCTATTCCCAGCGTTTCTATGGGGAGGTCCTCTCGGATCCCTCCACGGCCAGCCCCCTGCTCTTCCCGGAAACGGTCTTCAACGCGCCGGGATCCCACCTTGCCGCAGTGCTTCAAACCCGGGCCAGGAACGACACCGAGGTGGGAGATGAGACCGGGTTTCTGACGTCCCTCGCCCTGGCGGCACGATGGCTGGCAGACGATGTCGTCCCTGCCTGCCTCGTCGTGTGCTGCGAGGAGTTGGACTGGCCCAACGCCGGGGCCATCGGACTTTTCCCGGGCAAGGCGCTCCCGTCCGAAGGCGCCGCCGCTCTACTGCTCCGGAGAGAGCCGTCCGCAGTCGAACTCGTCGGAGTTTCATCGCCGCATCGATGTTCTTACCGGCGGGCCAGGCACGCGGACCTCGAAACCATCCAGCAGGAACTCCAATGGACCAGCACCCCCACCACCCAGGTCGTCAGGGCTGGAGGGTCGGATTCGATGAACCGCCTCGAACCGCGATTCGGAGAGGGGCTCGCCGCCACCGGCGGTTGGGCCTGCGTCGCAGCCGTGGATGCGATCCTGAGGGGGCAGTGCCAGGAATCTGTGGCTGTCGTCGACGGATCCAACGGCCTAACCTTGGGCTGCCGATTTCAGGCAAATAGGGGGCCGACCGAGATTCCCGCGGCCGCCTAAAACCGCAACCGGTCGCATCGCGGCTTCACCTCGTCGACCGGGACTGATTGGCTGGAGCCGTGATTGTCACCCTTGTCACCGGAGGTAACGGCCTGCTCGGCCAGGCCATCGCCCAGGCCATGCTGGATTCCGAGCCCGACGCGATCGTCTGGCTTGGTGTCCGGCAAAACCGCGACCGGGCAGACGCGATGTCACAAACTCATCCGGAACGCTGTCGATGCGTGGCCCTCGACGTCACGGATCCCGCCGACTGGAAACGCGCCATTGCCGAAATAGAATCCACGGTAGGCCGGATCGATGTCCTGGTGAACAATGCTGGCCATGCTGAAGATGGGCTTCTCGCTACCTTGAACCCGGAGTCATGGTCCCGCGTAATCGCGGTGAACCTCGACGCGGTTTTCAACGGCTGCCAGGCTGTTCTTCCCGGCATGATTGGTCGCCGCTTTGGCCGCATCGTGAACATTTCGTCCCTGAGCGCCCTGCTGGCACCACCCGGACAGACCCACTATGCCGCCGCCAAGGCGGGTGTTCTAGGCCTGACGCAGTCTCTCTCCAAAGAGGTGGCCCGCATCGGCATCACGGTGAATGCCGTCTGTCCTGGCTATATCGACACAGAGGCGTTGGAGTCCCTGTCTCCGGAACGGCGTCAGGCCGCCCTGGCTTCGATACCGATGCGACGCCTCGGACGTCCGGAAGAGGTCGCCGCCGTCGTCCGTTTCCTCGCTTCCCGGGAGGCCTCCTATGTGACCGGGGCCACGATCAAGGTCGACGGTGGAATACTTTGAAACGAGGGCGTGGCCTTGAATAGGTTTTCGGCTCCTCCCACAAAGGGAGATCTCAGATCCATGCACAGTCTTCCCACGAAATCCGCCCAAGAAACTCGACCGCATCCAGAGCGCAGAAAGGCCTCTTATGGATGAAATCGCACTCAGGAGCGAAATCCGGGCGTTGGTCTTGGAGACGCTGATGTTATCGCTTCCAGCCGAGGAACTCACCGACGAGCGGCCACTCTTTGGTCCGGAGGGGCTAGGTCTCGACTCCGTTGATGCGCTCCAGCTCGTGGTCGCGATCGACAAGAAGTACGGCCTGAAGATGACCGATCAGGACGTCGCCCGCGCAACTCTTCGAAGCGTCGCCACGATTAGCGAGGCAATCGCAAAGAACAGACGCCCCAGCTAAGACCAAGAGAATGGGCCTTGTGAACGGGCCCGGAAGCCCACAGGCCTGCTCCCCCGTCGTGACCCTTTTCCCCGACGAGGGCCAAGCCTGCTTGCACGGGTCTCCAGCCTCTTTCTCTCTGGTTCTCTTAAGGCACGCACTTCCCGCCATCAGTCTTCCTGCTCTGTTTTTCTTTCTGGCGAACTCACTCATGAAATTCCTGCCCATCGCAGCACTCCTGATTCCTTTGGCATTCACTCATGCCGGAAACGCTGCCCAGTACAGCGGGCTCTATATCTTCGGCGATAGTCTTTCCGATCCCGGAAACAACGCCGTCGCACTCGGCTCGAAGGTGTCACCGCCGACCAACATCACGCTCCAGAGCGAGATTACCTCGAATGAATTCATCCCGTCCTTTCCCTACGCAAACTCGTTCCAGTTCAGCAATGGAAACGTATGGGCCTATCAGTTCGCCACGATGCTGGGCCTGCCGAGCCAGGTGGCTGGCCCGGTCCTCGGTGGAGGTCTGGGATCAAACTACGCGTATGGCGGCGCGACAACCGGGCCGCTGAATGGTGATGGCTTCCCGCCCAGCCTGCTCACACAGGTGTCGACCTTCGCTGGCTCACTGGGATCCTCCCAGGCGCCCGGGGACGCCCTGTATGTGGTCGCGGGAGGTGGCAACGACGCGCGGGCTGCGCTGGCGCAGATCGCTGCGGGCGGGGATCCGACAACGGTAATTGCCACGTTTGCCGCCCAATACGCCGCCAACGTCGGCAGCATCGTCGACACGTTGCAGGGCAAGGGAGCCCAGCACATTATCGTCTGGAATGCTCCAAACCTCGGTCTGACACCGGCGATTGGCAGCCTTGGCCCCTCCGTCTCCTATCTCGGGACAACGCTCACACAGACGATGAACGATGCCCTGTCGCTGCGCCTCTCCGGTGAGACGGGCGTCCGCACCTTCGACACCTTCGGGCTCATCACGTCGATCAACTCCAATCCCGGCGCGTATGGTCTCACCTATGCCACCACGGCGGGTGGATCGGTCCCGGGAGCCGATCTCTCTCAGTATCTCTGTTGGGATGGCATCCACCCAACCTTGGCCGGCCATGCGATCATCGCCCAATCGCTCTATGGGGCGGTTGTTCCCGAACCCTCCAGCACCCTCTTGATCGCGGCAGGGGTCGCCCTGATGTCGATTTCCATGGCGCTTCGACGCCAGTGAAGTCGGGGACTTACCGCTCAGCGGCTGCGTCATCCAGAAGGTCTTCAGGGCGGCAGCTCAAACCGCAGAATCGAACTGAAGCGAAGAACCCAAACCGGGCACGGCGGATTCCCCTTTGAATTGTCTTTGCCGGCCTTCGCTCCGCACCTGTGCGGGAGAGTCTCTTCTCTGCAGGGGGTGGTTGCTGGAGAGTTGGTGCCCGCGACAGGACTTGAACCTGTACGATGTTACTCACTAGAACCTGAATCTAGCGCGTCTGCCAATTCCGCCACGCGGGCACGAGCAACGGCGAAAGGAAAGTCGGTGACTGGATTGGGGACAAGTCTTTTCCAGAACGCTTTTCAAGCCATCCATCGAAACGGTCATCAGCCGCTCAACAGGTTCGGCCTGGATTCCATGAAATGCCTTGAGCGAGTTCCTAGGAAGCCGGAGTCTTTTTCGGCATCCTGATCCCGATGATCCAGAAGCCATTCCAGGCCCTCGCCTGGGGAGTCGCGCTCCTCGTCGGCTGTCTGGGCTTGCTGCGGCTCAAGCCGGAGCCCGGATCCCATCGGCTCGATCAATACGAGTTCGAGACCACCCGGCACCTCGTCAGCTTCGTCGAACGCGCCGCGCGACGCGTCGAGACGGACGGCGAGAACGTCTTCAAGGAGTTCCGTGATCCGAAGGGCCCCTGGCTGGATTCAGAGTCCTCCCTCTACCTCTTCGCCTACGACACCAACGGCGTCTGCCTCTTCCACCCGGTCGAGATGGCGCTTCAGGGACGCAACCTCTCCGATCTGCGGGACGTCCATGGGAAGCGGATGATCCCGGCCATCGCCGGAATTCCTGACCGAGGCTGGGTCCATTACTGCTGGGCACGCCCCGGAGGATTCTTCCCGGTCTGGAAAAGCTCCTACGTGGTCCGGGCCCGGACCCCGGACGGAAAGGTCTACAACCTCGGTGCAGGTCTCTATGATGTGCAGGTCGAGAAGGCCTTCATCCGTCATACCGTGGATCGGGCCGCGGAGCTCCTGTCCCAGGAGGGGGAGAAGGCCGTGGAGACGCTTCGGGATCCGGCCAATGAGTTCACCTTCCTCGACAACTACATCTTCGTCCTCGGAATGGACGGCGTGGCCATCGTCGATCCGTCCTTCGAGAACGCCCCCTTCCGCAATTTCAGCGATTTCACGGACAGCAACGGGAAGAAGCCCTTCCCCGAGATCATCCAGAGGCTGCAGCGCGAAGACGCCACCTGGATCATGTTCATGTGGCCCAAGCCGGGCGAAACCACGCCGTCCAAGAAGGTCGCCTATGTCCGCAAGGTGAAGCTGGGCGACCGGTATGTGATCGTGGGATCCCACTATTTCCAACCTACCCCGATCTGGATGAAAGGCTGATGGGCAAGCCTCCAAGCCATCTGATCTACGGGGTCGACGACCGGCCTCCGCCGGGGGTGCTGATCCTCATCTCGATCCAGCACATCTTCCTGATGTCGTCGACCCTGGTCCTGCCGGTGGTGCTGGTCCGGGAGGTGGGCGGTGGGTTTGAGGAGGTTCGTTCCGTCGTGGCGCTGACGATGATTGCCTGCGGCATCGGCACCATTCTCCAGGCCCTGCGCTGGCGCGGCATCGGATCCGGGTTCCTCTGTCCCAACCTCTGCGGTCCGAATTTCTTCGGCGCCTGCGCCCAGGCGGCCTGGCTCGGGGGACTTCCCCTGATGAACGGAATGACCGCCTTCGCCGGAGTCGTGGAGTCGTTCCTCGCCCTGTTCATCCACCGGATCGCCTTTCTGTTTCCGCCTGAAATCACGGGTCTGGTGGTCCTCATGGTGGCCGAGGGACTGATTCGGATCGGGGTCTCCAAGTTCTTCGGGGTCAACTACGCCTCCGAATCCATCCAACCGCTGGACCTCATCGTGGCCTGCCTGACCCTCCTGGTCATGGTGGGCGTGGGGGTCCGGAGGACCGGTCGACTCCGGCTCTATGGGGTCCTGATCGGTCTCCTCTCTGGATATGTCTTCTCGATGCTGACGGGCCTATTGGGGGAAGACGACTGGAACAAGTTGGCCTCCGCAGGCTGGCTGGCCCTGCCCCAGCATTCAGGGATGTGGACCTACTCGTTCCAATGGTCCCTGGTCCCGACCTTCATCATCGTGTCCCTCTGCGGGGCCCTGAAGACCTACGGCAACCTCATTCTCTGCGAGAAGGTCAACGACGAGGACTGGAAACAATCGGATCCGCGGAGGATCGGGAGCGGCATGATGGCAGACGGGATCTGCGTGGCGGTCTCGGGCGCCATTGGCGGTATGGCGTCGGACACCTCCTCGTCCAACGTCGCCCTGTCCTCGGCAACCGGCGCAACGAGCCGATGGATCGGGTACGTCGCAGGCCTCTTGTTCATCGGGCTGGGCTTCTCCCCCAAACTCAGCTCGATCCTGTCGATCATGCCGCGCCCCGTGATGGGGGCGATTCTAGTCTACGTCACCTGCTTCATGATCTTCTCAGGGCTCTCGATCATCATGTCGTCCAAGATCGACCAGAAGAGGACGTTCGTTGTGGGGTTCTCACTGATCTTCGGCCTGAGCGTGGATTTGCTTCCTGATCTGTACGCGAGGGTGAATCCGTCGCTCCGACCGATCTTCTCGTCGTCACTGGTCTTCGCAACGGTCCTGGCGGTCCTGCTCAACCAGGCGCTGCGGCTGGCAGATCCGGGTCCGAAGGATCGGGACTCTTCCAGCGGCCACTGACGACCTGCTGGCCGTGATGGCTCCTCAGAATTTTGATCTGAGGTCTTGCGTCGACCAGTGCGGATCGCGATCTTCCAGCCCTTCACCGCGGGGTGGAGCAGCCCGGTAGCTCGTCAGGCTCATAACCTGAAGGTCCTAGGTTCAAATCCTAGCCCCGCAACCAACTTTCCAGATCCAGGGCCCTTCGAGGGCCCTGTTTCGTTTTTGGAGTTCAGCGTGAATCCGGTCCAAGCCAAGGACCTCTATCGGGTCTACATCCTCAGGAACACCGAAGGACGTCGCTACATCGGAGTCTCGAGTGATGTCGCCGTCCGGCTTGATCAGCACAACCAAGGGCTCTCCAAATGGACCAAAGGAAAGGGACCTTGGACCCTGGAATGGACCAGCACAGAGCGCTCCCTCGGTGAGGCCCGTTCCCTCGAAAACCGGATGAAACGTCAGAAAGGAGGAACCGGCCTCACAGCCTTGATCAGCACGAACGCCTCGTCAGGCTCATAATCCCGCAGCTGCGGGATCCCAGGTTCAAATCCTAGCCCCGCAACCAACTTTTCAGATTCAGGGCCCTTCGAGGGCCCTGTTTCGTTTCTGGAGTTCAGCGTGAATCCGGTCCAAGCCAAGGACCTCTATCGGGTCTACATCCTCAGGAACACCGAAGGACGTCGCTACATCGGAGTCTCGAGTGATGTCGCCGTCCGGCTTGATCAGCACAACCAAGGGCTCTCCAAATGGACCAAAGGAAAGGGACCTTGGACCCTGGAATGGACCAGCACAGAGCGCTCCCTCGGTGAGGCCCGTTCCCTCGAAAACCGGATGAAACGTCAGAAAGGAGGAACCGGCCTCACAGCCTTGATCAGCACGAACGCCTCGTCAGGCTCATAATCCCGCAGCTGCGGGATCCCAGGTTCAAATCCTAGCCCCGCAACCCACTTTCCAGATCCAGGGCCCTTCGAGGGCCCTGTTTCGTTTTTGGAGTTCAGCGT
>VFQT010000168.1_pt1 | contig 104798 bp, 98 predicted proteins | sample 3512381 | NCBI WGS metagenome assembly VFQT01 (sample SAMN10412376, study PRJNA504923) | tailings metagenome | isolation source: Relicate 2 Philex TSF3 active mining site | place: Philippines: Tuba, Benguet | collected 2017-08-29
TACAGCAGGTAGAGCCGATGCTTCATCTGATTGCGGTAGCTGTAGATGATCGCGATCGCCATGATCCCGACGAAGCCGTAGAAGGCGTGGAACTGCGGGAACTCGAGTTTGTCGCGATTCACCAATGCCACACCGAGACCCACCTGGACGAACATCGTCAACTGAGCCAGCAACGTGAACCACCACAGCGCACGAGTCCGGAGTGGGACGAATCGGTGCGCTGACAACGACCACACTCCGGCGAGGGCGTTCGAGACGATCACGAACCAGGCCCACTGCTGGTGAAGATCGAGCAACATGAGCGCAGTCATGACGTCGTGACCCTAGTCGGCCGAACCTCACTCACCACAGGACGTGCCACCCACGAGAGCGATCACGCGGCCAGAGTCGGCGTCGTCGGTCAACGTTCCCCACAACATCGGTTCGAGCTCGAACCCGGGCCCGTAGACCTCGTCGTCGTAGATCTCGATGTCGGGATACACCGCTCGCATCTCGCCGACCGTCGCACCGAGCCCGATGCCGCCATCGGTGAGAGGACCGTTCGGGCGAAGCGGAGTCTCGGTCTGCGGGCCGTATTGCCACTGGTAGAAGTGTCGGCGGTCGGTGTCGAAATCGCTCGCATCACCGAAAAGGAGAAGGAGATCTCCCCAACGCACGCCACGAACCTCGGAGCCGGGGCAATTTCCGAACTCGGAGAACGAATCGACGTAACCGGTGTCGGAGTCAGGCGCTCCGAGCAACGACGCGACGTAGTCGACGACTCCGTCGGCGTCGACCCCGAACCGGATGTTCCCCAGGCCGTCACTTCGAAGTACGAGTTCCTCACCTTCGACGATGGTCGTCGACGTGGTCGAAGTGGTCGTCGACGAGGATGTCGTGCTGGAGGTCGACGAGGTTTCCACGACGGGCGGAACCGTCGTCTCGCTCGGGACTCCGGTGGTCACCAGAGGAGCCAGGGTGTCGTCACCGCCACCGCTCCCTCCACACGCCGTCACCACTGCAAGTGACGTCACCATCAGCAATCCGCCGATTCGTCGACTCATGCCGACAGTTTGCCCGGTCAACGGATCAGAGTGTCGGCTTGACGGCCTCGTTCCACGAGTTGCACGTCACCATCGGGCCCGACATCGACGACCGTGACCGATGCGTTGTCGAGGCTGTCGATCACCAGCCGATCGTCACCGATGCATGCGCCGATCACCGCGTTGATCGCGATGAAGTGGCTGAAGATCACCACCGGACGCGTTCGCGTTCGAACGAATTCGACCACGCCCTCCCGAAAGTCGGTGTACGGCGAGCCCAGATCGGCCCATGTGCCGGCCATGGCATTCCTCAGCCATTCGACTCGCTCGGGCATCGGCACTCCGGGAGGTGACGGGATCTCTCGAACTTCCTCCACGATCGTCAACTCCGCGACGGGCCGGCTCCACTCGCCGAGCAGGAAACCGGCCGTCTCACGACAGCGGCGCAAAGGACTCGAGACGACGTCGTGACCGAGCCCGTTCGCGCCGAGCGATGCCAAACGAGTCGCGGTTGCCTGTGCCTGTTGCCGCCCGAGATCGTCGAGTCCGGGGTCGGGATCGGTGTCCCAGCCGGCCGCCGCCCGACCGTGGCGAACGAGGTGGACGCGGATCACCAGAACCACCCCGGTGTCGCGCCACCCGGTCGACCCGGCTCGATGAACCATTCCGTCCCGAAGGCCATGGCGAAGGTGTCCGGTGGCATCTGCATGAAGAAGCTCTGATCGGTGATCTGACTCGCGTGACACGCCATCGACGCCCGTTTGCGATCGACGAACGACGAGACGTCGACGGCCATGGTGATTTCGTCTTCAGTGGAACCGAAGGGATTGCCGTCGTCCGCAGGCGCATCCGGGTCGAATCCTTCACCCTCGGCGTTCTCGTTCATCATGCGTGCGATACGCGTTCGATTCATCGTCGACTCGAAGAGACGGACACGCTTCCCACCTTCGGCCACGATGTCGACCGCACGATGCCCGACTCGGTGCACTTGGATGTGATCCGGATGGCCGTACCCGCCATGCCAGTCGTAACACGTCATCACGTCGGCATCGACCTCGGTCAGGATGTCGGCCAAGACCGTCCCGGCAGCGTCGACGTCGGCACGAACGAACGCTCCCTCGGCCTGGTTCTGTTCCCACCCCGTCATTCCACTGTCGTGGTAACCGAGCCAACGAACGTCCGACACTCCGAGCACTGCCGCCGACTTCAGCGTTTCTGCACGACGGCGATCGACGAGGGTCTCCCCGGGTGCCAAATCGGCGGGCACTTCACCATGACGACCGTCGGTCGCGACCACCAAAACGACTCGATGGCCTTCACTCACCGCCCTTGCGATGGATCCCCCAGTGGCAATCGATTCGTCGTCGGGATGCGCGTGGAAACAGACGAGCGTGCTCACGCGTCGACGACTGCTCCGGCCGCGATCAACCTCTCGATATCGGACGAGTCGAATCCCCAGTCGGAGAGGATCTCACGCGAATGCTGTCCTGGATGGGCCGGTGGGGCCGACACCTGCGCGACCGTCCGCGAGAAACGTGGGGCCGGGGCGGGCTGCTTCACGCCGGCGATTTCGATGATCATGTTGCGCTCGACGTTGTGCGGATGACGAGCGGCCTCGCTCATGGTGAGTACTGGCGCGAAGCAGACGTCGGTGGCTTCCATGATCGAACACCATTCGTCACGGGTTTTCGTGCGGAAGACTTCGGCGATACGCGACTTCAAGTGCGGCCACTGGGCCTTGTCCATCTGACGGGCGAACTCCGGGTCGCCCTCGAGGCCGGTGAGTTTCAGCAACTCGGCGTAGAACTGGGTCTCGATCGATCCGATCGAGACGTACTTGCCGTCCTTGCATTCGTAGGCGTCGTAGAAATGCGCACCCGTGTCGAGCAGGTTGGTACCGCGGGCATTCTCGTCGTGAGCTCCCATCTGCGAGAACGCCCAGAACATCGTCATGAGAATCGCCGTGCCGTCGACCATCGCCGCATCGACAACTTGGCCCTTCCCGCTCTTGGTGCGTTCGAGCATGGCGCACACGACTCCGTACGCGAGGAACATTCCCCCGCCACCGAAATCTCCGACCATGTTCATCGGAGGGACGGGCGCTTCTCCAGCTCGTCCGAAGTGAGCGAGGGCACCGGCGAGAGAGATGTAGTTGATGTCGTGACCCGCGGCCTGCGCATACATGCCGCTTTGACCCCACCCGGTCATCCGACCGAAGACGAGACCCGGATTTCGCGTCAGACAGACATCGGGCCCGACGCCGAGTCGCTCCATCACACCGGGGCGGAAACCTTCGATGAGCGCATCGGCCGACTCGACCAGCGTGAGCAACGTCTCGACTCCCTCGGGATTCTTGAGATCGATCGCGATGTTCCGACGCCCGCGCTGCAGGATGTCGCTGCCCGGGGTGTCGGGGGCCGGACCGCGAACGGCCTGGCTACGTTCGACACGGATGACCTCGGCACCCATGTCGGAGAGGAGCATCGCAGCGAACGGTCCGGGACCGATGCCAGCGATTTCGATGATGCGATAACCCGAGAGAGGACCAGCCATGGTCCGATCGTATTCAGGCCGACGTGGAGGCAGACCATTCGGCCAGCCGAACGTGGCCGGCGATCGCGTCGGCCAGCAGCGGTTGCAAGGGAGCCGGCAGATCGTGTCCCATGTCGGCCACGAGAAGGAAGGTGGAACCCGGCACCAGTTCGGCGGTGCGCTCACCTCCCGAGGCGGGCAACAAGGTGTCGTCACGCCCGTGGATCACGAGTGTCGGGACGTCGAGGTTCGACAGCCCTTCGGTGCGCCGACCGCTTGCGTAGATCGCCGCCAACTGTCGGGACGATCCCTCCGGGTAGAACGACCGGTCGAACGATCGAGCCGCTTCTTGTCTCACGCGGTCGATGTCGAAGTAGCGGCGCGATTGCCAGACCGCGTAGCGGGACGATTCCGCGATGTACGCGTCGCGATCAGTGGCCGGTGCGGCGAGCAGCACTTCGGCGGCCTCGGGAGTGGGCTGTCCGTACTCCGGCTCTCCGGTGACCGACATGATCGACGTGAGCGAGATCACACGCGACCGATGTTCGATCGCCACGTGCTGGGCGATCATGCCGCCCATCGATGCGCCGATCACATGCGCTCGTTCGATTCCGAGATGATCGAGCAGTCCGACCGCGTCGCGAGCCATGTCGGACAGGTCGTACGGCACCGGTGGAGTGGGAAGGTCGGCGAAGGCGGCCGCCATGACGGCATCGGTGTCGACCACCACTCCGTCGAGTTTGGTCGACAGCCCGCAGTCACGATTGTCGAATCGAACCACGTGGAATCCGCGTTCGACCAGCATCGCGCAGAACGAGTCGGGCCACCCGATCATCTGGGCAGTGAACCCCATGACGAGCAACAGGGTGGGGTTCTCGCGACTCCCCATTTCTTCGTACTCGATCTCGACGGAACCGATGTTGGCGGGAACGATCGCTCGGGGCACGGACCGACCATAACGGAGCGATCGACCCGATTCGCACACGAGCGAGTGAGGTACGGTGAGATCATGTTCCCGGGTATCGCATTCGGTGTTCACACCGGCCTCCAACACACCTCGTACGACGTCCTGCGACCGCTCTGGCATCGCATCGAAGAGCTCGGTTTCGACTGGATCTCGATCTGGGATCACTTCTATGGCGCGACCGGCAAGCCGGACGATGCCGCCTGCTACGAGGCCGTTGCCATGCACGCGGCACTGGCGGCCGAGACGTCGCGCGTTCGCGTCGGTTCACTCGTCTACTCGGTCGGCTATCGGCATCCGGCAGTTCTCGCCAAGATGATCACGGCGATCGATCACGTCTCGGGTGGCCGAGCCGACCTCGGCCTCGGAGCAGGGTGGGCCGTCGTCGAGTACGACGCCTATGGAATCCCCTTCCCGGAGATCAAGGTTCGCATGAGCCAACTCGAAGAGGCGGTGCAGTGCGTTCGTGGTCTGCTTCACGAGGAGGTCACCTCCTTCTCCGGCGAGTGGTTCTCGATGAACCAGGCGCGTAACGAGCCCCGGCCGATCCAGAAGAAGATCCCGATCTGGATCGGCGGCGGTGGCGAGAAGCGAACTCTGTCGATCACCGCCAAGTACGCCGACGGCTGGAACGTTCCTTTCGTTTCACCCGAGACCTTCGCTCACAAGAGTCGCGTTCTCACCGAACATTGCGAGCGCGTCGGACGCGACCCATCCGAGGTCAGGCGCACCGTGAACGTCGGGATCGCCTGGACCGAAGAGAGCCTGGTCGGTCAATTCGGTCTCCTCGCCGAAGGAGTTCGACCCGGTGTCCTCACCGGCTCCGACGAACAAGTCGTCGATCGCATCGGGCAATACGTGGAGGCTGGAGCGAACCAGATCAACCTGGCGCTCCGCGCCCCCTTCGATGTCGACGCGCTCGAGAAGTTCTCGGCGGCACTCGGTCTCGCCTGAGCCCGACGCTCACCCAACGCTCCATGGTCGCCGTCCGAGCGCACGGTCGCATCAATCTGATCGGCGATCACACCGACTACACCGGCGGCTGGGTGCTTCCGATGCCGATCGATGCTCACACCACGATCTCCGGTGAGTTCGTCGACGACCGACATTGGCGCCTGGTCTCCGACGACGAGCCCGAACCGATCGACATCTCTCTCCCCGTCGTGGATCCCGCGAAGGTCGTCCCGAGGTGGGGCCGGTACGTGGCCGGAGTTCTCCACCAGATCGAAGCGGCCGGTTTGGCCCCACGTGGATTTCGTGGTCGAGTGTCCTCGACCCTTCCGATCGGATCGGGTTTGTCGTCGAGCGCCGCACTCGAGATCGCCGTCGCCAGAGTGGCTCTGACCGACGTCGCCGACCTCTCCGATACGGAGATCGCCCGTCTCTGCCAGTCCGCCGAACATCTCGCGTCGGGTGTGCCGTGCGGAATCATGGACCAGCTGTGCATCGCCGCCGGTCGGCCCAATCGTGCGACTCTCATCGATTGCGCGAGTCTCGCCATCGAACATTGTCCGATTCCCGAGTCCGCATCTTTCACCTACGAGTTCGTGATGCCACGAACCCTCTCCGGAAGCGAGTACTCCGCCCGAGTGAGCGAGGCCGCGCGAGCGACCGATCTCGTCGGACCCTTACGGGACGCGACGTTGGACGCCGTGCTCGCGATCGAAGATCCGCTGATCCGCCGGAGGGCTCGCCACATCGTGACCGAGAATCGACGTGTCCGCGACTTCGCGGCGGCGATGAAATCGGGGGACATCGAGACGATGGGAACGCTGATGGTCGCCAGCCACCGCAGCATGCAACACGATTACGAAACGTCGAACGATGTCATGGATGCAGCGGTTGAACGACTACTCGGCGAATCCGATGTCCTCGGCGCCCGCCTCACCGGAGGGGGATTCGGCGGATGTGTCGTCGTTCTCCGCCGCCGGGATCACTGACCGAGCAAACGACGCTTTTCGCCCTCGAACTCCTCGGGCGAGATACTTCCGCGATCACGCAACCCTTCGAGCTTCTCGAGTTGAGTCGCAACGTCGGCACGATCAGCCGAGGACGGGGAAACTCCGAACGAACGTCGCTGATTCTCTTCCATCTGAACATGGATCAAATTCTGGACCTGATCGGGTTTCAAGATGTCGGTGAACCGCTGCTGGCCGTCCTCGCCACCCGACTCGATCAACAGATCGCCAGCGTTGATCAGTCGTTCGAAGATCGACTGTTTGAAACTGACGTTGTTGACGCGCTCGAGCGGTATCTCGATTCCGCTCTTCGCGATGATCCCGCGACGTGCGATCACCCGATCACTCGTGATCACGAAGTGAGTCGTCCGCCACGCCAACCAGCGAACGCCTGTCCAGACGAGTCCGAACAATGCGACCACACCGACGATCCACTTGAGCCCCGACTCCCACGTCGCATCGCCGAGAGCGGCGAGCAGCCACAGGAACAGCACGCCGGACCCGACCAGGAGCGAGGCGGGCTGAGCGAAGAACCACCAGTGGGGGTGGATGTCGAGAGCGACCTCCTCCCCGTCGTTGAGCAGTCGTCGCGGATACGGCACGCCCTGACTGTAGTCGGGCTCCGCGGACGGACGCCCTAGCCTCGATCTGGTGAGGGAGGACGTACGATGACGAGCGATTCGGCAACGCCCGACCTTCTCGACGGCGTCACGTCCGGGCTCGACTCCGAACAGCGGCGGGCCGTCACGTCACCTGCCCCACTATTGGCCGTCATCGCCGGTGCCGGCTCCGGAAAGACGTCGGTTCTGACGCGACGGGTCGCCTATCGCGCCTTGTCGGGCTCCGCCGACGGGCGTCATTCGGTGGTGCTCACGTTCACTCGTCAGGCCGCCTACGAACTCAAGCGTCGAATCGCCGCTTTCGGTCTCGATGACGAGCCGGTCGCCGGCACCTTCCATGCCGTCTGCCTCGGGTTGCTTCGCCAGAAATGGGACGACGACGGACGACGCCATCCGACCGTCGTGTCGGATCGAACACGACTCGTGGCCGAAGTGCTCGGGGAGAAACAGCGTGGTCGACTGCACGATCTCGTTCAGGAAATCGACTGGGCGCGGGCCCGACGCATCACTCCCGCCCATTACGCGGCGGCCGCCAAGCGAAACGGGCGCCCCACCTCGGCCAGTGGGCGCGATGTCGCTCGTGTCATGGCCGACGTCGACACATTGAAGCGCAAACGTGGGATCGTCGATCTCGACGACCTCCTCGATCTCGTCATCGAGTCGATGAACGACTCGAACTACGCCGACGCGGTTCGCTGGAGATTCCGCCACTTCTACGTCGACGAAGCTCAGGACCTGAACCCACTGCAATTCGAGGTGTTGGCCGCTCTTCTCGGCGACCGAACCGATCTCACCTTGGTCGGCGATCCGGCACAAGCCATCTACGGCTTCAACGGGTCCGATCCCACGCTGCTGACCGACGTCGAGCGTTTCTTCCCGGGAGTCGAGATCATCCGGCTCGACACGAACTACCGCTGCACACCCGAGATCGTGACGACCGGGCTGTCAGCGCTCGCCGCGAATCATGATCCTCTCCCCGCTCTCGTGTCGGCGAGACCGAATGGCACTCCCCCGGTGTCGTACGTCTTCGACGACGACGCTCTCGAGGCGTCGGGAGTGGCACAGATCGTGTCGGACGTGAAACCTCCTTTCGCTCGCTGGCGGGACGTCGCCGTACTGACCCGAACCAATGCTCAACTCGCATCCATTCATTCGTCACTCACCGCGGTCGGGATCCCGGCGATCCTCAGCGGAGCAGCGGCGTCGGATCCGATCCAGCTGGCGGTTCGTTCGGCTGGCGAGCAGCCGAATCGGAATCGCCTCACGATGTGGAGTCACGACGCACGCCAGAGTGACCCGGAAGCCGACGAGCGAACCGTCGTCGCACGTCGCCGGGTCGCCGATGCGGTCGATGAATTCGTCGCTGATGGCGGACGTGACGGGCTCGGTTTCATGGCCTGGGTTCGCACCAATCGTCCGTTCCAAGGAGACCGAGGCGACGACGCCGTCGAGCTCCTCACCTTCCACGCCGCCAAAGGCCGAGAGTGGTACGCGGTCGTCGTCGCCGGCTGCGACGTCGGTTTGGTTCCGCATTCGTCGGCACGAACTGAGGAGTCACGCAAGGAGGAGAATCGACTCGCCTACGTCGCGATGACCCGCGCGTCGGATCGCCTCGTCTTCACCTCGGCCCGCCGGCGACGAGGACGAGAGGTGTCGCCGTCGATCTTCCTCGGTGACTTGCCCATGGCTCCGCCGCCGTCCCCCCCGAGCGACGACTTCCTCGCCGGGCAACGACGTCGTCGCGAACGGGTCGATTCGACAGGCGAGCCCCTTCTCGACGATCTCGTCGAATGGCGCAGCCGCACGGCTCGTGTGTCGGGGGTCGAACCACGTCTCATCTGTTCGGATCGAACGTTGTCGGACATCGCGCGCCTCGCACCGGCCGACATCGACGAACTGGCCGCAATCCGCGGTGTCGGACGAATCGTCGCCAGCCGGTTCGGTGATCGATTACTGGAGATCGTGCGTCGTCGAATCAGTGAGCGGAGCGAGACTGATTCTCGTGGCGCAACTGATCGAGAAGACCGAACTTCTCCGGACGCACTGAGATGAACAACCCCTTCGCTTCGGCACAGAGACGGTCTCCGGCGTGAATCGTGCCGGTCGTGAAGATCTTGCGACCCTCGATGCGTTCGAATCGGCCGACGACCTTCAGCGGGGTGTGCAGCGGTGTCGGCGACCGATAGGTGATCTCGAGCTTTCCGGTCATCCCCGGCGCCCCCGATAGCGCCTGAGCGAATCCGAGAACTTCGTCGAAGATCGCCGCGACGAAGCCTCCATGAAGGTGTCCGGGAGGACCTTCGTATGCGTCACCGAACGTCACGTCAGCCACGATCTCGGTCTCGCTCGACGACAACATGACGACCGATGCCACGGCATTGAGCGGGCCGGTCACCGGGCTGTGACTGGTGAATCCGTGCGGCACTCCACCCACCGAACCTTCGGCCGACCCGTGATACCCGCGTCCGTGCGGACCAGGCTCGAGTACCTCGACCGCCTGTTCGATCAATCCGGCGGCCCGGGCCACGACCTCGTCGGGAGCAGTCGACGTGGCCGCATGCTGCAACGCGAGTCGCAGCGAATCGGCCAGACGCACTCGACCGGACGACGCCTCGTAGAGAGTGTCGCGATTGTCGGGGATCTCGAGCAGCGCACGGCGAATCGTCTCACCCCGTTCGGTGACGAGTTCGGAATGTGTCGACGCATCGTCAGTCATCGAGATCCACCAGAACGGGAGCATGATCGCTCGGTTGCTGACCCTTGCGGGCGTTGCGGTCGACGATACTCCAGCGCGTTCGAGCGGCCACGGTCTCGGTACCGAGGACCAGGTCGATGCGCAATCCTCGACCCTGATGGAAGTCACCGGACCGATAATCCCACCACGAGTACAGACCTGCGTCGTCATGCATTCGCCGGAACAGATCGGTGAGCCCCCAACCCTCGACGGCCCGTAGCGCATCGCGCTCTGCCTCGCTGACGTGCGTGGCACCCACGAACTTCCGCGGGTCGTACACGTCTCGATCGTCAGGGGCGATGTTGAAATCTCCGGTCACCACGACGGCGGTCGTGGGATCTTCGTTCGCCTCGAGATGACCGAGAAGTCGCTTCATCCACGCGAGTTTGTACACGTAATGAGGGTCGTCCAGCGACCGCCCGTTCGGTACGTAGACCGAACTGATGCGCACACCTCCGCATGTCGCAGTGACGAGTCGAGCTTCCGGATCGGCTGGTTCACCGTCGGCAAAGCCACGAACGGGATCGACGAGTCCGACCCGTGACACGATCGCCACCCCGTTCCACTGCCCTTGGCCGTGGTGAACCGCTTCGTAACCCAACTGTTCGAAGGCGAGATGCGGAAAGGCATCTTCGGCCAACTTCGTCTCCTGCATGCACAGCACATCGGGACGAACATCGGAGATCCACTCCTCGACTCGCGGTAAACGCGCCCGAAGGGAATTGACGTTCCAGGTCGCGATGCGCACGACGCCTACTTCTTCGGCGCAGCTGCCGACGACGATTTCTTCGCCGGCGCCACCTTCTTGGCGACGCCTTTCTTGGCGACGGCACTCTTCTGAGCAGCCTTCTTGGGCGCAGCTGTCTTCGTCGGCGCCACCTTCTTGGCGGCGGCACTCTTCTGGACAGCCTTCTTGGGCGCAGCTGTCTTCGGAGCGACGACTTTCTTGGCGACGACGCTCTTCTGAGCAGCCTTCTCGGGTGCCGCTTTCTTCGGAGCCGTCTTCTTGGCCACAGCATTCTTCTGGGCGCTCTTCTGAACAGCCTTCTTGGGAGTCGCCATCTTCGGTGCAGCATCCTTCGTCGGAGCCGCCTTCTTGGCCACGTTGCTCTTCGGGGCGCTCTTCGGGGCACTCTTCTGGGCAGCCTTCTTCGGAGCCGCCACCTTCGACGCGGCTTCCTTCTTCGTGCTCGGCTTCAAGTCGATGCTGCGACGAGACGCCACCACCGACACCACTTCCAAGGACACCTGATCACCGAGGGCCATGACATCTCGCGCTGCTCGCGGCGGCGGATCACCCATCAGGCGTAACGGCACGTAACCCAGAACATCGCCGATCTGAACGTACGCGCCGTGAGACGAATAACTCTCGACGTGTCCCTTCACGACCGACCCGATCGGATGCTTCTCGAGAAATTGGAGGAACGGAATGATCTCGTTCACCGTCTTGGCCGACGTCACGCGTGTGGCCGGTTTCGAGGCTTCCTTGGGCGCTGCCTGCTTCGCAGCCTGGTCCGACTTGGTCGCCTTCTTCTTGGCGAGGCGGGCCCCGGGGGGCGGCGCCTTCGGAACGGGCATCGGCTTCATCGCCTCAGCGCTCACCTTGGGAGCCGCTTTGCCCGAGGTGCTTCGTCGACTCTTCTCGCCGCGGACCGGCGTGCGATTGACGAACACCCAGCCGACGTGCGGGACCGGTTTCCCACCGATCAGACGCCCCTCGTGGAACAGCCAGGGGTAGTCGCCGTGGAACTCCTGATAACTGTCGTTCGAGATGATGCTCGCGCCGACCTTCTGGGCGATCATGAGCACGAAAGCGTCACCCCGACCAACGGTGCCCGCCGGGGGTGCGACGAGTTCGTTGTTGTCGATCGCTTCGTCGAATTCGGCGACTTCCTTGCGGTCGATTCGGTGGCCGAAGGTGGCATCCACGACGACGGTGACCGTGTCCTTGGGGTTCTCGGCCATGAACGACATCACGGCCTCGTTCAATTGCTTCAGGCTCGGCTTGGTTCGCCCCTCGGTGGCGATGTTCGAACCGTCGACGATCACGTGGCGAGCCATGGGTTCTAGTCAACCACTGGTCGAGGGATGCGGGCGGGATCGCCCTACGATCTGACTGTGACCCTTGAGCCCCCCGCTGACCAGGACCTTCGAGCCGTCCTCTGGGATTTCGGTGGGGTCATCCTCTCCAGTCCCTTCGAGGCCTTCAACCGTTACGAGGCCGACCGAGGGCTCCCCCTCGACACGATTCGGTCGATCAATGCCACTGACCCCGACACCAACGCTTGGGCGCGTTTCGAGCGCAGTGAGATCTCGGTGGCCGACTTCGACGTCGCCTTCGCCCACGAGGCCCGATCTCGTGGGCTCGACATTCGCGGCGCCGACGTTCTTTCGCTCCTGCGAGGCGACATTCGACCATCGATGGTTCGGGCTCTCGACTGCGTCAAGGCCCTCGGCTACCGGACGGCGTGCCTCACGAACAACATGCGCGAGCCCGAAGCCTCTGACGGCCCGACGCGGTCGACGGGTGCGCCGACCGATCGTGATTCGGCAATCGAGGCCGTGATGTCGCGGTTCGATGCCGTCATCGAGAGTTCCAAGATCGGTGTCCGCAAACCCGAGAACCGCTTCTACGAGATCGCGTGCGACGCCCTCGGCGTGCGTCCGCACGAATGCGTGTTCCTCGACGATCTGGGCGTCAACCTCAAACCTGCGGCCGCCATGGGGATGACGACGATCAAGGTCGTGTCAGCCGATCAAGCGATCGGCGACCTCGAACGAATTCTCGGCGCCGACTTGCGCCGCTGATTCACGTCGGCGAGACCCGATCAGAGACCGGCGAACGTCTCGTCCATGAGGTCGGCGAGTTCCTGCTGGTGCACGGTCATCGAACCCGTCGCCGGACTTCCACTCGCCACACGAGCCACGTGGCGCAGGTCGTAACCCTGTTCCTTCACCCGCCACACACGATGTTCGACGAAGTGCCAAGGCCCCATGTTGCTCGGTTCTTCCTGCAACCAGACGACCTCGCGGGCGTTCGGGTAACGACCGAGAAGATTGAACATCTGCTCGATCGGGAAGGGATACAACTGCTCGACGCGGATCACCGCTGCCGGGACGTTTCGCTTGTCACGTTCGGCCATCGCGTCCCAGGCCACCTTGCCCGAACAGAACACGAGGCGCTTGACCGCCGTGGGGTCGGACACGAAGGGGTCGTCGAGAACTTCCTGGAACGAACCGTGTTCGAGGGCCGAGACCGGCGAACGGCTCTCCTTCATGCGTAGCGGCTGCTTCGGCGTGAAAATGACGAGCGGCTTGCGGATCTCGCGGTGCATCTGGCGACGAAGTACGTGGAAGTACTGCGCCGCCGTCGTGGCATTGACCACCTGAATGTTGTCCTCGGCACACAGAGTGAGGAACCGTTCGATCCGAGCCGAACTGTGCTCGGGGCCCTGCCCTTCGTACCCGTGCGGCAAGAGCATCACGAGTCCGTTTCGCTGGCCCCACTTGTCCTCGGCGGCCACCAGGTACTGGTCGATGATGATCTGCGCCCCGTTCACGAAGTCGCCGAACTGCGCTTCCCACAACACCAATACTTCGGGGTTCGCGTGCGAGTAACCGTATTCGAACCCGAGTGCGGCGTATTCGCTGAGCAACGAGTCGTACACCCAGAACTTCTCGGCGTCTTCGAGTTCGGCCAACGGAATCCAGACGCGCTCGTCCTGGTAGTCGATCAGCGCGGCGTGGCGATGACTGAAGGTTCCACGACGGGAGTCTTCACCCGCAAGACGTACGGGATACCCCTCGACCACGAGTGAACCGAAGGCCAGCGCTTCGGCAGTGGCCCATTCGACATCACCTTGTTCGTAGAGACTCGCGCGGGCCTCGAACTGTCGTCCGAGCTTGGGATGCACCGTGAACCCGGCCGGGTAGTCGGTCAGTTTGGCGAACACACGGTCGAGGATCGCCCGGGAAACACCTGTCTCGACGTGAGGAAGCACTCCGACCGGACGAGGGGGCTTGGCCACTTTCGTCGGCGCAGGGGCATGTGCACGCGTCTCGTCGAGGGCCACCTGCAACTTGCTCTGGAAATCGTCGAGCGCCTTCTCGGCCTCTTCGAGGGTGATGTCACCCCGGCCGACGAGGGCTTCCATGTACAGCTTGCGCACACTGCGCTTCTCGGCGATCGCCTTGTACATGAGCGGCTGGGTGTAGCTCGGATCGTCACCTTCGTTGTGACCATGACGTCGGTAGCAGACCATGTCGATGACGACGTCCTTGTGGAACCGCTGGCGATATTCGAACGCCAGTCGAGCCACTCGCAGACACGCCTCGGGGTCGTCGCCGTTCACGTGGAAGATCGGCGCCTGCACGGTCTTGGCCACGTCGCTGCAGTAGATGGAGGAACGCGCGAACTGTGGAGCGGTCGTGAACCCGATCTGGTTGTTGATGATCACGTGGATCGTTCCGCCGACGCGATAACCCATGATGTCGCTCATCGCGAGGCACTCGAGAACGACACCCTGACCGGCGAAGGCGGCGTCGCCGTGAATGAGGATGGGCAAGGAAGGGAACGACCCCGGCGGATCGATCTGGTCCTGGTGGGCGCGCACCATACCGAGCACGATCGGGTCGACCGTTTCGAGGTGACTCGGATTGGCCGCCAATTCGATCTTGATCTCGTTGCCGTGGGCGCTCCGATGAACTCCCGACGCGCCGAGGTGATACTTCACGTCTCCGGAGCCCTGCACGGTCTCGGGATCCACGTGACCTTCGAATTGTTTGAACAACGATTCGAGGCTCTTGCCCATCACATTGGCGAGCACGTTGAGTCGTCCACGGTGCGCCATTCCGATCGCCGACGAATCGAGCCCGTTGTCGGCAGCCAACGACAGGATCTCGTCGAGAACCGGAACGAGGCTCTCGGCTCCCTCGAGACCAAAACGCTTGGTGCCCACGTACTTGGTGGCGAGGAACTTCTCGAAGGCCTCGGCCGCGTTGAGTCGTTCGAGGACGCGATGCTTGTCGTCCTTGGAGAGATGGAACTCCACACCCTCGAAATGCGACTGGATCCACCGCTGTTCTTCGGTGTCCTGAATGTGCATGTACTCGACACCGATGGTGCGGCAGTACGCATCGCGGAGGACGCCGAGCAAGTCGCCCAGGCTCATGCGGGGGATTCCCGCCACGCCACCGGTCAGGAATTCTCGTTCGAGGTCCCAAATGGTGAGGCCGTACGTCGCCGGGTCGAGCTCGACCGGCATCTTCGGGTCCTTCCACCGCAACGGATCGATGTCGGCGATGAGATGTCCGCGGACGCGATGCACACGAATGAGCGTCGCCACCTGCATCTGCTTGTCGAGCATCGACTCTTCGCTGTCGAGCGGATTGTGGTCGGTGCGCCACTTGACCGCTTCGTAGGGCACTCCGAGGCTGGCGAAGACCGACTTGTAGAAATCGTGTTCTCCGAGCAGGAGCTCGTGTACGTACTTGAGGAACAGGCCGCTCTCGGCGCCCTGGATGATGCGGTGGTCGTAGGTGCTCGTCACCGTGACGACCTTGGAGATACCGAGCGTTCCGAGCGCTCGCTCGTCCGCACCCTGGAACTCGGCCGGATAGTCGATCGTCCCGACTCCGACGATCACTCCTTGTCCGGGCATGAGGCGGGGAACGCTCTGCACCGTACCGATGGTTCCCGGATTGGTCAGGCTGACCGTCGCCCCTTGGAAGTCGGACACTTGCAACTTGTTCTGCTTCACCTTGCGGACGAGATCGTCGTACGCGACCAAGAACTCGGCGAAATTGAGTGCGTCGGCATCACGCAGCACCGGGACGACCAAGGTGCGGGATCCGTCGGACTTGGCGACGTCGACCGCAAGTCCGATGTTGACGTGCTCGTGCCGGATCACTCGCGGCTTGCCATCATCCCCTTCGAGAAACGAACTGTTCATCACCGGCACGGCGTCGGCGATCGCGCGCACGACGGCGTATCCGATGAGGTGGGTGAACGACACCTTGCTCAATCCATGTCGGGTGCGGTAGCCGTTGATCACCTGACGGTTGACCTCGAGAAGCTTCGCCGGCACGTTGCGGAAGCTGGTGGCGGTCGGAACACCGAGACTTCGCTCCATGTTGGTCACGATCGCGACACCCGCTCCACGAATGAGTTCACCCTCGGGAGCCGTGGGTGCGATCTGAGAAGCCGCGACGTTCGGTCGAGAAGCGGCCGGGGCCGAGCCATTCCCCACCACCGCAGACGCAGCGACGGACACCGGAGCGCCGGACGGAGCCGCCGACGCCACTTCGGCCAGCGATTTGTAGTCGGAGAAGAATTCGCGCCACGACTCACCGACCGAAGACGGATCACGTCGGTACTGGTCGTACATCTCGTCGACGAGCCAACTGTTGGCGCCGAAATCAGTGGAGTTCTCAGAGGCCGGGGCTGTTTCGGTCACACGCCCAACTGTATCCCTTGGGCCCGAACCGACCGTGGTGAATGGTCACAACGGGGACGAAAACTGGCGTGCTCGCCGCCGGGAATTCGCACCCCCTTGTACAGTTCGCTCATGACCCCGCGAACGTTCCTCATTCGTTCCTTCCTAGCTCTTCCCATCGTGGCGCTCACGGCGTGCGGGGGTGGAGGTGACGCAGTCGAGACCACGATCCCGGCCACGGTCGATCTGGTCGTCAAGGCTGTTCCGACCATCCGGTGGGACGCCGACTCGTACACCGCTCCCGCGGGAGAGGTCGAGGTGTTCCTGGCCAACGACGACAGCGTGAAGCACGTTCTCGTGGTCCTGCAGGACGACAAGGTCGTCGGCGATCTCGAATTGGTCGTCGACAAGAAGGGCGACACCGCGTCGGGAACCATCACCCTCGATCCGGGCCAGTACTACATCTACTGCACGGTTCCCGGGCACGGCTCGATGAATTCGCTTCTGACCGTGTCCTGACCCCCGACAACAAAGTGGCCGCCCGAAGGCGGCCACTTTCATCGATATGTGTGAGCCGATCAGGCCTTGAGCAAGATCTCGCTCAACACGTAGAGAACGACGAAGAGCACGCCTCCGGTGATGAGGGCGTTCTTGTGGCTCTCGTACGGCCATAGCAACTTGTTGGTCGCAGCCGTACCACCGAGCTTGCCCAATGCGTTGAGTTGGAGAATTCCACCGATCACCACCGAGATGATCACGAACGTCCAGGCCTTGCCCGACGAATCCGCGTCGAAGGCGCCCGGGTAGAGGTGGGCGGCACCGACCATGAACCACAGCATCGAGAACGAGAAAATGAAGTTCTGACGGCTGGCCAGGAGGGCGCGACGTCCGGCTCCCGCCGCATTCGGATCGGCTTCTCCGCCCCCGAGCACATTCACGGCATTGGCGAGAACGACGCGCTGGTTCTTCCAGATGACCATCCACACGTTGGCAGCCATCGTGATGCCGAGGAGCATGCCCACGAAGATCGCGCCGTTGTGGCCGAGGCCGTAGGCCGACTCCTCGGACATGAAGCCCTCCATGTAGTTCTCGGTGACGCCGATGATCAGCAGACCGAGAACCAGGGTGGCGACGGCCGCCCAGCGGAACCACCACAGCGCGCGTCGCGCGACCTTGTCGATGGCGATGTTGCGCGCCTTGCCTTCGTCGCCGAATCCGGCGAAGGCCGGCACCTGGACGAGATTGAAGTAGTAGAGCAAACCGATCCACGCGACCCCTGCGAGGACGTGCAGTGCCCGCACCAGAACGGGCAAACCGGTATCCGGATCCAGAATTTCCATGTCGACTCCTTGCTCATCGTGACGAGTTCGTCGTGACGACACACGCCACGGAACCTCCTCAACGTACCAACCGTGGCCAGACAGGTGGTGGTCCTGGTCGGAGGACCCCCGAGTAGCCTGTGACGAGGAGGTGAGCCATCCTCATGGCACACGAGTTCATCTACACCTGCTACAAGCTGGCCCGTCACTATCCCCCCGACCGGACGGTTCTCGAGAACATCTCGTTGTCGTTCTACCCCGGGGCCAAGATCGGCGTTCTGGGGGCCAACGGAGCCGGAAAATCCAGTCTGTTGCGGATCATGGCCGGCCTCGACGACGGGTTTTCGGGTGAGGCTCGCCTTACCCCCGGTTTCTCCGTCGGCTATCTCGCCCAGGAGCCCCAGCTCGATGACGCCAAGGACGTCCTCGGCAACGTGATGGACGGTGTCGGTCCGGTCAAGGCCATCCTCGATCGCTACAACGAAGTGATGGCGATGTGGGGCGACCCCGACGCCGACTACGAGAAGGTCGGTGCACTCCAGGCCGAACTCGAGGACAAGATCGCTGCCGCCGATGCCTGGAGCCTCGAGCGCAACGTCGAGATCGCCATGGACGCTCTGCGGTGTCCACCGAACGACGCCGACGTCACCAAGCTGTCGGGTGGCGAGCGACGCCGCGTCGCCCTGTGCAGGCTGCTCCTCAGCCGACCCGACCTCCTGCTGCTCGACGAACCGACCAACCACCTCGATGCCGAGAGTGTCCACTGGCTCGAACGTTTCCTGCAGGAGTACCACGGCACCGTCGTGGCCATCACCCACGATCGCTATTTCCTCGACAACGTCGCCAAGTGGATCCTCGAACTCGATCGCGGTCGCGGTATCCCGTTCGAAGGCAACTACTCCAGTTGGCTCGATCAGAAACGCGATCGACTCGAGAAGGAAGAGAAGAGCAACGAGAACCGCCGTCGCACACTCGAACGCGAACTCGAATGGGTGCGCATGTCTCCGAAGGCTCGTCAGGCCAAGGGCAAGGCTCGCCTCAGTGCATACGAGAAGTTGCGTGCCGACGCGGAGGCCGCCGATCGCGGCCCGGCCAAGCTCGAGATCATGATTCCGTCCGGCCAGCGCCTGGGCGACACCGTCATCGAGGTCGAGGGACTGAGCAAGGGTTTCGGCGACCGACTACTCATCGAAAACCTGTCGTTCTCGCTACCGCCGGCCGGCATCGTCGGCATCGTCGGGCCGAACGGCGCCGGCAAGACCACTCTTTTCCGCATGCTCACCGGCCAAGAAGCTCCCGACTCCGGTGCCATCAAGGTGGGAGACACGGTGCAACTGTCGTACGTCGATCAGAGCCGTGACTCCCTCGATGCCGACAAGACCGTCTACGAAGAGATCACCGACGGCATCGAACACATGAAGATCGGTAATCGCGAGATCAACGGGCGTGCCTACGTCGCGAGCTTCAACTTCAAGGGCAGCGATCAGCAGAAGAAGGTCGGCGACCTATCGGGCGGCGAGCGCAACCGAGTTCACCTGGCCAAGTTGTTGAAGTCGGGCGGCAACGTGTTGCTTCTCGACGAACCCACCAACGACCTCGACGTCGACACCCTTCGTGCCCTCGAGGACTCTTTGGAAGCATTTCCGGGGTGCGCCGTCGTCATCAGCCACGACCGCTGGTTCCTCGACCGCATCGCCACCCACGTGCTCGCATTCGAAGGCGACAGTCAGGTTCGTTGGTTCGAAGGCAACTTCAGCGAGTACGAGGCCTGGCGCAAGAAAGAGATGGGCGCCGCGGCCGATCAGCCTCACCGGATCAAGTACAAGCCCCTCGCCCGCTGACTCATGTCGTCACCGCTCGTCTCCGGCATTCGCATCACCTCGGGCCTCGTCTTCCTCGCGTCGATCGCCGGACTCATCGTCTCGTCCATCAACGGCAACAACGAGGGATGGGTCCTCACCATCGGTATGGCGAGTGCGATCACCGCGGTCGTTCTCATCGTGACCTCCGCCGTCGCGTCGACCAAGCGCAATCCCGCCTTCGTCGACGCCGATGCCGAAGTCGTCGAAGCACGTGTCCGTGATCTCGTCGACGCGGGGGCCGACGAGGAATCCGTGCGCGAACTCGTTCGACTCTCTCTGAAGTTGGGCCGCGGCGCGTGAATCCGGGCGCGGCCGAAGAATCCGATCAGCAACTCGCCTCCCGAGTGGCGACCGAGGCCGGTGCCATGCTCCTCGAACTGCGGGCCGAACTCGATGCGGAGGGAACCCACTACTGGGACATGAAGGACGAAGGCGATGTGGCCGGGCATCGTTTCCTCGTCGATGCACTGAGAACTGCGCGGCCCGACGACGTGATTCTCTCGGAAGAGGCTGCCGACGACCGTCGACGACTCGGCGCCGATCGCGTCTGGATCATCGATCCGATCGACGGCACCAGTGAGTTCGCCGAACCACCTCGGTGGGATTGGGCGGTTCACGTGGCCCTGTGGGAGCGAGGTTCCCTCACCGCGGGTGCCGTGGCGATGCCATCGCTCCAGAGAACCTTTGCTGCTGATCCCCCCGAGGCACTCCCTCCGTACGAACGCGACCAGCCGATCTTGGTGACCTCGCGAAATCGCAACACCTACGCAGCGGTTGCGGTCGGACGCTCGCTCGATTGCTTGGTGGCACGCCTCGGATCGGCCGGAGCCAAGACGATGGCCGTCGTCCTCGGCGAGGCCGACGTGTACGTGCACGACGGCGGCATGTACCAGTGGGACACGGCGGCTCCCGCGGCCGTCGCGCTCGCCGCTGGCCTGCACGTGAGTCGCATCGACGGATCTCCGGTGACGTACAACGAGCCCGACCTCTGGCTTCCCGATTTTCTCGTCTGCCGACGCGAACTCGCCGATGCCGCTCTCCGCGCTCTCGGCGCCGATCGACGCTGAGAGGTTGTGTCGGCTCGTCCGGAATAGTCTCATCTCGTGAAACGACCCGTCGGACACCTGATCATCGGATTCGCATCGCTCGGGGCCGGGATCCTGCATTCCAGTGCCGTCGGCATGCACGCCGAGCACCCCGGGCTCGCCCGAATCTTCGTCGTCATGGCGCTGGCCCAGATCCTGGCCGGCATCGCCCATCTGGTTCGACCGGGTGCAATCGCTCTCGTTGCCAATCTGATCGTGAACGCCGTGGCCGTCGGTGGTTGGTTGATGACGCGGATATCGGGCATCTCGTGGATCGACGGACTCGAGATTCGGGAGTCGGCGCAGATCGCCGATTCGCTGTGTGCTGGCCTGGGGGCCCTGTCGGCTGCGCTGGCCCTCGGATTCCTCGTCGCCGGCTCGGTCACCCTTCCCCCGTCTGGTTCCATTCCGATCGTGACGTCGCTCGTTCTCATCACCGCGGCCGTCGCCGTCGGGATGTGGAGTGGCGCGACCCACGTTCACGATCATGGCGACGCGCACGCGGACGATCATTCGACGTCCGACGACCATCACGCGGTCGATTCCGGATCGACCGCCGCCGACGACCACGGTCACACGTCCGAGTCCACCGACGACTCCTCGGCCGCGCACCTTCATTCCACGGAGTGGCCACGTCCGTACGATCCGGCGGCGGGTATCGATATCGGCGATGTTCCCGGCGTGTCGCCGGACCAAGAGAGTCGAGCCCGTGATCTGATTCTCGCCACCCAGCGAGAACTCCCGAAGTGGGCCGACTACGACTTCGCCGTCTCACAGGGCTGGGTGTCGATCGGCGACGAGTCGACCGGGCACGAGCACCTCGTGAATCGCGCCCTCATCATCGATGGAAAGTTCCTCGATCCGACCGCGCCGGAGTCCCTCGTCTACGAAGTCGACGGCTCCGACAAGACCCTCGTCTCGGCGATGTTCATGGCCGACATCGGAGTGACGATCGACGACCCGCTCCTCACCGATTTCGCTGGCCCCTTGATGCAGTGGCACGTTCACGACAACTTGTGTTTCCGGACCAATTCGGCCGGTCGATCGGTCGTCGCGGGGGTCACCGACGCGACCGGGGCGTGTCCTCCCGGATCGGCGCTCGGCGGGGTCGGACTCGCCATGGTGCACGTCTGGATTGCCGCACATCCATGTGGACCATTCGCGGCGCTCGAAGGTGAAGGCGCGGGTCGCGCGGCCGTCTCCGACGAAGCCCGCGTCGACATGTGCTCACACGACCACGGAACCTCGTCGTCGTCGTCCACCGATCTCGGCAGCGCTTCGGCCGACAAGGACACCGGCGCCGCGACCATCGACTTGTCGGGAATGCCGGGAGTGACCAGAGACGAACAGAAACGCGCCGAGGACTTGGTGTACCGAACGCGAACGGTTCTCCCCCAGTTCTCCGATACCGCCGCAGCCGAGGCCGCCGGGTTCTCGACGATCGGTGACGGCGCCACCGGCTACGAGCACTACATCAACTGGACGTACATCGACGACGAACACGAACTCGATCCCGCGTACCCGGAAAGTCTCGTCTATCGACTCGATCCGGCGACCGGTCGAAAGACCCTCGTGTCAGCGATGTTCATGCTCGGTCGAGGTTCCACGCTCGACAACGTTCCCAATGTCGGCGGGCCACTCACTCAATGGCACATCCACGACGACCTCTGCTTCAGCCGTGACCCCGCGATTCACGGGTCGACTCGTGTCGTCGGCACCACGTCAGCCGACGGAACGTGCCGATTCGGAATCAAGCTCGCCGAGAATCCCATGATCCACGTCTGGATCGTTCCCCATCCGTGTGGACCATTCGCCGCCCTGGAAGGAGTCGGGGCCGGTCAGATCCGCCCGGGCGAGGAACGGCTCTGCGACCACGCCCACGCCGGGCATTGATCGTTTCGTCGTCAGTCGAGTGACACGATGGTCACGGTGGCGGCTGCACCGTCGACGGTGACGATGGCACCGTCGGGAATGCGATCGGTCGCATCGGTCACGCTCACCACACACGGGATCCCGAGTTCGCGACTCACGATCACGGCGTGACTCACCAACGCTCCGACGTTGACGACGACCGCACCGGCCGGAACGAACAATGGTGTCCATGCGGGATCGGTGATCGGAGCCACCAAGACGTCACCGGGCTCGAGCGCGAACGGATCGGCCGGGTCGAGCACGACTCGCGCGCGGCCCGTGTAGGTACCAGGAGCACCGGACATTCCGACGAGAACCTCTCCGGCCGTCACCCTCGTCGCCGACGTCGCCCCCTTGCGCGGCCACTGCGACAGCGGCGGGACCTTCCCGTTCAGGATGAACGGGGGTTCGAGTTCGAACAACTCGAGGAACTGTCGTTCGCGTTGGGCGAGACGAACGCGAAATTCGTCGGGAGCGCTGGCGAAGGCGTCCAGTTCGTCGGCGAGCAACATGCAGACCTGCGACGACGTGTACCCCGTTCGTGACGCCAGCGCGAAGGCGGCCATGCGGATCTCGTGCAGCACCTTGATGATGTTGGTCTTGGCTCGTTCACGACCGGCGAGATGCAGATGGGCCGATCGAAGAGCGGCTTCGAACTGCGCGAGAACTTCCGGTTGTCCGGCCAGAGCCTGTCGGACCGATGCTTCGGCGGCTTCACGAGCCTTGGTGTTCCGATCGTTACGAATCGCCGGACTTTCGGAGTCGGGAGCTCCCCGCATCGCGTCGATCAAGGCTTCGGCGAGGGCCGGTCGGGTCTCCCAAGTATCGGATCGGATGTCCCATTCGTTCGGCCCGCGACTTCCGTAGGTTCGCACGAAGTCGGTCAGTCCACTCGTGTACTCCGACGATGCCCGGTCGAGTCGGGACAACTCCCACAGCGCCGAACTCGGCGCCGCCGAGTCGACGTCGCCGATACTCGTGATGAGGGTGAGAACCAGACCGGGATCACCCAGGGCTTCGGCGATCGCACCGAGAGCTCCGGGTCCGATCGAGGTTGCTGCCGTCATGAGCAGATGGTGTTCGAAGAGGCGACGCAGAAGTGGAGTGAACGACGTCATGCGCCCGACGAGGGCGGCCTCGTCGAGATCGGAGAGATCGGGACGGGATGCTCGAGCCTGATCGGCGAGGTCGCGATCGTCACGCAGGATCGCCAGGTCATCGGCCATCATGACGCCGACCATCCAGGCACCCAACTTCGCCGTGTTCGTTTCACTGTCGTGCCACGGCTCGGCGACGTACGGAGGAACGTCGGGGTGCGCGCCGAAGTACGTCGCGTCGATCATCTCCGGACCGAGGCCCGGCCCGCGAACTCCGAACAATCGTGCCATCGACGCGTTGATGTAGAGATAGCCGCCGAAACTTCCCACGACCTCGGGATACCGAGTGTCGACCTCGTTCTCCTCGCAGGTGCCGGCCGAGATCTGACTGTCGCGCCAACCCATGAGGACCCCCGGCTCCCAGGCCACGGTCCAGCAGAGCGGACTGCAGGGGTCGGGCAGAACCTCACCGGCATTGGCTCGGGTGTACACGGGGAACCGAGGACTCGGCTCCCAGTCGGTGATCCAGCGGTCGGCGGACACGATCTCCCCCTTCGTTCGGCCGGACTCCCCCACGTCGTCCGACACTCGGACATTAGTCACCTGGCCAGACACACGTCCGATGCGACACGGAGAGGACACCCCGGCAAACTCTCGACGTGCCCTCATCGACACCCGCGACCGCTCGCCCCGCCGATTGCGCCTGGGGAGCCTTCACCGACGAAGCGCCGTGGATCGTCGATCGTGAGCAGCTCGCGTGGTCGACCGGCATCGACCAACTTCGCCGCCAGGCCCGCGCCGACGTTCCGACACTGACGACACCGGGTCGAGTGCCGCCCGGTTCCCGTGTGATCACCGTGGGTCGCCACATCGTCGGCGCCATCGCGCCGTGGTACTGGCGAAAGAAGCGAGGACGATTCACCGATCAGTCGGCGAGTCGCGCCGAATTGTCGCAGCGCCTCCGTCGCGCCGTGGAAACTCTCGGTCCGACCTACATCAAACTGGGCCAGATCATCTCGTCCGGTGAAGGCCTCTTCCCTGCCGAACTCGTCGATCAATTCAAGTTGTGTCGCGACCGCGTCCCGGCCGAACCCTTCGCCACGGTGCGTCTCACCGTCGAACAAGAGCTCGGCGCTCGACTCGAGGACGTGTTCGAGTGGTTCGACGAGAAGGAACTGGCCGCCGCTTCCATCGCTCAGGTACACGCGGCTCGTCTGCGAACCGGCGAGGACGTCGTCGTGAAGGTGCAGCGACCCGACGTGGCCACCCTCGTCCGACGCGATCTTCAGGTCATGTCCTACATTGCTCCGCATCTGGTGGGGCGCATCCCGATCGCGGCTCTGGCCAATCCGCCCGCGCTCGTCGAGCTCTTCGCCGAGACGATCGTCGAGGAACTCGACTTCCGCCTCGAAGCGTCCAACATGATCGACGTCGCCGCGACTCTGCGCGATCTCGGCCAGGACGGCTACGTCATCCCCCGCCCCCACCCGAGGCTCGTCACGAGACGTGTGCTCGTGATGGAACGGGTCTCCGGATTCAACTTCGACGACGTGGTCGGCATGAAGGACGCGGGTATCGACACCGAAGCCGTGATCCGAACCGGAATGGTCGCCTTCATGGAAGGCGCCATGATCCACGGCATCTTCCACGGCGACCTCCATGGCGGAAACCTCTTCGTGCTCCGCGACGGACGAACCGCCCTCCTCGATTTCGGCATCGTCGCCCGCCTCTCTCACGAGCGGCGACTGGCCTTCCTTCGCCTCATGTTGAGTGCGACCACCAACGACATGATGGGTCAGATGGCAGCGCTCCGCGACCTCGGCGCACTACCTCCCGACACCGATCTCGCGGCTGTTATTCGCGACCTCCGACTCGATCAGGCCACCATCGATCCCACCACGCTCACCGGCGAAGAAATGGTGGCCGAAGTTCAGCGCGTGGTGAAAGCACTTCTCGGGTACGGCGCCCGCCTTCCCAAGGAACTGATGCTCTACGTGAAGAACATGGTGTTCCTCGACGGGGCGATCTCCCGCCTCGCGCCGGAACTCGACATCCTCGGTGAAGTCGCCAACATCTCGTTACTCTTCGCACAACGACACGGCGAGCGGCTCGGTCGCGAACTCGGTGTCGATCCCAATGCCGTCGAATTCGATCTGTCGGGTGTGAAGGCCAGTCTCGGACTCGAAGACGACGTGAATCGCATCACGTATCGGGAACTTCAGGCACGCCGGGATCTCATTCAGAAACGAATGCGCGAACACGTCGGGCGCTGAGGTCGATCGACGGAGTCATGGCTCCGTCGGCTACGGTGACCGATCGTCATGCGACTCGTCATCGCTCGTTGCACCGTTCAATATCGAGGTCGCCTCGATGCCCAACTTCCCGAGGCGACCCGTCTCGTCATGGTGAAGGCCGACGGTTGCGTCGCGATTCACAGCGACGGCGGTGCCTACAAACCGCTCAATTGGATGAACGCCCCCAACACCATCACCGATCTCGGCGATTCATGGACCGTGACCAATCCAAAGGGCGAGACCCTCGAGATCACCTTTCACGACGTGATCCACGATTCTGCCCACGATCTCGGTGAGGATCCGGGACTGGTGAAGGACGGCGTCGAGGCCCACCTCCAAGAACTCCTCGCCGCCCTTCCCGATGCGATCGTTCCTGGTCTCCGTCTCGTCCGTCGAGAATGGCCCACCTCGATCGGTCCGGTCGATCTCATGTGCCGTGACGACAACGGCCATTACGTTGCCGTCGAGATCAAGAGACGGGGCGAGATCGACGGCGTCGAACAGCTCGCCCGCTACCTCGAAGTCCTGCGCCCCGACACCGTCCTCACGAATCTGCGTGGCATCTTCGTGGCCCAGGTGATCAAACCTCAGGCGCGAACGATCGCCGAGGCACGCGGTATCGAGTGCGTCGAGGTCGACTACGACGACTTGCGTGGCCGACGACCCGAAGAACTTCGCTTGTTCTGAGCCGTGCGACCGGTCAGGAGAACTTGACGAGACCCTGGTCGATGACGACCTTGTCACCGACCGACGTCGTGAACACCGCTTCTCCGGCGTTGGTGCGCCAGATCCGCACGGTCAGCGCGTCACCCGGCATGACGGGTGACGAGAATCGCCCTTCGATGTGGTGGAAGCGATTCACGTCGTTGTCGCACAGGGCGGCCAGCAAGGCCCGACCAGTGAAGCCGTAGGTGCACAGACCGTGCAGAATCGGCCGGTCGAATCCACCGAGAGCGGCGAAGGACGGATCGGTGTGCAGCGGATTACGGTCACCCGAGAGTCGATACACGAACGCTTGATCCGGCGACGTTTGCAGGGTCACTTCGTGATCGGGGGCGGTCGCCGGCGGCTCGTTCTGCGGACCCGATGGACCGCGATCGCCACCCCATCCTCCTTCGCCGCGAATGAAGACCGATGAACGCGTGGTCCAGAGAGGCTGGCCGTCGGCCGTCTTGACCTCGTTCTCGGTCACGACCACCGCCGCCTTGCCCTTGTCGTACATGGCGACGACCTTGTCCTGCGTCGTGGCTTGTGCATCGACCGGAATCGGACGATGCAAGGTGATCGCCTGCGAACCGTGCACGAGCATCGCCCAATTGAAGGTTCCGATCTCGCCCATCGCGCTCTTACCAGGCGACGCGGTTCCTGATCCGGCCACGACCGCGAAGGTCGGGAACACCACCTGATCGACGCCCGACGTGTTCTCGGTGGTGAACGCCAGATCCCCGGAGCCGGCTCCGATTCCGACGGCGTACAGCAGAGCGTCCTTCGAGTTCCACGAAATGGTGCGAACGTCTCCGGTCGCTCCGACTGCTTCTGGGTTCAACGGCATGGTGATGTCTCCTTGATCGATGTTCGAATGTCACTTGGGTTGCGGCCAGGCGCCCGGCTCGCCGTTCATCCCGGCGTTCTTGCGGGACTTGGCGATCAGGTCGGCCACGATCGGACCGAGAATCGTCGGATCGTCGACTGGAGCCACACGCGGTCCACGCGACCATCCTTCGGCGACGGCGAGCACGTCGCCACTCGCCTCGAACACGCGCCCGTTCACGTCCTTCGACTCCGCCGACGCCAACCAGGTCACGATCGGCGCGATCCAACGCGGTGAACGTCGTTCACGATCCTCGTCGGTTTCGGGAGCCGGTCCGAGACCCTCGGTCATGCGCGTGAGCGCCACCGGCGCCACGGCGTTCACGGTCACCCCGTAACGCGCCATTTCGAGTGCGGCGATGTTGGTGAATGCGGCAATTCCCGCTTTGGCCGCGCCGTAATTCGTCTGCCCCGGATTTCCGTAGATGCCCGACACCGACGTCGTGTTGATGATGCGTCCGTCGACAGGAAGTCCGGCTTTCGAGCGTTCACGCCAATACGAGCAGGCGAAACGACTCGGGGCGAACGTTCCCTTCAGGTGCACGGTGATCACCGCGTCCCACTCCTCCTCGGCCATCGAGAAGAGCATCCGGTCGCGCAGGATGCCGGCATTGTTCACGACGACGTGGAGGTCACCGAAGGAGTCGATCGCGGTCTGCACCAGACGCTCGGCCCCTTTCCAGTCGCTCACGCTGTCACCGTTCGCCACGGCTTCGCCGCCCATCGCACGGATCTCCTCGACCACTTGCTGAGCGGGCGAGAGATCGCCGCCCGATCCGTCCATCGACCCACCGAGATCGTTCACGACGACCTTGGCTCCTTGCGCAGCCAGGCTCAGCGCATGTTCGCGTCCGATCCCGCGCCCAGCGCCGGTCACGATCGCCACCCGTCCTTCGCACAGTCGTGCCATGAATCGTCCTTCCGCGGGACCTGGTCCCCTGTCGTCACCCTGTGACTTCTGCGATCTCGATCATAGGAAAGCGACCCGAGTGGGGCACCAGTCGAGGGCCTCTCGTAACCTCCCGAACGTGGCATCGAGTGACGCGACGTCGACGTACGACCTCGTGATCGTCGGGGCCGGACCGGCTGGGTCGGCTGCCGCCATCACCGCCGCCGGCCTCGGCATGTCGGTCTGCCTCGTCGACAAGGCGACCTTCCCCCGCGACAAGTGCTGTGGTGACGGTCTGACCACCTTGGCCCTTCGTCAACTCGAGGAACTCGGACTTCGACCCGACGCCGTTCCGCAGTGGTACGACGTCGACGGAGCCTGGTTGCGTTCGCCCTCCGGTCGTGAGGTCCACGTGCCTCTTCCATCCGAAGGTCGCTATGCCGCAGTGGCTCCTCGCCGCGAACTCGACGACTCGCTGGTTCGTCGAGCGCGCGAGGTCGGGGTCATGGTGATCGAAGGCCGATCGTTCGTCGATCTCGATCAGGACCATCGTTCCGTCGTCGTGACCTTCGACGACAAGAGTTCGATCGAAGCCGACTGGCTCGTGGCGGCCGACGGCATGTGGAGTCCGATCCGCAAACGACTCGGAATGACTCCCCCGTCGTATCTCGGCGAATGGCATGCCTTTCGCCAATATGCGCGCAACGTGAGTGGCCCGGCCGCGTCACGCCTCTACGTCTGGTTCGACCGCGATCTACTACCGGGGTACGCGTGGAGCTTTCCGCTACCCGGCAATCGGGTCAACATCGGCTTCGGCATCCTTCGCGACGGCGAACGACGCGTACAGGACATGAAGCAGACGTGGTCCGATCTGCTCAGCCGACCGCACGTCGTCGACGCCCTCGGCCCCGGATTCGAACTCGAGGATCGACACACGGCATGGCCCATCCCGGCTCGCGTCGATCGAGCGGTCACCGGAGTGGGACGAACGCTGATCGTCGGTGACGCCGTGATGGCCACCGACACTCTGACCGGTGAAGGAATCGGCCAGGCCCTTCTCACCGGCTCCGAAGCCGTACGTGCCATCGCACTCGGTGGCGAACCGACCGACGTGCGACGCGCCTACCGACGCCGTGTCCACGAGCATCTGCTCGCCGACCACCGAATGTCGGAGCGCCTCTCGAAAATCCTTGCCCGCGAGAGAGGGGCGAACGGAGCGATCGCCGTCCTCGATCACGCCGGCAACTGGGGCCGACGGAACTTCGCCCGCTGGATGTTCGAGGACGAGCCCCGGGCCATCGCCGTGACCCCACGTCGCTGGCACCGACGACTGTTCCGCCAGACGGGTACGTATGGGATTCCGTCCGGCCAACTACCGTTCGGTGAATGAGGACCCGACTGACCGAACTTCTCGACATCGAACATCCGGTGATGCTCGCCGGAATGGGAGGTGTGTCGTATTCCGATCTCGTCGCGGCGGTCAGCGAGGCCGGAGGCATCGGCACCTTCGGTGCCGCACCGATGCGGCCCGGGCAACTCGACGACGAAATCGCACGGGTGCACACGCTGACGAACAAACCTTTCGGCGTCGATCTGCTCACTGCGATTCCCGGTCAGCTCGAGCGCGATGTCGAGAGTGTCATTCGCGGCAAGGCCCGCATCTTCGTCGCCGGTCTCGGAGTTCCTCGTGAGATCGTCGACGTTCTCCACGCCAACAACGTGCTCGTCGGCTCGATGTGCGGCAAGGTTCGCCATGCCGTCGCCGCGGTCGCCAGTGGATGCGACTTCGTCGTCGCTCAAGGCACCGAAGGAGGCGGCCACACCGGAACCGTCGCCACGATGGCCCTCGTTCCGCAAGTCGTCGACGCCGTCGGAGATCGCGTACCGGTCGTCGCTGCCGGTGGATTGTTCGACGGCCGTGGACTGGCGGCCTCCATCGCCCTCGGCGCCGATGGGGTCTGGATGGGAACCCGTTTCATCGCGACGCCCGAAGCTCATGCACCGAACGCGTACAAGGAAACTCTCGTCCGAATCGCCGAGGATGACACGGTCATCTCTCGCGCCTACACCGGAAAGACATGTCGAGTCGTGCGAACCGAGTGGACCGAGCACTTCGAAAAGCATCCGGAGGAGCTGAAGAAGTTCCCTGAACAGGCTTTCGCCTCGGCTCAGGCCGGCGCCAATCACATGGGCTATCCACCCGAGACCGACGTCGACGTCTCGAAAGAGTTCATGCCGTGCGGTCAGGGTGTCGGCGCCATCAACGGACTCACACCGGCGGGCGACATCGTCCGCCAGATCGTGGCCGAGGCCGAACGTGTCATCGATGCCATGAACGGAGTTCGTCGGTGACGACGGTCGAATCGTCCGACGCCTCGGTCTCCGAGTTCGTCGAACGAGAATGGGACGACGTCATCGTTCCGCAACTCGTCGAGTACATCACGATCCCGAACGTCTCGAAGGCGTACGAGCCCGACTGGCGACGTCTCGGCCACATGGACCGAGCCGTCGAACACGTTCGTTCGTGGTGCACGACTCGCGACATCGCCGGCCTCTCTGTCGACGTCGTCACTCTTCCCGGCCTCACCCCGCTCATCGTCATCGACGTCCCCGCCTTCGGCAGCGGTTCCCGGCACGGCGACGACGACACCGTGGTGCTCTATGGGCACCTCGACAAACAACCCGAGATGGAGGGCTGGCGCGAGGACCTCGGTCCGTGGACACCAGTGATGGAGGGCGATCGGCTCTACGGGCGAGGAGGCGCCGACGATGGTTACTCGGCCTATGCCTCACTCGTGGCGATCGAAGCGGCTCAGCGGGCCGGATGGCCGCACGCTCGCCTGGTCGTCCTCATCGAGGCGAGCGAAGAAAGTGGAAGCCCCGACCTTCCGGCATATCTCGATCACCTGGCCGATCGCATCGGATCACCGAGTCTCGTGATCTGCCTCGATTCCGGCTGTCTCGACGAAAATCGACTCTGGGTGACCACGTCGTTGCGCGGACTGGTGTCTGGAACCCTTCGCGTCGACGTGTTGCGCGAGGGGGTCCACAGCGGCGAAGCCAGTGGCATCGTTCCGAGTTCCTTCCGAATCATGCGCACCCTCCTCGATCGTCTCGAGGACGCGACGACCGGACGAGTTCGTCTCGACGAACTTCACGTGGAGATTCCTGCTGATCGTCGGCGAGAGGCCGAAGAAACGAGTGGCGAGTTTCCCGAACCCCTCGCCAGCCACTATCCATTCGTCGATCACATGCGGCCGGCCGTCGACGATCCGGTCGAGCAGATCCTCGCTCACACGTGGCGGCCCACCGTGTCGTACGTCGGGATCGATGGTGTTCCGTCCGTGGCGCGAGGCGGCAACGTGCTCCGTCCATACACCGCGCTGTCGTTGTCGCTGCGCCTGCCGCCGTCGTGCGATCCCGAGCGCGCTCTCGACGCCGTGACGCGGACCCTCGAATCCGATGCACCGTACGGCGCCCGAGTGTCCTTCGATGGAGGACAATGCGCACCGGGCTGGAACGCCCCGACGTTCGACCCCTGGTTGAGCGAAGCACTCGAGCGAGCCTCGATGGCCGCTTTCGGACGTTCGTGGCGGGCCTTCGGCGAAGGCGGCACGATTCCGTTCATGGGCATGCTCGGCGAGAAGTTTCCGCGTGCGCAATTCGTGATCACCGGAGTCCTGGGGCCGGGGTCGAACGCTCACGGCCCGAACGAATTCCTTCACGTGCCGACTGGCAAACGGGTCACGATCGCGATGGCACACATCCTTCGTGATCACGCCGTTCGCTGACCCGACCACGTAGCGTTCGCTCCGCCATGTGGACGATGCTGCGCACCAATGCCGACCTGCGTCGGATGTTCGTCGCCCAGGTGATCTCGTACATGGGTGACTGGTTCAGCTTCGTGGCTCTCCTCGGACTCGTGAAAGACCTGACCGACTCCAACTTCTTGGTGTCGATGGTGATGGTGTCGTTCTCGCTGCCGTCATTCCTCGCCTCACCCTTCGCCGGACCGCTCGCCGATCGCTTCGACCGCCGTCGGATCCTCGTCGTCGTGAGTGGTATTCAGGCCGTGGCGGCTCTCGGATTGCTCGGCGTCGGCGCCGACACCGTGTGGTTGGCCTTCGTTCTGCAGAGCACCGTCTCCGGTCTGGCCGCAGTGGTCGGCCCGGCCAGCCAGGCCGCCGTCCCGAACCTCGCGCGTGATGCCGATGAACTCAATCGGGCCAACGCTCTTCTCGGCTCCACCTGGGGAATCATGCTCGCCATCGGTGCCGCCATCGGAGGCTTCTTCGCCGCCGCCTTCGGTCGTGACGCATCCTTCGTCGCCAACGCGATTTCCTTCGCCGTCTCGGCCTGGATCTTCTCGCGTATCCGAACCCCGCTTCATGCACCCCGCCAACCCTCCTCACGCCGGATGCGTCCGATCGCCGACATGAGCGAGGCACTCACCCACGCCCGCCGCGACCCGGTGCTGTTGGCCCTCGTTCTCTCCAAGACCACCTTCGCGATCGGAAGTGGCGTCGTGTCGCAGCTCGCCGTTCTCGCCAGTGACGTGTTCGGGGGCGGAGATGCCTCACGCGGGGTGCTGATCGGAGCGCGCGGACTCGGGGCCGGCATCGGACCGGCCGTCGCCCTCAAGTACACCGGGCACGACTTGTCGAAGGTTCTCCGCGTCTGCGGATTCTCGAGTCTGCTCTTCAGCGCGTGCTACCTGACCGGCGTGTGGATGCCCGCGTTCGCCCTCGCCGCCGTGTTCATCACCCTCGCCCACCTGGGAGGAGGAGCACAGTGGACTCTCAGTTCGTTCGGCTTGCAGCTCCGCTCCCCCGACGAGATGCGAGGCCGAATCATCGCCGGTGACTTCGCACTCGTCACTCTCACGATGTCGGCCACGAGCGCTCTCGCCGGAGTTCTGAGCGATGCCATCGGCGTTCGCGAAGCGATCACCGTCTTCGCCGCGCTCGCTGCGTTCGCCAGTCTCGTCTACATCAACGCGACGCGGCGTCTGCGCACGCAGCTGCAGCATCGGTCAGAGCCTGAGCCCGCTGATCGTTCGCCAGGTTCTCGGCCATCCGATTCATGACGTAGGCGAAGGCGAGTTCGCGCTCGGGATGCGCGAAGGCGACCGAACCACCGGCTCCGGGATGCCCGAAAGCACCCGCACCCGAGTACGGCGTGAACATTCCGTGGGTCATGAATCCCATACCGAACGTCGTCGGCATGATCAGACACGTGTCGGGTTCGTTCGCCGGCGTCACCGTCGTGCGCGCCGTTTCGACCGTGCCGGGCTCGAGCAACCGCACGCCGTCGACCTCTCCGATGGTGGCGGCGTAGATACGTGCCAGCGAACGCGCATTCGTGATGCCGTTGGCGGCCGGGATCTCGGCGGCGTGCACGTCACGGCGGTTGAAGGCGCCGTCGACGGAGAACGCACCGTTCAGCGACAGTGCCTGACCACCCGGCGAATCGGGGCCCATGAACTGTTCGAGCATGGCCTTCACGGCCGGGTCGACGTCGTCTCCCCCGCCGGGGTTCAATCCGCCGATCATCGGAGACACCCGGTGCTCCTGATCTTCCGGGAGTCCGATCCAGAGTTCGGCCCCGACCCGACTGACGATCTCGTCGCGCACGAAGGTGCCGAGACTGCGATGCTGAGGGTCGACCCGACGGACGAGCTCTCCAGCGAGCCAACCGTAAGTGAGTGCGTGGTAACCGTGCTGGGCACCGATCGTCCACCGTGGAGCGGTGTCGGCCAACCGTGCCGTGATGGTGTCCCAATGAAGCGCGTCGGCGAGCGATATGTCGCCGTCGACGGTGTAGAGACCGCACTGGTGCGAGAGCAACTGTGCGACCGTCGCATCGGCTTTTCCGTGCGCAGCGAACTCGGGCCAATACGTCGACACCTTTTCGGAGTACGACAGAAGTCCGCGCTCGACACAGATCGCCACGGCGATGGCGGTGATGCCCTTCGTCGTGGAGAAGACGAGTTGCAACGTGTCCTCGGTGTACGACGTCGTTCCCTCGGCGTCGAAGTGACCGCCCCAGAGATCGACGACCTTTCGGCCGCGGTGATACACCGACACGGCACAGCCGGTCTCGGCTCCACTCGCCAGATTGTTCTCGAACGCCTGGCGAACGGCTTCCCATCCGTCGGCGACGGTTCCCCCCACGTTCGACATCAGTCGATCAGCTCCTTCAGTGTTTCGATGGTCTTGACGGCGTCGGGACCGACCGGAGTGACCGAGAGAATGGTGACCCCGGCCTCCTTGTACGCCGCCAGACGTTCCTTCACGTAGCTCTTCGGTCCGACGAGATTGGTGTTCTCGAGCATCTGTCCGGGAACGGCCGCGGCCGCCTCGTCCTTCTTGCCCGACAGGTACAGGTCCTGGATCTCGATCGCTTCCTTCTCGTAGCCGTACTTCTTGCAAATCGTGTTGTAGAAGTTCTTGTCACGAGCGCCCATTCCGCCGACGTACAAAGCGACGTTGGGTCGGGCGAAGTCGAGGATCTGCTTGCGTGCATCGCCGGTGAGCTTCTCGTCGATCGCCGCCATACCTCCCGCCGAGATCTGCAATTTGCCCAGGCTCGGATCGCGCTTGGCGAGACCCTTCTTCAGATCGTCGCCCCACACCGTGTGGAACTTCTCGGGGTCGAAGAAGATCGGCAACCATCCGTCGGCGACCTCGGCGGTCGCCTGGACGCTGAGACCCATGAGACTCGCCCACCAGATCGGAATGTCCGGGCGAATCTCCTGACCGGGCTTGATGATCTTCAACGGCTTACCGAGACCGGTTCCCTGGCCGGCCGGCAACGGCACCTTGACCGTCTGGCCATCCATCTGGAAGGGCTGCTCACGCTTCCAGATCATGCGACACGCTTCGATGTACTCCTTGATGCGCTGCATCGGCTTCTCGTATGGCACGCCATGGAATCCTTCGATGACCTGCGGGCCGCTGGCGCCGAGACCGAGGATGAAACGTCCCTCGCTCACGTAGTCGCAACCGGCCGCCGTCATCGCCATCAGCGGAGCGGTCCGGCTGTACACGTTCACGATGCCGGTACCGATCTCGACGCGACTCGTCTTGGCCGCCAGGTAGCCGACCTGACTGATGGCATCGGCGCTGTACGCCTCGGCGATCCAGACCACGTCGAGACCGGCCTTCTCGAGTTCGACCACCCGGTCGACGCCCTGGTGGAAACCACCGGCGTAATTCAGCATCATCGACAACTTCATGGCTGATCCTTTCGGCAGGCGCGGGAACGACCGCGACGTCCCGAACCCTACGGGTGGAGGTGCCGAGGAGACGAACCGTCGCCATCGGCCGACTCGCGCTTGGCCTCTGGCAACTCGGCCGAGCCGTTGAGATTCCCACTGCGGAAGCCCTCCAGATCGAGGGTGACATAGCGGTACCCCGCGGCGCGCAGTCCGTCGACGATCTCGCGACGGGCCGAGACGGCTCGGGCCAGCTCGGCGTCGTCGACTTCGACACGAGCGGTCTCGCCGTAGTGCCGGACTCGAACCTGGCGAAATCCCAAGCGGTGCAGCACGGTCTCGGCTCGGTCGACCCGCGACAGCACCTCGACCGACACCGGGGTTCCGTACGGAACCCGGCTGGCCAGACAGGCGGCGGCCGGTTTGTCCCAGGTGCGCAGACCGAGCCGCCGCGAGGCCTCTCGAACGTCGGCTTTGGTGAAGCCCGCCTGCACCATCGGGAAGACCGCCCCTCTCTCGAGGGCGGCCCGCTGACCCGGACGATGGTCGGAGAGGTCGTCGAGATTCACACCGAGAACCACCGTCGCGACGTCGCGCTCGGCGATCGGTGCGACGACGTCCATCAGTTCGGCCTTGCAGTGATAACAGCGATCGACATCGTTCGCGCGATATGCCGCCCTCTCCATCTCGGCGGTGTCGACCGGCAGCCAACGCAGTTGCCACTCTTTAGCCAACTCGCGACACTCGATCTCCTCGGTACCGGCGAGGCTCGGCGACACGGCTGTCACACAGAGAGTTCGCTCGCGACCGAGAACTCGTTGCGCCACCACGGCGAGAAAGGCCGAGTCGGCACCGCCGCTGAACGCCACCACGACTCGACCCAGATCAGAGAGAACCGTCTCCAATTCGGAGATCTTCGAGTCGAGGGACGAGGTGGCCGATGTCTCCACGGGCTCCATCGTGGCATGCCGATCGCCAGCAGGCAGACTCTGAAGCGCATGACGTTCGAGCCTCCGCCCTATTTCGAGCGTTTTCCGGTCACCGATGGGTCGATTCGACACGTCGAGGTCGATTCCGATGTCGCGCTACGTGTGATCGAGCGAGGATCCATCGACCCCGATCCGTCGTTACCGACCGTCGTTCTGGTGCACGGACTCGCGTCGAACGCCCGGATGTGGGACGGCGTTGCTCGAGCGCTCGCCGACCATCGAATTCGAACCCTCGCGGTCGATCTGCGAGGACACGGACGAAGCGATCGACCCGATACCGGTTACGACTTCGCGACCATCGGACGCGACGTCTGCTCGGTTCTCGATGCCGCCTCGCTCGAACGAGCAGTCGTCGTCGGCCAGTCGTGGGGAGGAAACGTCGTGGTCGACATGGCTCACCGAACACCGGACCGGGTCATTGGCGCGGTGGCCGTCGACGGCGGAATGATCGACCTGCAGACTTCGTTCCCGGAGTGGGACGACTGCGCAGCGGCGTTGCGGCCTCCGGCTCTCATGGGAATGCGCGCGAGTCGACTCGAAGCAGCCGTTCGATCGATGCACTCCGACTGGCCAGAATCCGGCATCGTCGGAACCTTGTCGAATTTCGAAGAGTTGTCCGACGGGACGATTCGGCCGTGGTTGCGTCTGGAGCATCACATGACGATCCTCCACGAGTTGTGGCAGCACCGTCCGAGCGAGCTCTACCCGCACATCGAACGGCCGATCCTTTTCGTCCCGGCCGACTCGGGTGACGTCGCGTGGACGAAGAACAAGGATCGAGCCATCGACGAGGCGATGAAGGTGCTTCGACGAGCGCGAACCCACTGGTTCCGCCCCGCCCATCACGACGTGCACGCGCAGCACCCGATTCGAGTTGCAGAAGTGTTGATGACCAACCTCAAGAACGGATTCCTGGCATGAGCGCACCGCGACTGTTGACCATCATGGGATCCGGCGAGACCGCGCCGACGATGATGAAGCATCACCGAGATCTGATCGCGCGTCTCCCTGGTGATCCGTTGGCGGTGCTCATCGACACGCCGTACGGCTTCCAAGAGAACGCACCGGAACTGGCGTCGCGTGCCGTCGAGTATTTCCGCCAGAGTGTCGGCCACCCGATCGAAGTCGCCGGCTTGACTCGACTCAAGGATGTCGACGTCCTCACCCTCGAGTCGGGACTCAGTCGCCTTCGACGGGCCGATTACGTGTTCGCCGGACCGGGCAGCCCGACGTACGCCCTCACTCAGTGGAGTGGAACTCCCGTGCCGGACATCGTCCGCGAGAAACTCGAACGGGGCGGCGCGGTGACGTTCGCATCGGCCGCCGCACTCACCCTCGGTCGCTTCACCGTTCCGGTCTACGAGATCTACAAGGTCGGCCAGGAGCCGCATTGGTTGGAGGGCCTCGGAGTCCTCGATGTCATCGGTCTCGACGTCGCAGTCATTCCGCACTACGACAACTCCGAGGGCGGACATCACGACACCCGGTTCTGCTATCTGGGCGAGCGACGACTGATCGCGCTCGAGAGCGAACTTCCGGACGGAGTTCACGTACTCGGCGTCGACGAGCACACCGGAGTCGTGATCGACATCGATGCCGACACGGCAACGGTGGTCGGCAACGGAACCATCACGGTTCGAGTGAAGGGGCATTCGACGATCATCGAGAGCGGTCGCACCGTTCCCGTCGACGCTCTGCGCGATCCGTCGCGTGGGGTCACCTCGGTCGCGATGTCGCACTCGACCTCGCCAACGGCCGAAGAGTCCGCCGTGACGGCCGCTGGTGCTGCCGTATCACTCGCCGATGACGTCGCGCGAGCGGAGGCAGCATTCGACGACGCGCTCGCCACCGGAAATTCCGACGGTGCGGTGCGAGCCGTCCTCGATCTCGAGTCCGCGATCCGCAACTGGTCGGCCGACACCCTGCAGAGCGACGCGATGGATCGCGCCCACGCGGCCCTTCGTTCCATGATCGTGCGGCTCGGCGAGGTCGCAGTGACGGGCTTGGCCGACCCTCGAACGGCGATCGATCCCGTCATGCAGGTGGTGCTCGACGTCAGGCGGCGGGTGCGCGAGGAAAAGCGTTACGACCTGTCGGACCTCGTGCGGGATCGCCTGGCCGAAGCGGGCCTCGAGATCCGCGACACCCCCTCCGGCCCCGAATGGCACTTTTCACCCACTCTGTAGCGCAGGCACACCCTGGCGGTAGCGAACGCTACAGAGTGGGCGAATTTCGAGGGTCAGGCGGCGTGGGCGTGTTCGAGGTTGGCGACTCGGAGACGGCCCCGCACACCGACCGCGGTGTACACCACGGCGAATGCCGCCGTCCCGGCGAGGATGATCACCGCACCACTCGGCACGTCGGCGTACCAGCTCGCGTACATACCCACCGCCCCGAAAACCGAACCCAGCACGGGTGACAGCCACAGCATGCGCCCGAAGGAATTCGTCAGCATTCGAGACGTCGCCGCTGGGAGGACCAGAAGGGCCGAGATGAGCAGCACTCCCACCACGCGGACGGTCACGAGGATCGTGGCCGACAACAGCAACATCAACATCGCTTCCATCGCCGGCACGTTCACCCCGCTCACCGCAGCCACGTCCGGATCGAAGGTCGAGAACAGAAGCTTCCGATACAGCACCACGATCACCGCAACACTCGCCACGGCCACACCCGCGACCGCGGCGATGTCGGACGGGAACACGCCGAGAACGTTGCCGAACAGGACGGCATCGATACTCCTCGCCGCCTGCCCATAACGCGCTTGCAACGCGAGCCCGATGGCGAACGACGCCGTGGTGACCACGCCGATCGCCGCATCGGCTCCGATGATGCGGCGCCGCGACACTCGTCCGATCATCAATCCGGAGATCAATCCCCAGAAGCCGGCTCCGACGAAATAGTTGAACTCGAGGACAGCCGCCAGAGCTGCCCCGCCGAACACCGCGTGGCTCAGACCGTGCCCGATGTAGCTCATGTTCCGGAGAACCACGAACACCCCGATCAGTCCGCACAAGGCTCCGGCGAGTGTCGCGATGATCAGACCGTTGCGAAAGAATTCGTAGCGGAACGGTTCGGCGAGGTCGAAGGCGACGAGAATCGACACGCTCACGCCCCGCGCCGGGCGAGGCGGGTGCGCAGATCGTCGCCTCCATGTTCGACGACGACCGGCATCCCGCCGTGTTGCAGGACTTCCATCGGCGCTCCGTACGTGCGCTCGAGGAAGTAGGGCCGAAGCACTTCGTCGGGAGTTCCGTCGGCGACCACGGTCCGGTTGAAGCAGATGAGACGGGGCAAGTGGGCGGCCAGGCCGTTCAGGTCGTGGGTGGTGAGGACGATCGCCATCGCCCGAGTGCCCGCCGACCCCTGATTGAGGTCGGCCAGGACGTGCAGAACCTCGTGACGGGTACGAACGTCGACTCCGGCCGTCGGCTCGTCGAGCACCAGGAGGTCGGGGTCCTGAAGGAGAGCCCGAGCGAGGAACACCCGTTGCTGTTGACCACCCGACAGTTCGCGAATGTGTCGCGATCCGAGTCCGTCGAGGCCGAGTCGCTCGAGCACCTCGTCGATGTCACGAATCTCGTCGTTCGACATGCGCGGCCACCACGTGCGAGTGGGGCGACTCATGGCCACGACTTCACGGACGGTGACCGGAAAGTTCCAGTCGACGGTCTCGAGTTGGGGGACGTACGACAGCCGAACTCCAGACTGACGGCGCACTGTTCCGTGCACGGCCTTCACCGAACCGAGGAGAGCTCGCAACACGGTGGTCTTGCCCGATCCGGACGGCCCGACGATGCCGACGAACTCGCCAGGCGACACCGCGAAGTCGACCGCTTCGATCACCGGAGCGTCACCGTAAGAGCACGACACGTGCTCGAAGACGACGAGCGGTTCGACGGCGAGACGTGTGGGAGTGGTCATTGCGGATACACCGCCGTGTCGACTCCGACGTCGGATACGTCGACGGTTTCGAGAGCCGACGCATCGCCACCGAGCGATTCGATCATGGTGACGTAGTTGAATCGCATCAAGCCGAGCCACGAGTGCTCGGGGTCGCCCGGCTCACCGAGAAGATCGTCGTCGCGCAGAACGTCGACGTACCGAACCCCGGTCTCGTTGCCGATCTGTTCGAGGACGTCGGACGGGAAGACTTCGCTGCCGAAAATGGCCGTCACTCCCGCCGACGCGACTTGATCGATCAATTCGGCGACGTCACGCGGAGTGGGTTCGTCGAACGACGACGGCTGAATGGCGCCGATCACGGTCCAGCCGTACTCCTCGGCGAAGTAGGCGTAGGCATCGTGATAGGTGAGAAGTTGACGTTGTTCGGCGGTCATGGTGGCTGACGCCTCCCGAACCGCCTCGCTCAACGCTTCGACTCGCCCGCTGAAGGCATCGAAGTTCGCCGTGTACTGATCGGCATTGGTCGGATCGGCCGCGCTCAGCACGTCGCGCACGACGTCGGCGTAGTCGATCGCCATCGGTGGGTTGGTCCAGAGGTGCGGGTTCGGCTTGCCGCCTTCACGCGGGAACGAGAAGTCGAAGATGTAGTCCGATTCGGGAAGGATCGTCGTTCCGAGTTCGCAGATCATCGAACCGGCGCGCTGGTTGGCGAGGGCGAGTTCCTTGGTCGGTTCTTCGAGTACGAGACCATTGATGAAGACGATGTCGGCCGACTCGAGTGTTGCTGCCGCACTCGGCGGTGGTTCGAACGTGTGGCTGTTCGTTCCCTCGGGAACGACTCCGGTGATCACCGTCGAGGTTCCCGCGGCGATGTTGGCCACGATGCTCGTGATGGGGGCCACGGTGGTGGCGATCACGAGTGGACGGCCGTCGACGACAACGGGTTCAGGACAGGGGTCGTCGACCACGACCGGCGTCTCCGTCGATCCGGACGAATCGTCCGACCCGCAGCCGGCAATCAGCAGTAAAACTGCGAGCGTGAACGCCGAGGACAACAGAGACGGACGGGAGGCCACGCGTCACACCCTACCGAGAGAACGAAAGTCCTGCTAGATCCAGAAATCTTGACCATCCGGGTCGGGAAAGTCCCCCACCGGACGCCGGTTCGGGATCAGTTCACGAAGCGGGTGATCACGTCGTGGACCAGATCGTTCCAGGCCTCGAAGGAGATCGGGTCGGCCGAGACGTCGTTCAAAGTGACGCCCACGGTGTAGGCGCTCATGAACGTGGCCAGGACCCGCGGGTCGAAATCTCCCCGCACCCATCCCTTTTCCTGTCCCTGACGAATGGTGTCGGCGAGATTCTCGATCAGGTCGGCCTGGGCCTCCCCGAACTTGGCTCTGAACGATGGGCTGTCGGCACAGAGCGCGATCATCCGCACGCGATCGATGCGCGCCTTGAATCGTTCCTCGGAGTGCAGGATCGTGGTCATACGACGAATGGCGGCCAGGAATTCGTCTCTCGTCTCCGCACCCTCGATGGCGTTCTTGGCGAGATCGATACTCGCCTGAACGTAGTCGCGGTTCACCTCGACGAGAGCCGACTCGACCAGGTCAGGGAAATCTTCGAAGTGGTGGTAGAGCGACCCGCGGGAGATACCGGATTCGGAAAGGACCATTTCGACCGTGAAACCATCGGCGCCGTGTTCGGCGATCAATTTCTTGGTCGTCTCGAGCAGCGCGACGAGCGTTGGGTGACGGTCCGCCGTGGCGTGTCGTCGAATCCGTTTCATCGCATCCCTCCCCCACCTGTCGTCGACGGCCCCCGCCGTCACCGTCCCAACCCTAGACCCATCGCCCTCAGCGTGGATCGAATCGAACGTCGAATCGGCGTACGGCCCGGGCGAAGATGTTCGATTCCACATCGGGCTCGGTCACCACGTTCGGCGCCCGGAACCGCTGAGCGAGAGCACCGAACGCAACCGCCAACGAGGTTCGGGCGAAATTGGCCCCAACGCAGAGATGCGTTCCGAATCCGAAGGACACGTGCGAATTCGGCGATCGTCGGATGTCGAATCGATGCGGATCGGCGAACACGGCCTCGTCGCGATTGGCCGCCGGGTACAGAAGCACCAACCGATCTCCTCGACGGATCTTCTGGCCGCGCACCTCGGTGTCGACCGCCGCCCGACGGAACATGTTGTTCAACGGGGTCACGAATCGGAGAACTTCTTCCACCGCGCCGGCGACGAGTGAAGGATCGGCGGCCATCGCATCCCACTGGTCGGGGTGATCGGCGAATGCACGCAAGCCGTGACTCAGGGCGGTTCGGGTGGTTTCGGCTCCACCAGCGATGAACAGACCGGTCTCGTGCACGACCGCTTCCGGAGAGAGCGGTGCGCCGTCGACCGGTTGGGTCAACCACAACGTCATGAAGTCGTGCATCGGGCAACCCTTGGCCGCCGCATCGATCTTCGACGGAGCGAGCATGCCGACCATCGATGCGAACTCCATGTTCGCGTCGATGAACTGGCTGAACTGATCACCGTCGCGGTGAATCATGTCGACCCGCATCAGCCTCTCGCTCCACGACTTCAGTTGCGGCCACATCTCCTCGGGGAACCCGAGGAGTCGACACGTCGTACGGGCCGGCAGTTGGGCGGCGAACGCCGACACGAATTCGACGTCGGGTCCCCTCGCCACCATCGCCTCGACCAACTCGTCGACGAGCACCTCGATCTCGGAACGACGTTCACCCACGGCGCGCTGAGTGAGGTGCGGCTGAACGAGCATTCGTTGCGAACGATGGCGAGGGTCGTCCTGGGCGATCATGTTGATCTCCTCGGCCGACCAGTTGGCCCGATAACCGAGACTCGACACGAACACCTGGGAGCGTCGTTCCACTTCCTGGATGTCGGCGTGACGGGTGATTCCCCACAGGCCGTTACGCCGATCCCGGTACACCGGCTCGTTCTCTCGCATCCACGACCAGGCGTCGTGAGGTTCACTCCGATAGAAGTCCGGATCGAGTAGGTCGTACTCGCGGCGAGCGGTCGGAGAGTCGAGATCGGTCATGGCCGAACGCTACGCCCGGGGCACTCCCCCGCCCGAACGCTGCTGAGTTTCGGACCATGTGAGCCCCTGAAGGACGTCGATGTCGTGAGGAAGGCCGAGCACTCGCTCGGCGACGATGTTGCGCTGCACTTCGCCGGTTCCACCGCCGATCGTGAGAGCACGCGCGAACATGTAGCCGTCGTACCAACCGTGGTGATCGAGGGATCGCAGTCCGACTCCTCCCCCGGTACCCCCGCGAAGGGACATCGCCGACGCGGTCGTCCGTTCGAACTTCTGCTGGAGCATGGCCTCGGCTCCGATGACGTCGCGCGCGACCTCCATGACGTTCTGGCCGTGTTCGTCGGCGAGAATCTTGCGGATACTCGCTTCCGGTCCGGGCTGCGAACCCTTGATTCGCGCGGTCAAGGTTCGCATCCGAATGAGATCGAGCAGTACGTGTTCGGTGTACACCGCGGCGAGTCGCTGCCGCAGGACGGGATCGGTCACTGGCCCGCGATCTCGCACCGCATCGAGCATCTCGAGAGCGGTCGGCCCGCTGCCCCACAACACGCCGCCGGTCGACAACGAGACTCGTTCGTTCCCGAGTGTCACTTTGGCGAGTCGCCAACCGTCACCTTCGGCTCCCACCAGGTTCTCGGCCGGAATTCGGACGTCGGTGAAGAACACCTCATTGAAGGTCTGCGCACCCGTCATCTCCGTGATCGGACGGATCTCGATCCCGGGCAGATCCATCGGACACACGAAATACGACACACCACGATGCTTTGGCGCCGTCGGATCGGTTCGCGCGATCAGAATTCCGAATTGCGCGTACTGCGCGCCACTCGTCCAGATCTTCTGGCCATTGACCACGTATTCGTCGCCGTCGCGAACGGCACGGGTTCCGAGATTGGCGAGATCACTTCCACTTCCGGGTTCGCTGAACAACTGACACCAGAACTCCTCGCCCGCGAGCAACGGGACGAGGTAGCGCTTCTTCTGCTCCTCGGTGCCGGCGAACAGGATCGTGGGTCCACCCCAACCGATCCCGATGGGATTCGACGGGCGCCGAACGCCTGCTTTCGACAATTCGTCGTCGATGATGATCTGGTGAACCGGATCGGCACCGAGCCCGTAGGGCGCCGGCCAATGCGGGGCCACGTAGCCGGCCTCGGCCAGCTGTCGGCCGCTCGGATCCGGATGAGCGGCGAGCCATTCGCGCACCGCCGCACGCCGAGGATCGTCCTGTCCGGGAACCTGGAAGTCCATACGTAGCGAACCCTATGCGTACCATCGGGTTCGTGACGAACGCCTCGACCACTTGGAACTACGCGGACAGTTGGGAACACATCGCGCGCCGCCTCCCCGACGCCCCGGCCCAAGAACATCGAGGTCGAGTGGTCACCTGGTCGGAATTCGACCGACGTGCCGACGGCATCGCTGCCACGTTGCTCGCCGCCGGTGTGGCACAACAGGACAAGTTCGTGCAGTACCTCTACAACGGACCGGAATACCTCGAGTCTCTCTTCGCGGCGTTCAAGATCGGTCTCGTCCCCGTCAACACGAACTACCGCTACACCGTCGACGAACTCGTCTACATCTGGGACAACTCCGATGCCGTCGCCGTCGTGTTCCATGGGAGCTTTCACGACAAGGTCGAGGAGGCTCGCCACCGCGTTCCGCGAATTCGGACGTGGTTGTGGGTCGACGACGGATCCGGCCCGTGCCCCGATTGGGCCACCGACTACGAGGTGGCGTGCGCCGACACCGGCACTCCGAACGCACCGTGGCCACGACGTGGCGACGATCTTCTCCTCATCTACACCGGTGGGACGACGGGAATGCCCAAGGGAGTCATGTGGCGACAGGAAGATCTGATCCTCGCCCTCGACACGGGGAACCGTCGCCCACTCCCCCCGACACCGGACTCCGAGACCCTCGACGCGCGGTCGGCGAAACCTGGCCCACGCAACCTCCCGGCCGCTCCGCTCATGCACGGAACGGGGCTCTTCAACGCGATGAGCAATTTGATGGTCGGCGGGTGCATCGTCACCCTCGAAGGACGGAACTTCGATCCGATCGAGCTGCTCGACACGATCAGCCGATCACGCATCAACTCGATGTCCTTCGTCGGTGACGCGTTCGGCAAACCGATCCTGCGTGCCCTCGACGCCGAACCCGATCGTTGGGATCTCTCCAGCCTGCGCGTCATCGTCTCGAGCGGTGTGATGTTCTCCGCCGAGACGAAGGCCGGTTTGCTTCGCCACGTCCCGAATCTCGTGATGATCGATTCACTCGGCTCGTCGGAAGCGATCGGCATGGCGCAGAACACGACCTCGGCCGACGGCACGTCGGAAGCCACTGCTCGATTCCGGCTCGGCCCCAACACCAAGGTCCTCACCGAGGACGGACGTGAGGTCGAACCCGGAAGTGACGAACTCGGACGCGTCGCGATCAAAGGGCACACTCCGATCGGCTATTACAAGGACGAAGCCAAGTCGGCCGCGACGTTCCAAACCTTCGACGGTGTTCGCTGGTCGATTCCGGGCGACTGGGCGCGGGTCGACAGCGACGGAACGGTTCATCTTCTCGGCCGCGGCAGTCAGTGCATCAACACCGGTGGCGAGAAGGTGTACCCCGAAGAAGTCGAAGAGGTCTTGAAGACGCATCCCGACGTCGCCGATGCCGCCGTGGTCGGCGTTCCCGACGAACGCTTCGGACAGGCCGTGACCGCCCTCGTCGAACCACTCCCGGGCCGCACGATCGACGGCACCGAACTCGTGGCCTTCGTACGACGAACCTTGGCCGCCTACAAATCTCCCAAGCACGTCATCAGCATCGACTCGGTGGGCCGGGCCGGAAACGGCAAGCTCGACTACAAGTCTCTGACTGCTCGCGCCATCGCCACCCTGGAGTAGTTTCTCGAGCGCCGTCGAATCGGCGGTGGCGTCATCCACGCCCGATCCCCCACCACGCAGGAGTGAACATGTCGAACCTCGGCTACGACGGCAAAGTCGCGATCATCACGGGCGCCGGAGGAGGCCTCGGCCGCCAGCACGCCTTGCTCATGGCCAGTCGAGGAGCACTCGTCGTCGTGAACGATCTCGGTGGATCGGTCGACGGCACCGGCGCCAGCACCACGGCGGCGCAGAAGGTCGTCGACGAGATCACGGCCCTCGGTGGCGAAGCGGTCGCCGACACCAATTCGGTCGCCACCCCCGCCGGTGGTGCCGCCATCGTGCAGACCGCGATCGACACCTTCGGTCGTATCGACATCGTGATCAACAACGCCGGAATCCTGCGCGACAAGGCGTTCCACAACATGGAGCCCGAACTCCTCGATCCGGTCATCGACGTCCACCTGAAGGGTGCGTTCAACGTGACCAAGCCGGCCTTCGTCAAGATGCGCGAGCAAGGGTACGGACGCATCGTCTCCACCTCGTCGGCCGCCGGCATCTTCGGCAACTTCGGCCAGACGAACTACGGCGCCGCCAAGATGGGGCTCGTCGGATTCACCCGCGTGCTGGCCGTCGAAGGTGCGCGCTTCAACATCAAGGCCAACGCCATCGCCCCTCTGGCTCTCACCCGCATGACCGAAGACATCATGGGGGCCCTCGCCGACAAGCTCGATCCGGGTCTGGTCTCCCCGCTCGTCGCCTATCTCACTCATGAGGATTGCCCCGTGTCGGGACAGACCTTCTCGGTTGGTGGTGGCCGTGTGGCTCACGTCTTCATCGGCGAGACCCAGGGTTACTTCAAGTCCGATCTCTCTCCGGAAGACGTGCAGTCGAACTGGTCGACCATCATGGATCAGAGCGGCTACGCAACGCCCAACAATCTGGGAGAAGAGACCGCTCTCTTCCTCCCTCACTTCAAGTGATCCCGAGGTGACGTCATGAGCGCGACCCTCGATGATCGCATTCCGTCGGTCGACGAGTTCGCAATCGAAGCACGTGACTGGCTCGAAGCGAACAAGCATCTCGCTCCACGTGACTACGGCGCGATCTGCCCACCTGATCTGGTCGAGCGCGGTCTCGACTGGCAGCGACACCTGTTCGCGTCCGGCTGGGCCGGGATTCATTGGCCCGTCGAATTCGGTGGCCGTGGACTCACTCCGGCTCATCAGGCTCAGTGGCTCTTCGAGTGCGCGCTCGCCGGAGTGCCTGGCGTGTTCAACATGGTCGGACTAGTTCTCGCCGGTGGCGCGATTCAGAAGTTCGGGACCGACGATCACAAGTCCCTTCATCTCGAAAAGACTCTCCGCGCGGAGCACGTGTGGTGTCAGCTCTTCAGCGAGCCCGGCGCCGGAAGCGATCTCGGATCGCTCAGCACGCGAGCCGAGCGTGATGGAGACCGTTGGATCGTCAACGGTCAGAAGGTCTGGTGTTCGGGCGGCCGATACAGCAATTGGGGCATCTTGATGGCGCGCACCGACGCTGCCGCACCCAAGCACGAGGGAATCAGTTTCTTCCTGCTCGACATGAGTCTTCCCGGTATCGACATCCGTCCCTTGAAGCAGATGACCGGTGAGGCCGAATTCGACGAGGTCTTCTTCACCGATGTCGAGGTTCCGGCCGAGGCGCTCCTCGGACCTCTGCACGGAGGTTGGGGGGTCGGCATGGCCGTCCTCACCTCCGAACGCGGTCACATCGGAACGAGTGTCATCTCGCTCGAACGACGTCTCGAGTCGATCTCCCGCCTGGCCGAAGGACGTGAGTTGTCGGCGACCGAACGTCAAGAGCTCACGGCACTCCTGTCGAAGGGCATGGCCTACAAGGCGATGGCCCAACGTCAAGGTCCGATCGCTTCCACCGCGGCGTCGTTGATGAAACTCGGTATCACCGAGATGATGTTCGACGTTGCGATGCTCCGCGCCGACATCGCCGGAGCCGATGCGGCTCTCGACGGACCCGACTCGTTCGGCCTGCTGGCCGCCCCGGGTGGTCGGATCGCCGGCGGAACGAGCCAGGTCCAGCGCAACATCATCGGTGAGCGCTTGCTCGGTTTGCCGCGTGAGCCGCGCCCCGAACGTTCCTGATCGAACAGAACCACCAGGTAGACAGTCCGCGATTCGTCTCGTGCAGATCTGGGCCGAATCGCCCGTAGAATTTCGGTTCTTCGCCACCCACAGCCGGTCGTCTCGACATTCGCCGAAGCCGGCTCGTACCGAACGAGAACCCCACCCGTGAAAGTTGCATCGACGAATGGAGTCAAAGTCGAGGTCCACGACCTCGGCGGAACCGGTCCTCGTCTCTTGCTGTCGCACGCCAACGGATTCCACGGGCGCTGCTGGTTGCCGGTCGCCCAGCACCTCATTCGCCGATTCCACTGCTTCGCCCACGATCATCGGGGTCATGGCGACACCCCACTTCCGAAGAACTGGAAGATCGCCTGGGCCGGCTACGGCGCCGACACCACCGCCGTCGCCAAGGCTCTCCACGAACCCGGTGGCATCATCGGCGTCGGACATTCGATGGGTGGCGCCACTCTTCTGATGGCGGCCGTCAAGGATCCCTCGCTGTTCCGCGGAATTCTCGTCTACGAACCCATCGTTCCTCCGGCCGATCTCCGCATGCCCGCCAATCGACCCAATGTTCTCGCCGACGGCGCTGCTCGCAGAAAGTCGTCGTTCAAGAATTTCGACGAGGCGATCTCGAACTACTCGGCCAAATTGCCGATGTCGGCGTTCACGCCCGAAGCCCTCGAGGCCTACGTGCACGGCGGACTGCGTCTCGGCGACGACGGGCGCGTGCACCTGAAGTGTGATCCGGCCACCGAAGCAGAGAACTTCCGCAATCCCGTCGTTCCCCAACTCTGGAAGAAGTTGGCGAGTCTCGAAATTCCGGTCTGGGTGCTGTCCGGCCATCCCGAACCCTTCCAGCCCTCGGGTTGGGCCGAGGCCGTCGCCGACCAACTCCCCAACGGCAAGCACATCGAATACAGCGACCTCGACCACTTCGGGCCCTTCGTCGATCCGACGCGGATCGCACGCATCATCGACACCTTCGTCGACACCCTCGAACCCTGATGTCACGCGGCGTCGACTCTCTCGGTAGCACCGTCGCCCGCTTCGATCGTCGAGCCGACGAAAGCCTCGAAGCTCTCCGATCCTCACCCGTTGCCGGTCGTGTCTTCACCGCAGCCAGCCATCTCGGCGACTGGAGTCTCATCTGGCACACAGCGGGCGCGTTGCGCGGTCTGACCAATGCTCGTCGAGCCGATCAGGCGATCGTTCTGTCGGCCTTGCTCGGCGCCGAATCACTGATCGTCAATCAGGGTGTCAAACGGCTGTTCCGTCGCGAACGACCGACCGACAGCGGCGACGAGCGATTCACCGTTCGGACACCGTCGACCAGCAGCTTTCCGAGTGGGCACGCCAGTTCGGCGGCCTTCGCCGCCACGGTTCTCACGACCCTCGACGGCAAGCGTTCGGCCCCTTTGTGGTTCGGACTCGCCGCCGTGGTCGGAACCAGTCGAGCCTTCGTCCGCATTCATCACGCGTCCGACGTGATCGGTGGAGCTGTCGTCGGTGTGGGCCTCGGCCTCCTCGTCCGTCCAATCGTCAAGAAACTTCGTTGAGACTCCCGTCAGGAACCACCATGACTCGATCCTTCTCACTCACCTGGGACTACCGGTGTCCGTACGGTCGCATCGCCCACGACCACGTGGTGACCGGGTTACGCGCCGGAGCCGACTGGGACGTGACGTTCCTTCCCTTCTGCCTCGGCCAATCGCACGTCGAAGCCGGAATGCCCGACGTCTGGGACGCCCCCGAAACCGACTCCGGCATCCTCGCTCTGCAGGTGGGAGTCGCCGTTCGCGATCAGCAACCTCATGCATTCGTCGATCTGCACCACGCTCTGTACGAGTTCAAACACGCACTCGGGGGCAACATCCGCAGTCGAGAGGCACTCGCCAACGTTCTCACCGGTTGCGGAATCGACCCTGACGCGGTCTTCGCCGAAGTCGACAGCGGTCGCCCTCTCACGACCATCCGAAACGAGCACACGACATACGCCACCAGCCACCATGTCTGGGGTGTGCCGGTGTTCGTGGTCGACGACAAAGCGGTCTTCGTTCGCCTGCTCGATCGCGCCGAAGGCGACGAAGCTCTCGCGATTCACACCATCGAACGGGTGCTCGACACCATCGACTGGCCGATTCTCAACGAGTTCAAGCACACGTCAGTCCCGCGCTGACATCGCCTCGCTCGAGGGCCGGTTGCGTCTGATCCGCAGATCGGTCGACACCTCACCGCTGTCACCGATCTCGATCGTCGACAGCTGAACCGACAATTGCCCGTCGTCGGATTCCCATCGTTCCCCGGAGCCGAGAAGGGGCGAACCTTCCGTACCGGCGGCCTGCAGCACGTGCCAACGCCCCTCGGGAGCATTCTCGTCGAAGACGATCTCGTGGATCGCGACGCCGGGACCGCTCACATGGTCGTTGTCGCCGCGATCGGCCAGCAATTCGATCGTCACGAGGGTCGTTCCGACGTCGACGATCACGAGGCGAACGAGATCCTCCTCGGATCGGGCGTCCGACGGTGAAAGCCTTCTCGCGTCCTGCCAGTCCCCGACCCTCACCTCGTCGAGCGAATAGAAGACGATGTCGTCGTCAGGCAGCCAACCCGCCGCCCAAGCGTTGAAGGCGAGTACTCCCGGTGCGTGTCGACGCGCGGAATCGATGGCGCGAGGGGCCGCACTGTTGCTCATCAGGTCGAGGTCGCTGTCGTAGACATGGTTGTCGCCGATGCCGGCTCGTGACGCGCTGTGCGGCCAGCCGAACGCGTGTCCGACCTCGTGCTCGACGAGATCGAGAGGTGACGCCTCTTCCCAGTAGCTCGTGAAATCCGATGCGCCGACGTACGCGGCCCGGCGGGACGTCGTGACCGAGCACGGACGTTCACACCGGTCGCCCCGACGCCCCCACCCTCCCGGTGCATCGACCGAATGCTGAGCGTCGGCGATCACGAGCACGGCATTGGTGTCGACAGCACTCGCCTCGATCGCCCGGTCGACGCAGTCGTACGACGTTTCGTCGACGTCGATCACGACATCGGATGCGGCCGCCCATTCGATGGAGAGACGCCCCTGCGACCAGCGAAAGAAGTACGCGGACACCTCTTCCAATCGTTCCACGATCTCGTCTGCCCCGAGAGCGAGTCGTTCGGCCGAGGTCACGAAGGTTTCGTCACGAGTTCCGTCCGGCACACGACACACGACGACTTCCCATCGGTCGACACCCACGAACTCGTCGCGCGTCGGAACTCCCCCGTGACGTACGGGGACTCCGGTCTCCCATGGCGTCCCCGACGAGCATCCGGAGATGCCAGCGACGACGAGCATCGCGGCCAGATGACGATTGGCCATTCCCTGACGGTACCGCGCCTCGTAACCTGTCGACGTGGTCCAGGACATCACCTTCGAACGACGGATGACCGATTCCGAAGGCCTGATGTGGCGTCTCGAGAAGGATCCGTATCTGTCGTCCACGTTCGCCAACGTCTCGATCCTCGATCGCGCTCCGGACTTCGATCGGTTGCGCCGTCGGATGGAGCGGGCAACCGTCGCCATTCCGCGTTTGCGCCAACGAGTCCAGTCGGCGCCCGCCAATCTGTCGGCGCCGATGTGGGTGGAGGACTCCGAGTTCGACATCGACTTCCACGTCCGACGCGTCGCCCTTCCCGCTCCCGGATCGATGCGTCAACTGCTCGACCTGGTCACGCTTCTCGTTGCCGACCCGTTCGACCGGACGCGGCCTCTGTGGCAATTCGTGGTCATCGAAGGTCTCGACGGCGGCCGAGCCGCACTCGTCGAAAAACTTCATCACACGATCGCTGACGGCGAAGGAACCGTTCAACTCTCGTTGCAGTTCTTCGATTTCGAGCGCGATGCCCCCGAGCCCGAACCGTTGTCCCGTGATCGACACGACGCCGAACTCGATCGATCGGCGATGCACAACGACATGTGGCGCGAAGTCCTCGCCGGATCGTTCCGTCTACCGCTCGCCCTGGTCAAGCAGATTCGCGATCTCGTCGCCGATCCGGCGAGCATTCCCTCGCACGGAGCGTCGACCCTCGAATCGCTTCGGTCCGCACTCGGTCAACTCACCGATGTCGAAGCGGCTCGATCACCTCTCTGGACCGAACGTTCCACCCGGCGCCACGCCGAGGTGCTTCGCGTTCCGTTCGTCGACGTTCGCGACGCCGCTCGCCGACTCGGAGGCACACTGAACACGGCATTGCTCTCGGCGGCAAGCGATGCGGCGGGGCGGTACCACCGAGATTGCGGAGCCCCGGTCGACGAGTTGCGAGCCTCCATGGCGATCAGCACGCGGTCGCGAGACGATCGTCCGGATGCCGCGAACTCGTTCTCATTGGCGCGCTTCCTCGTTCCGACCGCGCCGATGAGTGCGGCCGACCGCTTCCGCGAGGTGGCGGAGCGCACCAATGCGGCCGCATCGGATTCGGCGGTCGGGAGCATCGCCACCATCGCGTCCCTCGCGTCGTCCTTGCCCACGGCCGTCCTCACTCGTGTGGCGCGGATGCAGTCGCAAACCGTCGACTTCGCCACATCGAATGTGAAGGGCACTCCGATGCCGGTGTTCGTCGCCGGGTCGGAGATCCTGCACAATTTCCCCTTCGGGCCGCTCGCCGGTGTGGCGTTCAATCTGACCCTTCTCTCCCATGTGGGAAGTCTCGACATGGGCTTGAACATCGACTCGTCGGCTGTCGCGCGACCGGACGTTCTTCGCACCGCCCTCGAGGAATCGTTCGCCGATCTGGTCGCGGCGCCGAGGACGTCGACGAAGGCGACGAAGAAGTCGACGAAGTCGAACCGGAAGGTCAGCCGCGAGTGAGAAGGTTGCGCACGTCGAGCAGCAAGTCGCTGACTTCGCCGGCCGACACGAGTTCGCGCCGCACCATCTGCGACAGAGCGTTGTCGATGATCACGATGGCCTGAGCGACGACGTCGTCGTGGACGGCTTTGTCCTGCTCCAACTCTGCGACTTGTGTCCCCGTCATCGTGGTCTCCTCGCGTTCACGTCCCGGATCAGAATCCTCCGAAGCTCGGGTGCCTTCGGAGAAGGTAACGCACGACATCGTCGCGCATGTGAATCGTAGTGCGGTGGATCCGGGATCCCCCGGCAGCGAATTCCCTCCGACGAGCCGTTCGCCACACGCCGCGACACCCTCCCGGAGCCGGAATCAGGACTCCCACCTCGACGTTCGGTGGCCTACGATCCCGTCGTGGAATTGGACCGGGCGAGAATCGTCATCACGGGTGCCGCCGGCGGAATCGGCGCCGCACTCGCCCGCCGTTTTCACGCGGCCGGAGCGTCGGTCGTGGTCGCCGACGTGAAGGACGACTCGTTGCGATCCGTCGCCGACGAACTCGAGTCCCGGCGACCGTCCAGCGCCGTCGCCGTCGTCGCCGACATCTCGACCGAGGCCGGCAACCGTGCTCTGATCGAGGAATCCCGCCGAATCCTCGGTGGCATCGACCTCTTCTTCGCCAATGCCGGCGTCGGTCTCGGCACCTTCGTCGAATCCACGACGGAAGACGATTGGTCACGTTCGTTCGACATCAACGTTCACGCGCATCGATGGGCCGCGAAACATCTCCTTCCCGAGTGGCTCGAACGAGGATCGGGGTACTTCTGCTCGACGGCATCCGCAGCCGGCCTGCTCGCCCAGATCGGATCCGGACCGTACTCGGTCACCAAACACGCCGCCGTGGCCTTCGCTGAGTGGCTCTCGATCACCTACGGATCGCGCGGCGTGAAAGTCAGTTGCCTCTGCCCCCAAGGGGTCAACACCGACATGTTGACCGGAGGAGACATCGGAAGCCGCGGAGCCGGCGACGTCGTCCGAGCGTCGGGTGACGTCCTCGAACCACACGAGGTCGCCGACGTGGTCGTCGCGGCCATCGCCGCCGAACGCTTCCTGATCCTTCCCCACGCACAGGTCGCCGACTTCGAATCGAAGAAAGTCGCCGATCGGGATCGCTGGCTCGCCGGAATGCGTCGACTGCAAGCACGCATCGTGGGAGAACCCTGATGGCGTCGCGCACCTCGGCCGAACAATCCGAGATCCTCCTTCGACTCGGACTTCGTGCCGGCGAGGAGGTCCGCTTCCGCCGCGCCGACCGCGGACGATGGCAAGAAGGACGCATCTCGTGGGTCGAGCGGGACGGCAGCATCACCGTCCACGATTCTCACGGTGCCGCTCGTTCACTTCGTCCCGAACGACTGGAAGTGAAACGCCCTGGCCGTCGTGGTCGCCCGTCGTGGCGCCCGGTCACCGAGGTGGCGGTCACCTGGGAGCAACTCACGCTCTTCTGAACGGCTACGGTCGGCGACATGGGAGTACGCCTCGAACCTGCCGACGAATACATGCACGAACTCGGACCCGAGTCCAATTTCAACGAGAGCATGTACATCAATTGCTTCGATCCTCGCCACAAGGTCGGCGGATGGTTCCGGATGGGCAACCGCGCCAACGAGGGGTACGCGGAGATGACGGTGTGCATCTATCTCCCGGACGGATCCGTCGGCTTCATGTTCAAGCGTCCCCCGATCGAGAACAACGACCGACTCGACGCGGCCGGGCTCACCTGGACGATGGTGAAGCCCTTCGAGGAATTGAAGATCGATTTCCTCGGCAAGGTCGTCGTCCTCGCCGAACCCGAGCAGATGGTCGACCCCAAGGCGGCCTTCACCAACAATCCCTATTCCGAATGCGAGGTGCACCTCACCTTCACCGGACAGGGTCGCAGCAGCATGTTCGGTGGCGAACCCGACACACCGCACGAAGCTCCCGGTGAGGAATTCGCCAAGGGTCACTACGAGCAATTGGTCGAAGCGCGCGGAACGATTCGCGTCGGTGATCAGGAATGGGAGATCCAGGGATTCGGACTCCGCGACCATTCGTGGGGACCGCGGTACTGGCAGGCCCCCTGGTACTACCGATGGCTCACCGCGAACTTCGACCGCGATCTCGGATTCATGATGTCGCGCGTTGCCAAGAAGGACGGGCCTGGCTCACGCGGAGGATTCGTCTGGGAGAACGGCCAGTTGCATCTCTGCGATCACGCCGAGATCTCCACCGAGTTCCGCGGCGACGATTCGTATCACCAGTCGATCGAGGCGGTTCTCCGTTCGTCACGCAGCGGCAAGGAGTGGACCTTCACCGGAGAGGTGATGAGTTTGATCCCCTTGCGAAATCGTCGACAGACCCCGGACGGCGAATGGCTGACCACTCGAATCAGCGAGGGTATGACCGAGTGGACCATGACATCGGCCGAACACGCCGGAAAGAAGGGGTACGGCCTGTCGGAGTACCTCGATCAGATCATCGATGGTCAGCCCGTCGGTCGCGCCGAGTGACCGGCTGACGCTCAGTCACCGGTCAGCAACCGGCGCACGTCGTTCACGTACGGCGCCGGGTCCTCTCCGATCGCTTCTCCGTACAACTTGACCTTTGGTTCGGTCCCGCTCGGACGAATCTGGATCCGAACCGGTCCCCGTTCTCCGTCGAGCACCAGACGCACGAGGGTTGCCTCGGGAAACGATTCCATCGATCGAACCGCGTGGCCACCGATGTTCAGCGGACGACTCGCTTCGAGACGCTCCACTGCCGCACGACCGAGTTCGGGGTCCATCGGAACCGAGGTCTCCGAGGTGACGTAGCGACCGAATCGCTCGGCGATCCTCTCGAGCCGATCCTCGATCGTCACGCCGTCGGTTCGCGCCATTCCCGCGATCTCGGCGACCACGAGCGCAGCTCCGATTCCGTCCTTGTCGAGCGGACGACTTCCCACGAGATACCCGAGTGCTTGTTCGTAAGCGAACACCAAACGCTCGTCCGGAAAACGACGAGCGACGTCTGCGATCCATTTGAAACCGGTGAAGCTCTCCTCGTAATGCACGCCCGCCGCCTCGGCCATGCGGCCGACGAGGGACGACGAGACGAGAGTGCTCACCATCAGGCGGTCCGCCCCGGTCGAGTGAGTGAGCACGTGGTCGGCGATCAACCACCCGATCTCGTCACCCGAGAGTCGACGCCATTCGTTCTCGGCCGTCGGAATCGCGACGCCGAGCCGATCGGCGTCGGGATCGTTCGCGAGAGCGAGATCGGCACCGATTCGGCGCGCCAAGGCGATGACGTCGTCCATGGCGCCCGGTTCTTCCGGATTGGGAAACGAGACCGTCGGAAAGGAACCATCGGGCTCTTGTTGAACATCGACCACGGTCGGCGGATCGAATCCCGCTGCAGCGAACACCCGTCGAACGATGTCACCCCCGACTCCATGGAGAGCCGTGTACGCGATCTTCGGCGGTGCCCCTCTCGAACGAGAAGGATCGACGAGCAGAACCGACGGAACGAACCGCACGTAATCATCCACGATCGATTCGTCGAGGCGAATGATCCGCTGGTCGTCGAGAGGGGCGAGTCGTACCGTCGTCGGATCGACTGCGTCGATCGCACGTGCGATGGATTCGTCGTCCGGTGGGACGATCTGGGCCCCGGAGTCGAGGTACACCTTGTAACCGTTGTCCGCCGGTGGGTTGTGGCTCGCCGTCACCATGACTCCGGCGGCGCAACCGAGTCGAGTGATGTTCCAGGCGAGCACCGGAGTCGGTACCGCTTCGGGCATGAGATAAGCGGTCATTCCGCGGGCCGCGGCGACGCGAGCGGTGTCGAAGGCGAAGGCGTCACTCTTGCGACGTGCATCCCAACCGATCACGAGACCCCGTGTCGCCGTCGTCGGATCGGTGGCGAGCAGATGGTCGACCAGTCCAGCGGCCGCTCGACGAACGACCAACCGATTCATGCGACGCGGGCCAGCTCCGATCGGTGCTCGTAGACCAGCCGTACCGAAGGTCAGCCCACCCGTGAAACGCTCGACGAGAACGTCGGCCGGTCCGGCGAGAAGACCCGCGATCTCGTCGCGTACGTCGGCATCGGGCTCCGCGACCGACCACGCCTCGGCCCGCGCTCTGGCCAGAGCGGCGACCGCGATGGAATCCTTGGCCGAAGCGTCACTCACGAGGGAAGTCTCGCACTCAGGCGTAGGGGTCGAGGGTTCGCAGTTCGACCAGAGGCCGCGGTCCGACGTGAGAAATGACCTCGGCTGCCGCGATCGACCCGAGCCGTCCGGCCGCCGCCAGGTCGTGACCACGCGTCAGACCGAACAGGAAACCGGCCGCGAAGAGATCGCCGGCCCCCGTGGTGTCGAGAACGTGCTCGACCGGTTCGGCATCGACCTCCACGATCTCGTCACGAGTGACGATCGCCGCTCCGAGAGGCCCGCGCGTGACGACCGCGAACGCACTGTCGCGACGGACCGCGGCGATCGCGGCTTCGAAGTTCTCGGTTTCGTAGAGAGAGCAGAGTTCGTGCTCGTTCGCGAAGAGAACGTCGACCTCGTCCTCGACGAGCGCACGGAAGTCGTCGCGATGGCGGTCGACGCAGAAGCTGTCGGACAACGTGAGCGACACCTGCCGCCCGGCGCGATGGGCGATGCGCGCGGCGTGACGAAAGGCCTCCTTCGCGTCGTCGCGATCGAAGAGATAGCCCTCCATGTAGAGCACCCGTCCGGCGGCGACCACACTCTCGTCGATGTCGATCGGCCCCAAGTAGGACGACACTCCGAGATAGGTGTTCATCGTCCGCTGAGCATCGGGTGTCACGACGATGATGCAGCGCCCGGTCGGAATGCCATCGAGGTGTCGCCCGGGGGCGAAATGAACACCGACGGCACGCAAGTCGTGCCCGAACACGTCACCGAGATCATCGGCACTGACCTTCCCGATGTAGGCCGCCGAACCCCCGAAACTGGCCACACCACTCACGGTGTTGGCTGCCGAGCCACCGCTCATCTCGACGGCGGTCCCGAGTGCTCGGTACAGATGCAACGCCCGATCGGTGTCGACGAGAGTCATGGATCCCTTGACGAGAGCCTGCTGCTCGATGAAATCGTCGTCAGCTGGCGAGATCACGTCGACGAGTGCATTGCCGATACCCACGACGTCGAACCTCGATCCATCGGAACGGGCAGGAAATCGTCGGTCCGAAGTCGGCACGATCGTCAACCGTACTTCGCCACTACGCTCGCCGACGTGACCGCCACCAGTGCCGCTCGAACCGGAGAATTGGATCCGCACCGTCTCCCCCGCCACGTCGTCCCCCACCGCTACGAACTCGAACTCGAACCCGACCTGGCCTCCGCGACGTTCACCGGCCGCGTCGTCATCACCGCCGAGGCCACGACAGTCACCCGGTCGATCGTTCTCAACTCCGCCGACCTCGAGGTGCAGCGCGTGTTCGTCGACGGCCAACCGGCGCCTTTCTCCCTCGATGACGCAACCGAGCGCCTGCACATCGGCACCTTGTCGGACGTGCAGCCCGGAACGGTCGCGATCGACATCGAGTTCACCGGAATCCTCAACGACAAATTGCGCGGCTTCTATCGCAGCACCTACCGGGACGCCGATGGAGTCGAACACGTCATCGGATGCACTCAGATGCAAGCGACCGACTGTCGCCGTGCGTTTCCGTGCTTCGACGAGCCGGATTTCAAGGCGGTGTTCTCCATCACGTTGGTGGTGGACGACGGGCTCCTCGCCGTCAGCAACGGCCCCGAGACTCGACGCGACGACCGCGACGGAAAGACGGCGATCGTTTTCGCCGACACGATGCCGATGAGCACCTACCTCGTCGCCTTCGTGGTCGGCCGACTCGAGGCCACCGAGGCCGTCGACGTCGGCGGAGTTCCGATGCGCATCGTCCACGTTCCGGGCAAGGCACATCTCACCGAATTCGGCCTCGACGTCGGAGCGGCGAGCCTGCGCTGGTTCACCGAGTACTACGGAATCCCCTACGCCGACGCCAAGATCGACATGGTCGCCCTCCCGGACTTCGCAGCCGGTGCGATGGAGAACGTGGGGTGCATCACCTACCGAGAAAACCTGCTTCTCGTCGACCCGGCAACCAGCACTCAGGTCGAGAAGGAACTCGTGGCCGATGTCGTCAGCCACGAGTTGGCTCACATGTGGTTCGGAGATCTGGTCACCATGAAATGGTGGAACGGGATCTGGCTCAACGAGGCCTTCGCGACGTTCATGGAAGTGGCCGCCGTCGACGCCTACCGACCCGATTGGAAGCGGTGGACCAGCTTCTCGCTGGAACGATCAGTGGCCTTCGAGACCGACTCCCTCGTCACCACTCGGCCGGTCGAGTACGAGGTTCACTCACCCGCCGACTGCGATGGAATGTTCGACGTTCTGACGTACCAGAAGGGTGGAGCCTTGCTCCGCATGCTCGAGCAGTACCTCGGTGTCGACCGTTTTCGCGCTGGAGTTCGCCACTATCTGAACGCCCACTCGTACGGGAACACCGAAACCTCCGATCTGTGGGACGCGATCGAAATCGCCGTCGCACAAGATGGTGGTGAGCCCGTTCGTGAACTCATGGACTCGTGGATCTGGCAACCCGGCTATCCACTCGTGAGTGCGACGCTCGGCGGTGCGAGTCTTCGCCTGACCCAACAGCGGTTCCTCTTCGATACCGAGGCCGAGGTTCCCGATCAGGTCTGGCTGGTGCCGATCCACGTCCGCATCGGCTCGACCGACCATCGCATCCTCCTCCACGATTCCCCCGTCGAGCTACCGATCGGCGGCGAGCCCGTCATCGTGAACGCCGGTGGCCATGGGTTCTACCGCGTCGCCTACTCTCCCGAACTCCTCGCGCGGATCGATCGCTCCGTCCTCGCCACCTTGTCGACCATCGAGCGTTACAACCTCGTTGACGACGCCTGGAGTGCCGTGGTGTCCGGACGACTCACCTCGATCGACTTCCTCGCGTTCCTGAGTGCCTTCGTCGACGAACGCGAACTGGCCGTATGGCAGGTCGTCGCCAACGGATTACGGTCACTCGGCCGCCTCGTCGACGACACGACGTATCCGAAACTGCAGTCACGAATCCTCGACCTCGCGAACCCCGCACTCGACGACCTCGGCTGGGAACCCGACGACGACGAAGACGAACTCGTCGGCAAACTTCGCGGACTCCTCGTCACCCTCGTCGCGGCCAACGGAAACGACCCATCGGCGATCGACCGGTGTCGACGACTGCTCACCGACGCCCAGCAGGATCCGGCCTCGGTGCACCCCGAGCTCACGGCCGCTGCCACCACTGTCGTGGCCGCTCACGGCGACCAAGACACCTACGACGACATGCAGGCGCGATTCCTCCGGGCCGACAATCCTCAGGAGCAGTTGCGATACCTCTACGCCCTCGCCGAATTCGATTCGGCTGACCTCGTTCGCCGGACGTGCGAGTTCGCCGTGAGCGGTTCCGTCAAGACACAGAATGCACCGTTCCTGCTCGCCCGTTGCATCATGCACCGCAAACACGGTCGGATCGCCTGGGACTTCGTGCGCCGCAATTGGGGTCACGCCAACGACAAGTTCCCGTCCAACACCATCGTGCGAATGATCGATCCGGTGAAGTCGCTCAACACCCCAGAGGTCGAGACCGACGTGCAAGCCTTCTTCGCCGAACACCCGATCCCGCAGGCCGCCAAGACTCTGGAACAGATCCTCGAACGTCAGCGCGTCAACGTCGCGTTGCGCGAGCGCGAGCAGGCGCCTCTCGAGGCACATCTCCACCAACCGACCTGAGCGAGCGACGTCGGTCGGCACGACTCCGTCGACCGGGCATTCCGGCCAGCAGCCACACGAGGACGAAGCCGATCGCCTCGAGCACGTGTACCGACTCCGACAGGAGCACCGCCGAACCACGCACCACGTCGACCGACGCTGCACCGATCATCGTCACCGCAAGAGCGGCGACGACCGGCAGAATTCCGTAGGCACGAGTAGGTCGATGAGCGGTGTACAACAGGCCCAGGGCGAGAGCGACCGCCATCGCTCCGACGTGACGCGAGTCGTGCACGCCACCACCCGATGACGCGAACAGATCCGGCAGAGCCACGACCAACTGAGTGAGCGCCACCACGGCCAAGGAATACCGAACCCACTCGCCTCGTCCAGGACGGGGTGGGTGCGACCGTTCGAGGACGAGATCCGACAGATCGGGAACGAGGTCCGCCGATCGAACCCTCACACGACGCTGGAGTCGTTCGACGTCGGCGAGCCACGACAGACACGAAGAACACCCCTCCAGATGGGAGCGAGCCGCGGCGACCTCGATTCCCGACGCTTCCCCATCGAGTTCGGCCGACAGCGACTCGCGCGCCGATCCGCACGCCATGCTCATGGGACCAAGGTCCCGAAAGTTCTTCGTCACGCGGAATGAGTCGTGCTTCGACCGCCGAAAGTTCCATACTTGCCGGGTGAGCGCATTGACCACACTGGCCATCGCGGCGCGTGATGGGGATCGACGTGCCCTCACGCGTTTCGTCGAGGACAGCCAGGCCGACGTATGGCGGTACTGCGCCTATCTCACCGACACACAGTCGGCCGATGATGTCACCCAGGACACCTACACACGAGCCATCGGCTCGCTACATCGCTTCCGCGGTGAGAGCGACGCCAAGGTCTGGCTCTTGACGATCGCCCGGCGGGCGGCCGCCGACCATCTGCGCATTCGCTCCCGTCGGGCTGGCCTCATGCGCCGAATCCGAGAGAACACCTCCGCTACCTCGTTCGACACCACCTCGCCCACACCGACGTCGTGGGAGCTCTCCCAGTTGGTGGCAGCCCTCGAACCCGATCGCCGAGACGCATTCGTCCTCACCCAGATCCTGGGTCTCAGTTACGACGAGGTGGCCACGATCTGTTCGTGCCCCATCGGAACCGTCCGTTCCCGAGTGGCTCGCGCCCGGGACGAACTGGCCACCGCACTCCGCGTTGCGGAGCGCGCCACCGGCACCTGAGCCAGCGGAACACTTCGGCTACCGTCGTCTCGTTCGTTCTCACACGGGAGGCACCATGACCGAAGCCTGGATCATCGACGGAGTGCGCAGTCCGCGCGGCAAGGGCAAGGACACCGGATCCCTGCACCACATTCACCCCCAGGAACTTCTCGCCCAGGTGCTGAAAGGTCTGCAGGCACGGGTCGGGTTCGATCCGGCCGATGTCGACGACGTGATCATCGGGAACGGCAACGACGCCGGTGACCACGGTGCATGCATCGGACGCATGGGAGTTCTCGCCGCCGGTTGGCCGGTCGAGGCACCAGGCGTCACCATCAATCGCTTCTGCGGCTCGGGACAACAAGCCGTGTCGTGGGCGGCGATGGCCGTGCAGTCCGGACATCAAGACGTCGTCGTCGCGGGTGGCGTCGAGTCGATGTCGCGTTGGCCCGCCCCGAGTGGCCCGCCCGACTTCACCGTCGGCAACGCTGCACTGCGCGCCATGTATCCCCTCGTCCCGCAAGGCGTGTCAGCCGACCTCATCGCCACCATCGAGGGTTTCACGCGCGAAGACGTCGACGCCCTGGCGTTCGAGAGCCAGCGTCGTGCCGCTCGTGCTCAGGAAGAAGGCCGATTCGACCGCAGTCTCGTCACGATTCTGAACCCCGACGGTTCAGTTGCGCTGGCCAAGGACGAACATCTTCGACCGGGAACCACCATGGAGTCACTGGCTGGTCTCGCCCCGTCCTTCGAACGACTCGGTGGTCGGGTTCTCGACGGATTCGAGAAGTCCTTCGACGACATGTGCAAGCAGGTCTACCCGAACGTCGCCGCGGTGAATCACGTCCACCACGCGGGCAACTCGTCCGGCGTCGTCGACGGAGCGGGAGTCATCATGGTGACGAGCCCCGAGTACGCCAAGGCGCACGGCCTCAAGCCTCGAGCGCGCATCGTGATGTCGGCAGTCGCCGGCGCTGAACCGGTGATCATGCTCACCGCCCCCGCCCCGGCCTCCAAGAAGTGTCTCGAGCGCGCCGGCATGACGACCAACGACATCGACCTCTGGGAGATCAACGAGGCGTTCGCAGCGATTCCGCTGAAGGCCATGCGCGAACTCGGCATCACGCCCGAGAACGTCAACGTGAACGGTGGCGCCATCGCCCTCGGCCACCCCATCGGCGGCAGCGGTCCGATCCTCATTCAGACCGCACTCGATGAACTCGAGCGTCAGGACAAGTCGACGGCACTGATCACGATGTGCACCGGTGGCGGCATGGGAACGGCCACCATCATCGAACGCATGTAGTCGTGTCCGACGTCGAGCACTACCGCGACTTCCACGAACTGAAGTTCTCCCGGCCAACGCCGGGAGTTCTGCAGATCACCTTGGACGGCCCGAACCTCAACGCAGTCGGTCTCGATGCTCACCGCGAACTCGCCGACGTCTGGCCGGTCGTCGATCGAGACCCCGACACACGGGTCGTGCTCCTGGCGGGGGCAGGCAAGGCTTTCTCGGCTGGTGGCAGTTTCGACCTCATCGACGGGATCATCGACGACTTCGAGGTGCGTAGTCGTGTGATGCGCGAAGCACGTGACCTGGTGCGCAACGTCATCGAGTGTTCCCGTCCGATCGTGTCGGCGGTGCACGGCCCGGCGGTTGGTGCGGGACTCGTGGCCGCTCTCCTCGCCGACGTGTCGGTGGTCGGTCGCACCGCTCGCATCATCGATGGCCACACCCGACTCGGCGTGGCGGCCGGAGATCACGCCGCCGTGTGCTGGCCTCTTCTCGTCGGCATGGCCAAGGCCAAGTACTACCTGTTGACGTGCCGAACGCTGACGGGCGAGGAGGCCGAGCGCATCGGCCTCGTGTCACTCTGCGTCGACGACGATCGAGTGCATGCATCAGCCCTCGACGTGGCGACCGAACTCGCCGATGGCGCCCAAGCCGCGTTGCGCTTCACCAAGCACACGCTCAACCATTGGTATCGCACGATGATGCCGGCCTTCGATGCGTCGCTCGCCTACGAATTCTTCGGATTCGGCGGACCCGACGCCGTCGAAGGAGTGGCCTCGCATCGCGAGAAGCGACCTCCTCGGTTCACCGGGCCGGCCGGCGACTGATCGTCCCTGTCACTCCCTCGGGAGTCCGAGCACTCGCTCGCCGATGATGTTGTGCTGGATCTCCGAGGATCCGGCGTAGATCGTGTGGGAGCGACTGAACAGGAAGGTGTGTTGGAAGTCGTGAGCCATCGTGCCTTCCGGCTGCTGGACGAGTGCATCGGCGCCGAGCAGATCGGCTTCGAGTTCTCCGAGACGCTGATGCCACTTCGACCAGAAGAGTTTGCCGATCGAACCTTCCGGTCCGGGCTGTTCACCGCGCAGGAATCGCGTCACATTGCGCAGACCCGACCAGCGCATGATCTCGAGCTCTCCGTACGCACGAGCGAGCCGCTGTCGGATTTCGGCGTCGTGCGCGACGTCTTTCTCGACCGCCAGACGTCGCACCTTGGCGAATTCCTTGGCGAAGCGGAGTTGCTGAGCCATGAAGGCGGTTCCACGCTCGAAGCCAAGAGTTCCCATGGCGGTGCGCCAGCCGTTTCCACGACCACCGACCACGAGATCGGAGGACGTCATCGCACCATCGAAGAACACTTCACAGAAGTGGTCGTTACCCGACAGGTCCTTCAACGGGCGAACCTCCACTCCGGGCTGGTCGATCGGCACCAGCACGTACGAGAGAGATTTGTGGGCCACCTGATCGAGTTCGGTACGACACAGCACGAAGATCCACTGCGCGAATTGGGCCTGACTCGTCCACACCTTCTGGCCGTCGACGCGCCAGGTGTTTCCGTCGAGAACGGCCGTGGTGCGCACTCCAGCGAGATCGGAACCTGCTCCCGGCTCGCTGAATCCTTGGCACCAATACTCGTCCCCGCGCAGGATCGGCGGAAGAAAACGTTCTTGCTGTTCCGTTGTTCCGAAAGTGATCAAGGTCGGGCCGAGCAGACCTTCGCCGAAGAACCCGGCCCGCTGCGGGCCGTCGGCCAATGCGTATTCCTGCGCGAATGCGAGCTCCTCGGCCACCGATGCCGCGCGACCGCCGAACTCCTTCGGCCAGGTCAGTCCGAGCCATCCGGCCCGACCGAGTTCTTGTTCCCACCGCACACGCACCGGCCAGTCGTGCTCGCCCATCTCGGCCGATGTGCCGAGGGCGCGGTACTCGCCGACCAAGTGGCTGTCGAGCCACCCTCGCACTTCGTCTCGAAAACGGCTGATCGACGGTTCATCGGTGAACTCCACGTCCCCATTCTCGCAAGCCGACCCGACACCCGGAGAATTCCCCCGGTCCGCCACCTGTCACGGGTCGGTTCGTTCGCGGCCACTCTCGTAGAGTCGTCTTGTGGCGACCGATCCGCGGGAACTCTTCGATCTCACGGACCGTCGAGTGCTGATCACCGGTGGGAGCCGCGGCCTGGGCAAGGAGATGGCCCGCGCCTTCGCTCTGGCCGGTGCCCGAGTGATGATCGCCAGTCGGTCCCTCGAGTCGTGCACCGAAACGGCCTCCGAGATCGAGTCGGAGACCGGCCGGCCCGTCCTCGTTCACGCCTGTCACGTCGGACGGTGGGACGAAGTCGACCGACTCGCCGACGCAGCGTGGACCGAACTCGGTGGCCTCGACGTTCTCGTCAACAATGCCGGCAAGTCTCCGCTCTACGAATCAGTGGCGGCCATCGACGAGAAACTCTGGGACTCGGTCATCGGTCTCAACCTGAAGGGCCCGTTCCGCCTGAGTGCGCTGGTCGGCACGCGCATGGCCGAGCAGGCGCGCGTGACGGGTCGCACCGGGTCGATCATCAACATCTCGAGTATCGCCGCGATTCACCCGACTCCCGATGTGATTCCCTACACCGCCGCCAAGGCCGGCCTCAACGCGATGACCATCGGTTTCGCCCAGACGTTCGGACCACACGTTCGCGTGAACTGCATCATGCCCGGTTCGTTCCGAACCGACATCAGCAAGGCCTGGAACTGGGACCTGGTCGATCAGGCCATGAAGCGAATCGCCTTGCGTCGTGTCGGCGAGCCCCACGAGATCGTCGGTGCCGCTCTGTTCCTCGCCAGCGATGCATCCTCCTACACCACCGGCGCGGTCTTCACCGTCGACGGCGGTGTTCCCACTTGATCCATTCACGTCCGATCGGAGCCTCCATGCCCCTCTCCCGCGAATTCCTCGTCGATCATCACCGCCGATTCTCCGAAGCGACCAACGCCGGACGGGCCGATGTCACGATGGCCATGTGCGTCCCCGGGGCGACGGTGTGGCACAACTTCGACGACAAGACGATCGAGTACGCGAGCACCGGTGCGACCCTCGAATGGATGCACCGTCAGATCCCCGACCTTCGGTGGGAGACGCGGTCGTTCTCGTGCACCGAGGACGGCTGGATGTGGCAGGCCGCGATCGTCGGTACCGCCCCCGGCGGAGCGCTGAACGCGCACTCGTGCATGATCGTGCACGTGAACGACGAGGGCTTGATCACCAGCCTCGACGAGTACATCGACCCGGCGTCGATGGCGCCGTTGCGTGCCTCTCGCTGACGTGACGTCACTCCTCGTCATCTGCACCGGCAACGCCGCCCGTTCGGTGATGGCTGGCGCGACCTTGGTCGATCGCGAACCGAGGCTCTCCGTGGTGACGGCCGGGACGTTCAGCGTCGATGGCCAACCCATCAGTTGGCGAACGCGCGAAGCGCTGTCACGAGTCGGCCTCGAAGCCCGTCAGCATCGAAGCAAGCAGATCACTCGTGAGCATCTCGATTCCGCCGAACTCGTCATCGGTCTCGCCCCCGAACACGTGCAGTGGATCCGACGTGAGCATCCCGACGTCGCGTCGCGGACCGCGACCTTGCGTCGCTTGGTGCGCGATCTCGACGTCGACGGCCCCCTCGGTTCACGACTCGATCGGCTGGCACTGCATCAGGTCGAACTCGAACCCTGGGAGGAAGTCATCGATCCCGGTGGAGGCGAAGTCGAGGATTTCATCACGTGCGCCCATGACGTGGTGGCACTCGTCGATCAGCTGGTCGACCGCCTCCGACCGCTGCATTGACGACTCAGTTCTCCGCTCCGACCACACCCCGCTCGATGAGTTCGTCGATGTCTTCGTCGGTTCGGCCGAGTTCGGCCAGGATCTCGCGCGTGTGCTGACCGAGTCGAGGAGCGAGAGAACGCTGTTCACCCGGCGTGCCGTGGAAATCGATCGGCGAGGCGATCATCGTGGTCGTACCTCCCTCACGGGGAACCTCGACCAAGCCGCCGGCCGCTCGCAGCTGTGGGTCGACGACGACGTCCTCAGGTGACGACTGAGGTGCCCAGAACATGTCGGGTTCGGTGGCGAAGGTCTCGACCCAATCGGCGAGATCCCGGGTGATGAAGACGGCGTCGAGCAAGGCGATGAGTTCTCGTGCGTTCACCGCGCGGTCGGCCGCGGTCGCGAATCGCGGATCGTCGATCCATTCGGGATGGCCCGCGACGCGTGCCAAGGGAGGCCAATGACGATCGGCTTCCACTCCGACGGCCCAGAAGCGCCGTCCGTCCTTGGTGCGGTAACTGTTCGCGGTCGGCGACGGCGCCGAGGCGTGGTCGGTGACCGGCGCACAACGACCCCAGCTCAACACGAGGCTCAGGTCGTACCCGATCGTGTACACGCCATTGCGGTAGAGCGAGGTCGACACCATTTGTCCCTCACCCGTTCGTTCACGCCGGAAGAGCGCGGCGGCGATTCCACCGGCCAACGACATTCCGGTCGGATGGTCTCCCATCCCGCCGCGCACGATCGGCGGATCCCCGTTCTCGGTGGTGTGGAGATGCGCCATCCCGGAGCGCGCCCAGTATGCCGCGATGTCGAAGCCCGGCCGGTCGACATCGGGCCCGTCGAACCCGTACCCGGTGACGTGTGCGTACACGAGTCTCGGGTTGACCGCACTGACGGCCGCATGACCGAGTCCGGCTCGCTCGACGGCGCCGAGCCGCGCATTGGTGACGAACACGTCGGCCCGACGCACGAGTTCGAACGCGATCGCCCGACCTTCGTCGGTTCCGATGTCGATCGCCACTCCGCGTTTGTTCCGATTGTCGAGTTCGAAGATCGGATTGTCGTCCTTGTTGCGACTCAGCATTCGCTGGAAGAGACGGGACGGATCTCCCTTCAGCGGCTCGATCTTGATGATGTCGGCACCCCAGTCGCCGAGGATTCCACTGGCCGCCGGCCCGGCGATCCATTGACCGAGTTCGACGACTCTGACACCTTCGAGCGGACCGGACATGCGGCGAACCTACTCGGCCGTCGAGACAACGATCGGTCCCGTCACGCGAAAGACCCGAGTGCCAGAGGCACTCGGGTCGACTCGGGTGGAGGTGAGGGGAATTGAACCCCTGGCCTCAACAGTGCGATTGTTGCGCTCTGCCAACTGAGCTACACCCCCGAGGGTGAACACCGGCGAACCGGCGTCGCAGAACTCTACCGGCCGTCAGGCCGCACGGATCCAGTCCCGTCGGTACGACTGGGTGACCGACTGGTAACGACGGAGCTGAGCCAACTTGTAGCAATACCCGACCAGGGCCATGGCCGAGAGCACGAACACGTAGATGAAGAGATCGCTCTTGGTCGTGAACGCAATGAAAGCCGAGCCAAGGGTGAGCAGAGTCAGACTGAGCACCACGTTCTGGCGACGCTGACGCACGGCGTGCGATCGAGTCATTCCACGACTGCTGTCACGAGCGACGGGGATCTGGCGTACCGGAGCCGTGCGGCGGGCGGCCACGGGACGAGCCGGCGACGGCGCGAGCGGTCGAGCCACTCGCAGAGGTGTGGTTCCGCGGTGGGGAGCCGTGCGCTGCAAGGTCGAGAGTTGGCGACGGAAGTCGACGACCGAGGAGTGCGGACGGTTCTCCGAGCGACCACGTACGAGCGGAGGGACCAGAACGGCCGCCCAGGCCGCACCCACCACGAGAAGCACGATCTTGCTCACCGACTGTCTCCCCTGGACTCACTCGAGGGCCGTGACCCGTTTCGTAACAATTTAGCAACATTCATGGCGGTCACCGCACCGATCGTCACCCTCGCCTCCGTGTGACGCTGGCCACCTCGGGGCGATCGGCGGGCGATGGCCAGCATCAGGCCTGGTCAGAGCGTTGATAGGTGCCGGATCGACCACCAGTCTTTTCCCAGAGCGCCAACTCGCCGATGGTCATACCTCGGTCGGCCGACTTGCACATGTCGTACATGGTGAGGGCGGCGACCGAACACGCATGCAGAGCTTCCATCTCGACACCCGTTCGCTCGACCGTGTCGACCTGAGCCTCGATGAGCACGTGATCGTCGCCGATCTCGAAATCCACCGTCACCGCTCCCACGAGCAACGGATGACACAGCGGGATCATGTCGCTCGTGCGCTTGGCGGCTTGGATGCCCGCGACTCGCGCCACCGCCAGCACGTCACCTTTCGCAACCTCGCGCTTGGCGATCGCCGACGCCGTCTCGGGCTTCATGAACACCTTGCAGCGCGCCACGGCCCGCCGATGGGTGGGATCTTTCGGAGTCACGTCGACCATGCGCGCACGTCCGGCCGGATCGAGGTGGGTGAAGGGATGCTCGTCACCGGAAGTCGAATCGTTCACGCCGTCACGGTAGCGGGACGATCGGCGAGCACGATCGGTCAGCCACCGATCTGGCTCATCGACCTTCCGGGACGAATGAAGTTCACCTGGTTGATCTGATGTCCGGCCCACTTGGTGCCGACCGCTCGTTCGATCTCGGCCGCGAGAACGTCGTCGTCGGCACCGTCACGCATGAGTGCACGAAGATCGAACTCGGTCGTCGCGAACAGGCAGGTCCGGAACTGGCCATCGGCGGTGAGTCGCACGCGATCGCAATCCCCGCAGAACGGCTTGGTGACCGAAGGAATCACTCCCACCGTTCCCCGGCCGTCGAGATAGCGCCATCGATCAGCAGGTGCCGCACCGCGGGCCGGCACCGATTCGAGTGGATGCACGGCGGAGATCGTCGCCACGATCTCGTCCTGGCTCACGACCTTGTCGCTGATCCAGTGGCCCTCGGCATCGAGAGGCATGAACTCGATGAAGCGAACTTCGACACCGAGTCGCCGACCGAAGTCGGCGAGATCGAGGATCTCGTCGTCGTTCACTCCTCGCTCGATGACCGCGTTGATCTTCACGCTGGAGAACCCCGCCCGCGTGGCCGCATCGATCCCGGCGAGCACCCGATCGAGTTCGTCCCGCCGAGTCATCCGCTCGAACTTGACCCGATCGAGCGAATCGAGGCTGATGTTGACCCGATTCAGTCCGGCTGCCTTCAGTTCGTCGACACAGTTCGTGAAGGTGGCCGCATTCGTGGTGAGTGCCAGATCGATCGGACCTCCGGCGAGCGGCGAGCGAGAGTCGTCAGGCACGCGGAGCGCCGACAGTTTGGACACCAGGACCGGAAGATGGGCCCGCACGGTGGGCTCGCCGCCGGTGAGACGGATTCCGTCGACTCCGTATCTCGTGACGAAGAGCCGGGCCAATCGTTCGATCTCTTCGAAGGAGAGAATCTCACTCTTCGGCAACCACACCAGTCCCTCGGCCGGCATGCAATAGGTGCAGCGGAAGTTGCACCGATCCGTGACCGAGATCCGCAGATCGCGGATGGTTCGACCGAAAGGGTCGATCAGATCGCGCGCCGCCATGGGCAAAGGATAGGTCGGAGGAATCGTCAGTCGTTCAGGAGGACCACTTCGACGTCCCCACCGACATCGACCCCGAATCCGTCGGGGACCGCCGCCAATCCGGTGGCGAGGGCCGAGGCGGCCAGCTGATGGCTGCCTTGCGCGGACACCGGAACCACGTGGACACGGCCGTCAGGACCGAAGCGGGAGATCACTCGTTGAAAATGCACCTTGCCGTCGGGCTGTCGACGCAGACCCGTCTCGGCGACGGCCATCACCCGGGGACGATCCCACTGCTCGGGCCGATGTCCGGCCATCTTTCGCAACGCGGGGCGAGCCAGGAGCTCGAAGCTCACCAGTGAACTCACCGGATTGCCGGGAAGTCCGAAAATCGGAACGTCACGGCCGTCCCGTCGAGTGAGTGAACCGAAGGCGAACGGTTTGGCCGGCTTGATGGCGATCTGCATCCACTCCATTCGCGCGATCCGCGACAGCACGGCCTTCACGACGTCGTAATCGCCCATGCTGACGCCACCACTCGTCACGATGGCATCGCACTCGGCGGCGGCCAGCCGCAACGTTTGTTCGAGTGCCACTTCGTCGTCGCGGACGATCCCGAAGTCGACCGGGGTGCAACCGGCATTCGCGACCAACCCGAACAGCATGATCTTGTTGCTCTCGCGGATCTGGCCGCGACGCAGAGGTGACCCGTCGTCGACGAGCTCGTCACCGGTCGACAGAACGGCGACGCGGGGACGGCGCACGACTCGCGGTCGACGAACGTTGATACTCGCGAGCACCCCGGCAACCGCGGGCGTGATCACCGTTCCGACCGTGAACACGACTTCACCTCGACGAACGTCGTCACCGACACCGCGAACCGCCGAACCACTTCCCACCGAGCGATGCACGAGAACGCTTTGTGAACCGTCGAAGACGTCACGCACACCCGTGAAGGTCGTGTCCTCCACCATCACGATCGCGTCGGCACCGTCGGGCACGGGGGCTCCGGTCATGATTCGCACGGCCTGGCCGGCACCGACCGATTCGTCTCCCGACGACCCCGCGGCGATCTCCCCCACCACGGCGAGAGTCACCGGCGAGTCGGTGGCGTCGACGGTGTCGGCGGAGCGCACGGCGTATCCGTCGACGGCCGAGTTGGCGAATGGTGGGACGTCCTCGGTCGCTTCGGCGTCGATCGCCAGAACGCATCCGATCGCGTCGTCGACGTGGACCTCCGTCGCGGGTAGCACCCGACATCTCTCCAGGACGATCCGATGGGCTTCCTCGATCGGAACCATGGCGAGGACGGTACCGGTTGGCTCCCGACGCTGGCACACTCGATCAATGGCTTCCGTGGATGGAAACGGATATCAGCATCTCCCCCTCGACGGGCTCACCGTCGTCTGGGAGTCGGTCGACGATGCGGGACACGAGACGTTGTCTCTTCACTTCGAGAACGAAGCCTGGACAGCCGAGGGGTTCGTACACGGTGCCGACGTCCAGTACGTCTTTCGCTTCAACGCCTCGTGGCACCTGCAACAGATGCTGCTCTTCCGAGACATGGACGATCCTGATCTGTGGCTCGCCAACGACGGTCGCGGCCGATGGGGCGAGGTCAACGGCTCGGAGCGCCGGGACCTGGGAGGGTGCCTCGACATCGACCTCCTCTGCAGCCCGTTCACCGGCACGATGGCCATCCGTCGGCTGAATCTCGACATCGGTCGTTCGACGGTCGTCGATTCGGTCACCGTCGACACCGAGACCCTCGCCATATTGCGCGCACGACTCGATTACACCCGCCTCGACCATCGTCGCTGGACGGTTCGTCGCGACGACGGCGGCCCCGCGCACGAGTTCGAAGTCGACGACTACGGACTCGTCCTCGACCTTCCCGGTCGGTTCACACGCGTCTCCTGAGATCGTCCAGCCAGCGACGGAAATCGTCACCGATCGCCGGGTGTCGCAACCCCGATTCGACGACGGCCTGGAACCAGCCGAGCGGATGTCCGATGTCGCGACGACCGATCCCCGACACGACACCGAAGGACTCGAGTCCGGCGTCGTGATCGACCAGAGCATCGGTGAGTTGGATCTCTCCGGTACTTCCCGGACCGAGCCGTTCGATCCGCGCGAAGACGTCGGGGGTCAATGCGTACCGGCCGATGATCACCAGATCACTCGGAGCCGCATCGACGGTCGGCTTCTCGACCACGTCGCGGAACGGGATCGCCGAGACACCTCCGACGGTACGTTCGTCTCCCGAAGGATCGATCACGCCGTAACGAAAGACTTCGTCGCGCGGCATGCGCTTCAGAGCGATCGCCGATCGACCACTTCCCTCGACCACGCGATCGAGGTCGACCAGCAGCGAGGAGTCGGCCATGAGTTCGTCGGGCAACAGAACGAAGAACGGCTCGTTCTCCACCACGGTCGACGCACACCCGATGGCATGACCCAGACCCCTCGGATGATCCTGAACGACCAACGAGATCCGGATCGAATCACCGAAACGTCGGAGACGTTCCGCCTCCGCACGGCGACCTTGTCGTTCGAGCGATTCTTCGACCCACGCCTCACGGGTGAAGTAGTTATCGATCGCCGGTTTCTCGGTGCTCGTGATGACGACGACATGATCGACGCCGGCTCCGATCGCTTCGTCGATCACGAGTTGGAGGGCCGGCATCTCGCCCAGCGGCAACAACTCCTTCGGGACCGCTTTGGTGGCCGGAAGCATGCGGGTTCCCCGCCCGGCGGCCGGGATCACGGCAGTACGAATCGCCACGGAGCCAGCCTAGACTTCGCCATTCGGAGACCTCCTTATGCCGACTTACGTGTACAAGTTCATCGACACCGGTGAGACCATCGAGATCCACCAAGCCTTCACCGACGAGCCGCTCACCGAAGCTCCTCATCCGTCCGATGGCCGTCCCCGCGCGGTCAAGAAGGTTTTCCAGCCCGTGGGAGTGACATTCAAGGGCGGCGGTTTCTACAAGACCGACAGCCGTGGCTCGTCGTCGAGCGCGAGCAGCACTGCCAGCACGTCGTCAGCGTCGACGCCGTCGAGCGACGGAACCTCGTCATCCGCCGCCGCTTCGAGCGCGACATCATCGTCGACCACGTCGGCCGACTGACTCGATCAGCGCCAGTTCGCCGACAGCACCACGACGATCAGCCCCGCCAGCGCGATGCGATAGACGACGAACGGGGCGAACGACCGGGTCCGAACCAGGCGCAGCAACCCCCAGACCGCGAGCCAGCCCGAGATCGCCGCGGCGACGACCCCCACGATCATCGGCACCACCAGATCCGCGGGGACGCCGTCCGAGGCGAGCCCGGCCATCTTCACCACGCCGGCCCCGGCGATGATCGGCAAACTCATGAGGAAAGACAGCCGAACCGCGGCCTCGCGTCCGTAGCCGAGTCCCCGAGCGGCCGTCATCGTGATTCCCGAACGCGACGTGCCCGGGTTGAGGGCCAGCACTTGAGCAGATCCGATCAGGAGGGCGTCACGCAACGTGAAATCCTCGACGTCGCGACGACCACGTGCACGATCAGCCGCCGCGAGCACGAGTCCGAAGACGACGAGCGAACAGGCGATGATGAGTGGCGTTCCGAGTTCGTCGTCGATCCATGACTCGAAGAGCGCGCCGACGATGGCGGCCGGTACCGCCGTGAGGAGGAGCAACCACGCCAGGCGCCCGTCTCGATCGAGCGGCGGACGGGCCAGACCTCGTCGAACGAGCACCAGCACGTCACGACGGAAATGGAACACCACCGCGGCGAGCGTTCCGAGGTGGAGAGCCACGTCGAAGGCCTTCTTGACCCCGGCGTCGTCGAAATCGTTCCATCCGAACAACCACGGAACGATCTGAAGGTGCCCACTCGACGAGATCGGCAGGAACTCGGTGAGTCCCTGCACGATTCCGAGAACGATCGCGTGCAGTAGGGGCATCGGTCGAACCTCAGGAACCGCTCATCGTCACGTCGTGAATGACGAGCGAAACTCCCGTGGCTCGCATCGGCAACCATTCCAGATCGCCGCCCACCTCGGCGATGTCGAGAAGCATTCGCTGGAGTGTGGATGCGATCGTGAATTCACGAACTGGACGTCCGAGGGTTCCGTTCTCGATCACGAGTCCCGCTGCACCGGTGCTGAAATCGCCCGACACCGCATTGACGCCCGAATGAAGTCCCTGGACCTGCTGCACCAGGATCCCGTCCGACACGCTCGCCACGAGTTCGGCTTGGCTCCGCATTCCCGGAACGATTTGCAAGGCGAGGCATCCCGCTCCGGGCGAGCCGGCGTATCCACCGCGAACTCCGTTGCCAGTCGGTCGAGCGCCGAGACGACGAGCCGAATACGACGAATGCACGAAACGATCGAGTCGGCCCGCGTCGATCAGCACGTTTCGACGTGCTGCGAGCCCTTCGCCGTCGATGTCGGTCGCGGTGTACGCGAGCGGGTTGGTCGGGTCGTCGACGAGAGTGAGCAAAGAGCTGGCGACCGTGTCGTCGAGTCGGCCGGCGAAGAGGCTCCGACCACGCGCCACGGCGTCACCGCTGAGCGTTCCGCCGATCACTCCGAGGAACTGGGCGGTCACGTACGGATCGAGGACGACGGTCACTCGTCGCGACTCCGGTTTGGTCGCTCCGAGAAGGCGCGTGGCGCGATCGACCGCATCGGATGCCGCACGCGAGATGTCGAGATCATCGACGGCGCGACCCACGGCGAAGCCGAATCCCGTCTGCGTCTCGTCACCATCGTCGGCCAAGGTGCCGACGCTCACGTAACAGCCGTTCTCGCGTCCGGCCGACCGAATTCCGGTCGAGGTGGCCACGGCCGCCTCGCCGAACGAATCGGCGTAATTCGCGTCGTCGACACGTACACGCGAGTCGAGGCCGAGGGTGAGTCGTTCGAGTTCTTTGGCCAATTCGATCTTGGTCGCCGTCGAGGTGCCTTCGAGCCGAGGATTCCAGAGTTCCTGGGGAGTCACCGGAACGCCGTCGGGTTCGGCCAGGCCGGCCCACTCGTCCACTTCGGCGTAGCCGAGGTTGTCGCGTGCTTCGGCCAGGACATCGGCGACCACCGTCGGATCGAGAGTTCCGGCGTACGAGGTCCCCGTTCGGCCGTTGCGAATCACGCGGATTCCGATTCCCTCGCTCTGCGCCGACACGAAGTGTTCGACCTCGCCTTGATACACCCTCACGTCGGTGGAGAGTCCGCGACTCACGTACGCCTCGACCTGTTCTCCTGGTCCGGCCATCGCGACCACTCGGTCGGCGATGGCGAGCAACTCGCCGCTGCGATCGGATCCGGTCATGCCGCGGTTCCGCCGATGGTCAGCGAGGCGACGCGCAACGTCGGCTGACCGTCACCGACCGGTACGCCCTGGCCGTCCTTGCCACACGTTCCGGGATTGCCCATGGCGAAGTCGTTGCCCAGCCGATCGATGTCTCGCAACACCTGAGGTCCGTTGCCGATCAGATTGCCTTCGCGCAACGGTTCGGTGATCTCGCCGTTCTCGATCATGTACGCCTCGGTCATCCCGAACACGAAATCTCCGGTTGCGGTGTTCACACTTCCACCACCCAGATGGGCGACGTAGACACCGTGAGCCGTGTCGCGGATGATGTCGGCGGGATCCTCCGCACCATCGAGAACGTAGGTGTTGGTCATACGCACCATCGGCAGGTCCTTGTACGACTGTCGCCGCCCGTTTCCGGATTGCTGCCGACCTTCTTTGCGCGCCCGCAGGAAGTCCCACATGTAGTCGGTCAGAATGCCGTTCTCGATGAGCACGTTGTACTGCGACGGATGCCCTTCGTCGTCGATCGCGATGGCACCCCATTCGTGCGTCATCGTTCCGTCGTCGACCAGCGTCACGAGTGGGGACGCGACCAATTCGCCGACCTTTCCGCGATACACACTCGCACCCTTCGCGACCAGATCGGCTTCGAGGCCGTGCCCACACGCCTCGTGGAACAACACTCCGCCGCTACCGGCCTTGATGACGACGGGCAGCGATCCCGAAGGGGCGGGTCGGGCCTTCAGTTTCGTGAGAGCACGCTGAGCCGCGGTTCGCGCGACGTCTTCCACACGGATCCGATCGAAGAGCTCGAAGCCGATGGTGTGACCCACCGAGTCGAATCCCGTCTGCATTCCGGTGTCGCCGTTCGCCACCGCACTCACGCGCAACAACGTTCGCGTACGTTCGTCGCGCGCGAGCAGTCCGTCACTGTTGGCGACGAGGACGTGCGTGCGACCATCGGAGTAACCAGCCGACACCTGCGTGATCGCCGATCCGGTCGATCGCGCCGCTTCGTCGACACGACGCAACAGATCGACCTTGGCGGCCTTGCCGACGGTCGACGGGTCGATGTCGACCGGACTCACCACTCGACGCGGTCGCTCGTCGAGCGCGACCACCCGGGAACCGCCACCACCTCGACTCGCCGCTTCGGCGGCCGCCCTCGCCGCGGCGGTCAGACCGGCTTGCGAGAGATCGGCGGTGTGGGCGAAACCGGTCGTCTCACCACGGACCACACGGATACCGGCACCACGACTTCGACCGGTCGAGATCTGCTCGATACGGCCGTCGTCGAGTCCGACTCCTGTTCCCTGCCAGTCGGATGCGAACACCTCGGCGAATTCGCCACCGGTTCGCAGAGCCGCACCCAGAACACGTTCGAGTACGTCGTCGTCGATCACGTCGTGAGCCTAGATTGCTCCCGTGGATTCCGGGGCGACACGAACGGGGGTGTCGACACCCGCCCGCTCCCACCGAACGTACTGGTGGAAAGAGACCCTCATCATGGGTGCGTTCTACCTCGTGTACTCGTGGACCCGGAACCAATTCGGCTCGACCGTGATCGCCGCAGATGGTGTGCCCGAACAGGCTTTCAACAATGCCGAGCGCCTCATTCGCCTCGAACGTTTCCTCGGGCTGTTTCACGAGGAGTCGGTCCAGGACTGGTTCTTGTCGTACGAATGGTTCATTCGGTTCTGGAACACCTACTACGGGACCGCACACTTCGCCGTGACCCTCGGTGTCTTCTGGATCCTGTTCGTCAAACGACCTCACGTGTTCCCCCAATGGCGCAACACTCTCGCCATCACCACCGCACTCGCCATCATCGGCTTCTCGTTGTTCCCCGTGATGCCTCCGCGGCTCCTCGACGCTCCATGTCCCGGGCCCGATGGCGGCTACGGCGGGGCATGCATCGCGAGTCCGTTGCGGGATTCGGGAGCCGATGGACTCTCGGGCACCGAGGACGACGGAACCTTCGGATTCGTCGACACGTTGCCCGAGTTCGGCGGCGGGCTGTGGACCTTCGAGTCCGACACGATGAACTCGATCTCGAATCAGTACGCGGCGATGCCCAGCCTGCACATCGGGTGGGCCAGTTGGTGTGCATTCGCCATGTGGCCGCTACTTCGCAAACGCTGGACGAAGATCGCCGTCCTGCTCTATCCCGCCGCAACCCTCTTCTGCATCGTCGTGACGGGGAACCACTACTGGATCGACGGGGTCGGCGGGCAGATCGCCCTCGGCATCGGGGCTTTCCTCGGATGGGGTCTCCATCGATGGAATCAGAACCGCCTCGACAACCGCCACGAGCGGCTGCATCTCGACGTGACCACCGGCTCGTCGAATGGTGGCGCGAACGTCGATTCCGCCGACGTGCCGCCCACGACCCAGGGCTAGCGTGACCCTGCCATGCCCCTCGACGACATCCGCGAACCAGCCGACCTTCGTCGTCTGTCCTACCCCGAACTCGACGAGTTGTGCGGGGAGATCCGCGACTTCATCGTGCGGGCCGTGGCCGATCACGGCGGTCACCTCGGATCGAATCTCGGTGCCGTCGAACTGACCGTCGCTCTCCACCGTGTCTTCGAGTCCCCCCGGGACGCCATCTTGTGGGACACCGGACATCAGTCGTACGTCCACAAGATCGTGACCGGGCGAGCCCACGGGTTCAACAATCTGCGCCAAGCCGGCGGACTGTCGGGTTACCCGAGCCGTGAGGAGAGCAAGCACGACTACATCGAGAACAGTCATGCCTCGACCGTTCTTTCCTACGCCTACGGAATGGCCGTGGCCCGCGATGCTGGAGTCGACGAACACCGCCACATCGTCGCCGTGATCGGTGACGGGTCGATGACGGGTGGAATGGCCTACGAAGCTCTCAACAATCTCGGCCACAGTCGTCGCAAGGTGATCGTCGTTCTCAACGACAACGGTCGTAGCTACGCACCGACCATCTCGAATCTCACCCAACCGTTGCCCATCGACTCCGACCCGACGACTGCATCTCACGCGACGGGATCGATCGACCGTCCTGCGTTCCCTGAACGCATCTCGGAGAAGCTGTCACAAGGTCTCACCCGGATCCGAATGAACCCGCTGTACGTGCAGCGTCAACGTCGCCTCGAGGCCTGGTTGCAGAATCTGCCCGTCGTCGGCCAACAGGCCGAGAAGGGTGTGGAAGCGGTCAAGGCCGCCGTGCGCGAATTTCTCCAGCCACCGTCGTTCTTCGAGGCCCTCGGCGTCCGCTACATCGGCCCGATCGACGGGCACGACGTTCGCGAGCTCGAGCGAGCTCTCCGCAGCGCCGAAGATCTCTCGTCCGAGGGTCCGATCGTGGTCCACGTCGTGACTCAGAAAGGCAAGGGCTACTCACCCGCCGAGGACGACGACGAGAAGCATCTTCACGACACCCCCGTGTTCGACCCCAACGTCGGCCCACCCAAGGCCGTTCCCACCGGCTACACCCAGGCCTTCGCCGATGCGATCCTCAAGGAATCCGAAGCCGACCCCCGTCTGGTCGCGATCACCGCCGCCATGCCCGGACCGACCGGACTGATCCCTTTCCAGAATCGCTACCCCGACCGTTTCTTCGACGTCGGTATCGCCGAACAACACGCGGTCACCGGTGCGGCCGGCATGGCACTCGGCGGGTTACGTCCCGTCGTCGCTCTCTATTCGACGTTCCTCAGCCGCGCCTGGGATCAGGTCGTGTACGACGTCGCACTGCACCGCCTACCGGTCATCTTCTGTCTCGATCGAGCCGGGATCACCGGTGACGACGGACCGAGCCACCATGGCGTCTACGACCTCGCACTGCTGTCGAAGGTTCCGGGAATGCGCGTCCTCGCACCGTCCAGCGCCCAAGAACTGCAGCAGATGTTGCACGACGCCGTCGGACTCTCCGATGCGGGTCCGGTGGTCATTCGCTATCCGAAGGGTGCGGCGCGCCAGGTCGCATCCGATGACGTCGGTAGCGGTCTCGCCGCCCGCCGACTACGCGCCGGTGACGGATCAGTGGCGATTCTGGCCATCGGCAAGATGGTCGGTGCGGCGCTCAAGGCCGGGGAGACTCTGGCCGAAACGGGTCGCGACGTCACCGTCTGGGACGTTCGCTCGTGTGCTCCCCTCGACAGCGACATGATCGCCGACGCCGCTCGCCACGACCTCGTCGTCACGATCGAAGACGGTATCCGAGACGGCGGAATCGGCTCGGCGATCGCCGGTCTGGTGGCCGACGTCGATCCGTCGACCGTCGTGAAGATTCTCGGTGTCCCCACCAAGTTCATTCCCCAGGCCAAACCCGATCGCATCCTGGCTCAGTTGGGACTCGATGCCGACGGCCTCGTCGCGACCGTCCGGTCCGCTCTCGACTGACCGTCGTCATGGCGAACTCCGACGTGCTCGACGGTGAACTCGACAGCGAACTGCAACTGGCGCTGCGCCTCGCCGATCTCGCCGACTCGATCACTCTTCCTCCGTTCGATTCGCGTGCGTTCACCTTGGCCCGCAAGGCCGATCGCTCCGAGGTCACCGAGATCGATCGCGGATGCGAGGCGGCGATCGTCGAACGTCTCCTGACCGAACGACCGTCGCACGCGATCTTCGGCGAGGAGCACGGCGCCGGTGGTGACGCATCATCGCCCTGGACCTGGATCATCGATCCCATCGATGGCACATCGAATTTCGTACGCGGAGTTCCCGTGTGGGGAACTCTCATCGCGCTCACGCACTCCGACCACGGTCCCGTCGTCGGAGTGGTATCGGCACCGGCACTCCGGCGTCGTTGGTGGTCGCTTCCGGGTCGCGCCTTCGTCAACGGTCGACCCATCGGTGTTTCCGACACGTCACGACTGTCGGATGCGCATGTCAGCGTGATCATGAACGATGGATGGGACCGACTCGGCCTCACGAATCAACTGGTGATGCTCCAGCGGGATGCGTACCGCGCCCGTGGTTTCGGTGACTTCTGGCAGCACATGCTCGTCGCCGAGGGAGTCATCGACGTCGCCGTCGATGCGATCGGCCTACAGGCCTACGACATCGCCGCCGTCCAAGCGATCGTCGAGGCAGCTGGCGGACGACTCACCGATCGACTCGGAGTCCGGACCTACGAAAGCGATTCTGCGGTGTCCTCCAACGGCGCGCTGCACGACGAGGTCGTCGCACGCCTCTGTTAGCGTTTTCGCCATGAACGACCTCAACATCGTCGGGGGGCGATTGGTCGATGGATCCGGGGCGCCGGCTCGTTCCGCCGATGTCGGGATCCGCGACGGACGAATCGTCGAAGTCGGCGATGTCTCGCGTGCGTCGCACACCATCGATGCCGATGGTGCTCTGGTCACTCCCGGATTCGTCGACGTACACACGCACTACGACGCTCAAGTGTCCTGGGATCCGTGGCTCACTCCGAGCTCTTGGCATGGTGTGTCGACCGTCGTGATGGGTAACTGCGGCGTCGGTTTCGCTCCCGCCCATCGTGATCGCCACGACTGGCTCATCGAATTGATGGAAGGCGTCGAGGACATCCCCGGTTCGGCCATGTCCGACGGCATCGATTGGCAGTGGGAAACCTTCCCCGAATATCTCGACGCCGTCGGAGCGCGCTCCTACGCCCTCGACGTCGGGGCATTGGTCGCACACGGTCCGGTCCGGGCCTACGTCATGGGTCAAAGAGGCGCCGACAACGAACCGGCCACCGCCGACGACGCTCGCCGCATGGCCGACATTGTCGAGGAAGCCCTTCGCGCCGGCGCCCTCGGATTCTCGACCAGCCGCACTCCACTCCATCGCTCACGCAGCGGTGAACTCGTCCCGGGCACGATGGTCGATGCCGAGGAGTTGTACGCGATCGCGGAAGCCATGGCTCGGGTCGGGCACGGCAACTTCCAGTTCTCCCCCGAACACGTTCGTGTCCCCGACGAGGAATGGATCTGGATGCGCGAATTGGCCCGTCGAACCGGACGGCCGGTGAGCGTGAACCTCAGCCAGACCGATCAGTCCCCCGATTTGTGGCGGCGCGTTCTCGAGCTCCTGACCGAAGCACACGCCGAGGGGATTCCGATCTACACACAAGTCGCCGGTCGTTCGATCGGCATCCTCTACTGCTTGCACGGGAGCGTGCACCCTCTCCTCTTCCACCCGGCGTACGCCGAAGTCGCTCATCTTCCGATGGGCGAGCGACTGATCGCTCTCGCCGACCCGGATCGGCGCCGACGCATCGTGAACGAGATCCCCGATGATGGTGGACTCTTCCGCAAGGTCGTGATCGAGAAGGCCGACGGCATGTGGCTCGTCGACGGTTCCGACATCGATTACGAGCCCCATCGTGACGACTCGATCGCCGCGCTGGCTCGACGGACCGGTCGCCCGATCGCCGAGATCGTCCTCGATCAACTGGTGTCGTCAGACGGAAACGGCATGATCTACGCCCCGTTCTTCAACTACTCGTACGGCGACCTGTCGATGATCCACGACGCCCACGTGCACCCGCACACACGCATGGGTCTGTCCGACGCCGGCGCCCATTGCGGGGCGATCTGCGACGGCGGGATGCCGACTTTCATGCTCACGCACTGGACACGCGATCGACGACGAGGCCCGCGTCTACCCCTCGAATTCGTCGTACATCGCCAGACTCGCCAGACGGCCGAGTTCTACGGACTGTTCGATCGCGGTCTCATCGCCCCCGGAATGCGTGCCGACGTCAACGTGATCGACTACGACGGGCTCGGATTCGACGTGCCACGAATGGTGTTCGACCTGCCGGCACGAGGACGACGCCTCGTGCAGCGCGGGCTCGGCTACGTGGCGACTGTCGTGAACGGTGTGCGAACCGTGGAGTGCGACGAGTTCACCGAAGAACTACCCGGGCGACTGGTTCGTGGCCCTCAGTCGGCGTGATCAGCTGTAGTACGGATTCTCGCCCGATGCGTGGTCGGTGAGGTCACGAACTCGCTGAATCGCCGGAACTTTCTCGACGACGGTGGTTTGTACACCTTCGAGCATCGTCATGCGACTCATCGAACAGCCGTGACAACCACCGCCCATGGTCAGGTATGCGGTTCCCTCGTTGTCGTGACCCACGTAGGTGACGAATCCTCCGTGCGCGGCGAGAGCCGGGTTCACGTCTGTTGCGACGATCGCTTCGATCTCGGCCGACAACGCGTCGTCGGAGACGAGACCCTCGATCACCGGTGCCGCCGGTCGATTCGGGTTGCGGATGACGAGGCCGGCCGACGTCGAGAAGTCGAGAACGGCACCTTGCAGGAGTTCGACGTCTTTTGCCGGAACGATGACCTTGAGTCCGTCGTGAGTGCGAACTTCATCGGAGAAGGCCGCCTTGCGGAACTCGTCGAGCGACAGGTCGTACTTGAACTCTTCTCCCGGACCGCTCACGATCTCGAGGCGCAGGCCGAGCGATGCGGCATCTTCCTCGGCATCACGGAGACGGACCAGTTCGGCCATGGCGGACTCGGTGATCGAGACGATCGGTTCCGACATCGCGGGAGCGAGAGGACTCTTCGGTGCGAGGGGACTCATCTCTCCCGACGCTACCTTCGCCGCCGGCTGGGAGAGATGGCCGATCCGCTCATCGTGGGCCGCCTCCGTCACATTCGATCCGCTGCCCGGTGACGTAGCCGGCTCCTTCGCTGCACAACCACAGAACCACGTTGGCGACATCGAGCGGTTGGCACACCCGCCCGAAGGGCGACGAGGCATCCAAGGCCCGAAGATCGCTCATGTCACGATTGCCCGTCATGGCCCGTGCGAGACGGACTCCCATGTCGGTCTCGACCAGTCCCGGTGCCACCACGTTCACGTGGATGCGGTGCGGACGCTCTTCCTTCGCGAGGGTGAAGGCGAGGGCCTCCATGGCCGCCTTGCCCATGTTGTAGGGCGCACCGTTCGGACCCATGTGCGAGGTCGCAACTGACGAGACCATCACGATGTCGCCACGCGAGCGGGTTCGCATGGAGGGCAACACGCAACGCGACACATGGTGAGGCCCGATGGCATGGGTGTTGACGACGTTCATCAGTTCCTGCGGGTCGGTGTCGGCGACGGCCCGACCTTTCGATGCGATCCCCGCATTGCATACGAGGATGTCGACGAATCCGAAATCGGCGACGATGCGATCGACCATGGTCTTCACGTCGTCGGCATCGTCGACCGAGCCCTGGTAGGCACGAGCTGATCCGCCGGCTGCTTCGATCGCCGTGACCACTTCGAGGGCCGCATCGGCATCACGTCGGTAGTTCACGGCAACCGTTGCGCCGTTCGCAGCGAGCAATTCGCTGATTCCACGGCCGATACCGCGACCTCCTCCGGTGACGAGGGCCACCCGACCCGCCAGTTGACCCGACATGATTCCCTCCTACCGGTCTCGCCGATGCGACGAGCCCTCATTGTCGCACGAACGCTCCGATGCCACGAAGTGGCAGTAGGGTTCGACTCACCAACGGGGAGCTCGCGCGTTCGGCGGGCTGAGAGGGTGACCGCGTCACCGACCCGAGAACCTGATCTGGGTAATTCCAGCGGAGGGAAGATGGCCGAAACACACGCTCGAAGAATTCACTCCCTGGTGGTCATCGGTGGCTCGGCGCCCGACCCGCGGATCCTGACTCACCTCGCACCGATCGACCGTGTCGTGTGCGCCGACTCCGGTTTCGACCACGCGCTGTCTCTCGGCCTCACGATCGACCTTCTCGTCGGCGACCTCGACTCGATCTCGGCGAATGGACGAAACCACGCCGAGAACATGAAGATCGAGATCGCGATCGCGTCTCCCGACAAGGATCTCACCGACACCGAACTTGCCTTGAGCGAATGTGTCGCCCGCGGTACGACGGCTCTGACTCTCCTGTCGGGTGGCGGAGACCGCCTGGATCACCTTCTCGGAACCACCGCGGCACTCGCCAGTGACTCTCTCGCCCATCTCGACCATCTCGATGCGTGGATCGGCCACGATCATCTGGTCATCACCCGTCCCGGACGACCAGCCGAGATCGATCTCCCCATGGGGCATCTGGTGAGTCTCGTTCCTCTCGGCGGACCGGCCCACGGAGTACGAACATCGGGATTGCGATGGGCGCTCGACGGCGAGACTCTGCGATCCGACCGAGCACGAGGAGTCAGCAACGAAACGGTGAGCCGTTCGCTCTCCGTTCGGCTCGACGCCGGCGTCGTCGCCGTCGTCGTCCCGTCACGTCTCGACCGATCCGACTCGCCGTCGAAAGGACTGGCACCATGAACCGTCTCCTCCCCCTGACACTCGTCTCGCTCTCGACACTGGTGGTGAGTGCCTGCGGAACTTCCGAGACGGGCTCGCGTCCGGAACGCCTCGTCCTCCTCGCCTACGACTCGTTCACGCCTCCCGATGGTGCGTTCGAGGCGTTCACACGATCCACCGGCATCGAGGTCGAGATCGCCATCGGTGGTGACGCCGGTGAATTGATCGCCAAGGCCGATCTCACTGCGGGGAATCCCGAAGGCGACGTGTTGTGGGGAGTCGACAACACGCTTCTGTCCCGCGCACTCGACGCAGAGGTGTTCGATCCCTACGTGTCGACGGCTCATCCCCTTCGGAACGAATTGGTCGACGATGGGGCCGGCACCGTGACCCCAGTGGACTTCGGCGACGTGTGCATCAACGTGGACGACGAAGCACTCGATGCCCTCGATCTCGATCCGCCGACCTCACTCGACGATCTCGTCGATCCCGACTATCGGGACCTCTTGGTGGTCCCGAGTGCCGCCACCTCGTCACCGGGTCTCGCCTTCCTTCTCGCCACCATCGTGCGCTACGGAGAGAGCGGTTGGCGCGAATACTGGGCGGCACTGGTCGACAACGGAGTCGAGATCGTGAGCGGATGGAGCGACGCGTATTACACGGCGTTCTCGCGGTACGGAGGCGATCGTCCCCTCGTCCTCAGCTACGCCTCCAGTCCGCCCGCCGAGGTGATCTTCGCCGATCCCCCGTTGGCCGACGACGCGAAGGCTCCCACATCGGTCGTGACCGACACCTGCTTCCGACAGGTCGAATTCGCGGGAGTCCTGCGAGGAACCGATCACGTCGACGAGGCTCGCCTCCTCGTCGACTATCTGATCAGCGACGAGTTCCAACGACTCCTACCGGAAAGTCTCTTCGTGTATCCCGCGAACTCCACGACCGAATTGCCGGATTCGTTCCGGCGTCATGCCCCGGACGTCGAAACTCCCGCGACCATGAATGCGGCGACCATTGCGACAGGTCGAGGCCGATGGGTCGACGAATGGCTCACGATCGTGTCATGACCGTCCGACGCGTCGGCGCGATTCCAGGGACACTTCTCGTCGTTGCGGTCACGCTGATTCCCGTTCTCGTCCTCGCGATCGAGACTTTCGACGATCCGTTCTCGGTCTGGTCGAGGCCGGGGGTCATCGACGCTGTGTCGTTCTCGGTCGGACAAGGCCTCACCTCCACTGCGCTCACCGTGATCATCGGCCTGATCCCGACCTGGATTCTGGCGCGGCATCACGTACGCGGACATCGAATCGTGACGGCCGTGTTCACCGTTCCGTTCGTCTTGCCGACCGTGGTCGTCGGCGCCGCTTTCCTGGCCGTCCTACCCGAGCGATTCGATCGATCTCTCGTCGCGATTCTCGCGGCACACGTGTTCTTCAACGTCTCGATCGTCCTTCGCACGGTTCTTCCGGTCTGGAAAGGAATCGATGACGACCTTCTCGCCGCCGCGAGAACCCTCGGTGCATCCCCGGTCCAGGTGTTCCTCCGGGTCGTGTGGCCCCTCATCCGACCCGCGGTGCTCTCGGCGAGCGCGCTCGTCTTCGTCATGTGCGCGACCTCCTACGGCGTGATTCGAGTCCTCGGTGGAAGTCGCTGGTCGACTCTCGACGTCGAGATCCACCGACGGGCGGTGATCATCGGTGACGTGTCGGGGGCTTCCGTTCTGGCCGCCACCCAGGCCGTGGTGGTGTTACTCGCTCTCGCGATGTGGTCCCGTCGATCGGTCGCCCTGATTCGTATCGACACCGGTCGTGAGCGCCGACATCGACGGATCGGTCTCGAAGCCTCTGCCTGGATACTCGCTCTCGTCTTCGCCGTACCCGTCCTCGCGTTGATCGCCTCCTCGTTGCGATCTGCCGATGGCTGGTCGACCGAAGGGTGGCGGTATCTGTTCGGGGCGATGGAGTCACGATTGCCGTCGATTCCGCTCGCCGACGCGCTTCGACATTCGATCACGTATGCGTTGATCGCCTCGTCGATCGCAGTTCCCTGCGGAGTCGCCGCCGCTCGTGCGGTCGTTCGCTCGTCGTCTCGCTGGAGCCAACTGCTCACCGACCTTCCGGTCGGAGTTTCCGCGGTCGCCGTCGGCCTCGGCATCGTCGTCACCTACGACACCGACCCTTTCGATGTCCGTGGATCGTGGTGGCTCGTACCCGTCGTGCACGCGAGCGTGGCACTCCCGTTCGTCGTCCGGGCTTCGGTCCCGTTGCTGCGCAGCATTCCGCCCCGACTCGGAGAGGCGGCTGCCACCCTCGGCGCATCACCATGGCAGCGATGGTGGCGCCTCGACGTTCCTCTCCTCCGTCCGGCCCTCGCCACGGCCGCGGCATTCTCGGCGGCGATGTCGCTCGGTGAGTTCGGTGCGACCAGCTTTCTGACTCGGCGCGACACGACGACGTTGCCCATCGTCGTGGAGTCCCTCCTCTCTCGACCTGGTTCACTGTCGGTGATGTCCGGTTCCGCCGCCGCCCTGGTTCTCCTCGTCCTCACGGCGAGCCTGGTCGTCGTCGTCGATCGGCGGGTCGACCTGTGAGCCTCTCGTTACGCGACGTTTCGATCGCGTTCGATGGTCGTCCGATCCTCGAACATCAATCCTTCGACGTCCCCTCCGGGTCGATCACCGCCGTCGTCGGTCCGTCCGGGTCGGGCAAGAGCACTCTTCTGCGCATCGTTGCCGGACTCCAACGTCCCGACTGCGGCCGCGTCATCATCGATGGCGACGACGTCACTGACTGGCCGACTCACCGACGACGGGTGGGCATGGTGTTCCAGGACGATCAGCTCTTCCCGCATCTCGACGTCGGCGACAACGTCGCTTTCGGACTTCGCATCGCTGGTTGGAAGAAACCCGACATCGATCGTCGAGTGGCGTCCTTGCTCGAGGCAGTCGGACTCGTCGACCGACGTGATCAGACGGTGTCGACTCTGTCGGGCGGAGAAGCCAAACGCGTCGCATTGGCTCGCACCCTCGCGCCGTTGCCCCGGGTCATTCTGCTCGACGAACCCTTCGCCGGCCTCGACGACGAACGTCGAGCACTACTGGCACACGACGTCCGCACGACGTTGAAGGAAGCAGGGGTCACCGCAATCCTGGTGTCTCACGACCCGGCCGATGTCGCCACCGTCGCCGACACGGTGCACCGACTCGATGCCCGTCTCGAGATCCGCACCGTCGACGTGCAACTCATCAGACCACTCCGCCGCGACGTTCTCCGCGCCGGGATGGCCGATCAGTCGGTCGACTTCGACGGCGACGACGACGCGTCGACGTTTCATCTCGCGGCGGTCGACGCGTCCGGCCGAGTCATCGGTACGAGCACGTGGTTGCGACGCGATTACGTCGGCCGACCCGGCCGATCAGCGTGTCAATTACGCGGTATGGCGACCGCGGTCGATCAGCAAGGTCAGGGCATCGGTGGGATGCTCATCGATGCCGGTCTGGCAATTCTGCACGAGAGAGGGATCGAGGTGGTCTGGGCCAATGCCCGCGACACGGCCCTCGACTTCTACCGACGCCTCCATTTCGTCGTGGAGGGTGACGGGTTCATCGAGTCGGTGACACAGTTACCGCATCACGTCGTCGTCCGATCGGTGCAGCAACCGATCTGACGTCGCCGTCACGTCCCGGAACGTGCACACATGGTCGACGTGAACTCGACGACCCACCACCGAATCGTCCACGCGATCGAGAACGAGCTCGTCGCGGTGCGACGACTGAGCGGTGACGACACCTGGCGAGGTCCGACCGCCGAACGAGTGCACCATGACATCGACCGCATCGGACACCTTCTCCAGCGAGCCGCAGTGATCGCTCTCGACGTGGAACAGCGTCGACTCCTCGAATTCCGGTCCTGACGCGTGAAGTGGTTCGGCATCGATGTCGAGCGATTGTCCGCACTGGCCGGTGGGTTCTCTCGACTCGAGGACGCCATCGGCCGAATCGGTCCGCTACACGACGCCGACGGCGATCGGATGCGGAACGAGGCTCACCGGCTCGCTCGCGACGCGATCGACACCGCCCGGCGGGTGCTCGTCGAATTCACCATCGGCTCGCTGGCCGCGCGTTGGTTCGACGAGTGGGGTGGCGAATTCTCTGGATGGTGGGTCGAACGACATGTGAGCGAATCGACCGAGGCCGATCATGTTCTGAGCCGCGTGGTGGATCATCCGGAGATGGCCGGCGTGTTCGTCGATCGACTCTCGAATCCGGAGGCTCTCGTTCATGGAACGAACGACACCGAGACCCTGGATCGGTTCTGGACATCGGTCACCGACCCCGCGAACGTCCCCGAGGACGTCGCCATCCGACGAATACGCACCCTCCTGCTCGGTCTCTTCGCCGACCGCTATTGGGAGAACGTGCCTGCGACACGAATCGAGGACCCGACCATGAAGACCCGACACACGCTGATGATGGCCTCGGTGGCCACCGCGATTGCGTCGTGGCAGTTGAACATTCCCGGCATGCTCGGCGAGATCGGGAGCACCACTCGTGATGGACGTGGTTTTCTGGAACGACTCGCGCCGGAACAGATCGTCGCCGCCGAGATGCGAGCCGAACTACCCGCAGCCTTCGCTCGGACACTGGAATTCCTGCCCGAGCGCAAGCACGAGCAGGCCCACTTCATCGCCGCTCTCGGTTTCGCTTCGGGAACGATCCTGACCGGCATGCAGTCGTGGACGATGTCGGAGATGGCGACCAATCTTCGCCTGATCCGCGAGGTGGGAAACATCCTGTCGCTCGTTCCTGGCCCCTACCTGCTCACCACCGTTCCGGCCTCGACGATGACCCTCGTCATGCCGTCCGAGACGAGGCACGTGGGACTGACCGATTCGGAGTTGCTGGATCTGCATCGCCTCCGCATCGAACTTGCCAACGCGACTGCCAACGCCTTCCTCGACATCGAAGTCGCCGCCGGACGACACGTTCGTGGTTCCACGGAGTATTCCGACGAACTTCTCTACGACATGATGACTCTTCGATGGGCCTTCGACGCCCCCTTCGAACGAGGACGGTTGTGGCGCGCCCTCGACGGCTACTACGACATCGAGGTTCTGGAAAAAGACGTGGTGGACGATCCGAGCAAGTGGCTAGAGATCCTCGATCGGAATCACATCACTCAGGCGAACTGAACTCGACGGATCGGGTCGAACCAGGATTTCGAGCATCCAGTCCCCCGCCGCGACGAACGCCACTCGGCCGACGAAGTGATTCGGACCGGCTCCGAGAACCGCGACCGCGATCGGAACAGCACCGTCTCCGGGCGGGGTGGCCCGCATCTCGATCGACGGAATCCTCTCTAGCGCTCCTCCCGGCGGCGTCACGACGACGTGGATCTCGTTGTTGCCGACGACTCCCGGAGTCACGGTCAGATCGACGATCAGCGAACCTTGAGCCAACGTCGCCGAATACACCGCCGGTGGCCGCGCGACGACGGGAGATTCACCGACGATGAACGAACTAGCGGCCAGCACTCCGAGTGCGATGACGACTTCGATTCGCATCAATCGGCCGATCGGTCGTGGATCCCACTCGTCGTCGACCGACCGACGCACCACCTGTCGAGCCACCGCGCCGAGCGCGAGGAGCACCACGACCAAGGCAACCTTGACGAGGACCCCTCGGCCCCACTCGGTGTCGACCAGGTCACCCCAACCACCACCGATTCGCCACGTCTGCCACATCCCGGTCAGCACGGTGATCGGGGCCGCAAACGTCGCCGTCGACGACAGTCGGGTGATCGTTGTGCGATCCTGACGTCCGGCGACGAGTACGGCGAACATCCCACCGATCCAGAGTGCGATCGCGCCGAGATGAAGAGTGTCGACTGCGACGCTGATTCCGGCGAGAGGTGTCGCACTCGGATGTCCCCCGACGGAGAACGTGACGAGAATCGCCACGCCGATCAGAGCCGCCGAGGACTGCCACCACGACGAGGCCAAACGGCGATCGGCGCGCTCGACGTCGTGGTGAGGGATCGCGAACACCAGCGCGACGAGCAGCATCGCGAGGACGAGTCGCACGACCAGACCCGTTCCGAGGCGAGTGTCGTAGACCTCGGCCCAGACATCGGAATCGACGAGGCCCGACCAGTCGGTCGACGCGACATACACGCCCTGGACGGCGAAGTGCACGAGCGAACTCGCCGAGAGGACGATCGACGACGACAGCACGATCGCCGTCGCGCGCGAACGATCGATGCGCGAACTCACGAGGAAGGCCAACGTGCCGAGAGCGACGACTGCGGCGAGGAACGACACCCAACGCACGACGACCAGCGCCACGTCGACTCCCGACGCACCGGATCGCCCGGACAGGACTCCTCCGACCAGTTCTCCGAGGTCCACACCCGTCGTGGCCGCACCGACCGTGAAGGTGTACGCCCCCTGCACGAGATGGCCGTCGGCGGAAACCACGCGCCAGGCGAGGACGTGGATCCCGTCGTCGAGTTCGGGCACGTCGTTCATGACGATGGACGAGGAGGAACCTCCTTGTGCGACGGAGCCGCCACGAATCGGGGCGCCGGACGAGTCGAACAGAGAGATCGCATCAGACGACGGTGACACCGGTTCGGAGAAATCGAGACGGATGCTCTCCGGCGATGACTCGACGATGGCCGACGGCGCCGGATCGGATGCGACGAGTGACGCATGGGCCGACACCGACGGAACGTTCCACCCGAAGGCCACCACCATGGCGACCAGACCGACGATGCGCCGTCGAACTCTGCTCGAGAGGTTCACGAGAGAAGACCCGCCGGTGGGACACCGTCGACGGACAGCCGTCCGAGCAACCACGCCAAGCGCTCCCGCGGTGGCCGGGTCGCCACGGGAGCGGGCAAATCGGTGAGACCCATCGAACCGCGCGACTTCCATTGCATCGTCAGCACGGACAGGTCGTCACGCACGTAGTCGTCGGCCCACGAGTCGAATCCGACCGGACCCCACTCCGCGACACCGAGATCACCGAGGTGCACTTCCACCTCGCGACGCCGGCGGAGCGGAAGATCGACGATCGGAACTTCGAGTCCGCTCACCAGTCGCCCGTACCCGTACCACCCCGATCGGGCTCGGGCCAAGGTGCCTTCGAGTTCGTAGATCGAATGGCGAATGGCGGCGACGTGCTCGGCCGACGAACGGCGATGGAGTTCTTCGATGGCATCGGCCCGAGCCTGCGCTCCACCGGGATACTGATCGACCACCTCACCACGTTCCGCTCCGTCGACGAGGCGGGTGACGCTGCGCGCCTGCTGCTCCAGATGGGCGAGCACGTGACCGATCGTCCATGACGGAAGGGCCGACAGGCGCGTCACCATCTCGTCGGTGAGGCCGTCGAGGAGACTCAGCAAGCGCTGATGCGCCGTCGCAAGGCCTTCGACTCGGCGATTCAGAAGTACCGGGTCGAATTCGGCGTCCACGGTCGAGACGCTAGTGCCCCACGACTCCGGGCTCGGCTCACGCGAGGGGCATCGTTCGGCGTGGAACGACGATGACCGTTCCGTCGGTGTCGCGATGCACGCTCACCGTCACGCCATAGAACTCCGACAGAGTTTCGGCACGTAACACGACTTCGGCCGGACCGGATGCGACGCAATGCCCACGGTGCAGAAGGGCCAACCGATCGCTGTACAGACCAGCCAACGTCAGATCGTGCATCGCCGACACCACCGTGAAGCCGTGTTCACGACGAAGACGGTCGACCAGTTCGAGTGCCTGTTGTTGATGACCGATGTCGAGTGCACTGGTGGGCTCGTCGAGAAGAAGGATGGGCGCCTCTTGAGCCAGCGCACGCGCGATGACCAAGCGCTGCTGCTCTCCGCCGGAGAGAGTGCCGAGGCGACGCTCGGCGAACTCGGCGAGGTCGAGCCGTTCGAGGACGTCACGGACGATCGCCCGGTCATGAGACGTCTCGGACCCGAAATACGACACGTAGGGATTGCGACCGAGAAGCACGTACTCGAATCCGGTCATGTCGTGGGGAAGAACCGGCGACTGCGGAACATGGGCGACCAGAGCGGCCCGTCGGCGCGTCGATCGAAGGTCGAGTGGACTCCCGTCGACGAGGACTCGTCCGTCGTGTCGAATCAATCCGGCCACCGCTTGCAACAGCGATGACTTCCCGGCGCCATTCGGACCGATCAGGCAGAGCCACTCCCCTGGCCGGACCGTGTCGCTGAACGGATGCAGGGCGACCGAATCGCCGTACCGAACGGCGAGATCGGACAAAGTGAGCGAACTCAACGGAGTGCTCCTTGACGGGTGCGCAGAATCGCAATGAAGAAGGGAGCTCCGAGGAACGCCGTCACGACCCCGATCGGCGTCTCGGCGGGGTCGGACAGGATGCGGCCGGGCACATCGGCGACGATCAGGAAGGCGGCACCGACCAGAACGGACAACGGAAGCAGTCGGCGATAACTCGCACCGGCGAGCAACCGGACCAAATGCGGCACCATGATGCCCACGAATCCGATGAGGCCGCTCACGCTCACGACCGCCGAAGTTCCGAGGGTGGCGGCGATCACCACGGTGAGTCGGATTCGATCGACACGCGCACCGAGTGCGGCGGCTTCGTGATCACCCACTCGAAGCACGTCGAGCAGTCGACGGTGGAACAACAACACCGCGGAACTCACGATCACGTACGGAAGAACCAGTCTCACGTCGGCCCACGTCGCCGTCGAGAGTCGCCCGAGGATCCAGCTGTACACCTGACGCACGACCTCGGTGTTGCGCTGCAGCAAGAACGTCTGAACCGCCGTGGCCAGCGCGGTCACCGCGACACCGGCGAGCACGAGCGTGGCCGGAACCCGCGACGCACCGAAAGCCGAACCCACCGTGTAGGTGATGAGCACTGCGAGCAAACCGCCGATGAACGAGACCATCGGCAGAGGATCGACCGGCCACGAATCGGTGACCGAACGGTTGACGACGATCACGATCGTCGCACCGAGCCCCGCGCCAGCGGCCACACCCAAGAGATACGGATCGACCAACGGATTGCGGAACACACCCTGATAACTCGCACCGGCCAACGACAACATCGCTCCGACGATGGCGGCCAGGACGACACGCGGCATCCTGATCTGCCAGAGAACCGTGCTCTGTAGTTCGGTCGCACCCGATTCGATGCTCACGAACGGCAGCCGATCGAGGATCTCCCACGGCACTTGGTGCCATGCGGGCCCAGCCGGCCCGATCATGGCACCGAAGATGAACGCGAGGACCAATGCGGCGGTCGCGCCTGGAATCCACCACGAGCGTCGCGCGACGACCTCGTCGGAGCGCATCACGCCATCGGTCGCAGTCGCGAAGGTCACGAAGAGACCGAGACTGCCTTCGTGAGCGCTTCGCTGATGGCCCACAGATAGTCGACGATGCGCGGGCCCCAACGAGAGGCAAGATCGTCGTTCATCTCGAACACGAGACCTTTGCCCACGGCCGACAATCCGTCCCAACCCGGTCGGGCTCCGACCGACTCGGCGGTGACTCCGCAACACACGGTGTCGGCGAGGAAGATCAAGTCGGGATCCTGCGACACGATGAACTCGGCCGATAGTTGGGGATAATCACTCGTCCCCTCGGTGATGTCGGCGATGTTGCGCAAACCGAACAACGAATAGAGGCTGCCGATGAACGTGTTGCTCGTGACGGAGTAATAGGTGTCGTCGAGCTCGTGGTAGTAGGTCAGATCGAGATCGAGACCTGCAGATTGCGCGAGGATCGTCTCGACGGCCGAACGCATCAGACCCACAACTTCGGACGCCTCCTCGACCCGTCCGATGACTCGACCGAGATCTTCGATCTGCTCGTACACGTCGTCGAGTGAGGACGGGGCGAGACCTTCCCAGACCGGAATGCCGATCGCGTCGAGTTGTTCGGTCAGACCGGTGTAATCGTCGGCGATGACGACGAGATCGGGTTCGTAGGACGAAATGGCTTCCACGTTGGGTTCGTACGCCGAGAGGTCGGTCAACACCGAGGCCACCTCTTCCGGGTAGTTGGAGAGCGAGTCGACCGCGATCACCTGCGATCCGGCATCGAGAGCGAACAACATCTCGGTGTGAGTGGGTGACAGCGACAGAATTCGCGACGGGGCGTCTCCCGACGGTTCGTTCGCCGCGACACTCGAACCGGTCTCGACGACCGACGCGTCAGAACCACCGTCGTCGCCACCACATGCGGCGATCAGGAGCGGAAGTGCGACGATCAGACGTCGCCAGGGTTTGACTTTCATGGGGGCCTCCTCAGGCTCTGAGGAGACAAGAGGAGTGCGGTCGGACGACCACGATCCACCCTTGCCTCGAGGGTTCGGTATCGCACTCGGGTCAGGCGACCGGACTCGCCGATTCGACTTCTCAGTCGTATCGGACCACCGTTGCGGGACAGTGCCGGGATCTCACCGGACTTCGCTGACGTCGAGCGTGTCGACTATCGCCGACGAGGAGAACATAACACGTTCGACGCAGAGCCTCTACCCTCCTCTTCGTGCCCGGAACCGAACCGCTCTCCGACGATCCCCGACCCGACGGACTCCGCAATGCCGACTCGCTGGTTCTGGTGCTCACTGGTGACGGCAAGGGCAAGAGCAGTTCGGCATTCGGCATGGTCATGCGGGCCGTCGCTCGCGAATGGAAGGTCGCCGTCGTCCAGTTCATCAAGTCCGGTGACTGGCAGGCCGGAGAACAGAAGGTCGGCGAGGAACTCGGCGTGACCTGGATGTCACTCGGTGGAGGATTCACTTGGGACTCCGAGAACATCGAACACGACCGCCGACTCGCTCAGGACGCATGGCGCACCGCAGCGGACGTCATCGGTTCGGGTGAGTTCGATCTGATCGTGCTCGACGAGATCACGTATCTCGCGTCGTGGAAGTGGGTCGACGTCGCCGACATCGTCGCGACCCTCGTGAACCGTCCTCGTCATGTGAGTGTCGTGTGTACTGGGCGTGACGCACTTCCCGAACTCGTGAAGGTCGCCGACACCGTGACGTCGATGACCAATGTCAAACACGCTTACGACCGAGGGATCGCCGCCAAACGCGGCATCGATTACTGATGATCACGGTCCTCACCGGAGGTGCGCGCAGTGGCAAGAGTGCTCACGCGGTCGAACTCGGCCGTCGACATCAGGGCGAAGTTCTCTTTGTCGCCACCGCTCCCCCGCTCGACGGCGACATGGAGGAACGCATCGCTCGTCACCGGGCCGAACGACCCGCGTGGCCGACTCTCGAGGAACTTCACGAACCCTCCACGGCCATTCGTCGAAGCGGTCACGGAGCACTCGTCATCATCGATTGCCTCACCCTGTGGGTCTCCAATCTCATGTGGCGAGGTGACTCCGATGGCGACGTCGAAGCGGCGGCGCACGTACTGGCCGACGACCTTCGGTCCGCGACGGCCGATGTCGTACTCGTCACCAACGAGGTCGGTCTCGGCGTCCATCCAGAAACCGAATTGGGCCGTCGTTACCGTGATCTGCTCGGCCGCGTGAATCAGATCGTCGTCGCCGCGAGCGATCGCGTGTTGTTCATGGTGTCGGGACGAGCCCTCGCTCTGACCGATCCGGATCGCGTGTCATGAGCTCCCTACCGACCTCGGGTCGCCAACGTATCCTCGACGATCTCGCACGAGCTCCGTCACCCGATGCTTCGTCGCGAGACGCGCTTCGGCTCCGAGCCGACGACATTCTGCGTCCGGCCGGAGCCTTGGCCCGTCTCGACGAGATCGCGATCTGGGCGGCCGGCTGGCAACGCACACCCAAGCCCCGTGTCGAGCGCCCGCTCGGCATCGTGTTCGCCGCCGACCACGGAGTCGCACACGCTGGAGTGAGCAAGTACCCGATCGAAGTCACCAAGGCGATGCTCGATGCTTTCGCCACCCATCGCTCGACGATCAGCGCTCTCGCACGAGTCGCCGGCGCCGAACTTGCCGTCGTCGACGTGGGTGTCGGACGTCCGAGTGGCGACCTGCGAACCGAGCGAGCGGTCGACGATCATCGTTTCGACGAGTGCGTCGACGCGGCATATCGTGCCGTCGACGCCGCCGACTCCGATCTGTTGGTGCTGGGAGAGATGGGTATCGGCAATACCACTCCCGCCGCGGCTGTCGCCTACGCCTTGTTCGGCGGGACGGTCAGCGACTGGGTCGGGCGAGGAACCGGCATCGACGACGACGGTTTGGCACGCAAGCGCGCTGCGGTCGAGAGCGGAGTGGCTCGACTGCGAGACCCGTCACCACTCGACGTCCTCGCCGAGGTGGGAGGACTCGAGCTGGTGAGTATCGCCGCCGCTCTGGTGGCCGCTCGACGACGATCTCTGCCGGTCGTCCTCGATGGCTACGTCGTGACGGCCGCGGCAGCGGTGTTGCACGCCATCCGGCCTGATGCACTCGACCATTGTCTCGCCGGACACTGCTCCGCCGAACCGGGTCACCGGCGATTGCTCGAACGCATCGGCCTGTCGCCGATGATCGATCTCGACCTGCGACTCGGTGAAGCCAGCGGAGCGATGGTGGCGGTACCGCTCGTTCGCATGGCGTGCGTCGCCGTGACCGACGTACCGACGTTCGCCGAATTCTTCGGCCCCGAACAGTGAGGAGCGTCTCGTGACCGGCTTCCTCGGTGCTCTCATCTTTCTCACACGAGTGCCGTTCCGAACTTCGCGTTCGCTCGACACGGCTCGATCCGTTCCGTGGTTCCCGATCGTCGGACTCGTCATCGGAGCGTTCGTCGGCGGAGTGGCCGCCGCACTCGAACCGTGGGCGTCGCCTTCAGTTGCTGCGGGTGTGGCGATCGTGATCGGTCTCCTCGTGACCGGCGCCTTCCACGAAGACGGCCTGGGCGACGTGGCCGACGCGTTCGTGGGCGGGTGGACTCGGGAGGATCGTCTGCGCATCCTCAAGGACTCTCGTCATGGCACGTACGGCGTGGTCGCGTTGGTGTCGTCGGTGGCGCTGCGCTTCGTGGCCCTCGGTGCGCTGGTCGCCGCCGGACCCAAAGTGGCCTTCGCCGGAGCCGTCACGGCGCACGGTCTCGCCCGCGCCGGTGCGGTGGGAACGATGCTGCTCGCGCAACCGGCGACCGGCGAGGGTCTCGGTGCCGATTACGTGGCGCGGCTGCGGCGCGCATCGAGTGGGTTCGGAATCGTGGCGACAGTGTCGCTGACCCCGGTGCTCATCGGCTGGTGGTCGGCTGCCGCGCTCGCCGCGGCCGTCGTGTCGGCGACGCTGCTCACCGCGTGGTCACGACGCAAGATCGGCGGATTCTCCGGCGACGTGCTCGGTGCGATCGAGCAGTGTGGTGAGATCACAGTGTTGGTGACCTTGTCGATTGTCTCCGCCCACCATTCGCTCTGGTGGTGAAACCGACCGTGTCGTCCGATTCAGGAGCGAGACACGAGATCGGCGATGCGCCGAATTCCCTCTTCGAGATCGGCATCACCCAGTGCGAACGAGAATCGGGCGTAGCCCGGTGAACCGAAGGCCTCACCGGGAACCAGCGCGACCTTGACCTCCGAGAGGATCAGGTCGGCCAGTTCCATGCTGTTGTGAGCGACCTTGCCGTTGAGGGACTTGCCGAACAGGCCCGACACGTTCGGGTAGCAGTAGAACGCGCCTTGAGGCTCGAGACACGAGACACCCGGAATGGAACTCAGCATCTGATGCATGCGCTTGCCCCGACGTTCGAAAGCCTCGCGCATCATCGCGACCGCAGTGAGATCACCGGAGACCGCCGCCAACGCGGCCGCCTGCGCGACGTTGCTCACGTTGGACGTGGCATGACTTTGAAAATTGATCGATGCCTTCATCACGTCGGACGGTCCGATCATCCAGCCGACACGCCAGCCGGTCATCGCGTAGGTCTTGGCAACTCCATTGACGATCAGACACTGATCGGCGAGATCGGGGACGAGAGTCGGCATGCTCGCGAAGCGATGCGGGCCATACGTGAGGTGTTCGTAGATCTCGTCGGTGATGACCCAGACACCGTTGGCGACCGCCCATTCCCCGATGGCCTTCACTTCCTCGGGCGGGTACACCGCACCGGACGGATTGTCGGGTGACACGAAGAGGAGAACCTTGGTGCGCGGCGTGAGGGCCCGATCGAGCTGTTCGATCGTGACGCGGAATCCCGTCTCTTCGTCGGTGTCGACGATCACCGGAACGCCACCGGCCAACACGATCGCTTCCGGATAGGTGGTCCAGTAAGGAGCCGGGACGATCACTTCGTCACCCGGATCGCACAGCGCGGCGAACGCGGTGTACACCGCGTGCTTTCCGCCATTGGTGACGAGCACCTGATTGGCCGTCGTCGCGAATCCGCTGTCGCGCATCGTCTTGACCGCGATCGCCTCTCTCAATTCGGGCAGTCCGGCGGCTGGCGTGTACCGGTGCATCTTGGGGTCGCGACAGGCCTTCACGGCGGCCTCGACGATGTGCTCCGGAGTCGGGAAATCGGGTTCGCCGGCTCCGAATCCGATCACGTTCTCGCCCGCTGCTTTGAGAGCCTTGGCCTTGGCATCGACCGCGAGTGTGGCCGATTCCGCAATGGCGGCCAGACGGGCCGAGGTGCGATGTCGTTGGGGAGACGAACTCATGCCTGCCATGCTTACACAGTGAGCGCGACCGACCCCACCTCCATTCGTCTGCCCGTCGACCTGCTGCCGCGTGACGGTCGCTTCGGATGCGGCCCGTCCAAGGTTCGCGACGAGCAAGTGACCGCCCTGTCGGCTGCCGGACGAACCATTCTCGGCACCTCGCATCGACAGGCGCCGGTCAAGAATCTGGTCGGCTCCATCCGTTCGGGACTCCGCGACCTGTTCTCGCTCCCCGACGGATGGGAGATCGTGCTCGGTAACGGTGGGTCGACCGTCTTCTGGGACGTGGCCACCTTCGGCCTCGTCACCTCACGTAGCGAACACCTCGTGTTCGGCGAGTTCTCGTCGAAGTTCGCCGAGGCAACGGCCGCTGCACCGCACCTCGGCGATCCGATCGTCGTCAAAAGTGACCCCGGTTCGCATCCGGTCGCCTTCGTCGACTCGGCGATCGACACCTACGCGTTCACCCACAACGAGACGTCGACTGGCGTGATGATGCCCCTCATCCGTCCGGCCGGCTCCGGCGATGCTCTCGTGGTCGTCGACGCGACGTCGGCTTCGGGTGGTCTGATGTGGTCGCCGAACGAGGTCGACGTGTACTACTTCGCCCCGCAGAAGTGCTTCGCGTCCGACGGCGGACTGTGGGTCGCGGCCTGTTCACCCCGTGCCCTCGACCGCATCGGAGCGATCGCATCCTCCGGCCGTTGGGTCCCGGCTTCACTCGATCTGAAGATCGCCCTCGACAACTCGGTGGCGAATCAGACCTACAACACCCCGGCCGTGGCGACGCTCGTCATGTTCGCCGAACAAATTCGTTGGATGAACGAGATCGGTGGACTCGCGGCCTGCAACGCCCGCTCTCGTACGTCATCGGGGACCCTCTACTCGTGGGCCGAATCACGCGAGTGGGCTTCGCCTTTCGTCGCCGATCCGGCGATGCGTTCCGAAGTCGTGGCCACGATCGACATTGCATCGGCCGACGACGGTGGCGTCGACGCCAATCAGATCTGCGCCGCGTTGCGCGCCAATGGGATCGTCGACACCGACAGTTACCGCAAACTCGGCCGGAACCAGTTGCGGGTGGGTACCTTCCCGTCGATCGACCCCGACGATGTCGAGGCGCTGACGATATGTGTCGACCACGTCGTGGAACGCCTCCGCGGCTGACAGACTCCTCGCATGGAGGTCGCCGACGTACTCACCTGGCACGGGGTGTCGGCTCCGTTGCGTCGACCGGTTCTCGTCGTCGCCCTCACCGGCTGGTTCGATGTGGCGCGCGCGGCAACTGGCGCACTGGAGTATCTGCTCGATGGCCAAGAGATCGAAGACGTCGCGTCGATCGAACCCGATCCGTTCTACGACTTCACCCAGATTCGTCCCGAGGCGCGCCTCGACGAAGATGGCGACCGGTACATCGCCTGGCCGGCCAATGACATCGCCGCGCTCCGATTCCCTGGAGGAGCCCGCGACATCGTCGTGATGTCGGGAGTCGAACCGCACATTCGGTGGCAGACCTACGTCCGATGTGTGCTCGCGACCTACACCCTTCTCGGCTGCGAGGCACTCGTGACCATCGGTGCGGCCGCTGACGCGATTCCGCACACCCGGGTTCCACCGGTGGTCGGGAGCACGGTCGACGTGAAGTTGGCGCGAACCCTCGGCCTCAGTCGACCGTCGTACCAAGGCATGACCGGAGTGGCCGGAGTCTTGCAGGAGCAATTCGAGCGGGAGGAGTTGCCGGCGATCTCGTTGCGAGTCGGCGTTCCGCACTACCTCGGCAACGCCGAACACCCGCAGTCGTCGGCGGCACTGCTCCGACATCTCGAACACGTCCTCGGAGTGCCCACTCGACACGCCGAACTGGCCGAGGACATCGAACGCTGGCGATCACTTCATGACGATGCCGTGGCCGAGGACGACAAGGCGCGGACGTACGTGAGGATGCTGGAGATCGAGTTCGACCGGCGGGCCGAGGCCGCGTTGCCGAGCGGAGACGACCTGGCCGCCGAATTCCAGCGCTTCCTCGACGAACGCGACCCCCCTCCCCACTGATCAAATTCACCCACTCTGTAGCGTTCGCTACCGCCAGGGTGAGCCTGCGCTACAGAGTGGGTGAATTTCGATGGTCAGTGGGGGGCGAGGAGACGGGTCAAGAGGCCGGTCACCAAGGCCGCTCGGGCCGGCATCACCGTCACGTCGATCCACTCGTGATCGGCGTGAGCGCCACCACCCACCGCTCCCAACCCGTCGAGAGTCGGCACACCCGCCGCCGCCGTGAAGTTCCCGTCGGATCCGCCACCAACTCCCACACCGGCGACATCCCCCAGGCCCGCGTCTCGAGCCGCCTCTTGGGCGATCGGAAGCAGCGCCACCGACGCGGACGGCGGCATCGGTGGACGGTTGATTCCGCCACGAACTTCGATCTCGGCACCGGGCAGAACCGGTGACAGCTTCGAGAAGAGATCGGTGATGCGATGTCCTTCGGGGATCTCGGCGACTCGGCAGTCGACCAGCACCCGCGCCTCGGCAGGAACCACGTTGTCGGCCGTTCCCGACGACGCGACCGTCGGTGTCACGGTCGTGCCACGCTTCGCATCGCCGAACTCGGAGATCTTCAACACTTGGTGCGACGCCTCGACGAGAGAGTTGATGCCCTTCTCGGGTTCGAGGCCGGCGTGCGCCGCTCGTCCACGAATCAGCACCTCGAAGGTTCCCGTGCCTTTGCGTGCCGTCTTGAACGCGCCGCCGTCGGCGCTCGGTTCGAAGACCAGCACCGTTCCACAGGCCAAGGCTCGTTCGACGATCAATTCGCGCGACGCACCCGAGCCGATCTCTTCGTCGGCCGTGATGAGAATTTCGATTCCCGATCGATCAGCGAGACCGGCCACACCGTGAATCGCCTGCACGATTCCGCCCTTCATGTCGAACACTCCAGGACCCGTCGCCCGACCGCCATCGATCGTGAAAGGACGGGCGTCCAGCGCACCGAGTGGGAACACCGTGTCGTGATGGCCCACGAGCAGAACTCGTGGCGTCCCTCCCCCCGACCACCACACATGTGGACCATTGTCGGATTCGACGATCGTCGGTGCAGAACCCAGTCGCGACGCCATGATCTCGGCCAGCGCACGTGCACTGCTCTGAAGTGCAAGGAGGTCGCGCGAGGGAGATTCGATCTCGACCAATCGCTTCAGATCTCCGATCATCTCGTCGAGGTCGGGCGCCTGAGTCACGGTCACGCTTCTATTCTGACCGATGCCGACCCGTAGAGTCGTTCCATTGGCGACGCGAGTCGCCCGGGGAGGTTCGACATGTCCACCGTTCGCCGCGTTTCGTCGCTCGCGCTCGTCACCGCACTCGTTCTGTCGTCGTGCAGCGGCGACGACAGTGCCCAAGAATCAACGACCACCGAGGTGCAGGTCACGTCGACCACTCTCGCCGAGGCCGCCCCCGCCGAATTCACGGCAGTGCCCGGAGTTCGTCAGATCACCGTCACCAACGCCATCCCCGACCAGAACCTGGTGGTCCTTTCGGACGACGGAGTCGAAATCGCATCCGGAACCGTCGACGCCAACGGGGCGTTGCTCTTCCGACGAATCGAACCCGGCGACTACCGCGTGGCCACGGCCGACGCATCATCAGCGACCGAGATGATCTCGGTCGACGGCGCCGACGTCGTGCCGGATCAATCGTTCTACGACGACCAAGTCATCGAAGCCGGCTTCGGCTACGTCGAGATGCGCGACAGCACGCTTCTCTCAGCGAACGTCATGCTTCCAGGACCGCCCGAGAATGGTCCGTATCCGACCGTCGTCGAGTACTCCGGCTATTCGCCGAGCGATCCCGACAACACCACGTTCGGAACCCTGTTCAACGCACTCGGATACGCGTACGTGGGCGTCAACATGCGCGGTACGGGTTGCTCCGGCGGAAGTTACCGATTCTTCGAGGAAGCACAACTCGTCGACGGCTACGACGCCATCGAAGCGATCGCCGCTCAGGACTGGGTGCTCGACAACCAGGTCGGCATGGTCGGGATCAGCTACCCCGGCATCAGTCAGCTCTTCGTGGCTTCGACACAGCCGCCGAGCCTGGTCGCGATCACTCCCATCTCGGTGCTCGACGACAGCTACCGATCGACCCTGTATCCGGGCGGAATCCTCAACACCGGCTTCGCCGTGTCCTGGACCCAGGAGCGAATGGACGAGGCAAAACCGTTCGGACAGGCCTGGTCGAAGGTTCGCGCCGATGCCGGCGACACCGTGTGCGCCGACAATCAACTTCTACGACTACAGAATCCCGATTTGACCGGCGAGATCGACGCCAACGAGTTCTACGTCGCCGAGATCGGTGACGAGATCAATCCGTCTCTCTTCGTTCCGCGTATCGAGGTTCCGGTCTTCATGGCCGGCGCGTGGCAGGACGAACAGACCGGTGGCCACTTCCCCGCCCTCATCGACGATTTCACGTCGACACCCCATCTGTACGTGACGATGGTGAACGGTCTGCACACCGAATCGTTGAG